>Ga0067045_1004475_pt1 | contig 10914 bp, 6 predicted proteins | sample TerdegcTABiofilm_FD_59184 | JGI IMG/M metagenome (GOLD analysis project Ga0067045, IMG submission 59184) | Combined Assembly of (Gp0054472, Gp0054536) Wastewater bioreactor microbial communities from Singapore -Terephthalate degrading...
ATTGGTGCTGATTCACACACCTGTACGTATGGGGCATTTGGTGCATTTTCTACCGGTGTTGGTTCCACTGATATGGCGGCAGCAATGGCCACTGGCAAAACATGGTTTAAGGTGCCGGAATCAATTAAATTTGTAGTGTATGGCAAACTGCAACCGTATGTATCGGCCAAGGATATCATTTTGCATATTATAGGAAGCATTGGTGTTGACGGTGCATTATATCAATCAATGGAATTTACCGGCGAAACAATTGCTGAATTATCCATGGAAGGTAGAATGACCATGGCCAATATGGCTATTGAGGCTGGTGCAAAAAATGGTATCTTTGCCCCCGATGGCAAGACCGTTGAGTATATTAAAAGCCGCACAGGTCTTCCCTATACACTGTACTACAGCGATGATGATGCACGCTATGCTGCGGTTAAAGAATATGATGCTTCAAAAATTGAACCAACGGTAGCATTTCCACACTTGCCTGAAAATGCTAAACCTGCCCGTGAAGCCGGCATCCCCATTGATCAGGTCGTTATTGGCTCCTGCACCAACGGTAGAATTGAGGATCTGCGGGTAGCAGCAAAGATATTAAAGGGCCGCAAAGTGCATAAAGATGTTAGATTGCTCATAATACCTGCAACACAGGAAGTATATAGAAAAGCGCTGGAAGAGGGGCTTATAGATATATTTATTGAAGCTGAAGCGGCAGTATCTGCTCCAACATGCGGGCCATGTTTAGGTGGTCACATGGGGATACTGGCCGAAGGTGAGCGCTGTGTTGCCACCACAAACCGAAACTTTGTTGGCCGTATGGGTCATCCAAAAAGTGAAGTGTATTTAGCAAGCCCTGCGGTGGCAGCAGCATCTGCTATTCTGGGAAGGATTGCTCATCCGGATGAATTGCGATAACATGAACTATCTCTAATTGAAATTATTCACGAGGTACAGCATGAAAGCACATGGAAAAGTTTGGAAATTTGGCAATGATATAAATACCGATGAAATTATACCGGCACGCTATCTTAACACATCAGATCCTGATGAGTTGGCAGCGCACTGCATGGAAGATGCTGACCCTGATTTTATGAAAAAGGCAAAGGCCGGTGATATCATTGTTGCCGGTAAAAATTTTGGATGCGGCTCATCACGGGAACATGCTCCCATAGCAATAAAAGCAGCAAAGATTTCATGTGTTATTGCGCAGTCTTTTGCCCGCATATTTTACCGAAACAGCATAAACATTGGCCTTCCCATCATTGAGTCAGAGGAAGCAGCGCGTAATATTGCACAGGGAGATGAGATAGAGATTGATTTTGATTCAGGCATTATTAAAAACATTACAAAAAATAAGGAATACAGGGCTAAACCTTTTCCACCATTTATGCAGGATATTATTGCAAAAGGTGGCCTGATGGCCAAGGTTAAGGCCGAATTGACAAAATAATTTATTGTACCTGCTTTATATTTTTGCCTTCAAAGATGTCTTTGCCCTGTGCCCTGAATGGAATAATATACCACCGGCCCTTTTTGTATTTTGCAAGTTGCAGCAGGGCAGGGTTGGGCAGGTCCTGGATAAAGTTTGAACTGAATTCCAGTGAAATAGCTACATCACTTTCTTCATGGCGGTTGTACTGACCATTTAATTTTAGCCGTATCTCAGGTGCATTAAAGATAAAAGAATTGATGGTAATAATAGGGCCATTGAGATTAAAATTCCCGTATATTTTCTGAAACTCTAAATTGGCAAGTTTGTATTTTAAATCGCTAAGCCATATACTCAGTCCATTCTGTAATCCAGTGTTGGCCAGTTTGCCATTTTCTACTGACACTTCAACTTTGCCGGTTATTCTATCAATAACAGGATCTTTAGGCACAATAGTTACCTGTAATTGTCCTGATATATTACCAAAGAGCCTGTTTTCATATTCCTGAAGATATGAGCTTATATTCTGCAGTCGTGCATTAGTAAATTTTGCCACCAGGGTGATTTGAGGGTTTTCTTGTGAAAGGGTGATGACGCTTCTGCCAGTAACATCTCCTCCAAATACCTTAGCTGAAAATGTGGGCAGTGCAATTATATTTTTTGACATGGTATAGGTGCAGTTTATTTTTTCAATAACCAGATTATCTTTGTACATTTTTTGAATAATACATTTTCCTGATAGTTCATACGGTATATGTATTTCTCTTTCTGGCTTTTGTGGCTGTTCAGGTTTTTCAGGCTGTTGGGTAATGATTTTGTTGAGGTCAACAGCATCAGCTTCAATGTTTACAATAAATTTTTCAAATGATGAGTCTACAGTTGCAACCGATAAAACGCAGGGTACTGAGTATACGATTGCCTGTATGCCATCTTTTTTAAATTGATTATTTTTTATCAGAAGACTTGTTTCCTGTAATGACAGGATAGTACCTTTTTGTCCAATAGTAAGGTTTGATAGCGTTACATCAGCATCAATACTACTATCTTTGTATTCAAAATTTCCCTTCAGTTCACCGGCAACGTCACGTATATCAATTTTACCTAATAATGGAGCTATCTCATTTATATTAATTGATGCATCACTTACTTTAATATTCTTAATTTCTCCATGGAACGTAAACAGTAACTGGTTCATAACAAATGTTGAATTTTCAATTTTTCCTTTTGCATTGGCTACTGTTACAGTGCCTTTATTGAGATTAACATTGGCAAATGCATTGCCTAAAAAAAGCAATGCGTTATTGCTAAGTTTGCAACTGCCATTTACAGTTCCTAAAACAGCATTCTTTGTTATCATCAGGTTGTCGACAGTTCCTGAAAACACCCGGTAAGGCAGTATATTGGCCAGATCCTTTCCCCAGTTGTAAACCCATAGTAGATCGCAATCACGCAGGTTGAAATCACCATGAATTGCATAATTACTGGTAATAGTGATGGAACAATCACCGGAAATTTTCCCTCTGTTTTGGGGAAGTGTTATTGAAAGGTTTTTCAATGCCAGGATATCATCTTTCAGTTCCACATGTGTATCAATATTGTATTTCCCTTCTAAGGGTTTAAGCTTTTGAGGTGGGTTTTCAAGAATAACGGTTGTATTATTAAGTGATAGTGATTTGATCTGGGTGGTAATGGTTGATTTTTCTTTGGATAATAATTCTTTGAGCAATTTTTCAAGATTTGACGTTGTTAGTTTATTTTCTGTGTAGTACAGTATATGAATTATGGCATTATCAAGTGAAATATAGTTAATGATGAATTGTTTATTTAATAAGGGTATAAGCTGAAACCTGATGGCTGCATCCTTTGAGTGTGCAATATACGGTTTCTCTTTATCAGTGTCGTATATGTACAGGTCAGTTATCTGGATACCTCTGATACTATAGTCGATAGTTCCTATGGTAACTGGCCTGTTTAAGGAATTCCCCAGTGTTTGTACAATAATTGACTTCAATGTTTCTTTGGGGAAAAAATAGACAAATGCTGCTGCAAAAGCAGCAATCAGCAAAAGTACAATGAAAAGTACTATAACACTATATTTAACTACTCTTGCTGGCTTCACGTTTGCGTTCTAAAGCTGATTTTTTCTTATAAAAGTTTACCGTCTTTTCAAGCTCTTCTAAGTTGGTGCAGATGAGCTTGCCTTCGTCAAGTGTAATATTTTTGTCTTCAAGCAATTCCACTACTAAGTGGTCGCCCTTATCCTGTGGGATTCCCACCATATTGAGAAGCTCTTTAACCCCAAAATCAAAAGTAAAGCTTTCTTTGGGGGCTATACGTACTTTCTGTTTTTCTACCTGTATTAACAATGTATCATACATTCTTCCCAACGGATCACGAATCATCAAATTCTCAAGCTGCCGGTAGGCTGTCCAGATACGCTCACTTAAAAGCTGTATAAGCCTGGTTGCAAGCTGCGGTTGTGTTTGAACCATTGTTTCAAAATTTTGCCGGTTGATAGCCATAAGTGTGGTATCGCCAAAAGTAATAGCTGAAGCGCTTCGTGGCCTGTTTTCCAGTAATGCCATTTCACCAAAGATATCGCCAGGCTTTAACACTGCAAGCAACACCTCTTCATCAACAATTTTGGTAATCTTTACCTTGCCGCCCTGAATAATGTAGAGTTCATCTCCCGGCTCGTTTTCACAGAATATCATCTGGTTATCTTTATATAACCGGGTGAGACTGTTTTTCTGAGGATTTTCAGGAACCTTGAGCGGGGCATTGATTGATTTCAGATGAGCTATTGCCTTATCCCGGTTTGTGCCGGTTGGACAATGCTGAATATAGCGCTGTAATGCGTATGCAGCATGGGGCAGGTTTTTCTTTTTAAGGTAATACTCGCCAATCTTAAATAGGTGTTCGGGGTCCTCTTCAACAGCATTGGCAAACGTCAGTCGTGTAATAGCCTGGTCAAATTCCCTGAGTTTACGGGAAAAAAAGCGGATAATCTTCATGGCAACCGCAGGGTTTTTCTGGATGAGTATGCCAAACTGGTCGCGCTGTACTGAAATGAGCGATACATCGGTCAAAGCAACGGCACTTTCAATATGGGCATGCCCGCTCATGCAGGGGATAACACCAAAGAAATCCCCTGGTCCTAATAGAGGATTGGTTTCCTGGGCAATAGGGTTTTCCTTGACAAGCTTAACTTTACCCTGCCGGATAATATAAAAATTATCGGCGTTGCGCTTGCCTTCAACGACTATGAAAGAATTAGCCAGATAATTTACAACTTTAAACTGTTCCTGCACCATAGGTTGCCGTTACCCTATCAAATTACTATCTGTGCTTCAAGAATAGTATATTCATAATAAAAGTAAACAAAAAAATAAGGGAACTTCAAAAAACTGTTTTTTAGGATGTTCCCTTGTGGGCACAGTCTATAGGATAAAACTGCTTTCTAAATATATGAATAATCAGAAGAAAGCAGTTTTGAAAGGTGCCCATAAGTTTTCAGCAATTGCTATATATTAAAATCGGTATTATGGACTATAATATCAAGAATTTTTAAGGTGGAGAATGCTATGCTTTAAGGTTGGTCAGGCTCTGTATCTTTAACCGCTTGATCTGGCCGTAAAGATTTGAATCCGATGGCTCATAATAGGATGCTTTTTGATATGAAGCTATAGCTGCGCTGGTATTCTGCAATTTTTCATACACCTGGCCACGGTGTGAATAAAATTCCTTCTGCCGTATTCTCACTTTTCTTAGTGACAGGTCAGGCTGCTCTCCAATAGGAGGTACAGGAAGCTCTTTTTTAAAGCGCTTCATAGGAGCAAGGACATCATTTTGATTTTCCAGAGTACCAACCCTTGCCCTCTGTTGCATAATAACAGGTATTGATGGGTTATGTTTAACTGGTTGAATCATTGCAATAACCTTTACATAATAAAAATACATATAATACATAAAGAAAGTCAATAAAAAAAAGAAAAGTTTATAATACCCAAAAAATGAATTTGCACTCAGGCACATTACGATACGAATGATAATGGATGGCCATACGAAGATTTTATATGTCCATTTACGCCATTAATCATTTAATCTGAGGTAAGATATTTCTCTAAATACTCATTCAGGTCATTGATATTTTTTCGTATCATGGTCTTGAATTCAGGAGGTATATTCTGTTGCATGACTACCCTGTAGTAATTGAGGGCATCGCGTACTTTTCGCTTCTTTATAAGGTCATCGGCTTTCTGTAAAAGTGGGCGGTATTTGTAAAACGCATATTCCAGGATATTCTTTTCCCTGGATAGGCTAAATTCATCAGGAAGCTTCTTAAAGTCATAGGTTACTTTTAATATGGGCAGTTCTTTTTTCTTGCGCCTGTCGTGCTGTAAAAATTTTTCGTAGAATTTACGGTCTTCTTCCAGTTTACGTCGTGTTTCCGGGTCATCAGTATCATATTCAACTTCTTCGGATTTTTTGTAATCGCCTAATATTTCAATTTCGTCCTGTTTTTTACGTTTATCTTCTTCCAGTATCTTCTGGAATATATCCTCATCACTGACTTCATCCAATTCACTTTTTTTCTCATCTTTTACAATGTCACTGATAAGTTCCCAGTCCTCTTCCTCTTTTTGCCTTTCTGTTTTTTCAACTATTTCAGATGTCTGCTTTGTTTCATCCGGTTTGTCCCTGTCGCCATATAATTTTTTTAGGATATCTTTTGCAAGATCACCCGTAATCTTATCCTTGTCAACCGGTTTGGGTTTTGGCGCTGTAATTTCAGGTAGTTTTTCCAGAATTTTTAGTATAGGTTCAGGATCGAGTTGGATGGGTAATTTTCCTTCATATTTAACAGTAGAAACCGAAGGCTGTTTGCCCCCTTCTAAAAGTTTGGAATGAACTGCTTTTAAATTTTCCAGTTCTGCCCGTGTTTTCTCTTTTTCTTCGTATAGCTTGAACATCCTGTCGGTGAGGTCATTCAATTGACTTTGCAACTTCTGAATTTCAGATGATTCTTCTTTATCAGAGATGCCTTTCAATGAACTGGCTACTTCTTTCTTAAGCTCCTCAAGGTGAGAAGTTAATTTGCTGATTTCATCCCTGTATGTATTGATGCGTTCATCTTCAAGATTTTCTAACTTCTGTTTTTCCTGAATTTTTCGGGTTATTTCGTCTACAATTTTATCAACATCAAAGTTTTGAGGGGTAAATCCAATCTGAATTTTATCGGGCAACTTTATTGGGCTATCCAGTGAAATTTTTATTTCATTTGGCTTGCTTCTGGTTTCAGCTTCTTTTTGCCGTTGTTGTATCTCCTGTTTTTGTTTGTATTTTTTGAGGTAATCAATATTAGCTTCTATTTTTGTGTTAGTTTCTGCATCAAGGATTCGTTCGTTTACTCCTTCGTATAACGAAATAGCAGTGGTAAAATCGCCCTTTTTGGCATACACTTCAGCATTCATTAATATACGCATGTATATTCTAAAGCGTGAGTAAGGCGGAATTATCTCTTCAGCTGAATACGGCAATTTGAAATCTTCATCAATGAAGGTTTTTTCTAGAGGGATATCTGTTGCTCTTCGTTTTGGCTTGCTTGCATCGGGGTATTGTTCTTCTATTTCTAAATCGCTTGCACGACGGCGGTACATTTTTTCAGGTGGAGCCGGCTGCGTTGTGTCAGGCTTTGTGTCATTGCCTGTTATTGCCCACAGCAATATGACGATGACAATAATCAGCGATGTAATGAGTAATGGTATCATGCGTTATACACTGTTATCCTGCATATGGCACTATTTTTATCCTGTCTTCTCTACCAAAAGTCATATTACCGGTTACTATCGCCCCTTTATATTAAAATACACAATAAATGCCTGCAATGCAATAATATTTAAAAAATAGTATATGCGATAGTTACCGGTAAACACTCTTTACTATACTATCGTCATGACATGGCCGAAATCAAAACAATAGCCGACCTTTTTTTGCTAAAAATTGTTTCCTGAGATGGAAGAGGTGCACCCTGTACCGTAATGTCATCTGGTGATTGCAATGAGGTGTCAACCACGCGTACCCAGTGGCTGCCGTTAAATGGTTTTGGCAATGAAAACAAAAGATCATATTCAGATGCATTGTATATGATATATATGTCATTGTCAGGTAGACCTGGTGAAAGATTTGCATACGCCCCATTAAGATGCAAGGCAATGGAATGACTGTAGTAACTTACGTCAGGATTGTGGCAGTTAACGCCGTGCCACACGCAATCAGGATGTGTAAACCCTTGTTCGATAGCACCTGATAAAAAGCGCTTTTGCCTGAGTACCGGATGCATTTTACGAAATTGAATCAAATGCTCTACAAACCGTCTGATATCATCAAATTGCTGTAATCTGTCCCAATTAACCCAGGAAATCTCATTGTCCTGGCAGTATGCGTTGTTATTGCCCTGTTGTGTTCGGCCCATCTCATCGCCAGCAAGTATCATGGGCACACCCTGTGATAGCAGCAGCGTGGTAAAGAAATTCTTTATCTGTTGCCTGCGAATTTTTATAATGTCCGGTGGGGCATCTAACCCTTCAACACCATAATTGCAACTTAAGTTATTATTTTCGCCATCCTGATTGTTTTCACCATTGGCTATGTTATGTTTTTCGTTAAACGAAACTAAATCAAGCATGGTGAATCCGTCATGGCAGGTGATAAAGTTGATACTATGCAATGGGCTTCTGTTTGTGCGTTGGTAGATATCGGGACTGCCAATAATGCGCTGCATAAAGTTGAAAACAGTATCATTATCACCTCGCCAGAAGCGGCGCACATCATCACGGAATTTTCCATTCCATTCGGCCCATCTTCCCGGAAAATGGCCAATCAAGTATGCTCCGCCTGCATCCCAGGCTTCTGCAATTATCTTGGTATTACGCAGTATAGGATCTTCAGATATTTTTTCTATCAACGGTGGGTTTTGCAAGATATTGCCATCCTGATCGCGCCCTAATATTGATGCCAGGTCAAACCTGAATCCATCAACATGCATGTCCACAACCCAGTAGCGCAGGCAATCAAGTATGAAGTCACGCACCAGCGGATGGTTACAGTTAACCGTATTACCGCATCCTGAAAAGTTCTGGTAAAAACGCTTATTTTCTTTCAGCATATAGTAAATGGAGTTGTCCAGGCCTTTAAAATTTATTGTTGGCCCTAAATGATCACCTTCGGCAGTATGATTAAAAACAACATCAAGAAACACTTCAATACCCGCTTCGTGAAAATCACGGATCATTTCTTTAAATTCATTAATCTGCTGCCCCATGGTGCCACTTGCAGAATAAGTTGATTTGGGTGCAAAAAAGGCAATGGTGCTGTATCCCCAGTAGTTTTTTAGCCGCTCACCGGTCAATGGGTTAATATTAATATTTTCAAATTCATCAAATTCCTGAATGGGCATAAGCTCTACAGCAGTTATACCTAATTGCTTTAGGTAGGGGATTTTTTCAGAAAGCCCTTTATATGTCCCTCTATGGGTAACCCGGGACGAAGGATGGAAGGTGAACCCTTTCACATGCAGCTCATAAATAATAGTATCTTCCATGGGAGTCTGAATGGGGCGATCATACCAGTCAAATTCTGTATCAACCACAATGCATTTTGGCGACTCCTTATAGTTCTTGTCTGTGGAAAAAGAAAGGTCTTCATCAGGGTGTCCCTTACTATATCCACATGCTTTACTGAAATCCCATCTATGATTGCCGCTGATGGCTTTTGCATAGGGGTCTAAAAGGAGCTTGTTTTTATTAAAGCGGTGGCCTTCTAGTGGATTGTAAGGCCCATCAACCTTATATCCATATAGCTGTCCTTCCCGTATTCCTGCAATCCAGATGTGCCATATATCGCCGGTTTTATTGAGCTTTGGATCAAGTTCAATTTCAATATATTCCTCAGTTTCGGATGAAGCAAAAAGGAGTATGGAAACAGCAGTAGCATGGCGGCTAAAAAGTGCAAACCGTGCCCCATGCCTGTCTAAGTGTACTCCTAACGGCAGTGGTGCTCCGGGTAATGTAACAAAATGTTGGTGTTTTACGGTTTGCATAGTTGTTAGCAATCATTGTCTTTTGGTAATTTTCAATGTATTATTCTAAGTATGATACATATAAGCGTCAATTAAATTAATTATTGTCGCTAAAGCATCCTTTAGTCTAAGCTGCAACAAAAGAAAGTGTTAAAGAAAAATATTTTTTTTATTTTGTACTGTACTGTATTCTTGAATCAGCCAGGTGCTCAATTTTTATAATATTTTTCGTTGACATTTCTTTTTAAGGAGAGAGGATAATTGAGTGGTACAAAGCAATTTTGTGAATGCTATAATGTCATTGCGAGCGTGGCGCTTGTACTGAGTGCTTCGACGAGCTCAGCAACCACTTGTCGAAGGGAAGCAATTTCAATGCAGTGGAAAACGAGATTGCTTCGTCGCTTGCGCTCCTCGCAATGACGGATTTGCTGTCACCGCGAGGGGCGAAAGCCCCGTGGCGGTCTCTTGTTCTCATAGTGTCTTTACGAGTGGAGCAACGCAATCTTTAGGTAATAAACGACCAGATTGCTTCGGCACTGCGTGCCTCGCAATGACGGTGTAGCTGTAGTGTCATTGCGAGCGAAGCGAAGCAATCTCAGTATGATGAAAGGCGAGATTGCTTCGTCGCTGGCGCTCCTCGCAATGACGCAAGTGCGATATGTCATTGCGAACGAAGTGCTTGCACTGAGCTTGTCGAAGTAAAACAATCCCGGTGCCACGAAAGGAGAGATTGCTTCGGCACTGCGTGCCTCGCAATGACGGTGTCGCTGTAGTGTCATTGCGAGCGAAGCGAAGCAATCTCAGTATGATGAAAGGCGAGATTGCTTCGTCGCTGGCGCTCCTCGCAATGACAGGATTGTCACGGCACTGCGTGCCTCGCAATGACGGGATTGCCACACACGGGAAGAAAAAAAATTATTTGTAAAATCTATGACTTAAAAATATATTATTCGTTATATAGATTTAATACATAAAAGGAGCAGGTGTGAAAAAATTACCCATAGGAATACAAAGTTTTGAAAAGATAAGAACTGGTGAATATTATTATGTAGATAAAACTCCTTTTGTGGCACAGCTTGCCAGTGAAGGAACATATTACTTTTTATCACGCCCCAGGCGATTTGGGAAGTCCTTGTTTCTGGATACATTGAGGCAGGCATTTTTAGGAAAAAGGGATTTATTCAAAGGGCTATACTTAGAGAAGAATTGGGACTGGGATGTTAAATATCCGGTTATATATATCGATTTTGGAGGAAGGGTAATAGAGAACGCAGATCATTTAAAGAAGCACATAATAGAAAAGCTTGAACAAGCTCAATCTGAACTTGATGTGGTGTGTAGCAAAAAGACCCAATATGATTTTTGTTTTGAAGAGCTGATAAGGAAAAGCTATGAGAAATACAAAGAAAAAGTAGTA
>Ga0067045_1032078_pt1 | contig 10914 bp, 10 predicted proteins | sample TerdegcTABiofilm_FD_59184 | JGI IMG/M metagenome (GOLD analysis project Ga0067045, IMG submission 59184) | Combined Assembly of (Gp0054472, Gp0054536) Wastewater bioreactor microbial communities from Singapore -Terephthalate degrading...
GTCCGCAAGCTCCTGTCGCGTCAGTGGGCCGTCGTACAGCATCGGCGGCACCTTCACCTCGGAAGGATCATAACGCGGAGCGAGCTCGTTGAATTGAAACGGATGGTGCGCATCATGTGAAGCAAACCAGCAGAAAAACGGCTTGTCCTGAGGGCGCTCCCTCAGATGCTTAATCCAGTTTTCGCAGCCGGAAGGTCTGCTATCCGAAGCAAGATCGAAACCGAGTTGTTGCGGTGGAGCCATATGATTTTTGCCCGATATGACCGTGTGATAGCCGGCGCGCCGCAGTGCTTCAACAAAAGTTTTTTGATCGGCGGGTAAAGACGTATGAAGTTCCGGCGCCCCCGTGTTGTGGGGATATCGGCCCGTAATTATCGAACAGCGACTTGGGGAACACGAACTGATGGTGAGATATGCATTGTCAAAGACCAGGCCCCGCTGGGCGAGCGCATCAAGATGAGGAGTCTTGATCGCGCGATTCCCATAGCAACCCAGGTCATCGTAGGAAATGTCGTCGGTAATAAAGAAGACAAAGTTCGGCCTCTCTTCCGCAGAGACCGGCATCGCGCTCAAAAGAGCGACTCCCACCAGCACAATAGCCTTCATTATGGCGTCTCCCGTAGATGTGTCGCACTGAACTTGACAACCTCGTCAAAACAGGACTGATTGCCGCGAAAGACGTACAAACGGAGTTGTTATCAATGATCTTTGGCAGACGTTACAGCTCACGGGGTACAGCCCAGTGGCCACCCTCACGGTAATTCCGCCGCAAGAGACGACTGGCTTCCTCGTCAGCAATGATCGATTCGTGTTGCGGATCGACTCTTAAGGCACGTCCAACACGCACGGCGATATTGGCCAGATGTGTCAGGGCCACCGACTCGTGTCCTTCAACCACATCGGCTGTCGGTTTTCGCCCCGTGCGGATGGCTTCCAAAAAGTCGGCTTGATGATTAGCTGGCATCTTGGGTAACTCGTCCAATGTGATATCATCGCGAAGCCGATCACGGTCGCCATAGATTTCGAGTTTGCTATCTTTGGCCAGCACCATACGACCTTCGGTCCCATAAAACTCGACGCCGTTTTCGTGGCCGAATGGCCAGTTCGTAGACCAGATCCGCATTTCAAGGATCAATTGACGTTTACTTCCCACTTTTCCATCCCCTGACCACTCGAAGGCACAGGTCACCGTATCGGGAAACTCCTGATCATCGTCAAAGAAGTATTTCCCGCCTTGTGCAACGACATGATCAGGGAGGCCCTTCACGCCCAGTCCCCAACGACCGTAATCAAGCTCATGGACACCATCGTTTCCGATATCGCCCGTTCCAAAGTTGTACCACCAGTGCCACGTGTAATGAAAGCGGTTCTTCTGAAACGGCACAAACTCGGCGGGACCGACCCAAAGATCGTAATCCACGCCGGGCGGTGGTTCCGACGGCTGCTCGTGTCCGATGTTCACCCGTCGCTGGACATTCCAGGCCTTGGCCACAAGCACGTTGCCGATAACGCCTGCACGCAATAAATCAACGGCCTTTGCAATGATGGGACTGGATCTGGCCTGCGTTCCGTGCTGGACAACAACCCTCGCCCGCCGTGCCGCCGCAACAAGGAGCTGGCTCTCCCGGAAGTTGTGACTCAACGGTTTTTCCACGTAAACATGCTTGCCCACTTCACAAGCCAGAATAGCGAGCGGCGCATGCCAGTGATCTGGTGTGGCGATCACAACGGCATCGACAGAGCGGTCGTCGAGGACCTTTCGCGGATCGGAAACGGCTTGTTCTGCCTTGACAGCACCTTGCAAACGCTCGCAACGAGCCCGATCCGGGTCGCAAACATAGGCAATGTCAGCGATTTCAGCAAAGGCCTGGGCAAGGCCACCGCCCCGGCCCCCACAGCCGATGATTCCCACCACGATCCGATTACCGGCCTCCGCGGCGCGGGCGTACTGTCTGGCGGTCAGAACAGAAGCCGAAGCTCCTGCGGAAACCTTGAGAAACATCCGCCGCGTTGATCGTGTCATGGCATACCTCTCTTTCGTGGCAGAGGGCCAAATCTCCTGTACTTTCCCAAAAAAGGCCTGGCCGTTGAAACAGTCGCTGAACGTTCTCCCGCCCCGTGGCGTAAGCACGGTCATCAATCGAACCGCCCAATATCTTCAAGTTTTGCGAGCTCGTTTGCAACACCTGGGAGCCGCAAGCGCGCATGGCCAGGGCAATTGAACACCTAAACCAGTCCGCGAGGGGCCAGCCGTGGGATCCGCTTGTCAAGTCCGCTCGGAGGGACCCGCCTGTCGGGTCCGCGAAATACAACACGCCTGGAGAGACCTCCGAGGCGGGGTTTAATCCGCTTTACATGCGTTATTCCCGTCTACGTAAGTACGCCAGACCCATCCTTAGATGGGTTTTCCGCATTAAAGGCAGTCCGAATGATTGATTGCGAGGAGAAACTTCTGTCCGGCGTAATGCGTCCAATATTTTGAAGAGATTTTCCGACAAGCGAAAGTGTCTCCGAGGGAAACTTTGACGTTTTGCGTTGCTTTTCCCAATTTTTTAATTACGCTGAAAGAGAAGAGGTTTTGTGAAACGGCTCGCCCATTTCCGGGTTCACTTGAGGAGGAAATACCATGAATCGCTCTGTGTGGCGGATCGCCGCTCTGGTCGCTGCTTTGTTGTTGGGCCTTTCAGCTACCTGGTTGTTTGGGGCTGATCCGGTGGTGAAGAATCCCCAGGCGCCGGCCGTGGCTTCGAGTGAGGCCGTCGATCTGTTTGCCGCTCTTGACCAAAAGGTCGTTGAGGTGAAATTGATTCCAAAGGATTCTACCGAGTGCAACGTCATACTGAGGAATAAGACGGATAAGCCATTGACGATCCGCATGCCGGAGACCTTTGCCGGTGTCCCAGTTCTGGCTCAGTTTGGCGGCCTCGGCGGTGACGTGGGCTATGGTGGCGGGCGAGGACGCGGAGGTTACGGCGGATACGGCGACGGATACGGCGGTGGTAGCCAGGGATTCGGCGGTGGATTTGGCGGCGGATACGGTGGTGGTTACGGCGGTGGTTACGGCGGTGGCATGTGGAATGTCCCCCCCGAGAAGGTCGTGCAAGTCAAGATCCCCATCGTTTGTCTCGACCATGGGAAGCCTGACCCCAATCCGCGGATCCCGTATGAGATCAAGCCGATTGAATCCTACGCCAAAGGTCCCGAGGTCCACGAGGTGCTGAAGATGCTGGCGAACGGGAAGATCCCTCAGCGGGTTGCCCAAGTCGCCGCGTGGCATTTCCAAAATGGTATGACACTGGAAGAATTGGCCCGAAAGGAAATCCGCACAGCAATCGGATGGCGACGTCCTTACTTCTCGCCCGCCGAGATTCAGGCCGCAGTCCGAGTCGTTGCCGAGGCCAACCGGATTGTCATGAACAGCGGCAAGGAGTCGCCGAGCGCTCCTTCTCCAGGCGAGTTGGAGGCACGTCACAAGAACTGAGTTAAATCTCCGCCATTGCAGTCAGCAGGTCAACAGGCCGCACCCATTTGAAAAGGTGCGGCTTTTCTTTTGCGATTAATTCACCACGATTGGCAACGACGTTCAGAAAACGGTGACAAACGTCAGATGATCCCATGGAGGGGTTTGCCCGGCGCCGCTAGGTCATCGACACGACGAGCGATTTCGGGATCTTCGACCAGGGGCGGCGGATGTTCCGGTTTTGCCCGCGCGTCAATGACAACCGATCCGTGGCATCCCCAGTGTTTTTTCTGGGTAAACTCCTCGATCCCGTAGATGTCCCCGGCCGGGTCGCTTCGGGTAAAAGTTGTCCAGAGAAAATTGTTAAGTGTTCGGGCGGCAAAACGGCTATCATCCACGACGACGATCAAGGGGAAAAGATTGATTGCATCCTGCCGAGAATACCGTGCACAGAATTGACGGATTGCGTCGTCTATGCCTTTTTCATCGCGGCGGCATGGAGGACCTTGAACGACCAGAATGCCGGGCAGCATCACGCGTGGGTCCGAGAACCCCAGGTCCTCGGGGACCTTGATTCGCGAATCGAGGGCAACGGGGAGCGTCCTCCTCGGTTTGCCAACGGCCGCAATGACAACCTTTGATCCCTGGTTCAAGGCCCCACCGGTGTAATCCAGGGTGTCGGTCGTGGTGCACGTCTGAAAATGGATGTCTCGTCGCCAATCGACACGTTCCAGGACGTGACGGAAAAAGTCATCTACGTCGTGAAGGTCGAGGTCAGGATTATCTTCGCCTGCTACGATAAACACGTATTTTGCCAGAGACAATTGACCGTTTCCCAGCAGCGCATTGGCCAGCGTTAATAGTTCCTGAGGTCGTTTCCGTTCATCGTAGGGCGTATAACGTTCGCTCCCGATCGCCAGAAGCAGGGGATGAACCCCGGCAGCATCCACGGCATGCACGGCACGAATCCCCGGAATGGTCCTCGGGATCACCGGCCCGACAATCTCGTGAATGAGTTTGCCGAACATGGAGTCCTCCTGAGGTGGGCGGCCTACCACAGTGAAGGGCCAAATCGGATTCGGACGATGATAGACATGCTCCACGTGCATGACGGGAAAATCATGGGCAAGGCTATAGTAGCCCAGGTGATCGCCGAACGGCCCTTCGGGAAGAAGCTTTTTCGGCTCGATATAGCCCGTTAGGACAAAATCGGCCTCGGCGTAAATGGGCAAAGTATCTTTGCGACGCACCATTGGGATGCGATGGCCAGCCAACAATCCAGCGAAAAAGAGCTCGCTCATCCCTTCTGGAAGAGGCATCACAGCAGCGACGGTCATAGCAGGTGCCCCGCCTACAAACACATTGACGCGGAGCTTTTGCTTGGTCTCGATCGCCCGCGCATGGTGAATACCGATCCCGCGATGGATCTGGTAGTGCAGTCCCACTTCGCTCTCCGGATCGTATTTCCCACCGCTGATCTGGATTCGATACATTCCCAGATTGGAATGGGCGAAACCAGGCTGTGTGGGGTCTTCGGTGTAAACGATGGGCAGGGTGATATAGGCCCCGCCATCGTTGGGCCAGGAACGGAGCTTGGGAAGTTGTGATAATTTGATCTCATGTCTCAGGACCGGACCGCGGCTAACGGCCTTTGGCAAGGCTTTCCAACCCCACCAGGGGAGTTTCAGAAAGAGCCTTGGACGCCGCATCCAGTCAGATGGATCCAGCCCTAAAGAAACAAGCTTGGCGAGACGGTCGAGCGTGTCTCGGAAGATATAGCGGATCCGCTCCATCGTTCCAAAAAGGTTACTCATCATGGGAAAGCGCGATCCACGGACCGATGCAAAGTAGATCGCCGGTCCACCGGCACGGAAAACCCGTCGCTGGATTTCGGCCGCCTCAAGATCCGGATCCACCGGCACGTCAATGCGGACCATTTGCCGGGTTGTCAGCAAGTCTTCGACACACTCACGGAGCGTTCGATAACCCATGAAAAACCCTTTTGCCGAAGCGTCTAGCCGAAAAACCGTCCTCTGCTATCCGAGAATTACTATGTGGACTGTCCCTTCTTGGAACGATCCAACAATCGCTGCCGCATCCGTTTCATCAAATGCGGGTAGCGCGTCGCCGGACGGCGAACAATCCGGTGAGGCTTTCGTGGGATTCCTTTGTGAGCGGTCATCACAGTGGCCCTTAAAAAACTGGTTACCCAATCGTGTTGGACGAATAAGATCCACGACGATTATCTGTCGCTCTGCATTGTTTGCCCATAGGTTTCAACTGGCCATTGCACCTATTGGAATCGGGCTTTTACCCCGTCTCTCCATTTTACCGAGGCGCAGTCCCAATCGCTTGAATAAAGCCGATTGTTTGCCAAAAAACACACAAAACCAGCAACCGGCAATCTGTGGTTTCCTTTTGCCGGTTTTGCAGCAGTTTCCACCTTGCCTAAAATAACAGATGGTCGTACCGTCGGTGATTCAACGTATGCGCGGGAGCCGCTGCGACTGAACAATGGTTGAATCCTTCAGTTAAAAATTCGTTAAGATTGACCCAGCCTGCTTGATTCTCAAAAACGACTCGCCACAATGATGTGTCCCCGATCAGAATGAATTGCTCCCGCGAACCGTGCAAACTTGCCGTTTGATTAACCATAACTATGGGAGGATTTCCATGAAACGACGCGTGTTTTTGGGATGCCTGTTAACTGTCGTCCTCCTGTTTACCCCAAGCGATTGGCGGGGCCAAGGCGTCTCGGCTGCCGAGGATCAAACCCGTGCCAAGAACGTCATCATCATGGTTGCCGACGGGGCCGGATTCAACACCTGGCTGGCAACGAGCATGTATCGCGGGCAGGTGGGACGCGAAGTTTACGACCAGCCAGGCTGGGTCCGTCTTGCGTGCACAACATTTCCACTCAACACGGCAACGGCGCCCAAAAAGACCGGTCAGCAAGACCCGAATGTCGTTTACTTGCCACAGAAGGCCTGGGATGTCGAGTCGGGCTACAAGTGGCTGCGCAGCTCCGCCACAGATTCCGCTGCCGCTGCCACGGCGCTTGCCACCGGCCAGAAAACCTACAACAACGCCATCAACTGGTCGGACCTCGATCAAGCCATGATGGGGCAAACTTTGCCCGAGATTGCCCACCGTGTGGGGAAATCGGCCGGCGTTGTCACCAGTGTGCAGTGGTCGCACGCTACCCCGGCAGGTCTGGGAGGAGCACACAACCGGGACCGTGACAACTACGCCGAGATCGCTCAAGAAATGTTGGCCGCCCCTTATTTGCAGGTCATCATGGGAGCAGGGCATCCTCTGTTTGACAAGAACGGACAACCGAGGAAGGACAAAATCGCCGAAAAGGATTACCGCTACGTGGGCGGTTCAGAAGAGTGGAAGAAACTCGTCTCAGGACAACATCCGGGCGGCTGGACGTTGATTGAGAAAAAGGAAGACTTTGCAAAGCTCGCTGTCGGACCCACGCCGCAAAAGGTCCTTGGCACGGCACAAGTCGCAACGACGCTGCAGCAAGCACGCGGGGGCCTCGTCAAGATGATTCTGCCTGGTCAACCTTTTTCCGAACCTTTTAACGATAGTGTGCCAAATCTGGCCACTATGGTTGAGGGAGCGATCAACGTACTGGATGACGATCCCGATGGTTTTTATCTCATGGTTGAGGGGGGCGCCGTGGATTGGGCCAATCACTCCAATCAGCTTCATCGGATGATCGAGGAACAGTGTGACTTCCTGGCCGCAGTCGAGTGTGTCGTCAAATGGGTCGAAAAGAACAGCTCCTGGGACGAAACCCTTGTCATCCTCACGGCGGACCATGAATGTGGTTGCCTGTGGGGTCCGAATTCCAACAAGAAGCCATTCGACCCAATCCAGGATGCCGGCCAGGGGAAGATGCCTGCCGCGCGTTACAACGCAACCGGTCATACGAACTCGCTTGTGCCTCTTTATGCTCGGGGTCTCGGTGCGGATCGATTCTCAGCTTTAGCGCGAGGAAAAGACCCTCAAGCGGCTCGGGTCTGGGGAATCTCCGGCGACTATGTCGATAATACGGATATTTTCCAGGTAGCACGGTCTGCGATGACCGGCGAACCCGTCACCGCACCATAATTTCGGCAACGGATTGCGATTGACTATCAGGCGAGGCAAGGCGATCTTGGGTTCGTGCCGCGCCTGACGGATTTATGCGATTGAGACGACAATCCAACCTGGAACCCGGTGATTCTCGTCCGGTTCGCGGTGGTTCCGTTCGGCTGATCGGTTTACTCAGACTCCGACAATGATTACGATAAACACAACCGGTGTCCCGGATGTGTTGATGCGTGAACGGGTCAAGTGCGATGCCATTTCCCTTCTTCTGTCCTCAGGGCCATATTCTCGAAGCGGAAATTGAACAGGTGGGGCAGGCGGCTGCTTGCCCATTCTGCGGAACCGAAATGCTTATTCCTTCCCCCGGCAATTGGACACGGCAGGCAGGATTGCCACCACATGGTGCGGATCAGTCACAACCTCATCATGATCCCGCAATGGCCGCGACATCCCCGTTGGAAATTGCCCCTGACGGAGTCGGCGATGGAATGCCGATGGGAACCTCTGGTTTGGCCTCAGCCGCCGAAACCGGGCCAGATGCATCGGTTGAAGAGCAGTGGACGTTTTCCGGAATTGCGACAAGTTCACCGATCGAAGAGACGACTGCCAAGGTTTTGCACATTCCGTGTCCCCACGGGCATGTTCTGGAGACGCCGCCAGACATGCTCGGGACGCCTGTCATGTGCCCGATCTGCCGAACCACATTTGAACCTCAATATGAGCTGAGTCAAGAGTATCGCCAGAAGCGCGAAGAGATGGCTGCGCGGGCGGCCGAACGCGCTGCCCGCTTTTGGCTGAATCTGGCCATCGGAGCGGCAATTCTGGTGCTGGGTGGATTGATCATGCTGATTATCTTTGCTCCGCGATGACGTGATATGTTGCTGTTCAAGAAGAAATTCCTGGACGATATCCGCTGTGGCCGTAAAACCCAGACGATCCGTGTGTGGAAGGTTCGACATATGAGGTCGGACCAACTTAGCTACATCCCCGGCGTTGGATACATTCGGATCGACGCGGTGGATGAGGTGGCTCTCGATGAGCTGACAGATGAGGATGCCCTTCCTGACGGTTTTTCCTCCGCCACCGAGCTGCGTCAAGAAATCCAGCGTCTTTATAATGAGCAACAGATTAACGACCACCGAGTTTTTCGGATCCGTTTTCACGTTCTCCCCCCGGATGAGCAGCGACGGCTAAAAGAAGAACGTCGGCAACGTGCGAAGATCAGGCAACGAGGGCAAGGCTGACGCGATCGGAGGTGTTTGTCCAGGGAATCTCGTGTGGGCACGACAAGTGTGCGCCTCCGATTCTTGCCTTCGCAGGGACCATCTTTCGGAGCGACTGTCTTTCGAAGGGACAATCTTTCGGAGGGACCTGCTTGTCAGGTCCGCAGAACAACGTTTGACAATCCATCTCGCTTCCGCGGGCACGACAAGCGTGCCCCTCCGAGGGTCCAGCCCCTCCCCGGCCCTCCCTGCACGCGGGGAGGGAGTTTGTGCTCCCCCCGCGTGCGGGCGGATGTAAGGGGGGCTGCGTCTTTGCGATTTCGGAGGGACCTGCTTGTCAGGTCCGCTGAATTACGTTTGATGATCCATCCTGATACAACGGACGCGACAAGCGCGTCCCTTCGAACGGGCACGACGAGCGTGCCCCTCCGAGCGGGCGAAAAGGTTGTCGTTAGCTTGTCAATGACTCATTTTTTCGCCATACTAAACCCGAAAGGTGAGTGCCATGGCGATTCTCTGCCCGCGTTGCGGAGCGGCTTTGGATGTCACGTTGTTCGCGTTTGGGCGATGTGTGGCGTGTGATTGTGGTTGCTGGGTGGACCTGCAATCGGGTCACACGGAGCAGTTGGCGTCATTAGCGAAAGGAGCCTTTGCCATGGCCGAAGTCCCTGTTGGACGTGTTACCCATTACTTCAGCCATCTGGGTGTGGCTGCCATCGAAATCACCCATGGGACGCTTTCGGTGGGTGATACCATCCACATCAAGGGGCACACGAGTGATTTTTATCAACCCGTGACTTCGATGCAAATTGAACATCAATCAGTAACGCAGGCCCAGGCGGGGCAGTCGATTGGCTTGAAGGTTGTTGAACATGCTCGGGAGCACGACCTGGTGTACAAGGTTGTGCCAGAGGAACAATCCTGATTGACTGTATCGAGGAAGAAATGTGGACGGAACGCCATCTGATGTCTGGGATAGACGTCGTGTCGATCCCTTTTTCACGGAGGATTATGAACTGCTTGATTTCGGTAACGGTCGGCGTCTAGAACGATTTGGATCTGTCATCCTCGATCGGCCCAGTCCGGCAGCCGAGGGTGTTCCTTTTTTCCCCGAATTGTGGGCAAAAGCCGACAGTCGATTTCGGCGAACGCAAGGGAATTTCGGGCAATGGCTCGATGTTCGAAACATCCCGGAACGATGGACTGTTCGCTGGGGACCGCTGAGTTTCGAGCTTAAACGGAACCAGTCCGGGCATGTGGGGCTCTTTCCGGAACAAGTGGTCAACTGGAGCTGGATTTATCACCACATCAAGCATTATGGACCACTCGGTCCGATCTTGAATCTCTTCGCTTACACCGGAGGAAGTACGCTAGCCGCAGCCCTCGCTGGCGCGGAGGTTTTTCACGTCGATGCAGCACAAAACGTGGTCGGCTGGGCAAGACGAAATGCCGAAGTCTCCGGCCTCACTCAAGCTCCCATTCACTGGATCGTTGAAGATGCCCGCAAGTTTCTCCGGCGCGAGATTCGCCGCGAAAAGCTGTATTGGGGAATCATCCTCGACCCACCCAGTTACGGTCACGGTCCGCGGGGTGAGTCTTTTCAACTGGAAAGGCATATTGTCGGGCTGCTTGCAGCCGCTTTCTCTCTGCTCGATTGGGAGAGGGGGTTTTTTCTCATGACATGCCACACGCCGGGCTATGGAACTCAGAAGCTGACGCGGCTGTTTCACGATTTGCGCCCCGAGCTTTGGCAACGGGGCCGATTGACCATTCGCATGATGACCATCCCCAGCAGGAACGGACAGGTCCTGCCGAGCGGCATGCTCGTCCGCTGGGATGCCGCTGATCACGACACCGTTCCCGATTGATCCGTTTCCGAGGGTGTGGCCTCCTTTGCCAGACAGAAACGACGCAATTCCTCCTCCCAGACAATTCCCTGGGCGTGGTCTTTGGCATCCACAATCGCCGCCAGTTTTTCGCCGTGCTGGTGCATCAGCCTCAAGACCGTGATCATCCGCTCCGTAGCGAGCACTCGCAACAACGGCCGCACGACTTCGCGCAACGGCCGATCGGGGACAAGTATCCAGCGGGCGACGTCCACATATCCGACCAGGCGATCGGTTTCGTGGG
>Ga0067045_1000175_pt1 | contig 10913 bp, 14 predicted proteins | sample TerdegcTABiofilm_FD_59184 | JGI IMG/M metagenome (GOLD analysis project Ga0067045, IMG submission 59184) | Combined Assembly of (Gp0054472, Gp0054536) Wastewater bioreactor microbial communities from Singapore -Terephthalate degrading...
GGGAGCAGAGACATTCAGAGCCCATTCGAACGTTCATCCGATCATCTTGGATCTCAAGGAGAACAGACTGTCCTGCGTGATGAAACGGTACAGAATAGCGGTTTCCCTGGTAGGAGACATACCCATCACGGATCACTTTCCTGACTTCCTCCCTTCTCACCACATTGGGGGGGGGGGACGGATTCAAGTCTTTTCAGATTCTCGGATTTCAGCCGTTCTGCAGGGATCTCATGTGTCGTGCCATGGACAGATCCGTTGACCCGGGACAACCACTGGCGGAGCTGGTGGTTCATATCGTCCAGCGAACTGAAGACCCCTCCGAGAAGGAAGTCCCGCTTCATATACCCAATGGCATTCTCGATCTTTCCTTTTGTCTGGGGACAGTAGGGTTTGCAGAGCCGGGGAATGAACCCGTAGTGTGTGAAGAAATCTTCGAATTTTGGGTTCCATGTGTGCTCTTTTGGCTTCATTGCCCGTTTGAGGATGACCTGTTTGATGTTGTCATAGAGGATTTCTGACGTATATCCGCCAAAATACTCAAACGCATGCTGGTGACATTGGATGAGGGTATAGACATCGGTGGCAAGGGTGNATTCCATGTACCTCATGCGGGAATATCCAAGGATCATGCTGAAACAGTAGAGCCGTCGCAACTGGCCATCTACTTCGATCCGATTACATTCGCCCCAGTCCACCTGGGCCTGGATANCGGGCTTGGTCTCATACCGAAGTACTGCCGGTATTCCTCCCGNAGGACGGATCTTCCGGACGTATTCCTTGACGATTGTGTANCCTCCGGTGAATCCTTGTTCCTGGATCTCGCGGTAGATTCTTGCTGCACTCAAGGGGTATTCTGAAAGGCGATTCTGGATATANTCTTTATAGGGATCGAGTTTACTCGGTTTGGATGTGCGGGTCTGTGCCTTCGGCACGTATTTTACTGAGATATACTTCCTTCCTGTTTTCCGGTCGTAGCCTGTCTTTCGGGCAATCTGACTTTTGTTCAGTCCTTGATTGAATAGATCTCGTATCATGAGAAATTCCTCCATCTTCAGCATTGCCACTACCCTCACACAGTTGCATGAAGGTTATCAGGNGGGGATTTTTATCCCGCCGAAAGTGGGGAATTTTACACCGCCGGTGACAATAAGGAGAAGCTTTACGAGAATAGTGTTGCAATCGCATTAAAGTATCAGGAATTTCAGGAAAATCTGAAGATATTTTACTGGAAGAATTCTCAAGCAGATGAAGTCGATTTTGTAATCCAACGTGAGCGTCAGGTGTCGGAACTGATTCAGGTATGTGTCGATGCACAGAGCCCTGCTACACGGCAGCGTGAGATGAAAGCCCTGGTGAAGGCAGGACGCTATCTGAAATGTGACAGACTTCTCCTCCTTACCCGTGAAGAGGAAGGAGAAGAGGAGATTGAATAATTTGGCATGAAAGGAACTGTTCGAGTCATGCCTCTCTGGAAATGGCTCCTGGATGCTGCATATTCGTAGGAAAAGAGCAGCGGTGCAGAAAGGAAAAAAAGGCAATCCCTTCGCTCCCCACTGCAGCCGGGCATGCCCCTGCAATCCACCTTACGGACCAGGATCTCAGAACAGCCAGCCGAACAATCCCCTCTCACTCATTTCCTGCTGCCCGAGGGTGAGGAGCCGGTTCTGCTCCCTGGCAAGCACCTGCACCTGTTCTTCCAGCATCACCCTTACCTGCGGGTCGCAGTCTGAACAGTTCATGATCATCTGCGCCATCGCCTGGATGCGCTGCTGGTTCTGGTCAGCATACTGGATCATCTGTCTGGCGGCTTCGCGGTCTCCCCCGATGAGCATCCGCATAAAAGAACTCCGTGTCCTGATCTGCTGCTCTGCCCGGAGTGCGTATACATGCGACGCGTTGACCTCTTCTGCCAGGCGGACCAGTTCGGGGCCGGCAGTCCCGCTCAGGTTGCCGGCCCTTGAGAGGGCAAAGAGAGCGAGGTCCACGTGTGCCTGTTCCCGGTCCTGGTCGCGCGAGAGGTTCTGTTCGACCTGGCTTACCTGTTGGAAGAAGAGGTCACGGTCTCTCTGCCTCATGATGTCGGGGCTGGTGGACTCGACCGTTTCATCGACCCTGGTCCGGGTCTGGTCCCGGTCCCAGTCATGCTGTTGGATCTGGACGCCTGGCTGTTCGACAGTCTCCTGCTGCTTCATCACCCGTTCTTCAGGGAGGGGCTGCGCCTGTGGGCCTTCCGGTACGCCCGGTTCTGGCCCGCTCCCAGAATTCCCTGGCTGGCCTTCGGCGTTTCCCCCTCCGTTGCCACTGCCTCCCGGGCCGCCTCCGTTGCCACTGCCTCCCGGGCCGCCGGACCCTGCCCCGTCCGACCCGGACGAGCCGCCGTTTGGGCTCGCTGCCATTGCCGGGATGCTGGCTGCAGAGAGCACGAGGAAACCCAGGATGAATAAGACTGATAGTGTACGAATCACCGTCATCACCATGGCGTATCTCACGCAACCATCTATATAGGGGAAGAGAAAAAAAATAGAATCCTCCCGGTGCTGGCGGCCCGGTGCTCCTGGCACATGTCGGCGACCCATGGCTCAAATGCAGGTGCCCCTGTATCTCCCTGGTCGTCGGCATCTTTCGAGCACATTTTCCCCCTCGCATTTTCATGCATCGGACCTGTTCCAGGGTTGTGTCTCCCTGATCTCGCATTGCGCGGGTCTCCCTGGCCTCTTGTACCCGCTCAGAGCCCCCGGGATTTCTCTCTCCTCACAAAGAGAAAAAAGAAGAGTGCAATCGCCAACCCCGGTGTGGAACAGGAGGATCTCTTTGCCGGGCATAGGGGGCCTTGTCAAAGAAGATCCTGTCCCGAATGGAAAGTGATGCGCAGGCAACCCTGTGACTGAATCTTGCATAATTGCAATGATTTTTTGATTTTATTTCACATAATGGCATAATTTATTCAATAGCGTTATCTAAAATTAAATCAAATGATAGTGACTCATGGAACTACGATTTACCCGCGATACAATACGCAATATTTCTTCGGTCCTCATCCGGCACCCGGCGTTCCTCGGTGTAACAATCGGGATCCTGGCAGCGTTCTCCCAGGCGCTCCTTATCAGCGCCGGTGGACCCGAGGCGTACGGGTTTTGCGTCGCATGTCATACCCGCGACCTGGTGAACGGTATAACCAATATTGTTGCAGGTACTACCCTTGCCCTGGCCCCCATCTCGAAGAACTCCCTTCTTCCCGTCATGAGCGTGGCGGGGGTCCTCATCGGCGGATATATCTCGGCCACCCTTCACCGCGAGCACAGGATCAAGAAGGGAACGAGGATTGAGTACCTGTTGTACTTCCTTGCCGGCGTCGCGGTCTTAAACCTCGCGATGATATTCGGGGGGTGCCCGTACCGGGCAGCCCTCAGGACAGGATACGGCGACCTCACCGCCATTCTCTTCATCGTGTCGATGGCAGCGGGAGTGATCCTGGGAGCATACCTGATACTCAAAAAAGCCGAGAGGGAGGACGCCTGATGGCGACCGGACTCCTTCCGGGGGAAGCCGCAATTTTCTTTGTCCCCCTCGTGACCCTTCTCCTGGGCATTCTCATCGGGTACCTTGCACAGCGATCGGGATACTGCTCGATTGGAGGGTTCCGCGACTATTTCCTGTTCCGGCACACGCGNCTCCTGTCAGGGTACCTCTCCCTTATCGTGGCTTCGTTTGCAGGGTACCTCCTCTTCTGGCTCTTCACCCCTGATGCGNTGGAGCACTTCTTCTGGGCACTCAAGAGCGGAGTTGCCACTCCTGTTCCCGGGGCACCCGGAGGCCTTGATACCACTGCATATCTCATGTTCTCGATAGTCCCCGGCTTTTTCATCGGGTTGATCGCGGTGTTTACCGGCGGCTGCCCTATCCGCCAGACCGTCATGGCATCCGAAGGGAACTACAAGGCGGCCTGGTTCTTTGTCGGAATGTGTGTGGGGTCGGTCCTCTTCGCTGCGGTCGTATCAGGCTGGGTCGTTGCGCTGATGAAATCGCTTGGGTTTGGAGTCTGACTTGCCATGGCCTCCTCTACCTTTTTCTTCTCTGACCTGGTGCCGGGCGAGCGCCTGGACTGGGTTGGAGAGATGTTCCGTGCATCCAAGGCGACAGGCCATCTCAACACCACCGTATTCCTCACCGGCGACGCGCTCTACAGCCTCGTTGACGCGAGGACCAGGGACTCCTGGCGGGTCCTCGCGGAGCGGGACGGCATCCGAATCGTCGCCGACGGTGACGAACTCGAACTCCACGGCCTGCGGGGTTCGGTTGCGTCCGGGTATCCATGGGTCACGGTCGCGGGAAGCAAGGAAGAGGCCCCGTTCTGGCAGTCCCTCGTTTCGTCCCTTGCCGTTGCGTGGAAGGGCACAAAGGAAGCAGGTTTTCTCCTCTGCGAAGGGCCGTACATGAGCCGGGTGACCGTCTACATGGTCAGGTTCCTCTCGGCCGTCCAGGAAGGTAGCCTTTCGCCGGAGCTCTACACCTACCTTGACGGCGTCCATGCCCTGCACAACGGCCAGCGTCCGTCCGAGTTTGAGAATATCGGGAGGGCGATCGCGGCCATCTCTGCATCCGCGGTCCAGGCCGGGAGGGACCCCTGGTTTGCTGCCTGCTCCCGGTGTGCGACGGCGAGGGGCTACTACCAGATGAACCCCGGGACAGGGTTCTGCGAGCCCGCCTCCGCCATCGAGGAGATAACCATCCGGCCCCTCAAAGAGATCCTCTCGCGGTTTTCCGGGAACCTGCCGATCATATCGTCCGCGTCAGGGGATGTGGTACCTGAAGGGTTGCAGAAGGACCGCGTCCCGAGGCTCATGGTCTTCATCGCACATCCCCCGTACTGCACGGAATGGACTTTTGGGGGGCTCTCGCTTGCCCTCGCCGCTGCGATGGGCGGGATACCGGCAACGGTCGTCTTCATAGAGAACGGGGTGTACGCACTCCACGGGAGCCACCAGGTCCCCGCGAACGACAAGGTCTTCAATGTCCAGGAGATGATCGCGGTCACGACGGACGTTTTGGACCTTGAGTATTTCGTGCACGGGCCTTCGCTTGAATGCCGGGGAATCGACCTCTCACACGGGTTCCCGACGATCCCTCGTATAGGAAACGGAGACCTTGCCCGGGTGCTCTTGAAAGCAGTGCACGAGGGCGCCGCATCACGGCTCATATTCTTCTAAAGATAGAGGGGAGACTGACGTGACTGAACCAATGGATTTTTCCGAACTGACCTGCACGAACCTGATGATCAAGTTAAAGATCCTGCTGAACAAGCTCCCACAGGGCGACTCCGTCGCCTTCTTTGCAACGAGGGAGCAGGTGGACAACACGTGCTCGCCGTTTTCTGACCAGGGATACAAGGTCTCGTGGGACCAGGNGGCAGAAAACAAGTATCTCGTCAGGCTGGGGAAGTGAAGTTATATCCAGATGGATTGGGNTACTGCGCTCCATTCACATATATTTTCCCTGGAATTCTGCAGCAATTTCTGTTAAAGCTTCCCGGAGGGGAGATGCAAAGCAGGTGAGGGGAGGATGAACCTCCCCCAATCTCTACCAGTTTTTTGTTTGATACACCACTACCGCTTCATCGCGGTGATATGAATGCTTGCCAGGGAACCCTCGATCTCTTTTTTCAATTCTTCAGGATTCCCTGCACCGGCAGGATTCGCCTGGACCATGGGATCGTTTTGGACGCAGTCAGGGGAGAAGGGGATCTCCTTCACGATCCTGACATCCACGAATCCTGCCGCCTCCACAGTATCGATATATTCCTGTTTTCGCATCGCTCCGGAGACGCAACCNNCNTACGCTGCCATCGACTGCCGGAGAAAATCAGGGAGCGGTTTTAAGATTACGGTATCCGAGATCATCAGGCGTCCGCCAGGTNTCAGGACCCGGAACGCCTCGCGGAAGACCTGGGGCTTGTCCGGGGACAGGTTGATGACACAGTTCGAGATGATGACATCAACGGAGTTGTCTGCAACCGGCAGGTGCTCGATCTCACCCAGGCGGAATTCGACATTCCTGATACTGGCCTTCCGTGCAGTCTCGCGTGCCCTTGCAACCATGTCAGGGGTCATGTCGACCCCGATGACCTTCCCGGTCCCGCCGACTCTCCGGGCTGCAAGGAAACAATCAAACCCCGGTCCCGCCCCCAGGTCGAGAACGGTCTCCCCTGGCTGAAGGGAAGCTATCGCTACCGGGTTTCCACAGCCGAGTCCGAGGTTCGCACCTTCTGGGACAGTGCCAAGATCTTCTGCACTGTATCCAACCTTCCGTGCGATAGACTGTGCGGTAGTGTCGGGGGTAACTGCAGATCCGCAACATGAAGGGGCAGGTCCGCAGCACGTATGTTGCTCCCGGGCTACTTTTGCATACTTTTCCCGGACTTTTGACCGGATTTTCTCTTCTGTCATCGGCTCTCTCCCTGAGGGGATCCTTCGACCATGGGTCCCACCACGGTTTTTACTGAATCTGCGAGCTGTCCGGCCGGTATCAGCATGATACAGCAAACCCTGCCGTCTTTCTCCCAGCTGATCGCTGCAAGCTTGTCTCCAGGTTCGATCATTGCCTTTTTCCGGAGATCTTTTGGAAGCACCATCTGCCCCCGCTCATCCACGCTCACGATGGCCTCGACAACGAAATGACCGCCCGGACCGGGCGGGGTGCAGCATGCGTCTTTCTTACCCATTCAGCATATTTGTTGGAGCCACAAATATATAAATTATCTGAATATTTAGAAAATTCTGAATTTCATAAACCGGGGTATCCAGTTACCCGCGGACCGATATGGCACTCCGGGGCAGGAGCCCTTCCTGGCCATGCGGATCTTTGCACCTTTTTTGCGGTGAGAACCCGCCGGGGAGGGCGACGGGGCAATGTTCCCGGGAATACCCGGTCTCCCGGGCCGTTCCCCGGCAACCTGCGCCCAAAAGATTGTTTCCTCCCTGTCCCGGGATCGACGGTGTGCTGCTCCAGGCAAAAATAAAATAGACTGCCCTGCATCCGGTAATTTAATAACATTCATATTCCTAACATTTCAATAAAATTTGAAATTCCAGGAGAGGTGAAGAAACTGTTCAGTTCAAAAAAGGGTGCCCGGGACCGGCAGGGCCACCTGGACCCCCTTAGCCACGGAGGGATACGACCATGACGGACCCCGTCCTCGGGTCGCTCATGCTCGGTTGGGAAACCCTGGCAGGGTATCTCCAGGAACACGTCCTTACATGCCTGGTCCCTGCATTTTTTATCGCGGGGGCCATCGCCACCTTCATCAAGAAGGAAGCGATCCTCAAGTACTTCAGCCCTGACTCCCCGAAATCGATTGCCTACGGGCTGGCATCGGTCTCCGGGACCGTCCTTGCGGTCTGCTCCTGTACCATCCTGCCAATGTTTGCCGGCCTTTTCAAGCGGGGGAGCGGGATCGGGCCCGCCACCACGTTCCTGTACGCGGGGCCGGCCATCAACATCCTCGCCATCGTGTACACTGCAAAGGTGCTCGGGTTCGACCTCGGGATCGCAAGGGCTGCCTTTGCAATCGTGATGTCGATCATCATCGGCCTGATCATGGCGGTGCTCTTTCGGTCCTACGATACGCAGACAAAGGAGAAGATGAAACTCATGCCATCGGTGCCAGCTGGCGAGAAAGCAGAGCGCCCGCGCTGGATAGTCCCCCTCTTCTTTCTCCTGCTTGTAGGTATCCTGGTCACCGGGACTGCACAGGTCGACTGGCTGATCAAGTATCCCATCATTTATGGGATGACCCTGGTGGTCTCCTACCTCCTGGTCTACTTCTTCGAGCGGGATGAGGTCACCGAGTGGGGATACGAGATATGGGACCTTACGAAGAAGATCTTTCCCGTCCTGATCATCGGAACTTTCTTCCTTGGGATGCTCGCGTTCTTCCTCCCGCCCGAGACCTTCCGCCCGTTCTTTGGGACCAACTCTATTGTCTCCACGCTCCTTGCTGCAGTGGTAGGTACGATCCTCTACATGCCCACGCTCCTCGAAGTCCCGGTCATCGGGACGACGTTTGGGTACACGGGCGGGGTGATGGCAGGGGGCCCGGCGCTCTCCCTCCTCCTCTCGGGGCCAAGCGTCAGCCTCCCCTCGCTCCTCGTCCTCTCCCGGATCATGGGGGCAAAAAAGACTGCTACGTATGCAGCACTGGTTATTATCTTCTCAGCCCTGGCAGGTTTTGCCTACGGTCTGTTGCTGGGGTGAGGTGAAGGGAAGTATGAGCGAAAAAGACAAACCCTGTTGCACGGCGGAGGCATTACGGCGTATCCGGCAGGTGGACGTCGGGGGCATTACCGTGGGACTCGCGATGCTCGACGACATCATCGATGAAGTGCAGGGACTCAACCTTGCATCAAAGGACGCGATTGCAGAGGAACTGCTGAAACGAGTGAAGGTCTACAACTATATTCCTCCCGCAGCCACAGGGAACTATCGGGTTGCGCTCCTGCGGGAGTACGAGAAGAAGGTGACACGATGAAGATCGAAATTCTGGGAACCGGATGCATGAAGTGCAGAAGGCTGGCAAAGAACGTGGAACATGCCGTGGCAGAACTCGGGATCACTGCCGATATCCGGAAAGTGGAGGACATCACCGCGATCGTGGACAGGGGTGTCATGCTCACCCCTGCGCTGATCGTAGATGGTGAACTGAAGGTCTCTGGCAGGGTTGCCGATGTTGCGGAAATAAAGCGTATTCTTACCGGAGGTGTCTGAAATGGCTGAAATCCCCACGTGTACGTGCGGACAGAACGAGAAGAGGCGTATCATCTTTCCCTGTGCGGGACAGGCGAATACCGGGCAACTCACCAACCTTGCAGCCATCCAGCTGACCGAAGAGGGGTTCGGGAGTATCGCCTGCGTGGCCCTTCTCGCGATTGGATCGGAAGGACTGGTTGCCAGTGCCAAGAACGTCGATGAAGTTGTTATCCTTGACGGATGTCCAATGGTCTGTGCAAGAAAGATCGCGGAAGCACAAGGCGTCCCCATTGGGCAGCACCTCGTCATGACTGAGCTCGGCATCACGAAGGGGCCCTCAAAGTCCTATACCGGTGACGATATCGAGAAGATCGTTTCGGCCTGCTGGTCCGGCGTAGGGAAAGACAAGGATACCGGGAAAAATAAAAAAGACGCCCCGGGAGCGGGAAGCGGGTGCGGCTGCGGGTGCGGCGGCTCCTGCTGACAGGCGTGAAACCATGACAGGATCCTGCCCGTGCATGACCGGGACCGATGCAGCGTGCCGGGCCCTTGTACGCGGAGACCTGACGAATGAAAAGACCCCTGCCGATCTTGTCCGGCGCACGGCCCCCGTGGCGGTGAGACTGNGATTGAATGCCGATTAAGCACATTCGAGAAGTNCCTCACGGTATGGGTGGCGCTCTGCATCGTTGCCGGGATCGGGCTCGGGGCGATTGCGCCCGGCGTTGCAGTAGCCCTCGATTCGTTCTCGGTCTACCAGGTCTCGATCCCGATCGCGGTTGCCCTCTTCTTCATGATGTACCCCATCATGGTGAAGATCGACTTTGCAGAAGTGCTGAAAGCCGCCCGGACCCCCAAACCCGTGGCTCTCACCCTCTTTGTGAACTGGGCCATAAAGCCGTTCACGATGTACCTCATTGCCACGTTCTTCCTCGGGTACATCTTTGTCTCATTCATCCCGGGGACCGAGGTGCTCGCGGACGGTACCACGGTCGAGCTCTGGAGGAGTTATGTCGCGGGCTGCATCCTCCTCGGCATCGCGCCCTGCACCGCCATGGTCCTGATGTGGAGCTATCTTGCGAAGGGAAACGACGGCCTCACCCTGATCATGGTCGCCATCAACTCGCTCACGATGCTCGTGCTCTATGCCCCGCTCGGCGGGTTCCTCCTCGGGGTGAACGCGATGCCGATTCCCTGGGAGACCATCCTCCTCTCGGTCGCGGTCTATGTCGCTCTTCCGCTGGTTGCAGGATATTTCACCAGAAAATGGATTATTAAACGGAAAGGCATGGCCTGGTTCGAGACGAAGTTCCTCCATTTCCTGACCCCGGTCTCCATCATCGCACTGCTCGGGACGCTCGTACTCCTCTTTACCTTCAAAGGGAACGTCATCGTGGAGAACCCGGCGACCATACTCTGGATCGCGATCCCGCTCTTCATCCAGACCATGCTCATCTTCACCATCGGGTACTTCGCCCTGGCCCGCTGGCTGAAGCTCCCCTACCGTGATGCAGCACCCGCCGGGATGATCGGGGCTTCAAACCACTTCGAGGTGGCGATTGCCNCGGCAACCATCCTCTTCGGGCTTGCATCCGGGGCAGCGCTTGCAACGGTGGTCGGGGTATTGATCGAGGTGCCCGTGATGCTGACACTCGTCAAAATCTGCCTGCGGACGCAGGGGTTATTCCGGAGTGAACCGGCATGATCAAGCGCCGGCTTTATCGCTACGGGGTCTGTCACTCGACGCCCGGGTTCGCATGCAACGAATGCAAAGACTGTTCGGTGGTGCGGCCTTTCAAGGCACCATCACTCCATGAACGGCAGGAATGAAAATCACACGATCCTCGTCGGGACAAGGGGATCCATACTGAAAAGACCGGGGACATTTTCATCGGGAACATTGAACCATGTTCCCCTCACCGGGGTCCCGAAGACCCCTTCATGGTTTTCAGACTTTGAAAAAAAATTCTTTTACTGGATTTTTGGTAAGACAGAGGCTTAATACAGCAGCCGTTAGATATTTGTATAAGCGAATATAGTAATTAGCCCCCTCCCGGGATCACCACTCGGAAAGCCGTTGTAATCCAATCTTTTCACCAAATCCAAAAGAAATGACGAGTCCGAGTAAAAGTACATTCAAACAGACCGTTTTTTTCACAGATTTCGTTGTA
>Ga0067045_1032072_pt1 | contig 10912 bp, 6 predicted proteins | sample TerdegcTABiofilm_FD_59184 | JGI IMG/M metagenome (GOLD analysis project Ga0067045, IMG submission 59184) | Combined Assembly of (Gp0054472, Gp0054536) Wastewater bioreactor microbial communities from Singapore -Terephthalate degrading...
GCCCGGCGCTTTCTTGCCACCCCGCGCCGGGCGAGCCCGGCCGCTAAACGGTCGAAGCGAAACGGTTGAAGTAATCCTCAATTCCTATTCTGCGTTGCCATGCGGTGACTCAGGTAGGTTGCCAACGCGGAGCCGAGCGGCTGGCTCGTGCGCAAAAGGGCATAATCAACCTTCTGGGCGCTACAGCCGCGGCGGACTTCTTCCAAGTAGGCCCCGAGGGCCGCCAGGTAGCCTTCGCGCAGGGCCCGCGGATTGCATTTCAGGTGGAGTGGCAGTTCCAGTCCCTCGAAACGCGTGGGTCCGTTGAAGGAGAAGTCCATTTCGTCGTCGTCGAGCACGTGGAACACGAGCACGTCGTGGCCCCGGCTCCGGAGCAGCTTCAGCCCGCGGAAGAGCCCCTCGCGGTCCACCAAGAGGTCCGACACCAGCACCATCATGCCGCGCCGCGGATAGGTCTCCGCCGCGCTGCGGATCACGTGGTAGAGGTCCGTCTTGTTGGCTGGCTCGCTCACGTCGAGGGCCTGAATGATGGAATCCAGATGGTTCCGCTTGGTCCGTTGCGGAACGGCCATGCGCGGCGACTCGTCGAAGGCCAGGCAGCCGACGGCGTCCTGCTGCCGGAGCACGAGGTAGGCCAGGCTCACCGCGACGGTCGCGGCGTAGTCCGACTTGTTCATCGCGCCGAAGCCGTAGCGCATGCTCGCCGACACGTCGACCAGGAGGGTGAGCCTCAGGTTCGTGTCTTCCTCGAACTGCTTGACGAAGTAGCGGTCCTGCTTCGCCCAGACCTTCCAGTCGACGTAGCGCAGGTCGTCGCCCCACGCATAGGGCCGGTGCTGGAGGAACTCGACCGACTGCCCGAAGTACGGGCTGCGGTGCATCCCGGACAAGAACCCTTCCACGACATGCCTCGCGCGAAGATCCAGCCGGGCGATCCGCTTGATCACCTCAGGATGCAAAAATCTTTTGGAATCGTTCATCGCGCGAAAGTTCATCTTCTCGGGTGGGGGTGGTCTCCAGGAGACGCTCGATGACATGGTCGGCGGCGACGCCTTCGCTCTCCGCGGTGAAGCTGAGCACGAGCCGGTGGCGGAGCACCGGCTTGGCCAGGTGCTGGATGTCCTCGACGGTCACGTGGCTTCGCCCGTGCCAGAGTGACCGGGCCTTGGCCCCGAGGATCAGGAACTGCACCGCACGCGGACCCGCCCCCCAGCTCAACTGCTCCTCGACGAATTCCGGCGTCCCCGGCTCCCGGACCCGCGTCTGACGCACCAACGCCAGCGTGTAGCGGATCACGTGCGGGGCGATCGGCACACCCCGCACGATTCGCTGCAATTCGAGGAGGTCCTCGGCCGCGAGGACCGGCTCTACGTTGTCCTCCATCACCGTGGTCGTGCGCCGAGCAACCTCGTACTCTTCCTCGAAGCTCGGATAGCGGACGAAGACCTTGAACATGAAGCGGTCTTGCTGGGCCTCAGGCAGGGGGTAGGTGCCCTCCTGCTCGATCGGGTTTTGCGTAGCAAGCACGAAGAAGGGATCGGCCAGTTTGTGCCGCACGCGGCCCACCGTGACCTGGCGCTCCTGCATCGCTTCGAGCAAGGCCGCCTGGGTCTTCGGGGGCGTGCGGTTGATCTCGTCGGCGAGCACGACGTTCGAGAAGAGCGGCCCGGGCAGGAAGCGGTACTCGCGGCTTCCCGTGGAACGGTTCTCCTCGATGATGTCGGTGCCGGTGATGTCGGCCGGCATGAGGTCGGGCGTGAACTGGATGCGGCTGAACGAAAGGTTGAGCGTGCGGCTGAGCGTGCTGATCAAGAGCGTCTTGGCCAGGCCCGGCACGCCTTCCAGCAGGCAGTGCCCCCGGCTAATGAGCGAGATCAACAACTCCTCGATCACCTGCTCCTGCCCGACGATCACGCGGGAAAGCTGCTCGACGATCTTGCGCCGGGCATCCCCGAGCTTCTCGATCGCCGCGTTGTCGTGTTGCGTCATGACTGGTCCTCTTCCTGGTAGGTTATGCTTCAGCATAACCCGTTTTCCTGGTGCTTCAGCATCCCCTCGATCGCTTGATGCCTCAGCACAATGCCGTTCGCGTTATGCTGAAGCATAACCTACGATGGGGTTTCTCCCTCACCTTTGATAAATCGGCAGGGCCGCGTTCTCCAACTGCAAGATGGTGAGGTTGATCGCGGTGGTGTACACGGGGCCGATGTAGCCTTGGGTCCAGGAGCCGTCGGGGTTGGCCTCCTTGAGGATCCGCTCGTAGATCTTGGCGCGGTACTGTTCCCAGCGTTTGCCGCCCTCGCGATAGAGCACCTGGGAATAGTAGTAGTGGGCGTAGTGCCAATGGCCGAATCCCTCGTTGGTGATGCTCCCGAGGTTCCGGTCGCAGTAGGACTGGAGCTTGGGAACCAGCTCGCTGTCGTACTCGCCCGCGTTGAACAAGCAGGCGATGGCCGCCGCCGTGATGGCCGGGCGTCCGCCCCCGCCCTTGATGTTGTACTGCACGGCGCCGTCGGGGAGCGTGCACTTGCGGATGTACGTGACGGCCTTGTCGATGATCTCCTTGGGAACGGCGATGCCGGCGTTGCGGCATCCGCGGAGCCCCTGGACCTGGGTGATCGTGGTGGAGCCTTCGTCGAATCCGTGGCCGGCCTCGGCGCTGACGTATCCCCAACCGCCCGCCTCGGTCTGGGCCTGGCCGCAGAAGACCACGGCCCGGGAGAGGACGTCGACCAACTGCTCGCGGCGTTCCAGGTCCTCCTCCTCGCCGAGGAGTTGGGAGAGGAAGAGCATGGAGAAGCCGTGGCCGTAGGTGTAGCGGTCGTCCTGGAGGGGATCGCCGATCAGGCCGTTGGGGCGGCTGCGGTCGAGCAGGTAGTTCACCGCGGCCCGGATGCTGGGCGCGTACTTGCCCTGCGTGGTGGTGGAGCCCTCGGCCAACAGCGCGAGGCCGGCCATGGCGGTCATGGTGGTCGGATAACGGCCGCCGTTCGCGGACCAATGGCCCCGCCGCGACTGGTGCGAGGTCAACCATTCCAGCCCGCGGCTCACGACCCGCTGTACCTCCGGGTCCTTCGTCGCACCCGCGGCGGGCGTTCCTGCTGCCCAAACGGCCAGGGACAACCACGCCAATATCAAAAGGCGGATCGGGTGGCATGCCCTTACGACGCGCAGCGTCGGGTGAGCATGGAAGCCGCCTCGACGCGTTCCATGCCGACCCTCGGCTGCGCCGAGTGACGGCATGCCACACGAGTTCGATGACGGCATGCCACCCGGGCTCGCCGCGGAGCGGCGGGGGCGGGCGTTCCCACGCGGAGCGTGGGAACGAGGAGGAGCAGAAGAGCCGCTTGCGGCGCTAGCGATTGTCACCCGACTCGTCCTCCTCGTCGTCGATGGGCAAATTCAAGGTTCCTTCCACAGCGCGACGCATCGCCTTGAGGAGGGCCGAGGTGGGCTTCAGGGGCTTCTTCGCCTGCTCCTGCGCAGGCGGCGGCACGGGCTTGCCGGTGAAGGTGAACGTGACGACGTCGCGCTGCATGTAGACCTCGACGGTCTTCTTCTCCGGGTCGCCCTGAAGGCGGAAGTGCGAGAGCCCCTCGAACCGCTCCTTGGGCCGGACCACCTGGCCGGTCCGCTTGTCCAGGGCGAGGATCACGGTCCGCGGTTGGCCCATCGACGTCGCACGGCGTTCCGCCACCCCGCAGGCAAACACCAGCGCAGGGAGGTTTTCCGGCTGGTGGAGCACCAGGTACTGGTCCTGCACCGTGACCGGCTCGCGCCAACGCGGCTTGCCTTGAGCGTCGAAGGCGTAGACCTTGGCGCGGCTGATCTGCACGCTGGGGACGCCCTGGAGCCCATAGTAGTGCCGGCCCGAGGAATTGCTCCGTTCCAGACCGTTGACGACGACAAGCGTCCCGCCAGAATCGCGGAACACGTGGACGTCGGACATCCCTTCCTGGCGATCGACCTGGGCGTCGACCAGCAGGCGGCCGTCGGCCAGGTTCACCAGGGCGAACCGTCCTTTGGGCTCGAGGATGGCGATCGCCTCCGTGGCCTCCTGATCGACCGGGTAGATCTTGGCGTCCGGGGCGAATTGGCGAGGCGGCCAGACGCGGGCGTCGGTCAGGGGGTCGATCAGTTCCAGCACGGTGTGATCGGGCTCCTGACGCCAGGCAACCATCAGCCGGCCCAGCGTGGCCGGACGGACGGAAGGAAGCGCACGGGTGCCGATCTCCTTCCCGTCTGCCGCCCGGAGCACCGTGGCCGCGTTCTGCTCCGGGGGGACGACGAGCACGTATTGCTCGTCGCCGAAGACGACGCTGTCGGGCCGCACGTCGTCGCGGACCCAGAGCACCTCTCCGGTCGCCGGATCGACGCCGTAGAGGTTCTGGTATCGCTGGTAGCAAACCAACTGCTCGGAAAGGGCCGCGGGGACGTTGCTGGGGAAGGACCCGCCGGAGGACATCCGGGAGGCGAACATCGCCGGCACGTTGCCCGCCACGGCCCGGCCCCGGCCGCGGCGCACCGTGGTCTTCACCGGTTCTTCAAGGTCTTGGGTCCAGAGCACTTTCGGCGTCCCGCCCCCGGCAGCGGCCAGCGTATCGACCGCGACGATCTTGGACCCCATCGACAAGAGCATCAGATGCCCGTGGACCGTGACCCGCAAGGAAGCGGAACTCAGCGGAAAACTCTCCGGCCGCATGAGGTCGGTGATGGGCATCTGCCAGCGGACGTTGCCCCAGCCGTCCCGGGCCAGGAGGGAGGGCGGATGCGGGTTCTGCTGGACCTCGACGGTCACGTCGGAGAAGAACGGCCCCCTTGCGTTCTGATAGGGGACGGCCACGGAGTAAAAGGCCATGGTCTGCCCCTCCCCCGCCTTCTTCTTCCGGCTCTCGACCTCGATCAGGCCCGTCGGCCAGGGAGAGGCCGGATCGAGGCGGAGTCGCACCGGGTCGTCTTTGGGGAGCGCTTCGACCAACTGAAGCCCGGTCTTGCCGTCGCGGCAGACCGTGTCGCCGAACTCCCCGCGCAGACGCCGGAACGTCACGGCGGCATCGTCCACGAGTTTTGCGTCGCGGAGCATCGTCGCCAGGTCGGCCACCGCCGCGCCGGCCGTCTGGCGGTTTTCCGAGCGTTCCATGCGGCGCAGGAGCATCTCAGCCGCCAGGAATCGCCGCGTCTCGCGGAGCTTGGCCGCGAGGCGGTCCCGGGCCTGGTCGGCCGACGGCTGCATGCCGAAGTAGTCGAGGAACTCCTCGAGGGCCTCGGCCGATTCGACCTGGAGGGCCGCGTCGAGCCGCGCCCGGACCGTGCGGTCGATCTCGCCTTTCATGTCGGCGGGCGCCGCCTCACGCAACTCGGCCAGCCGCACCTCGATCCACCGGTCGCGACGCACGGAGTGCGACTTGTCCACGGCCTCCAGGTCGCGCTGCTGCCGATCGAGGTCGATCAACTTGAGATACCGATCCAGCGCGGGCTGGAACTGCTTCGCCCGTTCGAACCCGGCGGCCATCAGCCGCTGGAACAAGGCCTCCTGGCGCGGCTCATCGAGCAGACGCTGGATTTCCTCGGTGGCGGGCAGATACGCGGCGAAATCGGTGCGCAGTCCCTCCAGGAGGGCGTCACGAAGGAGGCTTCGGACGCTCGGGTTCTGAGCCAACGCGAGCGAGCGGCGAAAACTGCCGATCGCTTCCGCCAGTTTGCCCTCGTCCCAAAGGACTTCCCCACGCTGGGCGACCGCTTCGGCGTCGTCGGACTTCGTCGCTAGACGCTCCTCGACCTGCTTGCGGAGCGAGTCGAGCTGGAAGAACATCTCGACCCCGCTACCCCGCTGCGAGAGCACCCGGCCGGCGGCACAGACGAGGTTCCCGGGCACCACGCCTCGCCGCGACTGATACGTGTGGACGATCTTCCCGGAATCGACGTCCACGGCCTTCACCTCGCCGCTGGCAAGGGGGACGTAGTAGCATCCCCCGCTCAAAAACCCGGTGCCCGAGGGCGTGGTCGACGAAAACTCCACGGGGCCCGGCCACGCGGCGGACCCGTCGGAGAGATTCACCGCCCGCAGCCCGCGACGCCCTACCAGAACCGCCTTCCCCCGAGACACGCAAGCCAGGTAAACGCTCTCCTCGCGCGGCTTGCGCCAAAGGAGTCTTCCGTCGATCAGATTCAGACAGTGCAATTCCGAGGAATCGACGGGAGTGACCAGCGCGCGGCCCTCGGCCAGCACGACGTCGGTGTGGGCCCAACGGTTGGCGGGTTCCGGGTCGGTCGGCGGGGCGCCGGCGAAGAACATCGGCGGCTGACGCGGTTGCGTCCCGTCGCCCTGCTTGTAGACATAGCCCCACAGCAACTCGCGGGTGGCCGGTTCCAACGCGACCACGGAGGTGTTCGAGGTCGGGCAGACGAGGATCCCGTCGGCGTAGGAGGGCGACACTCCCGAGATCCGCCGGAGTGGGTCCTGGACGATGTCGCGATCCTGGTCCACCACGCCCAACTGCTGCGCCCAGGCCAGCGTACCCGTCCTCGCGTCGAGAACCAACAAGCGAAGATCGCCCTTCTGCTCCGCAATGGCATAGACCTGATCGCCGACCGGCAGCGGGGGCCCGAGGAAGAAGGTCCCCGCCAGCGGCAGAGCGTACTCTTCCGGCGACCCGCCCATCTGCCAGAGCAGCTTCCCCGTGCGGATCTCGTAGGCCGCCAGGCGATTGAACGACTTCGGGTCGTTGGGCATCGGACGGCGGTTGGCAAGGAAGACCGCGCGGGTCGAGGCGGTTCCGAGGTCCAGCGAAAGGTCCTCCACGGCGAACACACGTTGCCCGTCGCTGGCGAGCGAGCCAAACGTCGCATCGGCCCACAGGCGATAGCGCAGGACGGTCTGAAGGTCGAGCGGCCCGCGACGCCGGTTCCCAAAGGGATCGGCGTCCGCGTCCTGCACTCCGAGCGAGGCCTCGGAAATCGACTCGAACGGGTCGTCGCCGGGCACTTCCCAAATCCGTTTTCCCGTGCGGAAATCGACAGCCAGCAGGTTTCGGGCAGTCCGCATGAGGACCACGTCGTTCACGACCAGCGGGCGGGAAGCCGGCAGGGCCCACCGGTCCTGGTCCCGGTTGGATTGTTGGATCTGTTCGATGAGCGACTCGACGAACGGGTGCTCCGCGGTCGGGATGCGCCAACAGGTGCTCAGCAAGGGGCCGCTGGCCGAGACGTCGGCGTTGCGGGAAGGATCGCCGCGGTCCACGAGCCATCCGTCGTCGGGCTGCGATCCCGCCGCCGCCTTCGCCGGCGCCATGAGCCGCGCCAAGTCATCGCCCGAGAGCGATACGGCCTTCCCGCCGACGAGCACCGAGGCACCAGAAAACCGCTTCCGCAACTCGTCGAGCAGGGGACCGGCCTTGTCCGGACTTCCGGCGCGGGACCAACTCGCGGCCAAAGCAACGGAAAGCCCCGGCTCGAATTCATCGGCCGCGGCGCTCGACTGCTTGAGCCGTCGGAGCGTCATGGCGGCTGCCAGCGGGCTCCCGTGGTTCCAGTAGTGAAGGCCCAGCAGGAAGGTCGCCTCGTATCCGGCCCGCGTGTGGAAGAACCGGCGGGAAACCTCGGCCAACCCGGCGGCGTCGCCGGCCGCCGCCGCCGCCGCGAGCATCGAACGCGCCCGGGCCCCACACTGAAGCTCGTACAACTCACGGCCCTGCCGCGGCAGCCGCCCCAACATCGCCTGGGCCTCGGCCTTCAGGCCGGAGAACAGGTCGGACTTCGCCGTCGGGCGAAGGAAGGCATCTTCCGGCGATTCGAGAATCGCTCCGAGGCATTGCACAGCCTCCGCATATCGTTCCTGTTCGATCAAGTGCCGGGCCTTCGAGAGGAGCAACAGCAGGCTTCGGTCGGCCGTCGGGAACACACTCGCGGCGAAAGAAACACCTTCCTCCTGCCCCTGCTCGCCGGCCTTGGCGTCGCCCTGCGCTGCCGGCTTTGCGGCGAGGGAGCCCGGGAATGCCAGGAATACGAGCAAGGCGAGCCCGGCGGCCAGAAAGGCCGTCAGCTCCCGTTGAGCCCGATCCATGCGGAGTCCTCCTGGCTCTGAGTTATCAACCGATCGTAAATCCTTATACCAAAGTATATTAGAAGATTCGACACCGGTTTGCAAGCAATGGGCGCCCGCGACGCACAATCCACTCCTGCGAGGGGATTCTCCTTTGGGTGGTGGTCGCCGTGCACAACCGGGCCGCCCGTCCGGGCCAGCAGATCATTATAACGTGAATCGCTTGGTTCGGGCGCGGAACGCTCGGGCGACGGTGAAGCTCCTGCCGACCCCGCATCGTGGCCAGTACACGGCTCGGCGGGAGCCTCGCCCTCCCCGGATTACGGAAGTCTCTTGGGCGGTGAAAGCGGAAGAACCGTCGAGAAATCGGGCTTGCAGACGGCTCAAAGGCACTTTTTCCCGATTTTTTTGAGGTTTTGTGAGTTCCCCCAGTTGCATTTTCCGAAAAATCCCCGTTAAATCATCGCGTCCAGTCAATCGGACGGATGTGGGGCGTGGCCGCTTCGGCTGTGCCTTGAGTTCTGTGGTGTCGTTTCTGCAAACCCCGCATGGAGGGACGTGAGTTATGGCTAAAGCAGCCGCGAAGAAACCCCTTACCAAGAGTCAAGTCGTCGCCGCCGTCGCCGAGACGTCGGGCCTGTCGAAGAAAGAGGTTGCCGCAGTGATCGACGCCCTGTCCGGCGAAATCAAGAAGGCCCTGGGCCCGAAGGGCCCCGGCATCTTCAGCTTCGCTGGCCTGGTCAAGATCGAGAAGAAGAAGAAGCCGGCCACCCCGGCCAAGAAGGGCGTCCGAAACCCCTTCACCGGCGAGATCCGCGATGTACCGGCCAAGCCCGCCACGTGGAAGATCCGAGTCCGGGCCCTGAAGACGTTGAAGGCCATGATCTAGTCGTCGGAGACACCTGGTCTGCGGGGCGGCTGGGGGCGAAGTTTTGCGACGCCCCAGCCGCCCGGCCTGTGCAGGCCCGGTGGACACCTCGTGGGTGTCCCAAATCACCACGCTCACCCGGAGCATTCATCGCCAAACACTAGCCCGAAGCGCAAGCGAGGGAGCGGCACCGAGTTACCCTCGCTCGCGCTTCGGGCAAGTGTGAGGCAGGGTGCGTCGGGGCTCCGGAGGCGTGGACACTTCGGGCTGGCGACGGTGAGGCTTTGTCTTTGCTCGGCTTGCGCGCTGGGTAACAGTCTGGTTGCCATTTGTCCCGCCCACGCCAATCGCCTTTCACTTGTCCGTGACCAGTTCGATCCCCTTGCCCACGCCCAGGTTGCGCGAGTACTGACGATCCTTCGCATGGTTCCAGTGCTCGTGGACGCCCAGGCTCTCAAGCGGCGTGCCGTCGCCTTCAGGGTCGTAGTGCGTCTTGGAGGGCGGATTGTCGGCCAGAGCCGCCTCGTGGAGGTAGTTGTCGACGGCCCCAACCAGACGCTGGGACGTCTTCTCGGCGGCGAAGAAGTCGACGATAACCGATTCCAGCGCCACCGGGTCCTGCGAGGCGAACACGCTCGCCGTCCAGTGGCCGTTGAACGGGGGGGATTCCCATTTCTCCGGCCCCACGCTCTGGTGCGGGGCCGCGTAGAGGGCGTCGAGCAGATAGAGCATCGTCTTGCCCCCAAGGTCCTTGTGGCCCATCAGGTCGACCAAGGCGTTGTACGTGCCCATCGGGCGGTCCTTGACCGTGATCGACTCGTGAAGATGGCTCGGATTCCAACCCTTGTGCGGATCGCCCTTTCCGGGGTTCTCTCGGTATACCGAGCCGAAGTGGTTCTTCGCGCACAGCGTGACCACGGAGTGGGAGTGCCCCTTCACAAGGGCCCCGTTGATCAGGTAGGTCGCGCCGGTGACGCACGCGGGCAGGTAGGTCTTGCCGCTGTCGGGCGTCTTGGGATCGCCGAAGTGGATTGCGGTCGTCTTGTCGGGCTCGATCTTGAACCGCCCGTCGCCCCCGTCGCGATCCCCAAAGCGGATGCCGGGAAACTCGGCATGGCAAGGAATGAAGATCGTGTCGTTCACAAAGCGGGAGGCGTCGTACACCACGAGGTCGCTCTCCCTCACGCCGGCCTCCTTGACCAGTTGACGCAACAGGGCCCGGGTCAGTTGCGGCGTGTTATAGAGCCCCGGGGTCGAGCCGGCCGTGCGTCCCAGATGCGAGCAGTTCAGGTTCAGCTTAATGGCGATTCCCTCACCGGGCTTGTAGCCGACGTCGCCCCGCCCGTGCGTCCGGTTGAAGTGCCGGAACAGAGCGGCCCACGCCTCGGCATCGCTCTTGGCTCCGGTGAGCAACCGAAGCGTCTTGCGGAGCATCTGTTCCGCCAGGGCGGGATCGGTGAAGCGATCCTCATACCAAGCGCCGGTCTTGGGATCGCCGTCCCACCTGGCGACCTTGGGATCGTGAACCCAAGCGACCCGGCCCGGAAAGATGCCCTTGGCCTGGCCGATGGGATGATTCGGCGGATCGGTCGGTTTCCATCGTTCAGGCGACGCCGTCGGGCCGGGATCGGCCGCCTGCACCGCCGTGAGAACCAGCCCGATCGTCACCAGGCAGGCCAGGCCCGCCCACCGCCGCACACGGATTTTGGAGACTTGCATGTTGGAGCACCTTGCGTCATGTTGTAGGTTATGCTTCAGCATAACCGAATCTCGAAAAGGGTGCCGAATCTCGGGACGGGTTATGCTGAAGCATATCGCGCACAAGTGACATCGCGGAAGGGGCCGGTGGTGCGGGTTCTGCGGTTCAGATTGGCCGATCTTCTAGCCCGGATTATTCAGAAAAGAGGGAATTCTTGGGGCTCCTGGGGCGTCTAAGTTGTTGAAGCAGAGCAACTTGTCCGCCCCGAGGAGGCCCGAGGATGATTATACAGTCTGCTTGGCAG
>Ga0067045_1004387_pt1 | contig 10911 bp, 6 predicted proteins | sample TerdegcTABiofilm_FD_59184 | JGI IMG/M metagenome (GOLD analysis project Ga0067045, IMG submission 59184) | Combined Assembly of (Gp0054472, Gp0054536) Wastewater bioreactor microbial communities from Singapore -Terephthalate degrading...
CCCGATAAGGTCGTCCGGGTTCTGATAGCCCGCGTCCATGGCGAACGGACGATTGCAGCCGAGGTAGCGCGATTCACGATCCTTCCAGAACACCCGTTGAGGGATGGTGTTCATGATGAGTTCGAGCCTGGAACGCGATTCGAACGCTTCTCGTTCAGCGCGGAGTTGCTCGACCTCCGACTCGTACAGCCGGCGATACTCGCGCGCCCTCTGGTTGCGCCAAATCGCCACGAGCGCCGCGAACGCCGCCGCCACGCAGGACAGGACGATCGTGATCCACAGCCCCCCGAACGCCCGCGCAGGCTCATTCGATTCGTTGGCATCCTCTCGCACAAGGACCAGCCAATCCGACCCCGGGACCGGCGCGATGTGGCCGTAGGCCTCGGCGCTCTGCGGCACGGGACCGCGCAGGTGGCCGATGCGACCGTTGACCGCCTGAACGACCATGACATCACGTTCGTCGAGGGGTTCCGGATTGCGCCTGCCTGTATGCCGCGGAACTGCGCCGGAGCGGAGCCGGACCATCGCGCCGTCGGCGGGCATGATGAGCAGGGCTTGCATGCTGTTCGTGGGGGCCTGCCAGCCGTCGGCTAGGCGGAACAGGCCCTGCGACACCTCCACGCTCAGAATCACCGCTCCGAGCGTCTCTCCGGTCGGCCCCGCAGCCGGCACGGCAACATCGAGACAGTATCCGCCGGGCCGGTTGGCTCGTAGGCCGGACCATGTCGCCGAACGCTGTTGCATGGCGCTCAGCGCCAGCGCTCGCGCCCATTCCTGCAGCCTGGGGGAGTCGCCGCGCACGGACTCCACCGGGCAGGGGCCTGAGTCGGCGTGAACCACGCTCGCGGCTCTGCGATCGAGGAAATGGACGGCCACGTGCTCTTGCGGACCGACATAGGCCCGCAGAACCGTCCGGAGCAGTCCGTCGGTGCGTGAGGCCGAGGAAGGCACGGCCGCATACACCTCTGCGCATGCGAGGGCGGCAGATTGGGCGGCCATCGTCCGGGCCCCGCGCCACTGAGCTATTCTGGAAGTGAGGAGCTCGGCTATGGACTGCAGGTCCTTGTACCGGAGCTCCTTCATCTGGCGCTGCTGGCGCGCGTAGAGAACGCTGGCGGTCGTCACGATGATCCCGGCCAGAACAACGAAGATGGCGATGAACAGATAGGGGGGTGTTGGCGCCCCAACTGGCTTGCGCACGGCCCTTCGCCTCCGATCTGTCATCGTTGTTCGCCGTCTGCGACGCGGATTCCTGCACGACGACATCAGCGGAGCGCCCGCTGGAGGACTCCTGGAGAAACCGTCGAACATAGCCATGCCCGGCGAGCCGGCAGCGTGGCCGCGCCAACCGAGGACACTCTAGGGAAGGAGTACCCTCAGCAATGCGCAGCTTTACAGCAATGGTCGGCGCGCTGGTCCTTGCAGCGGCAGCGTTCGCCGACGATATCGTCACCATGCCGACGGCCAACCAGCTCAAGGCACGCGAAGTGGACGTCGCAGCCTATTACCTCGATCTGAAGATGCCTTCCGGCGCTCCCCAGTTCGTCCACTACCAGACCCTCTACCTCGGCCTCACCGACAGGGTGGAGCTCGACTTCCATCGGGCCGATGTGAACCGCGACGCCGAATCGGTCGTAACGGTGCTCTCCCTCAAGCTGGCCGCCGAAGGGCCGCAGACGCCCGACGTCGTCGTGGGTGTCCGGAATGTCTTCGGAGAGCCAACTACCCTGCATCCGGACTTCCGGTCCAGGACGAAGCGGACCTCCGTGTATGCCGCCGCTGCCAAGACCTACTTCCTCCGGGAAGGCGTTCAGGGGCCGCCGCTGGCTCGCGTGCATCTCGGCGTGGGCACCGAGGACTGGACCCTGCTGAACGAGAAGCGCCATGAAGGGCCGTTCGGCGGCGTGCAGATGCTGATCGTGCCGACAGTCGGCGCCGTCGTGCAATGGGACGGACAGGACTGGATCACAGCGCTGACCTACATGCCGCCCAGGTCCGGCATCACGATCAAAGGCGGCACCTACGGCGACCACCGCTGGTACGGAGTGGCGCTCCGCAAACAACTGTAGCCGTCGGACTGAAACGCCGCGCAAGGGGTAGCCTGGGCCGCCGGTTCAGGCTATTTCCATTGGACCTCCACGCGGACGCTGCCCCGGGGACGCTCGAGGACGATCTCGTCGTCTGATGCGGGCGCGACGGTCCGGCCGTCAACGGTCGCCGAGCGGATGGGCCGTCCGTCCGGCGACGGCAGACGCACCGTCACGCGCCGCGCAGCGAAGTCGGGTGCGAAGGTCAGATCGGCAGCGGCGCCGTCGGAGCCGCCGACCACTTCGAAACTCACGGTACCGAAGAAGGTTGCCATGCGCCGCGCGGCAACGCGTTGGCCGGGCTGGAACCAGTGGCGAGGCGCGCCGTCGAGCAGGCGCAGATCCCTGGGCGGGTCGTCGGAGTAGTCCTCGCGCAGCATGGCATCGCGCAGAATCTGGAGGGCCATGCCCGCGACGGCGGCCAGCGGCTCGCCCTCCTGGTTCTGCCAGCCCTGAGCCCATGCGCCGCCGTAGCGGTACGACCAGAACCACCGCTCGCGCTGATGCTCTCGCCAGACGGCGATGTTGTCGGTGCGCAGAGGAAACACGCCGCTCACCTCGGGACCGCTGAAGAGATGGCGCGACATGGCTGCCGAGAAGATGCCGTAGAGCGACGTCACGAACTCCTCCCGGCGGCCATGGTCCAGCAGGCTCTGAACGTAGCCCTTGCCATAGACCGCATCGAGCCCGTTGGCGAACCGCACCTGACCTGCGAGGATGCCTCCGCGGGCGTCCATGTAGTCGGGCACCCAGCGCGAGCGCTCATCGTTCACGGCAAACAGCCGCAGCTCCTGGAAACAGGGCGCAAAGAGGTTCCAGTAGTTGCCCAGATAGGTCCATATGTCCGAATACGGTACGTCGCTGGCCAGAACGCTGTACGACGGCTCCTTCTCTCGCTCGGCGCCCGCGTGGATCAGTCCGAACGACATGGGCAGGAACGGCGGAGCGCTCGCGCGATCCACAAGGCCGTCGGCCAGCTCGATGAGCCTGGCTCGATACCGGTCTGCCGCGTCTGCATACCGGCGTGCGGCCTCCTCATCGCCCAGCAGGCGCATGGCAACGGCCGTGTCGTGCAGGCCGCGCCAGCACGTGGCGTTGGCATAGAAACTGAACGCCGGCATGCCGATGTCACCGCCGTAGGCGTGCCGCGGCAGGATGCCGCCCCACCGCGGGTCCTTGTTCTCCTCGATGCGCGCGATGGTCCAATCGGCGCACGCCTTCAGCGTCGGCGCGATCCTGGCCAACCAGTCGGCATCCGGCGCAAGACGCGCGATGTCTGCCGCATACCAGGGCGCCAGACCGTTGCGGTACTGATGATGGTAGTTCGCCTTGTCAAGGCAAGCCGGCGACAGCATGTAGTCCATGATGCGCCGTCCGTACTCGGCGAGCCCGAACTGGGCCAGGGCTACCGCCGGCCAGCCCTCCTCGAGCCCAAAGTAGGATTCGTAGTGGTACGCTCCGTAGCGCGCGACATCGCCATCCAACCCGATGATCATGCACTGCGCGAGCAGATTGCGCGCCGCGTCGTTCAGGCGCTGCTCGGGTGTTTCGATCTGCCCCGCGCCGGCCATCAGCGCCTGCCAGTAGCTGCGGAACCCCGACAGCAGCGCATTCGGATCAAGGCAAGCCACCGCATGGGCGTCCTTGATCGGCTCGGTCACGTCGGGAACGAATATCGCCAGCCGCCGCACCTCTTTCGGCGCAAGCGGAACGGTCCATGATAGGTGACGCTCGCATTCCGTGCCTCCCCATGCTCCCGGCTGGAACGCGTGGAGGACAATATCGCCGGCCCCGTTGCGCACCGTGCGCCGGTCGGGATCCAAGCGGTAGCCGGTGTCGAGCGGATCGCTGACGAAAGGCACCGGCGGGTCGCCATAGACGCGTCGTCGGCCCATGGCATAAGCGAATCGGGCCGAGCGAGGCCGGGCGCTCGCGTTGTGCAGGCGCACCATGGCCACCGTCCCGTAGCGCGGCGCGCCCGGCGCCGTGACGAACACAGTCTGCGTCATCTGGATCGGTCCGTCGTCGTAGGCGGTGACCACCGCCGGCATCCAACCGTCCAGATAGGCCGAGCGCGTGCGGAACCAGTCTGGCGCCTTCCCCGCCGGTGCGGGCGCGACCCACCGATCCACGGCCTGAACGGGCAGGTCGGCTCCCGTGTTGGGATCCTTGCACGCTTCCGATGTGAGCTGGAGAAACGTGCCCGTCCACGTGACCATCGTCTCGACGAGGTCGGCGGGGCGGCCGATGGCGGTCTTGGCGAACTCGATCGGGTGAAGGAGGCTGTCCATGGCTGCGAGGTCGGCCCGGTCGAGGGCACGGAACCGCTCGCCGAGAAGGTCGGCCCTGGCGAGACGGACCGCCTCGAAGTAGTGGGCGGACTCCGGACCGCAGCTCACATGCACGCGGCCCTTGATCGGACGATCGGCGGTTACGCGCAGAGATGTCACGCATACCGGCGTGAACGTCACCCGATCTGCGCCGTCTGCAGCCATGCTCTCCACGGGCCGCCACGAGCCCGCTCCCGACCACTCGATTTTCAGAACACGCGCCGGAGGAGGCACCGAGACCGAGGAGACCAGGACGGGGCGCCTCCAGGCCATCGTCCACGGATGGCCCGACAGCGCGATGGCGCCGGCTTCGGGCACGGCGAGATTGGCCCCGGGTTCGAGCGCCCGCGGATGGTCGGAGCGATCGCCGATGACCTCCAGACGCCCCGATGGCTGTGCTACGCCGTCTGATCGGGCTGACAACTCGACAAGAGCGATGCACTGGTAGGCCAGGTCCCGGTGCGCCGGCGCGCCGGCATAGACCCGCACACGGGTGGTCATCACCGGCGTGAACCGGAAGACCCAGCGGACCGTCCCGCGCATCTGCAGCGGCGCAATCTCGGCCGCGCGCGTAGTGTCCACCGTGAGATCGGCTCGCACGGGGCGCCATCCCCCGGAATGCCATACTTCGATCCGCGTGGCCCGAGGATCGGGCTCGAAGCTCCTGCCGCCGAGACTGGCGAAATCGGCACGGATCGTCCCGACCCGAACAGGAGTCGTCCATTCCAGCCCGAAGTCGGCCGGGTCCTGGGCGCTGCCCACGCGGAGCAGTTCATACGTGCGCGGATTGCCGTCGGTGACGGCAGGCGTGAGAGGACGCCGGGACGGGGTCCAGGCGATCGCCGTCGGCGGCGGTGGCGCTACGGGCGCCGGTAGAACCATGAGCATGGATGGTTTCTCCGATACGGGACACGAAGCTTCATACGTCAGACGATGCGCCGATAGGTCGGGTCTACTCAGCGAACTGGTAGGTGATGCGCTCGATACGGCCTCGCCAGTACGGCGCCGGGCCATCGGGCAATATCCACGCGACCTCTCCCTCCATCGGAACGCGCATGCCCTGACGCTCCTCGTAGTCCCAGAATCGCCCTTCCCACGGTGTCGGGACCGGACGGTCGCCCACCATGCGCCCGCGCTCCTCGGAGCGAACGCTCGCGATTAATCCGTCATCACCGAACGTGAAAAGCATGCGGAGCGACAGATCCCCGTCGGTGAGCGTGGCGTATGCCGACCGATCATCGTGGGGCTGCCACGCTACCTGAGGTCCCGGCAGCAACGCCGTGGGATACCAGGCGGCCTCGGCAAGCCACCGCATGAGCTCGCCCTGGGCCAGTTCGCGCGTGTTCGGCATGGACATGACCGGAAGGAGGCCGTATACCGCCGCTCTCAGGATGCCCTCGCCCGCAACATAGGCGTCATGTACATGCACCGGCACAAGGGGCATCATGGCAACTCGCGCATCCCAATCGAATCCCGGACGGCGCACGATCACCCGCTGATCGGAAACGAATGGTTTCCACAGCTCCGTGTCCTTGCCCATGTTGAAGGTGCCTCGGTGGCGAACATGGACCGACGCGATCATCGGAGCGCCGTCGGTCAGGGCGGTCCGGAAGAACCGCTGCACGGGTTCGGGCAATCCGTCGAGCGCCGCCCGGTCAACCCGGGCCGGCGCTATCGGCTCGCGCGCTTGTTCAAGACGTTCGCGGAGGGCGCGCGTCCCCCGGGTCCATTGCCACGACCCGTACGCGATACCCACCGCGACGATGCCGATCAAGACTGCGCCGACAAGCATGAGGGTTCTCCACTTCTTCATGGCTGTTGATCCCTGGCTGCCCATAGTATGGACGGCATGGCGCGCCTGCGCAAGAAGGCTGCCGGGGCCGGCGTGTCGAATACAGCAGAGCGCCGCCCCGCCGCGGGGCCATCAGGCGTGAGTCGAGGAGGACAGCATGCGTCTCAAACGTTTCGCAGGCAACCCCATCATCGAGCCTCTGCCGGGCAGCGAGTGGGAGGGGTTGGTCACGTGCAATCCCGGTGCGTGGTATGAGCCGGAACAGGACATCGTCTATCTGCTCTATCGGGCGGCGGGCAACGACCCGGCCCATCGCATTCACTTCGGCCTCGCCATCAGCCGAGACGGGCTGCGCTTCGAGCGCTTCTCGTCAGCGCCGGTCCTCTCGCCCAGTGAGGACAACTGGGATGCGGGATGCGTCGAAGATGCGCGGATCGTCAAGATGAGCGGGTGGTACTTCATCACCTATGCGTCGCGGCCGTTCCCTCCGGGTCAGTACTGGAAGCCCGAGAACGCCGGGCCCTGGAAGCCGGCCAATCCTGCACCCGAGTTCCCCTGGATCCTGCGCGAGAACGCCACGTCCACCGGCCTCGCGCTGACGAAGGATTTCTGCTCGTGGATACGCGTCGGGCGCATGACCAACCCGACGGTGGATGATCGTGACGTCATCCTGTTCCCCGAGAAGATCGGCGGGCGCTTTGCCATGCTGCACAGGCCCATGAACTGGGTAGGCCCCGAATACGGCACCGAGCATCCCGCCATGTGGATTTCGTTCTCCGACGACCTGTTGTACTGGCCCGAGAGCACGCTCCTGGCGAAGGCGGAACTGGCGTGGGAGAACCGGAAGATCGGAGGCAACACGCCGCCGATCCGTACCGATGCAGGCTGGCTCACGCTCTATCACGCCGTAGGGGTAGACCACCACTATCGCATCGGCGCCATGCTGCTGGACCTCGACGACCCGACGCGTGTCGTCGCCCGCAGCCGCGACTGGCTGCTGCAGCCCGAGCAATGGTATGAGCTCGAAGGGTACTACCGCGGATGCGTCTTTCCATGCGGCAAGGTTGTTATCGGCGATACGCTGTACGTATACTATGGCGGCGCCGACAAGTATGTCGGCGTAGCCACGTGTTCGCTGAGCGCGCTGCTCGACTATCTGCTGGATCGCTCGTGAACGCTGTGACGGGCTCGCAGCGCCGGTATCGGGCGATGCGCATCACGAGTCAACGTTGACTCATGGTCAAAGGAGATCGTACCTATGCCTCATCCTGCAGTCGAGCAGGTTATCGAAGAGCTAAAGGCTCGCAACCCCGACGAGACCGAGTTTCACCAAGCCGCCCATGAAGTCCTGAGCTCCGTAGCGGCAGTTCTGGAGAAGTACCCCGAGTTCGTCGAGGCTCGGGTCCTTCAGCGGCTCATCGAGCCGGACCGGCAGATCATGTTTCGGGTCGCCTGGCTCGATGATTCCGGCGTTCCGCAGGTCAACCGCGGCTTTCGCGTGCAGTTCAACAACGTGCTCGGTCCCTACAAAGGCGGGCTCCGCTTCCACTCCTCGGTGAAGCTCGGCACGATCAAGTTCCTCGCCTTCGAGCAGGTCTTCAAGAACGCCCTGACAGGGCTTCCCATCGGCGGAGGCAAAGGCGGCAGCGACTTCGACCCCCATGGCCGCAGCGACAACGAGATCATGCGCTTCTGCCAGTCGTTCATGACCGAGCTGTACCGCCATATCGGCGCAGATACCGATGTGCCGGCCGGCGACATCGGCGTCGGCGAGCGCGAGATCGGCTACCTGTTCGGTCAGTACAAACGGCTGGCCAACGTGTACTCCGGCGTGCTGACCGGCAAGGGGCCGCAGTGGGGCGGTTCCCTCGCTCGCAAACAGGCGACGGGCTATGGACTGGTCTACTTCACCACGCGGATGCTGTCCGCTCGCCGCATGGACTGGCGCGGCCTGCGCACGGTGATTTCGGGTTCCGGCAACGTGGCCATCTATGCGGCTGAGAAGGCCGAGCGCCTGGGCGCCCAGGTGGTCGCCATGTCGGACAGCGGCGGCTACGTCTATGATCCGAACGGGGTGGACATCGCGCTCATGCGCTCCGTGAAGGAAGAGCGCCGCGCACGCATTGATGTCTATGCCGCCGAGCGAAGGGGCGCCGAATATCACGCCGGGTGCTCGGGAATCTGGGGCGTTCCCTGCGATGTGGCGTTGCCCTGCGCGACCCAGAACGAACTCGACGGCGAGGCGGCGAAGAGCCTGATCGCCAACGGCTGCAAAGTCGTGGCCGAAGGCGCCAACATGCCTTGCACTCCCGAAGCCGTGCAGGCCTTCCAATCGGCCGGCGTAGGGTTCGGGCCCGGCAAGGCGGCCAACGCCGGCGGCGTCGCGACGAGTCTCCTCGAGATGGCCCAGAACTCCCAGCGGCTCCACTGGACGTTCGATGAGGTGGACAACAAGCTCCACAGCATCATGAACGGCATCTACGATCAGTGCTCGCAGGCGGCAGAGGACTTCGGCGAGCCGGGCAATCTGGTCCTCGGCGCAAACGCAGCAGGCTTCGTCAAGGTGGCGCGCGCGATGCTGGCTCAGGGGGTTGTGTGACCACGAAACGCAGAAGGGGAGAGATGAAGGGTCGCCTCCGCCGGAAAGGGACCGCATGACCGCGCCTGTACCCATCGAAGCACGACTGACGGATACGCTCCGCCGTGTGTATCCCTGCACACGACTCGACGAACTGGCGCGTCTGGGCATCGTGCCCATCCCGCGCAATGGCACGGCGTCGTTTCAGATAGCCATCCACAATGCGACCCCGGAACCCGTCCGAGTGTCGGCATCGGTTGTGAGCTCCGACGAGCTGGCCGCAACCATCCGCCGCGTCGGGCTCGTCCCCATGCGCCATCACAACACCGCGACGCCGAGGGACCATCTCGACGGCGTTGGCCACGTGCCCGGCTTCGTGCCCGACCCGCTCTTTCCCGGGGCGGAGACGACGATCGGCCCGTTCGAGACACAGGCGTTCTGGATCAGCTTGCACGCCGCAGACGCTCCGCGCCGGCATCGGCCGTCAGGGCGCGCTGCCGACGGAGGGCGGCTCCACAGCGTGCCGGTGACCATTACGTGCGAGGATGGTTTCAGGCAGACTCTCGAGGCCTCGGTCCGACTGGCCGATCTCGTCCTTCAGCCTCTGGACGACTTTCCGATCACCCACTGGTTCTATGCGGATGCCCTCTGCGACTGGTATTGCTGCGGGCCGTTCGAGGCCGCGTTCTGGCCCGTCGCGGAGCGGTACATGGCCAATCTGACGCGACATCATAACACGTGCGTCTACGTGCCGCTGTTCACGCCGCCCACCGACGGCGTCAAACGCCCCACCCAGTTGCTCGGCGTCCGCAGGCGTCGCGACGGGACGTATGCCTTCAGCTTCGCGCAGGTCCGACGATGGCTTCGTACTGCCCGCCGGTGCGGTGCGCGCTTTTTCGAGTGGACCCACTTCTTCACGCAGTGGGGGGTCGAGCGCGCCCTCCGGATCTACCGCTCGAACGCCGACGAGCAGTCCCTCCTGTGGCCTCCCGAAACGGCCGCCACATCGCCGGTCTATAGGGAGTTCCTGCGGCAGCTTCTGCCTCAGCTCAGGGTCTTCCTGGAGGAGGAAGGGGTCCTCGACTGCAGCTACTTCCATGTGTCCGATGAACCGGGCGTCCAGCATGTCGAGAACTACCGCGCCGCCCGCGAGATGCTCCGTGCGCTGGCTCCCTGGATGAAGGTGTGCGATGCGCTGAGCGACATCGAGTTTGGGCGGCTGGGCTTGACCGACATCCCCATACCGAGCATCCACGCCGCACCCGACTACGCGGCGGCGGGCATACCCGCATGGACATACTTCTGCTGCGGGCCGCGCGGCACCTACCTCAATCGGCTCATGGACACGCCCCTCGGCAAGATCCGCATGGCGGGCCGTCTGCTCCACAGGCTGGGCGCACAGGGCTTTCTCCACTGGGGCTACAACTACTGGTACCGTTCGCAGACGCGCGAGCTCATAGACCCCTTCGACGAGCAGGCTGGCGGCGCATGGCCCGGCTGGCCCTACGGCGATCCGTTCGTGGTGTACCCCGGCCATGACGGCCCCATCGATTCCATTCGGTGGGAGGTCTGGGCCGAGGCCATGCAGGATCTGGCCATCCTGCGTCAGACGGGCATAGCGAGCGATCACCCCGAGCTGGCGAGCATTGAAGGCTACGGCGCCTTCGATTGGTCGAGGCCATCGTCGCCGCTCGATTGGGGCGTGCCATCCCGGTGAGATCGGGCCGCAGGGTCGTCATCGTCGGGGCCGGTCCTGCAGGTCTGCTGGCGTCCATTTCGGCGGCCGAAGCCGGGGCTCGGGTGATGCTGCTGGAACGAGGCCCCAAGATGGGCCGCAAGCTGCGGCTCACGGGCAAGGGCCGGTGCAACATTACCAACACCGCCACCGTCGAGCGGTTCATCAAGGCCTTCGGTCCCAACGGCAAGTTCCTCTACGGCGCGTTCTCGCGCTACTTCCGCGAGGACATCCTGGCGCTGCTGGACAGGATGGGCGTTCCCACCAAGGCGGAGCGTGGCGGGCGGGTCTTCCCGGCGTCGGATTCCGCGCTGGATGTTGCCAATGCCCTGGAGCGCCGGGCGCTGGAGGCGGGCGTGGAGGTAAGGCTTAACGCCCGCGCCAAGTCG
>Ga0067045_1032081_pt1 | contig 10909 bp, 9 predicted proteins | sample TerdegcTABiofilm_FD_59184 | JGI IMG/M metagenome (GOLD analysis project Ga0067045, IMG submission 59184) | Combined Assembly of (Gp0054472, Gp0054536) Wastewater bioreactor microbial communities from Singapore -Terephthalate degrading...
GAGCCGTGCGCCAGCTGCCGTGAGCCGGGGGGCGACCGCCCGCCACGTCACGCGGCGGCCGGAACTCACCGCCAGCACGCTCCCTGCCACGCCCAGCAGCCCCCAGAGGGCCAGACCGGCATAGAAAGGGGTGGGGTCAGGCTGATCGGTGACGCGCCAATCGGCCAGCGCCCATTGATACCAGCCCCGGTCGGCCGTCACCGTCACCGTGTGGCGGCCGTAGGGGAGCTGCTCGGCCAGCGGCACCGTGGCGATCGCCGCCAGTGGGTCATAGAGGACCACAAAGGCGCGGCCTTGCTCGTCGCGCGGCAGTGCCGGCGCCGGCTTCCCATCCACCGTGACGAACAAGAAGGCCTGGTACGGCCCGCGCCGCACGGTGAGCGCCACGCCGGTCCCCTCAAATATCAGCGTCGCCCGATTCGGCCCCTCCACGCCGATATCGGCACCGAGTGGCCCCAAGCGCCAGGAGCCTTCAAAGGTAGCAAATGGCGTACCGCCGGGATAGACCCCCGGTCCGGCCACCCGCTCGCGGGTCGCCCAGGCCTGCACGGCCTGAAAACCGGCGCGCGGTTGCCCATCCGGCCCCACCAGGGCGAAGCCCCAATGCTCCTCGGCGTCGGGCACAGTCAGGCCAGCCGTCACCGGGCGGGGCTGGAAGTTGTTGATGCACAGCACGCCCATCCAGGGCCATTCCTGCTCCGCGCGGGTGAGCGCGCCGGTGAGATAAGCAGCCTGCGTCGCCTCGTCCACCCCCTTGCCCCACAGCGGGGCCTGCGGGTCCGGCGGGGCGGTATCCCAGCCGAAATCACTGGCCCACAGCGCCTTGTCACCCTCACCGTGCGCGACCAGAAACTCATGGATCAGGATGGGGCGCGAGAAATTCAGCAGCTCCGGCTCGACCTGGCGGTCTTCCGGCCCGGTGTCGAAGCCGTAGGGCTGGACGGCAACCACGTCAAAATAGGGCGCGGCCCCGGCCGCATAGAGGATCTCAAGGAAACGAGTTTCGGAATAGTTGACCGGCCCGTTTTCCACGGTGGGGGCGAGGCTCCCCAGAATAATGCGGGCTTCAGGATCGGCGGCCCGGATCGCCGGGGCAGCGTGAGCCAGGAGATCGGCGTAAACGTAAGGATTGGCCTGCCCGCCCCAGCTGTCGCCCAGGTTGGGATTGCGCCAAAGCTCATAGTAGCTCAGCTGAGCCAGGTAATGGTTGGCAAACGCGCCCGCAAAGCGCGCAAACGCCTCTGGATCGGGCGGCATCCCGGCCCAGGCCGGAGGTGAATCCAGCACAGCGATCAGCTGCACACCCTGGTCCACGGCGCTCGCCACCAGGCGATCCCAGGGCGCCCAATCAAAGACGCCCGGCTCCGGCTCCAGTTCACTCCAGGGGAAACGCTGGCGCACCCAGGTAATCCCACCCCTGGAGATCAGCTCCAGCGCCCAATCCAGCCGCTCGCCCTCATACTGCTCCAAGGCGGCGTTGACGCAGACCGGCGGCAATCCCGTATCGGCTACGGGGGTGGGAAAATCCACTGGCCGGCCGCGCTGCAGGAATTGCTGCCGGGCCGCCCACTGCCAACCGCCCAACGCAGCGAGCAGAACGCCGAGGCAACCCACCATGAACCATCTTAGAGGATGACGTTGCATAAGAGGCATTATACCGCAGGGAAAAGCAGGGACAAGCCCGGCCGCCGTTTGCCAAAACCGGCAACCCCCTTTAGAATGTTAGTGAGGAGAGAGCAGAGAGCAGGGAGTAGAGAGCAGTAGCAAGAATTCATGGTCAGTAATGACTGCTCACCCAACACTGCTCACCCAGTATAGCTCACTCATGACAGTTCACCCGTTACTACAAGGAGAACCTATGAGCTTGCTACCTTTCTCCGACGGGACCGGCGCGCTCATCCGCCACGCCGACTTCGCTTCACGCCACATCAGCCCCCGGCACGTGGATGTCTGGTATCCGCCGGCCTACCTCACCTCCCCCACCGTGCACTATCCGGTGATCTACATGCACGACGGGCAGAATCTCTTTGACCCGGCGACCTCGTATGCTGGGGTAGATTGGGGCATGGATGAGGCCCTGCTGCGCTTCTGCCGGAAAACCGGCCACCCCGGCGCGATCATCGTGGGCATCTGGAACAGCCCTTTGCGCCTGCGCGAGTACATGCCCGCCCGTCCGCTGACCCTGCCGGAGGGCCAGCCCTTGCTGCCCACCTTCCTGGAAAAAAGCGGCGGCGAACCGCTCTCCGATGCCTATCTCCGCTTCATCACCACCGAACTGAAGCCGTTCATAGACACTACTTACCGCACCCTGCCGGATCAGCCTCACACCTTCCTCATGGGCTCCAGCATGGGCGGGTTGATCTCCCTGTACGGCCTGACAGAGTATCCCGACATCTTTGGCGGCGCGGGCTGCCTTTCCACCCACTGGCCAATTGGTCAGGAACCGCTGGTGCGCTACTTCGGCGCTGTCTTACCGCACGCGGGCCGCCACAAGCTCTATTTTGATTTTGGCACCACCACGTTGGACGCTGACTATGAACCCTACCAGCGCCTGATGGACGAACTGGTGCAGGCGGCCGGCTATATTGCCGGGCGTGACTGGCTCACCCAAAAATTTGAGGGCGCGGAACACTCCGAACAGGCCTGGCGGGCCCGCGTGCAGATCCCGCTGGCCTTCCTGCTGGCGTGACCTGAAACAGGCGGACAGAGCCGCGCTTCAACGCGGCGCAAATGGCGCTCAAGCGCCTCACGACAAACCCGTTATGGGCAAGGAGCCATGAGCCATGAGCCAAGATAAAGAGCAAGAACGGTTGCGCCGGTTGCGCGAGGAGCAGCTGTCGGCCCGCGATCCGTCCCAAAAAGCGCAGAGTACCCATCAGCGGCTGGCCACCCATTACCAGGGCAGCTATCGCAAAACCACGTTGCAGGGGCTGATTCGTGATCTGCCGGCCGCCTGGCTCTGGATGATCATCGGACTGCTGATCGGTCTGGCAATCGCTATCGTCATCTTCCAAACAGTCAAAGCCGACTGGACCCCCTACGTGGCCGGTGTCGTCATCTTCTTTGGGCTGGCGGCCGGACGGGTTACCGGCGCGGTTCTGGATTGGCACAAGAACGATTGAACCAGGCAGCGTTGAAAATGCAGCCCACCTTTGCACCTCCTGGACCCCGCCTGCTCATCACCGGCGGGAGCGGCTACCTGGGACAGGCGCTTGTCCGGCAAGCTCACGCCGCTTACGACGTCACGGCCACTTACCACGCCCATCCGGCAGCCAACCCCGGCGTGACCTGGCAACCGTTGGATGTACGCGACGCGGCTGCCGTCCAGGCACTGGTCGCTGCCGTCCGGCCAGCCGCCATCATTCACACCGCCGCGCTCAACCCCGGCGTTGGGGCCGACTTTGAGGCGGTCAACGTAGAGGGCAGCCGTCACGTTGCACGCGCCGCCGCCGAGCTGGGGGTGCGCCTCATCCACCTTTCTACTGATGTGGTCTTTGACGGTACCAGAGGCCACTACGTGGAAACCGACCTGCCCAACCCCATCACTCCCTACGGGCGCAGCAAGGCGCGCGCCGAAGCCGCCATTCTGGAAAGCGGCGCCCCGGCGCTGATTGTGCGGACGTCGCTCATCTACGGGTGGGCGCCGGGACCGGACCGGCACATGCGCAACGTCATCGCCGATCTGCAAGCCGGCCGGCCGGTGCAGCTCTTCACCGACGAGCTGCGCTGCCCCATCTGGGTAGAGACGCTGGCCGCGGCGCTGCTGGAGCTGGTCGCGTCGCCGTTCACCGGCCGCCTGCACGTGGCCGGGGCCCAAATCCTCTCGCGCTACGAGATCGGCGTGCGGCTCCTGCGCCGCCACGGCGTAGATGCCACTCCGGTCATCGCCGCCCGCAGCCGCGAGAGCGGCCTCGTCCGCCCCCTGGATTGCACCCTGGATTGCTCCCGCGCCCGCACGCTGCTCCGTACTCCGCTGATGGGCATGGATGAGGTCCTGCGGTTGACCGCTGGCGGCTGACGGTGGCCATTCGCCTTTCGCGCATTTCCGGCTATAATGCCCTCCATGAACCGCCTGGACCGCCTGGAAACCTGGATTGCACAGTTGGTAGAGGAACCGTTCGTGCGGCTGTTCGCCGGGCGACTGTTGCCCCAGGACGTAGCCGCCCACTTAGTCCGCGCGCTGGAAGACGGCGAACGCTCCAGCGCCGAGGGAGTCCCTGAAGTCCCTGGCCGCTACACAGTGGCCCTCAACCCCGACGATCTGGCCGCACTGCAAGGGCAGCAACCGGACCTGGCCGGCCAGCTGGGGGTGGCCCTCAACGCGCTGAGCGGGCGGCTCGGCCTGCGCCTGCGCGAGCCGCCCGCCATTATTTTGCAAGCCGATGCCACGCTCACACCGCGTACCGTCCGGATCACCCCGACGCAACAGCCGGCCGCTCCGGGCGAGACCCGCGATCTGGCCGTTGACCAGTTAGAAATGATGTTGCAGCAGGAAAAACAGGCCCACCCCCACGCCTACCTCATCATCCAGGGTGGGCGCACGTTTGACCTGTGTCAGACCATCGTGCGCATCGGCCGGGCGCTGGATAACGACCTGATTCTGGAGGACCGCCGCGTCTCACGCTACCATGCCCAGTTGCGCCGCCGGTACAACCGCTACATTCTCCAGGACCTGGGCAGCAGTGGCGGGACCGCGGCCAACGGCATCCCGGTCCAGGAGATTGTGCTGCGCCCCGGAGATGTAATCTCGCTCGCTGGCGTAGAGCTGATCTACGCCGAAGAGCCACCGGAACAGCGCGCCAAAGATCACGGCACGCAGCCTTACCCCGCTACCGGAGCGTGAGATGGCCGAGTTGTTATTAGCGCTCCGCCTGCTGCTATCCCTGCTGCTGTACGCCTTCCTGGGCGTGGTGCTTTACACCCTCTGGCGCGAGCTCCGCCAGGGGGTCACGGTGCAGCCCCCGCAACCCGCCGCCGCCACCTTGATTGTAGAACGAGGGGCACAGCCAGGTCCGCCCTTCCCGTTGCGCCCGGTGACCGCGTTGGGGCGCGCCGAGGACAATGATCTGCCCCTGGCCGACCCTTTCGCCTCGGCCCACCACGCCCTCATCTTCTGGCGTGAAGGGCAATGGTGGGTGGAAGACCTGGGCAGCCACAATGGAACGCTCCTCAATGGGGAGCGGTTAGACAAGCCGGTCGTGTTAACCGCCGGTGACCGGCTGCGCATCGGCGAAACGGAACTGCGTTTTGAACCGGCACCGGCCGGACCGGCATGACGCTCCCCCTGCTGCTCGGCCTGGCTTCGGCCCTGGCGGCGGCCATCGCCAACGTTGCCGCCAAAGTGGTGCTGAAATTGGCAGGCACACGCGACTACCTGAGCCTGAACTTCGCGCTGCTCTTTGTGCTGCTGCTGCCTGCCGCGCCGTTTTTCTTTCAACTCTCCCCTACCCTGCCGGCGATCACAGCGCTGGTCGCCGCTTCGGTGATAGATGGTGCCGCCAACTATTTCTACTTCCGCGCCTTTGAGTTGGCGGAGGCCGGAACGGCCAGCGCCTTGCTTTCCACTTCGCCGCTCTTCACATTGTTGCTGGCCCCGCTGGTGAGCCGCTGGCTGCCGACCCAGGTCACCGTCTTGAACGGCCTGGGCGTGGTGATTACAGTCGCGGGGATTGCCGTACTGAACTTAGAGCTGCGCCGGAGCCAGGGCGCGGTCGGCTCCCGGTCGCCCCGGCATCCCTGGCAACGGGCAGTGTTTCCGCTGCTGACGGCTCTGCTGTTTGGCGCCAACGTCTATCTCGTCAAAGTGATCCTCAACCGGGGCTACGCCAACCCCTTCACCTACTACTTTGTCCGGGCGCCGATCATCGCGCTGCTGACGGCGCTTTTACTCCGCCCGCGCCTGGGCTGGATCACGCCTCGGGCCTTAGGGCTGATGGCCGGACGGGCCGTTTTCGTCATCGCCAAGTGGCTGACTTTCCTGGTCGCTGTGGGGCTGGGCAACCCGGTCATTGTCAACGCCGTCAGTGAGGTAACGCCACTCTTCGTCCTGTTCCTGGCGCTTATTTTTCTGAAAGAGACGCTCACCCGGCCCAAAGTGGGGGGGGCCGTGCTGATTGTCGGTGGTCTGGCGCTGTTAGCGGTCTGATTTGACGGGAGGAGTGACCGGTGAACAGTCATTCGGGTTGATGGTCACGGCCCACTACTCCCCCCGCACTCGTTACTACGTTTGAAGGAGGTCACCATGGATTTACAACTGAAGGATTCGGTCGTACTTGTGACCGCCGCCAGCCGGGGGCTGGGCTATGCCACGGCCCGCGCGCTGGCCCAAGAAGGCGCCCAACTGGCCCTCTGTGCGCGCACCGAGGAGCCGCTGCTGGAGGCCGCCCGCCGGCTGGAAGAAGAGACCGGCGCAGCGGTGTTGCCCATTGTCGCCGACGTGACCCATCCCACCGCCGCCGATCAGATGGTCGCGATGACGCTGGAACAGTTCGGGCGGCTGGACGCGCTCTTCGTCAATGCCGGTGGCCCCAAACCAGGCCGGTTCGTGGACTTTCAGCCCGCCGATTGGGAAGCCGCCTCCCGCCTGACCATTGACAGCGCTGTCCGGCTGATCTACGCGGCGTTGCCGGTGCTGCGCGCAGCGCACGCCGGCAATATCCTGGTCAATACCTCGGTCACCGTCCGCTACCCGCTGGACAACCTCATTCTCTCCAATAGCCTGCGGCTGGCGCTGATCGGCCTGGTCAAAAGCCTCTCGCTGGAAATGGGGCCGGAAGGGGTCCGCATCAACGCCATTGCGCCGGGCTGGACGCTGACAGAGCGGGTGGATCAGCTGCTCAAAGATCGCGCCGCCCGCAGTGGGACGACACCGGAGCTGGAAGCGGCCAGGATCACCGCGGGCGTGCCGCTGGGCCGGATGGCGACGCCGGAGGAGTTCGCCCGTGCCGCCGCTTTCCTGCTATCACCGGCCGCTTCGTACATTACCGGCGTCACACTGCTGGTGGATGGCGGCCTGAGCCGGGCCGTATAACTATCGGCCTTGCCGCCAGGCACTTTTTGCGGTAAGATTGGGCCATGAAATAATTTAGACAATCTATATCTACAATAACTCAAGTTGCCACCTGCACTGCCAGGGGACCACGGACGACTGACCACAGACGACCAGCGGTTAAAATAGGGTGGTCTGTGGTCAGTGGTCAAGAAGAAGCCGTACCCCTTACCAATGATAGGTAGCAACTTGGGTTACAATAATTATAAGGAGGTCGTGATGAGTTCACTCCATGAAACCGTGGCTGTCCGCCGGACCACACTACCGGCTCTGGGCGTCCGCCCGCTATTGTTTCAGGCCGGCTTGATCGCAGTGGCCGTTGCCTTGCCGGCCATCTCCCACCGGCTGGGGTTGCCGGTGCTCTATCTGCTGCCGATGCACTGGCCGGTGCTTCTCGCCGGGCTGGCCTATGGCTGGGTTGGCGGGGCGCTGGTGGGAGCGCTCGCGCCGGCCGCCAGCTTCCTGACCTCCGGGATGCCAGGTCCCGCCTACCTGCCCGCCATGACCGTGGAACTGGCCGTCTACGGCCTCGTTGCCGGTCTGCTGCGAGAAAAGGCCCGCTGGAATCCCTGGGCGGCGCTCGCCACCGCGTTGGTAGCCGGCCGCCTGGCCTACCTGGCCGTCACGCTACTCCTGGGAACGGCTGTCACCCTGCCCTTCCTGCAGGCCACCCTGCTGCCGGGCCTGCCGGCCGCCGTGCTCCAATGGCTGTTGCTGCCGTTTGCAGCCCGTTGGTGGGTCAAGGCCGAAGAAAACCGTTAGCACTCCGTTCCAACCCTACCGGCCCGGCACTGCTGCCGGGCCGGTCACTTACCACGGATCGGACACGAATCCACGAATGACCGCCCCTGCAAACTTGGGGCATTATTTTCAGAGGAATTCACCATGCCCCGGCGTCTACCGGCGGTGGCACAAAAATTGGCTTGTAGTAACGCGCTTTAGCGCGTTTCAGACGGCGCTAAAGCGCCTGACTACAAACTTAGCGCGTTATTCTCAGAGGAATTCACCATGCCCCGGCGTTCACCGGCGGTGGCACGAAAATCTCGCGCGAAGCCACCAGGCCCGCCAAGTCTTGCAGGGCTTTCCCTGCGTCTTGATGTCTTGGTGTAAACAAGTCTTGTATTTCCCAGGAGGCGGAACGCCGCACCAGCACCAGGACTGCCGGCGCATCATAGACGCGGAAGCTTTCGTCTAAACGCGGCAAGCGCAACACATAGGGTGCGCCGCAGCGCGCCGCCAGGGTCAACGGCGCGGGCAGCCCGGCGTCGGCGAGCGGATCGTCACTCAGCGGCAGCGGTCCTAAGCGCGGACAGCGCCCAAAGGCGACCGTCTCCCAGCCCGGCGCAGTAAGCAACGTGCGGTACCAGGCTAACGTCGCCGCGTAGCGTTCCGGCTGGCGCGCCAGCGACCCATAGCCGCGCGGGCTGGCGAGCACAATTGCATCGGCCTCGCGCAGCGCCGCCGCCAACGCCGCCGCCTTCTCCGGCGACTCCTCGTCCATCACGGGCAAGGTGACTTGCCGATAGCGGCTCACATCGCCTTCCGGCAACGACACAGGCAGCGGATAGTCCCACGCCTCCACCGCAATCGTACTCCCCGGCGGTAAATTCGCATAAAGCCAGCGCGACGCGGCCACCCAGGGGTGGGGCCGGGCATAGAGGGTCAACTGCGCGATCCCTGGCAGTGCGGTGAGCGCAATCACGGCCAGAGACCACAAACGACAGACGACAGACCACACCGGCTTATTCCTTGTGGTCCATGGTCCGTGATCTGGGGTCGCTCGGGCCGCCCACGCCACCCACAGCGGATAAATCGGCAACAGGTAACGCGGAAACTTGACGTAGAGTCCCGCCGTAACGGCGAAAAAGAGCCCCATCCAGATCGCTGCGACGCGGGCCGCCAATGGCAACCGCCGCCAGTGTACCAACGCGGCCCCCAGTCCTCCCAGCCCGGCCACCGCCACCCCCGGCCCCAAGCCCCAGAGCGCCAGCTGCGCCAGCGGATAGAGATAGGGCAGCGTCCCGGCGTACTGCCGCGTGTAGGGGAAATCCCACCGCCCCGCCACCACCCCCAGCTGGATCAAGGGTCCTTCCCAGCAGGCGACCGGCCGCAGCAGCGCCCAGGGGGAAACTAATGCGAAAGCCGCCGCACCGGCCAGTGCCACCCGCAACCCGTGAAACACGAAGCGTGAAACATGCAGCGTAAAACGTAAAGCGTGAAGATCGTCGGACAGCCAGGCGGCGACGAGCACCGACACGAGCACCCACCCGGCCGTCACTTTGCACGCGACGGCCAGCCCGGTCAGCGCGCCCGCCGCGCCCCATCGCCGCCGCACCGCCGCCAAGAGCGCCGCCGCCGTGCAGACTGCGGCCAGCGGATCCACCGTGTAAAAACGCGCCTGCTGGAGCGGGAACGGCGCGACCGCAAACAGCACCGCCGCGAGCAGACCGCCCCGGTCGCCCCCCAATTGCCTCCCCCACGCGCCCGCCAGCGCCACCAGCAGCACCCCGATCAGCCCGGAGAGCAGCCGCGCCGCGTAGAGGGGATCTGCCCCCGGTGCGGCCCGGATCAGCACCGCGGCCAGGTAAACCGGCAGGTGGCCGTAGGGAAACTGGGGCACAGCCGTACAAATGTCGCCCCACGGCGCGACGCGGCCGGCAGCATCCAGCAGGTACAGCTCGTCAGGGTGCGCTGAAATCCCGCCGTCCCAATCCGGCGCGGGCAGCCGCAGTGCCGCCGCGAGCAACAAGAGAGCCACCCAGAACCATTGTTTGCGCATGGAAAGTCCAGTAGCCACCCTACTTAGCCAGAGTAACATTTTCACCCCAATACCGCCAAATGCAACCGGTCTCCAGCTTCTCAGTCTCCCGCATCCAGTCTCCACGGCAAACCATGCTATAATATCCCCATGCAGATCATCCTGACGCACGAAAACGCCGACTTTGACGCGGTCGCCAGCCTCCTGGGGGCAGCCAAGCTGAACCCTGGCGCACGGCCGGTGCTGCCGCGCCACGTCAACCGCAACGTGCAGGCCTTCCTCGTGCTCTACGGCGCGCAGCTGCCTTTCATCACGCAAGAGCTGCTCCCGCGCGGCCAGCATATCCGCCGGGTGATCCTGGTGGATACTCAAGCCGTCAGCTCCGTGCGGGGGATGGTCAACCCGCTGGAGCAGGTGACTATCATTGACCACCACACACCGCCCGAAAGCCTGCCGCCCGGCTGGACCTTCACCGGTCAGCGGCTCGGCGCGACGACCACCCTGCTTGTGGAGGCGCTCTCCGCCCGGCTGATCACCGTCACGCCGGTGGAGGCAACGCTGATGCTCGCCGGGATCTACGAGGACACCGGCGCGCTCTCCTACGCCGGGACAACGCCGCGCGACATCCGGGCCGCCGCCTGGCTGCTGGAACGCGGTGGCAGCCTGGATATCGTCAACGAGTTCCTGCACCACCCGCTTTCAGCCGGGCAGCAGGCGCTCTATGAGACGCTGCTGGATCACGCCGAAACGCTCAACCTGGGCGGCCACTCGGTGCTGCTGACCTGGGCGCAGGCCCCCCTCGGTTCGTCGGAGGAGATCTCCACGCTGGCGCACAAACTGCGCGACCTGCTGGACCCTTCCGCCATCTTCGTCCTGGTGGAACTGGACGGCAACACCCAGCTGGTAGCCCGCAGCACTACCGACGACATCAACGTCGCCGAGATCGCCGCCGTCTTCGGCGGGCACGGCCACGAGCGGGCCGCCGCCGCGCTCATCAAGGAACGCTCCGTCGCAGCCGTGATCGCCGAGTTGCGCGAACGGCTCCCGGCGGCCGTCCGCCCGCGCGTCACCGTCCGCGACCTGATGTCACACCGCGTCCGCAC
>Ga0067045_1032082_pt1 | contig 10909 bp, 8 predicted proteins | sample TerdegcTABiofilm_FD_59184 | JGI IMG/M metagenome (GOLD analysis project Ga0067045, IMG submission 59184) | Combined Assembly of (Gp0054472, Gp0054536) Wastewater bioreactor microbial communities from Singapore -Terephthalate degrading...
CCTGATCGCCGGCTCGCCGCCGCGCCAGGGCAGCCTCGCCCACGCCGTCGGCAATGTGCTGGAAGCGGGCAAGGCCGACGCGCTGGAAACGTTCTTTGAAGATGCGTTCGTCAGCCCCGTGTTCACGGCGCACCCGACGGAAGTGCAGCGCAAGAGCATCCAGAATTGCCAGATGGCCATCGCGCGCCTGTTGAACGAGCGCGACCGCGTGCAAATGACGCCGGAAGAGGCGCAGCAGAACGAGGAAGCGCTGGGGCGCGGCATCGTCACCCTGTGGCAGACGCGCTTGTTGCGCACGAGCAAGCTGTCCGTCATGGATGAAGTGGCCAATGGCCTGTCGTTCTATGACCACACCATCTTGCGCGAATTGCCGAAACTGTATTCCTCGCTGGAAAGCATGCTGGCCCAGCGCGATGCCCGCTGGGAAGACGTAGAATTGCCCAACTTCATGAAAGTGGGCAGCTGGATCGGCGGCGACCGCGACGGCAACCCGTTTGTGACGGCCGACATCCTGCGCAGCACCCTGCAGACGCAGGCCGACAAGGTGCTCGACTTTTACCTCGGTGAATTGCGCAAGCTCGCCTCGCAGCTGTCGCTGGCGCAAATCCTCAACGCCTGCAGCGAGCCGTTGCGTGCCCTTGCCGAACGCTCGGCCGACGCATCGCCGCACCGCGTCGACGAGCCGTACCGCCGCGCCCTGCACGGCATCCATGCGCGCCTGGACGCCACGCGCGTGGTGTTGTCTGGCAAGGGCAAGCAGGCCGATGGCGTGCAGCCTTACGCTTCCGCCGTTGAACTGCTGGCCGACCTGGACGTCGTCCAGCATTCGCTCGTCAGCAACGGCTTGCGCGCGCTGGCCCGTGGCCGCCTGCGCCAGCTGCGCCGCGCCGTGAAGGTCTTCGGCTTTTCGCTGGCGCCCCTGGACTTGCGCCAGAATTCCGACGTGCACGAGCGCGTCGTGGGCGAACTGTTCGCGGGCGCCCAGCCCGGCCTCGTCTACCTGGACCTGGACGAAGAGCAGCGCATCGCCGTGCTGCTGGCCGAGCTGGAATCGCCGCGCCTGCTGGCGTCGCCGTATGCGCAGTACTCGGAAGAAACGACGTCCGAACTCGACATCTTCCGCGCCGTGCGCGCCGCCCACCAGTTGTATGGCAAGGAATCGGTGCCGAACTGCATCATCTCGAAGGCGGCCAGCGTCTCGGACTTGCTGGAAGTTGCCTTGCTGCTCAAGGAAGTGGGCTTGCTGCGCCAGGACAGCCGCGCAGTGGACGTCAACATCATTCCCCTGTTCGAAACCATCGACGACTTGCGCGCCGGCCCCGCCATCATGGCGCGCGCCTTCGGCCTGCCGTTCTACCGGGGCTTGCTGGCCTCGCGCGCGGACCAGCAGGAAGTCATGCTCGGTTATTCGGACAGCAACAAGGACGGCGGTTTCCTGACCTCCGGCTGGGAACTGTACAAGGCCGAGATCGAGCTGGTGACGGTGTTCAAGGACTATCAGATCAAGCTGCGATTGTTCCACGGCCGCGGCGGCTCCGTTGGACGCGGTGGCGGACCCAGCTACGAAGCCATCCTGGCCCAGCCAGCAGGCGCCGTGCAAGGCCAGATCCGCCTGACGGAGCAGGGCGAAGTCATCACGGCCAAGTATGCGAACCCGGAAGTAGGGCAGCGCAACCTGGAAGTGCTGGTGGCCGCCACCATCCAGTCGACCCTGCTGCCGCAGGCGCAGCTGCAGCCGAGCGCCTCGGCCGGCGCGGGCCACCTGGCCGCGATGGAAGAGCTGTCGGGCACGGCCCTGAACGCCTACCGCGACCTCGTGTATGGCACAGAAGGCTTCGAGCAGTACTTCTGGGAATCGACCGTGATCGCCGAGATTGCCGCGCTCAACATCGGCAGCCGTCCCGCCTCGCGCAAGAAATCGACCTCGATCGAGGATTTGCGCGCCATTCCCTGGGTCTTGAGCTGGGCGCAATGCCGATTGATGCTGCCGGGCTGGTTCGGTTTCGGTTCCGCCGTGCAAGCCTACCTGGCCGCCCACCCGGCCGATGGCGCGGACGTGCTGCGCGGCATGTACACGGACTGGCCATTCTTCACGTCCCTGCTGTCGAACATGGACATGGTGCTGGCCAAGAGCGACATCGCCATCGCCGGCAAGTATGCGGAACTGGTCAAGGACGAGGCCTTGCGCGACGCCATCTTCACGCGCATCCGCGCCGAATATGCGGCCACCCTGGACGCCCTGAAGCTGATCACGGGCCAGGAAGAGTTACAACAGGCCAACCCGCTGATGCAGCGCTCGATACGCAACCGTTTCCCGTATATCGATCCGCTCAATCACGTGCAGGTGGAGCTGCTGAAGCGCTTCCGCGAAGGCAAGCAGGATGCGGCGGCGCGCACGGGCATTCATTTGTCGATCAATGGCATCGCCGCAGGACTTCGCAATAGCGGTTAATTGATTCATTCAAACAAGATCAAGGAGACAGCATGACCATCAAAGTTGCCATCAATGGCTATGGCCGCATCGGCCGCAATGTCTTGCGCGCGTTTTATGAAGGCGGCAAGCAGCAGGATATCGCCATCGTCGCCATCAACGACCTGGGCGACGCCAAGTCGAATGCGCATTTGACGCGCTACGACACGGTGCACGGCAAGTTTCCCGGCGTCGTCACCATCGATGGCGAGAACATGCTCGTCAACGGCGACCGCATCCGCGTCTTCGCGCAGCGCGACCCGGCCCTGATACCGTGGGGCGAGCTGGGCGTCGACGTCGTGCTCGAATGCACGGGTTTCTTCACCACCAAGGAAAAAGCGTCGGCCCACCTGAAGGGCGGGGCGAAAAAAGTCATTATCTCGGCCCCGGGCGGCAAGGACGTGGACGCCACCATCGTGTTTGGCGTCAACCAGCATGTCTTGAAGGCATCGGACACGGTCATTTCCAACGCCTCGTGCACGACGAATTGCCTGGCGCCACTGGTGAAACCCCTGAACGACGCCATCGGCATCGAATCGGGCCTGATGACCACCGTGCATGCCTACACGAACGACCAGGTACTCTCCGACGTGATGCATGAAGACTTGCGCCGCGCCCGCTCGGCCACGCATTCGATGATACCCACCAAGACGGGCGCGGCGGCGGCTGTCGGCCTCGTCTTGCCGGAACTCAATGGCAAGCTCGACGGCTTTGCCGTGCGCGTGCCGACGATCAACGTCTCCTTGGTCGACCTGTCCTTCATCGCCAGGCGCGATACCAGCGTCGAGGAAGTCAACGCCTTGCTGAAAACGGCGTCCGAAGGCGCGCTGAAGGGCATTCTCACTTACCAGACGGAACCGCTCGTTTCCATCGATTTCAACCACAACCCCGCGTCGTCGAACTTCGATGCGACCCTGACCAAGGTCTCGGGCCGCCTCGTGAAAGTGTCGTCGTGGTACGACAACGAGTGGGGTTTCTCGAACCGCATGCTCGACACCACGGTCGCCCTGATGGCGGCCAAGTAACAACGAACCCGCGCTGATCCAGCGCACCAGGACGGCCGGCCCACAAGGCCGGCCCTTGCAGCAGCACGAACTTTATAGAAAGCAGCACACCATGACCATGCAAGTACAGCAACGCGCCACCAAGATCGTTTCCACCATCGGCCCCGCCTCGAACGATATCGATACCCTGGTCCGCATGTTCAAGGCCGGCGTCGACGTCGTGCGCCTGAACTTCTCGCATGGCAAGGCGCAAGACCATATCGACCGCGCCCGCATGGTGCGCGAAGCGGCCGCCCTGTGTGGCCGCGAAGTGGCCATCATGGCCGACTTGCAAGGCCCAAAGATTCGCGTCGGCAAGTTTGAAGAAGGCAAGATTTTCCTGGAAAACGGCGCCAAGTTCATTCTCGACGCCAAGTGGGGCGAAAACGGCGAACTGGGCAACCTCGAGCGCTGCGGCCTCGACTACAAGGAATTGCCGCGCGACTTGCGCGCCGCTGACGTATTGTTGCTCAACGATGGCCTCATCGTCTTGACGGTCGACAAGGTCGTCGGCAGCGAAATCCACACCACCGTGAAAATCGGCGGCGAATTGTCGAACAACAAGGGCATCAACCGCCAGGGCGGCGGCCTGTCGGCGCCGGCCCTGACGGCAAAGGACATGGAAGACGTTAAAACGGCGATGAGCTTCCAGGCCGACTACGTGGCCGTGTCCTTCCCGAAAAACGCCACCGACATGGTCATGGCGCGCCAGCTGGCCAACATCGCCGGCGAAGCGTGGGACCACAAGCCGATGATGATCGCCAAGATCGAGCGGGCCGAAGCCATTCCCGCGCTGCAAGAAATCCTCGATGCGTCCGACGGCATCATGGTGGCCCGTGGCGACCTGGCCGTGGAAGTGGGCAATGCGGCCGTGCCGGCCCTGCAAAAGCGCATGATCAAGATGGCGCGCGCGTCGAACAAGCTGGCCATCACGGCCACGCAGATGATGGAATCGATGATCGTCAACGCCGTGCCGACGCGGGCCGAAGTGTCCGACGTGGCCAATGCCGTGCTCGATGGCACGGATGCCGTCATGACGTCGGCGGAAACGGCCTCGGGCCGTTACCCGATCGAGACGGTGGAAGCGATGGCCGCCATCTGCCTGGACGCGGAAAAATGGGATACCTGCAAGCTGGACGCCGATTTCCTCAACGCCACATTTACTCGCATCGACCAGTCTATCGCCTATGGCGCCCTGTTTACGGCCCACCACCTGCGCGTGAAAGCGATTGCCACCCTGACGGAATCGGGCTCCACGGCCTTGTGGATGAGCCGTTGCAACATCGATATCCCCATCGTCGCGCTTACCCCCAGCGTGGGCACGCGCCGCAAGCTGGCCCTGTACCGCAACGTCAGCACGGTGGAACTGACGTCCGGCACGGACCGCGACAAGGTCTTGCAGCAGGCGGAAGACTTGCTGCTGGAACATAAAGTCGTGGCCAAGGGCGACACGGTCGTGCTGACCTGGGGCGAGCCGATGGGCAAGGTGGGCGGCACGAATGCCTTGAAAATCATGAAGATCGGCCAGCATTGATGGCGTGACCGCGCTCTGCCGGGGCCGCGGGAACGGTCTGGGATGCTTAAGAATGCCTGAAAACCCGTCCCCCCGGCGCCAGCGCGCGGGGCGGATGCGCACTTTGCCGTTGCGATGTGCCCATTTCCGTGTCAGCATGTCTTTCCTGCCTCGAAGGCGATTCCGGAGTGCATGATGAGCGCATATCTGCCTGCCCTGATCTGGTCCCTGTCATGCTTTGCCTGCCTGTTCATTGCCAGGCGCCGCCAGTTGAGGACGACGGCCCTCAGGGCAATCCTGGTAGTCTTTCTGGGCCCGTTTGCCATCCCCTTCGTGCTGGCGGCCAGGCCTGGAAAAATCCCGCAACGTTAAGCGGCCGGCGCGCGGGGCAGGGCAGTGTTGCGAAGCGAAGCGGAGCGCGCCCCCGGCGGCGCTTCTGCTACACTGCCGCCGTCCCCACTTTGCCATGCTTCCCATGTCCGCCATCCCCGTCCTCACGGCCCTGAAAAACGCCTTCCAGCAATCGCGTGCGCAGAACAATATCGAACTGATCCTTCCAGAACTGCTGGCCGCGCAGCTGCACGTCGTCATCGGCGGGCAAAGCGAACAGCTCGACCTGTTCCTCGTGCCGTCGCCGAACCCCGGGCGCCAGTGCGTGACGGTGGCGGAAGATCCGGCCTTCCTGGCCGGCATCGCCTTCCCCGCCATTCCCGTGACGGGCGCGCAGCTGCTCGCCTCCATTCCCGCCGAGATCGAAATCGTCCTGCTGCATGGCGATGGCGCCAACTACCTGACGCGCGAGCAACTGGCATGGTTCCGCCGCATGCTGGCACCCGTCGCTTGAAGTGCCCGCCGGCGCCGCCCCTGCGCCTGCGGGCGGATGTTCCCCTGATCCGCGCCGCGGGCCTGGACTTGCCCGTGCCGCAACGCTGGTCTTTGCTGCCCATCAAGGAGAAGCCGTGCCGCCGCTGTACACGGGCCGGTATCCCCGTCAAGATGACGGCCGGGCCGCACTGCCAGCCGAGCGCCGCCATCCGCGCGCGGTGGCTGCAGGCCTGATTGACTCTGCTATGATGCAGGCACGCTGGCCCCGTGAGCGCCGGTGACAAGGACTCTGCCATGAATAGTTGCTTGCTTCGCTGCCTTCCGCACGCTTGCGCCTTGCTTGCCTGCGCCGCCTTTTCCCTGCCCGCAGTTGCCGCCGCGCCCACCCTGGAGGCGACCATCATGGCGCTCGACGCCGAGGCCTTCGACGCCTTCAATCATTGTGCCGAAGCGGGCCGCTTGCAGCAGCATGCGGCGTTCTTTGCCCCCGACGTGGAGTTTTACCACGACCAGGGCGGCGTGACGTGGAACCGCGACGCCATGCTGGCCAATACGCAAAAACATGTGTGCGGTAAATTCCGCCGCGAAATCATCGCGGGGTCCCAGCGCGTCTACCCCATCAAGGACTTCGGCGCCATCGAGCAGGGCTCGCACCGCTTTTGCCAGTTCGACACGGGCAGCTGCGACGGCCTGGCCGATTTCACGATCATCTGGAAGCAGGGCCCGGCGGGCTGGCAAATGACACGCGTGCTCAGCTATGGCCACCGCGCCAGCCGATAGATGCCGATCCTGTCGCTGCGCGCCGTCGCTGCGCACAACGTCGACGCGGTGCGCGCGCTGGCCCCGCAGGCAGCGCAGCAGCGTTTCATCGCCAGCAATGCCGAGTCGCTGGAACTGGCGGCCGGGCATGCGCACATGCATGCGCGCGCCATCTATGCCGGCGACGTGCTGGTCGGCTTTGCCCTGTATGCGGAAGCGGGCCCGGCAGGCCGCCAGGATACCCACGTGCTGTACCGCCTGATGATCGCTGCCGGCGAGCAGGGAAGGGGCTACGGCCGCGGCGCGCTGGCCCTGCTGCAAGGCGAGATGCGCGCGCGCGGCGCAGCCCGGGTGGCGCTGTATTACGCGCCGGATAACCTTGTGGCCCGGCAACTGTATGCCTCCGCCGGCTTCGCGGAGGCGGGCATCGACGCGGATGGCGAGATGATGGCGGTGCGCGCGCCGGCATGACGGCGGCGTGCCAGGCACGGCAAGGGCAAGTGTCGCGGCATGGCCGCATAAAATGGACTTCCTGGCAATTGTATTGCTGATGTCCTATGAATATTTTCGCAAAGCAACTATACTCATGGCTCTTAAAAAAATCATCGTCACGCTGGCGGCCAGCTATCCGCGCCAGAGTTCGTACGCATTCCGCTTTTTCTTCCTGTAAAAAGCACCTTTCCCCCGCGCGGCAGGCGCGGGCGTGATGACCGAGCCTTGCCCTGGTCGATCGTTGCCGTTGTCATTTCCGCTGTGTTGCCGCTTTAGTAAACGAGCCGGGCGCCGGCGCGCGGTGCGCCGTCATGGTTTGCGACCTTACGTTTCACTCACCTTATGCCACGATCATATGTTTAGCTCCATTTTTGACGTCTCCGACAATACGCTGCCGTATATCTATGGCACGCACAATGTCTGGCTGGTGCTGTTTTCCATCGGCATTGCCATCTTTGCCTCGTTCATGGCCCTGCAGATCGCCGGCATGGCGCGCAGCAGCGAGCGCGGCTTCCAGCGCCAGACGGCCATCATCACGGGCGCCATCGCGCTGGGCGGCGGCATCTGGTCGATGCACTTCATCGGCATGCTGGCCTTCGACATCTGCACGCGCGTTTCCTTCGAACCCGGCCTGACCCTGCTGTCCATGCTGCCCGGCATGGCCGCTTCGTGGGTGGCGCTGCATCTGCTGGCCCGTCCGCGCATCAGCTGGCGCCAGCTTGTGGTGGGCGGCGTGCTGGTCGGCGTGGGCATCGGGTCCATGCATTACAGCGGCATGGCCGCCATGCAGACGTCGCTGACCCTGCACTACCAGCCCTGGCTGTTCGCCCTGTCGCTGGTGGTGGCCGTGGCCATGGCCATGCTGGCGCTGTGGATACGCTTCGGCCTGCATGCCTTGCGCGTGCGTTTGAGTCCGCTTGCTGCGCTGCTGGTCAGCAGCGTGGTGATGGGCCTGGCCATTTCCGGCATGCATTACACAGGCATGCTGGCGGCGCGCTTTTCCGGCACGCCGACCGTGGGCGACAACACGATCACCGTGCAGGCGTCGTTCGTCGCGCTGGCCGTAGCCCTGATTACCGTCACCCTGACGGTGTTTGTCGCCGCGGCGAATGGCTTGCTGCGCTACCGCCAGCTGCTGCGCCACGCCAATGCCAGTGAATCGCGCCTGCGCGCCATCGTCGACACGGCTGCCGATGGCCTGATCACCATCGATGGCCAGGGCAAGGTGCGCTCCTTCAATCCCGCCGCGGAAAGCCTGTTCGGCTGGCACGAGGCCGATATCGTGGGACGCGACGCCAGCGTGCTGCTGCAGCCGGCCGACGCGGCCCAGTACCTCGGCTACCTGCGCGACTACCTCGAGACGGGCGCCGCGCGCATCCTCGACAGCGGACGCGAACTCGATGGCCGCCACAAGGACGGCGCCGTGCTGCCCATGCGCGTGGCCATCGGCAAGATCGATACGCCCGGCCAGCCCCTGTTCGTGGCGTTCGTCACGGACATGCGCTCCTCGCGCAGCATGGAGCAGGCGCTGAAGGACAGCGAGCGCCAGTACCGCACCCTGATCCGCAACATCCCCGGCGTCTCCTTCCACTGCAGCTTCGCGCCCGAATGGAAGATGATTTTCATCAGCGATGCCGTCTTCAACCTGACGGGCTGGATGCCGCAGGACTTCATCGAAGGCCGGGTCCACGTCTTCGACCTGGTGCACCCGGACGACCGCCAGCGCGTCAACGACACCTGCGTGCAGGCGGCCAATGACAAGCGCGACTTCGAGAACGTTTACCGCATGCTCCACCGCGACGGGCGCGAGCGCTGGGTGCGCGAGAGCAGCGGCCCCGTGCTCGACAACGACGGCGTGGTGCGCTGGATCGACGGCGTCATCCTCGACATCACGGAAAGCGAATTGCGCAACGCCGAATACGAAGGCAAGGTGACGGCCATCTCGCGCGCGACGGCCGTCGCCGAATTCGACCTGCAGGGGCGCATCCTGGCGGCCAACCAGAACTTCCTCGACCTCGTCGGCTACCAGTTGGAGGACGTGCTGGAGCTACACCACAGCATCTTCTGCGAGCCGGCGTACGTCACTTCGCCGGACTACATCGCCTTCTGGCAGCACCTGGCGGCGGGCGAATTCAATACGGGCGAGTACAAGCGCATCGGCAAGGATGGCAAGGAAGTGTGGATACAGGCCTCGTACAACCCGATCTTCAACACGGACGGCAAGCCATTCAAGGTGGTCAAGCTGGCCACCGACGTGAGCGAGCGGCGCGCCATGCAGGAAAGCCTGCGCGCGGCGAAAGACCGCGCCGAGCTGGCTGCGGAGTCGAAGACCAGCTTCCTGGCCAACATGAGCCATGAAATCCGCACGCCGATGAACGCCATCATCGGCTTCACGGAAGTGCTGCTGGGGACCGCGCTGGACAGCCTGCAGCGCCGCCACCTGGGCACCGTGCGCCAGTCGGCGCGCTCGCTGCTGGAACTGCTCAACGACATCCTCGATACGGCCAAGCTGGAGAAGGGCGCCACCGAGCTGGAACTGGTGGACTTCTCGCTGCCGGACCTGGTCGATCACGTGGCCGCGTCCCTGCGCGTCACGGCGCATGCGCGCGAACTGGTGCTGCACGTCGATATCGACCCCGGCATGGGCCAGTTTTTCCTCGGCGATGCGCGCCGGGTGCAGCAGGTGCTGACGAACCTGATCGGCAATGCCGTCAAGTTCACGGAAGTGGGCCACGTGCGCGTGGCCGTCGGCATGCAGGGAGAGCAAGTCCATATCGCCGTGCACGACACGGGCATCGGCATCCCGGCCGACCGCCTGGACAAGATCTTTGCCCCGTTCACCCAGGCCGATTCCTCGATGAGCCGCCGCTTTGGCGGCACGGGCCTGGGCACGACGATTTCGCTGCAGCTGGTCGAACTGATGGGGGGCACCATCACGGTGGAAAGCACCCTGGGCGTGGGCAGCGTGTTCCACGTGCTGCTGCCGCTGGCGCCGGGCAAGGCCGTGGCGCGCCGCAGCGAGCAGGCCGTCGTGGCCTTGCCGCCGCTGCGCATCCTGGCCGCCGACGACGTGCCGCAGAACGTGGAACTGCTGTTGATCAGCCTGGGCGCCGCCGGCCACCAGGTGATCACGGCCGGCGACGGCGAGAGCGCCGTGCGCGAATTTGGCAAGGGCAGCTTCGACATCGTCCTGATGGACGTGCAGATGCCGCGCATGGATGGCCTGGAAGCGGCGCGCCTGATCCGCGTGTTCGAGCGCGAGCAGGGCCTGAAGGCGACGCCCATCATCGCCCTGACGGCCAGCGTGCTGGAACAGGACCGGCGCGCCGCGCAGACGGCCGGCATGAACGGCTTTGCCTCGAAGCCGCTGGAAATGCACAAGCTGACGGCGGAAATCGCGCGCCTGCTCGATATCGCCGTGGCCATGCCACCGCCGGCGTCGGGCGCGGCGGCGCGGGCGGGGTCCGGCCAGGTCGACTGGCAGCGCGGCATCGCCCTGTGGGGCGGGCGCGAGACCCTGCAGCGCGCCATCGCGCGCTTCGTGCAGGCCAATGGCGATTGTGCCGCCATGCTGGCGGCGGAACTGGAGCGGGGCGACGGCAGCGTTGCCGGCCATTTGCTGCACCGTATCAAGGGCGCGGCGGGCAATCTGTGCCTGGTACAGGTGGAAAGCCTGCTGGGACGCATCGAGCAAGCGATTGCGCGCCAGCTGCCGGCCACCGAATTGCTGGTGCAACTGGCCGCCGCCTTCATGGCGCTGGCCGTCGAGCTCGAGGCGGAGGCCGGGGCGCCGCTGCTGCCGGCGGG
>Ga0067045_1032075_pt1 | contig 10908 bp, 9 predicted proteins | sample TerdegcTABiofilm_FD_59184 | JGI IMG/M metagenome (GOLD analysis project Ga0067045, IMG submission 59184) | Combined Assembly of (Gp0054472, Gp0054536) Wastewater bioreactor microbial communities from Singapore -Terephthalate degrading...
TACCAGCTTTCCTCTTCTTAAATCAACATTAAGAAGTTGTTTGAATACTACACTTGCCGCCTCTAAAAATGGATTAACATATTCAGCATTAATATTCATACAGTACCCCTTGCTGTGTTACAAAAATTAAAACCACCTTTATCATTCTACTGCGCCTCAAACTTCTGATTCCTTATTATTTTCGACTTTTCAAACAGTCTTGTTAACAGTGATATATATAAAGAATTAGCCTTAGTGTAAAAAAGATTCTGTTCCAGTGCCTGGCGCTCCTTATCAGGGATCTGTGTTCCCGGTATATATCGCACTACAGGAGTGAAAATATACATCCCATCAAATCCGTAAATACACCGTGACGTTATCCCCTGCTTTAAACTAAAAACATCTGATTGGAATATCTTTGATTCCTGCAAAGGATACAGGATCCGCCCTTTATCATCTTTTTCCCGAATCAGGTCCCCCGGCTTAAACTCATTGGAATATGAAACAACTCCCTGCAATAACATTTGAGCTTCTGCAAATGACCTGCCGGCAAGTGCAAGCTGGTCAATCTTTTTTGCCAGTTCCTGTTTAATTTTCTCCAACCTGTCATTGGCAAGCTTATCCTTTATTCGCTGCCGGTCAGTTTTTGGATCTTTTAATTCTTTTGGGTTCTTCTTCATCTCTGCGTCAACTTCTTCATCGGTAACTGCAATTTCCTTTGCATACCGCTTTGCCAGCTCCTGATTTGACACAAAAGCATACTGTATTTTTATTTTTGTGTTCTGTATTCTGAAATCAGACACTAACTCTAAAGGCGAAACACTGACTCCTGCCAGCAGTAAATTCTGTAATTTACCTAAATATATCTCCTGTTGCACATATTTATAGTAATCCGATATGCCCATATGGAATCTATCCAGAAAATTCTTAAAAAAAGCTTCATTAAATGTTCCCGTATTGTCAGAAAATCGGTTACGAATAACACTTTTTATTTCTTTTTCGGTTACCACGATGCCCTCTTTTTTTGCAAGCTGAATCAATAGCTTTTCCTGTATCATGCGTTCTATAATCATACGCTGCTGCTGTTTAGGGTCTTCGGTTTTACCAAACATATGTGTGTCACGATAGCGTATAAAATCCATATACCCTATTGTCTCACCGTTAACCTTTGCGATAGTATTCTGATCAAAACCCATGCGGGATAAAAAATCAGGCATACCAAACGATATTATAATAATAAGAACAAAAAAACCAACTATCACATAACCCACTATCTTGATGACAGGATGCTTGGAATCAAACATACATATACCCTCATATCAAACATTAAATTATTCTTCAGCTTCTTCTACAAGCATGACGGGAATGCCGTCTTTAACAGGATATTTCTTTTTACACTGTGTACAAATAATCTTTTCATTACGCGCATCATATTCAACATCCCCTTTACATGCAGGGCAGGCTAAAATGTCAAGTAGCTTTGTATCAATCATCGTAAAACTCCCTAAAAAAATCATTTTTTCATATCATTGAAAAACCACAGTAAATTCTTTTTCTTATTCTGGCAAATTGTTTTTTCTTCTATACTTCTGCACAGTTTGCCTTTACTTTGCTAAAATCTATCGCACATCGGTATTATGGTCAACAACATATTGCAAAAAGCATAAAAAATATTAATACTTGCTTGCAAAATCAAAATACAGTGAGTATATTGGCTATATACTAAATATTTATTATGTCGTATTTCATGGGCGATAGTTCCCGGTATTAATCCCTTCCTTAAAAGTGAGAACTGTATGGATTTTATACATCTTCATAACCATTCTGAATATTCTATCCTGGATGGTGCTATACGTATTCAGCAACTGATAAAGTTTGCTGTTGATAATCATATGCCAGCTATAGCATTAACAGACCATGGCAATATGTTTGGCATAATTGAATTTTACGAGGAAGCACATAAAGCCGGTATAAAGCCAATAATTGGGCAGGAATTCTATATTGCACCGGGATCACGATTTCATAAGCAAAGCACCCGTGCAAGCAATGAAGAAAATGCCTATCACCTCATTTTACTTGCTGAAAATTATGAAGGATATAAAAATCTTATAAAATTATCCTCACTGGGATATTTAGAAGGTTTTTATTACAAACCGCGTATTGACTGGGAACTTTTAACCAAATACAGTAAAGGGCTTATAGCCAGCACCGCATGCATTGCTGGCGAAATACCATCCCTTCTACTAGAAGGCAAAACCAAAGAGGCATATTCACGGGCACAGGAATTTGCTGACCTCTTTGGAAAGGATCGTTTTTATTTAGAACTTCAGTACCACAACCTTAAAGAACAAAAACAGGTTAATGCACATCTTGTTGAGATGGCTTCAAAACTGAATATAGGTTTACTAGCCACCAATGATGCACATTATGTAGCAAGAGATGACGCATACTACCATGATGTGTTACTGTGCATACAAACTGGTAAATTGTTACATGATCAGAGCAGAATGCGTTTCCCCAATAATGAGTTTTATCTTAAAACACCTCAGGAAATGGAAAAAATATTTGAAGACTATCCTGATGCCCTGTATAACACCATGAAGATAGCCGAAATGACAGATTGCCAGATACCACTGGGTAATCCTATCCTTCCTAATTTTAATGTTCCAGCTGGATACACTAAGGACAGTTATCTTACTGAGCTGGTTTATCAGGGTGCAAAGAAGCGCTTTGGTGAGACTATCCCAGACTACGTCAAAGAGCGCATTGACTATGAACTATCGGTTATAAAACGCATGCAATTTTCAGGATATTTTCTCATTGTGTGGGATTTTATCCAGTTTGCAAAGAATAATGGGATACCCGTTGGCCCTGGCAGGGGTTCGGCTGCAGGTTCAATGGTTTCGTATTGCTTAGGAATAACGGAGCTTGACCCCATCAAATATAACCTGCTGTTTGAACGGTTCTTAAACCCCGAGCGAAACGAAATGCCTGATATGGATATTGACTTCTGCGCACTGCGCCGTGATGAAGTAATAGAGTATGTAAAAAAGAAATATGGCGAAGATCATGTAAGCCAGATAATTACCTTTAATAAAATGAAATCCAAGGGTGCTATTCGTGATGTGGCACGAGCATTAAACATCCCCCTTCCTCAGGTTAACGCACTGACCAAGCTTATCCATCATGAAGATCTGGAAGAAGCTCTCAAAAATTCGGAGGAATTGCAACAACTCTATAAATCCAATGATGCTGGCAAACAGCTTGTTGATATAGCGTTAAAAGTTGAAGGACTGACCCGTTCAGCCGGCAAGCACGCAGCGGGTGTGGTTATATCACGTGATCCCTTAACCGAACACGTGCCGCTTTATGTAGATTCAAAAGACGGAAGCATTTCGTCACAATATGAAAAGACAAGCTTGGAAAAAGCGGGGCTTGTCAAGATGGACTTTTTAGGACTTGCAAACCTTACCATTATAGATACCTGTATCAAGCTTATAAAGAAACACCGTAACATTGCAATTGATATTAATACAATTCCGCTTGATGATGCAAAAACATTCAAACTATTACAAAAGGCTGATACCATGGGGGTATTCCAGCTTGAATCTAGCGGCATGCAGAATATACTTCTTAAATTAGGCCCAACCAATTTTGACGATATTATTGCAATCGTTGCCCTGTACCGACCAGGCCCACTTGACTCAGGGATGGTTGAACAGTTCATTGAAAGAAAACGCAATCCTCAGAAAATTGAATACCTGCACCCTTCTCTGGAACCCATACTCAAAGACACATTAGGAGTTATAGTATATCAGGAACAGGTTATGCTTATTTCCCAGATCATGGGTGGTTTTACGCTGCCTGAAGCAGATAAGCTCAGGAAAGCAATGAGTAAAAAGAAACAAGATTTGATTGATGCAATGAGCTCAAAATTTGTCAAGGGAGCAATAGCAAAAGGTATACATGAAGAGATTGCCCGTAAAACGTATGAGTTAATGGCAACATTTGGAAGATATGGATTCAATAAATCCCATTCTGCTGCTTATGCACTTGTGTCATATCAAACAGCGTATCTTAAAGCTCACTATCCATTAGAATTCATGACCGCGCTTTTAACAGCACAGGTTGATAAGATTGAAGATATTGCAAAATACTATGCTGACTGCAAAGCAAAGGGTATTCAGGTGCTTCCACCCGATATCAATAAAAGCCAGCGTGATTTTTCCATTGAAGGAAAATCCATACGGTACGGACTTATTGCTATTAAAGGCGTGGGCGATAAAGCAATAGAATCTATTCTGCAAGCACGGGAAACCAATGGTGAATTCAAAGACCTCACCAATTTCTTTACTTCAATTGATCTTATGACGGTTAACAAGGGTGTACTTGAATCACTCATAAAAGCTGGAGCATTTGACTTGCTACACCCAAATAGAGCAGCACTATTTACCTCGGTTGATGTTATGCTTGAAACCGCAAGGCAGTTACAGCAGGATATTGCCACAGGTCAGGGTGATTTATTTGGAGCTACTGATACATCTTTTTCACGCATTCATATTGAACCCGTATCAATTAACGATTGGCCTGAAAATCAGAAGCTCCACTATGAAAAAGAGGTATTGGGAATTTATGCAAGTTCCCACCCATTAAGCCGTTATGCCAAGGACATTGAAAAGTTATCATGCACTCCAATAAAAGACTTAGAAGAAAACGTTAATGGAACACCCATAACACTGGTTGGAATCCTCAATAATGTACAGATTAAGCAAAGTCAGAAAGGGAATAAATTTGCACAGGCCGTTATTGAAGACCTTACTGGCAGTATTCAGGTTTTATTTATGCCTCAGACATTGTCGGAATATGAATCCCTCATTGTGTCACAGGAGCCTGTTGTTATTACAGGAACTGTGGAGATAGAAAATGAAAAGCCATCCCGTATGCTGGCAAATAAAGTATTGCAGCTTACACAATTCAAACTCACCCAAATAAGCGAACTGCATATTATTATTAACCCAATAGGCACCGATACGCAAATACTTGAAAATATTAAAAAATTACTGCAGCGTTATCAGGGAAACAAACCAGTATTTTTCCATGTTCGCCAGCCCAATGGGAAAGAAAATATTGTAAAAGCAAACCCACTGTATCACATTAAGCCGCACCAGAAGTTATTAGATAGCCTGGTAAGTATTGTGGGGAAAGATGGATTTTTTTATACTATTGGCTGTTAAACTTTTTGTATAAATACCAGTTTTTTTATAAGCCCAAAACCATCAGCCGCTTCAAGTGTTTTATAATTTTTTTCATTGCAATATATCCTGATATTACTGAAGCCCCTCAATTCATTAAAAGCAATTTGCGCCAGCGTTGCAGCCGTGGTATGATCAATCAATGCCTCCTCAAGATGAATAATAACAGGATCATCGCTTCCAAGCTTCCAGTCGGCAAAACCATCCTTGATTGCAGTGATAACCTTGCCGGCAACTTTTCGGCTGTGTATATTTGTCCAGTCTCCCAGTACATATATATGGCCTGTAGAATATTTTTGATAGGCACTATCGCGCGTTATTATAATCTCATGATCCAGCACAATCTTATCCTCACTTATTTTTACCAGCACTCTTGCTGCATCCTTACTTCGTGAGGGGGTATGCTTTTGCTTTTCCATAATCTTTTCTATTAATACATGACGCTTTTTAACGGCATTAATATAGGCTGATAGCTCATGTGCCATATCCTCTTTACTGGAACCTGTACATGGTTTTACAAAAAAAAGAGTGTGAAATACTTTTTGATCAGTGTGCAAGTTAATAATTGCATTAACCTTATCATCATTTGTTTTTAAGTTTGCTAAAAGCTTTTCCGGATGGATGATAATATTTTTGAATAGCTGCACGTCTCCTTTGGTGATGTTGACAAAAAAATTACCCTTAATATTTGCCAGTCCACTGCCACGGGCAATAATCATAAATGAAATGAGTAATGTATTAAATATTTTCTGCACAATAGTGTCTGTGCGTGTTTCAGCAACTACAGGATAATCAATTATTATCAAAAACGGGATTCCATGTTCCCGGATAAAAGCATGAAGAGAAGAGCGTAAAAATGCTGTTGATTTAGAACTTTCAACCTCCTTTATGATTGCTTCAAGTGAATGAAGTTTTTCATTTTCTTCAATGATCAATTGATGCTGGGCTGCAATTGCAGTGGCTATGGCCTCACAGTCCTTATTCTGTGTGATAACAATTATTCTATTGGAAACTTTCATAGCATTCATTGTATTGTAATGTTATACTATACTGTATCAAGTATCATATTCTGAATTTTTGTAATGTTATTTGTCTTAAAAATCAGTAATAATTCCTTAAAAAATTTCATAATGAATACTAGTGTATACCCCCGCCGCCTTCGGCGGCGGGGGTATACACTATTTTATATTTTGTTCAAATTTCCACATTTAGGAATAATTAGTACTTAAAAATACATGTATTTATAATTTTATACTACTAAATATATAAAGTCAAGACTATTGTAAAGCTACAAGCTTAAATTAATATATATGATAAAAAATACTTGCCAAATGCACATACTGCCTGCGACAATTAATATATGAATTATGAAACTGCATCCTGTGTTCTATGTAATACATATAATTTCAAGCCTTTATTTTCAAAGCCATTTGAAAATGGCGAAGAATTTACACTGGTGCGGTGCAGGCACTGCGGCCTTGAATTTGTTAATCCCAGGCCACACTATAACGAAATGGGTAAATACTATAAAGAATATTTCAACCAGCGAACCGACCGTGGCTACAATAACTATTTTTCTGAATCAATGCACAAAGAAGTATTGCGTTTGCTTACTCTGAATCTTAAAGATCTGCAGTTTTATGATTTTGAGGCATCCTTACAGGGTAAAAAATATGCTTTAGATATTGGCTGCGCTGCAGGGTATTTTGTTGATTATTTAACCCGCCGCGGATGGTATGCAGAAGGTATAGATATTGCACAGGATTGCATAGACTACGCACGTAATAACCTGAAAACAAATGCGTACTGTGGTGATTTTCTATCGTTTCAATTTAATAAGCAATACCACTGTATTACCCTGTGGGCAACTATTGAGCATTTGCACCACCCAGACAAATTTATTGAAAAAATTCATTCCTTGCTTCTCGATGATGGTATGCTGTACTTATCAACTTGCAGAAGCAGTATGTTTTCAGCACGAGTGCTGTATGGCAGAAAATGGCGTTATTACAATTTTCCCCACCATCTTTATTTTTTTTCATATAGAACACTTGCAAAATTATTGCAATTAAAAGGGTTTGCCGTTACACGGTTTGTGACATACGGTAGCGGTATTGGCAAACCAAAAACATTGGTGCGAAAACTTGCCGATACTGCAGCAAAAAGATTATATTTAGGCGACATGATGCTCATTGCAGCAAGGAAGGAGAAATAATCTATGAAAATAGTGAATACAATAAACGAGTTACGCAGCGAGATTGCTTTACAACGAAGTCACAATAAAAAAATAGGATTTGTGCCAACCATGGGATACCTTCACCAGGGGCACTTAAGTCTGGTATATATTTCAAAACAACATTCTGATTATCAGGTTATGAGCATTTTTGTGAATAAAATGCAATTCAATGATCCCAAAGATTATACCACGTACCCACGGGATTATGAACGCGACTTTGCCCTGGCAAAAGACGCAGGTGTTGACCTGATATTTCTTCCCGATGACAGCGAGATGTATCAAAACCGCCTTGTGTATGTTGATATTGAAATGATGACCGACCACCTGTGTGGTGCAACACGTCCGGGTCACTTTAGAGGAGTGCTTACCGTTGTGGCAAAGCTTTTTAATATTGTGCAGCCGGATGTTTCAGTATTTGGGCAAAAGGACATACAGCAAGCTGTTATTATACAGAAAATGGTTAAAGACTTAGATTTTCCAGTTACTATAATTGTTGCACCAATTATCCGTGAACCTGATGGTCTGGCAATGAGTTCGCGTAATGTGCACCTCAAAGGCGATGATCGCACAAACGCTGTTGTGATTTACAAATCATTACAAAAAGCAGAAGAACTCATACATCAAGGCATTGTGCAATCACATACACTGATACCGGCAATGACTGATATCATCACGTCAGGTAAACCAAAGAAGATTGATTATGTTTCAGTCGTTGATTATGAAACGCTTCAGCCTATCGAATCATTAAAAGAAAAATCGGTGATTGCTGTTGCTGCATTTTTTGGCCCAACACGGTTAATAGATAACATGATAGTTGAAAAACAGGGAGATAGTTACCGATGCGTATACTAATGTGGATATGTATTGTGATGACAGGCATGGTTTCCTGCACTGTATCAAAACCACTCACACCGCAGGAAGCTTTCACTACACTCAAAGTTGCATATAGTAGCGATAATATGCAAAAGGTTGCAGAAATTTTGTCCACAGGCAGTAAAAAGAAAATCGCTACAGTAATTGGCAGACTGCAATCGATGAACAGAGCACAGATTGCTGCATTTGCACAATACTACAATATCAGCCCCGATAGTATTAAAACCATGAATATACTTGAGTATCTCTCATTGCAGAAGAAAATTGCAGCGGCTCGTGGTGATGATATTCTTTTAACTGCACTCAACCAGCCCATTGCACAGGTAACTATCGCACAATCAAAAGCTACTGTACAACTCTACAATGGCATGAGTTTGCTTTTTGTTAAGGAAGGGCCATACTGGTATTTTGAATACGAATAAAATTACTGCATAGAGTTGCCTAACAGCCGTGATGCTTCAGCACCAGCATCTTTAACGATTGATATATATTCATCTAACTTTGGGCATACTTGCTCCCGTGAGCCTGATATGCCAATTGAATATTCAACCATGCCTCTATGATTAAACACCGGCGCTGCAATGCATACAACACCTAATCGGTACTCTTCATTGTCTATTGCGTATTTATTATTACCTATATCATCAAGATGCTTTTTATACGCACCAATTGATGTTATGGTCTTTGATGTATATTTCTGTAATTTTACATTACGCAAAAGTATTTCTTTTTCAGCTTGTGGCATAAAAGCAAGGAGCACTTTACCTAATGCAGTTGGGAATGCTGGCTCACGTGTTCCCACTGATATATGCATGCTGAGGCTGTTACGTGGCTGTTCAACAGCAATAAATACAACATCCTTTCCATGAAGCATGGCTAAGTGTGTATTCTGATGAGTTCTTTCACAAATATGTTTAAGAACAGGCCGTAAAAATGTTTCTATTTTAGTCTGTTCGCCAAAAGCACCGGAAAGTTCCATGATCTTGAAACCCAGCATATATTTCTTTGTTTCAGGGTCCTGATAAACAAAATTATGTGCAACCAGCGTCCCCAAAAGCCGGAAGATTGATGAGCGGTCAATATCAAAATACTCTGTTATTTCATTCAGGGAAAGAGGCCTTTCTGATTTTCCCAGTATTTCCAAAATTTTTAATCCCCTGTCCAGTGACTGTATTGTTTGTGCCATAAATATACCCAATAGTATTTCGTATTATGCAACAACAGTAATGATAGAAAAGTCAACAATTATATTATTTCAACATCAATTATTCCTAAATGTGGAAATTTGAATAAAATATAAAATAGTGTACACCCCCGCCGCCGAAGGCGGTGGGGGTGTACACTATATTCATTATGAAATTTTTTAATGAATTATTACTGTTATTTCAGTATATTTCATATTTTTCATTTTTAAGAATTAACTATCCTGTAAAATAAATAAAATATTTATTGACAATAATACAATATTATTGCATTATATACAATAAAAGAAGCCGCTGCCAACTCATTGTTCAAAATACTACTGGTGGTTCCGGATTCCTCCTAGAAAAGCGGATTTCATCACGTGATACTCAGCCTGATTCTTTTATGCTTAATTGTGGTTGGGTGGTCTTCTTTTATCAGGGGGAAGAAATCCCTTTTATAATTAAAAAAGAGGCATTTTACACAAGCTATGATAGAGCATATTATGCTACTATGAATTAGGCAGAGACATTGCTTAGTTACAGGAAGCACGTGAAATATTAGGTATAGGAGCAAAACAATGAAAATTGCAGTAATAAATGAAACCAGTGCAGCGGATAAAAATGCGGATATAATAGCAGCGCTAAAGGGCAGGGGACATGATATCATCAACGCAGGTATGACACAGTGTGGAGCACAGCCTGAGCTTACCTACATCCACACAGGATTTATGGCAGCGTTACTGTTAAATGCTAAACGCGTTGATATGGTGGTTGGCGGTTGTGGAACAGGACAGGGATTTTTAAACGCAGTTATGCAATATCCAAAGGTGGTATGTGGTCATATTGTTACTCCTCTTGATGCCTGGCTTTTTGCCCAGATTAACGGCGGCAACTGTATTTCGCTCATGCTCAATCAGGGCTATGGATGGGCTTCGGAACAAAATCTAAAATTTATCTTTGACGCTCTTTTCAGCGTGGAATCAGGATGCGGATATCCTGAACACAGAAAAGATTCACAAAAGCAATCACGGCAATTGCTCAAATCAATTTCATGCATGACTCACAAATCAATGGCGCATATTGTTCAGGTTTTGCCTGAAGAGGTGGTAAATCCTGTATTACGGTATCCTGGTTTTTTGGATATACTTTATGTAGAAACTATAGAAGATGATGCATTACAAAGCGCACTACAATCCAGGATATAATACGGTGCTAAATGTCATTGTAAACCATCCTCTTGAGCAATGAGATTGCTTCGCTTCGCTCGCAATGACAAGAATGGAGGGGGCACCAATTTTAAAATTAATAATGATCACTAATTATTCCTAGATGAGGAAATTTGAATAAAGTATAAAATAGTGTACACCCCCGCCGCCTGCGGCGG
>Ga0067045_1032084_pt1 | contig 10905 bp, 11 predicted proteins | sample TerdegcTABiofilm_FD_59184 | JGI IMG/M metagenome (GOLD analysis project Ga0067045, IMG submission 59184) | Combined Assembly of (Gp0054472, Gp0054536) Wastewater bioreactor microbial communities from Singapore -Terephthalate degrading...
GCCAGGATGGCGTCTTCGCTGGGGCGTCCCTCGCGCCTAATAAAACCGCCGGGTATTTTACCGGCGGCATAGAGTCTTTCCTCGTAGTCAATGGTCAGGGGCAGGAAGTCAACGCCTTCCCGCTCCTCTCTACTGTAACAGGCGGTGACTAGGACCACGGTATCGCCATAACGGACGGTTACCGCAGCGTCGGCCTGGCCGGCGATTTTGCCTGTTTCTATGGTAAGGGTTCTGCCCCCTACGGTGCACTCAAAAGAACGTGGAGCCAAAAGAGTCCTCTTTTCTAAGAAGGCCTACTTGCGCAGACCTAATCTCTTGATCAGTTTATTGTAGCGGCCCACATTTTCCCGGGCCAGGTAGGAAAGCAAGCGGCTCCGCTGCCCTACGAGCTTGAGCAGGCCGCGCTGCGTCTGGCGATCGTGGGGCATGGTGGCCATGTGCCCGGTGAGGTGGCTGATCCTCTCGGTGATCAAGGCTACCTGCACCTCCGTGGTGCCGGTGTCCGCCTCGTGGGACTGGTACTTGGTGATGATTTCCTTCTTCTTTTCTTTGTCCAAAAGCTTACCCCTGTTTACAAATTAACATTACTCTAACTAACGAACAAATTATAACACAACCCCTGCGGCCTGTAAATTAGGTGCTGTAGAATATATGTTGTAGAATTTAACGGAGGAGGGCGTATGCCGGAAGGAGCGATGGTGGAAAGGTATAAAATGCGCGTCAGGGTGCTGCACTGGGCGCACACGGTGGCTTTTCTTGTCCTCTTCATCAGCGGGCTGGTGCTCTTTGTGGAGCCGCTTTCCGTTTTGCTGGGAGGCAGCGGGACGCGGGCTCTCCATCTTCTGGCGGCGGCTGCTTTCGTCGTCGCTCCTGTCCTCTATGTCCTGTTGGACCTCCGGGGCGCCTGGCGCGGCTTAAAACAGGCCTTTACCTGGGGCAAAGAAGACCTGGGATGGTTGCGGGCGGCGCCGCGCTACTACCTGGCAGGTGATGAGGCGGCCATGCCTCCGCAGGACGTGATGAATGCCGGGCAGAAGCTCTGGTGGCTGATGACGCTGCTGGTCTGGGTGGTGTTCGGCGCCACCGGCGCGCTCATGGCGTTTTTCACGACCAAGGCCCCGGTGACCCTGCTGGGGCTGGCGCTCCGCCTTCATGACGTCGCCTTCCTGGTGGGGGGCGTCGTGATGGTGCTGCATGTTTACATCGCTATCTTTCACCCGCTGATGTCTGAGGCCCTGGGCTCCATGCTTCACGGTAAGATATCCGTGAGCTATGCCCGGCGGCACTACGGTAAATGGTATCAGCGGGCAGCCCAGCAGGGTAGAGACCGGCCAGCGTGACATAAAGCTCATGCTTTTATTAGACAATTGCCGTCGGCGCGAGTATAATCTCATTTTGTAAGGTGCTGGCTGGGCATTCTCATGGTTACCAGCAATAGAGGAGGTTGGAGATGTTTCCCTTTCGCATCAGTTGGCCGGAGATTATCATCATCCTGGTCATCGTCCTTATCGTCTTCGGGGTGGGCAAGCTGCCGCAGGTAGGCAGCGCTATCGGCAAGGGGCTACGCGCCTTCAGAAAGGGGCAGCAGGGTGAGGATGAGGGGGATAAAGAGGCCAAGCAGGGGGGGGAGGATACCGTAAAGAAGGTCTGAGGTCTGAATCTTGGATATCCTGGGTATGGGTACCGGAGAGATTATCCTTGTCCTTGTCCTGGCGCTGGTGGTGCTGGGGCCGGGCAAGCTGCCGCAGTACGCCCGGATGCTGGGGAAGGCGGTGCGGGCTTTGAGGAAAGCCGGGCGCGAGTTCAGCGCGGCGGTCAGCTGGGAGCTGGATGAGGATAAAAGCCAACCCGCGGCGCCAGACGTGGCAAAACCTTCCGGCAGGCGAGATGTCGGAAGTGGGGAGGGGCCTCCGCGCTGACATGGGTGGGGAAAAGAGGCTGACCATACTGGGCCACCTGGGGGAACTGAGACGGCGTTTACTACGCTGTCTTTTTGCTTTAGCCATTACCTCAACCGTTGCTTTCGTCTTTTACCGGCGCCTGTTTGACATCCTCATTCTGCCCGCCAGGGGCATTGACCTTATCTTCATTGAGATGACCGAGATGGTCGGCGTCATCACGCGTGTTTGCTTTGCCGGCGGCCTGGTGCTGGCTATGCCCTATATTATCTTTGAGTTTATCGGCTTCGTTGCCCCTGCCCTCACCCGCAGGGAAAAGACCTATTTCTATCTGGTGCTGCCGTGGATGGCGCTGATGTTTCTGGGGGGCGCCGCCTTCGGCTATTTTGTGCTGGTCCCGCCGGCGGTAAAATTCCTGCTGAAGCTGGGTAGCGAGATCGCCGCGCCCCAGATAAGGGTGGAAAGCTACATTTCCCTTGTGACGCGGCTGGTGCCGGCCATAGGGCTGGTGTTCGAGACGCCGGTGGTGGCCACCTTCCTGGCCCGGATAGACATATTGAAACCGGATTGGCTGGCGGGCAAGCGCAAGCTAGCCATTATCTTTGCCTTTGTTCTGGCGGCGATGATTACCCCCACCGTTGACCCCATCAACCAGAGCCTGGTGGCCGTGCCGCTGGTCGTCCTTTACGAGATGAGCATCTGGCTGGCGCGGCTGGCCTACCGCAGGCGGGCGGCCTAAACCCTTCTTTAATCTCCCTTTGCTGAGGGGGGATTTGAGCGGAATATTTATATTTATCCCCCATGTTGTAACTGTGGGTTAGAATGCGGAAGCGGGAGAGCCCCTCCGGTTTGCCACCCAAAATCTGCTTCTGGCGGGTTCTGTCAACCCCTGGTCTGGTGGAGTTTTAATTTAATCAGCGTTTTTCGTAAGCTACTGACCAGATTAAAATGCTATGAGCCATCCGATAATAGACCAGCCGAAAAAAGGTTTATCAGGAAAATAGGGGGCAAGATTACGTTTGTGTCTTACCGCGCCTATTATCGTCGGCAGGAAGTAGAAGGTAAGGGCGAGAGGTAAGACAAGTAAATAGGGCATAATGCTTTTCGTGTTTTTACGTGATAACCCTGCCTGCTTCCCCTTGTAGCCGGCCTACCACCTGCTTTCTTCCTTGTTCTTCTTCAGCGTGGCGATGAGGTCGTCCACGTTCATGGCGGGCAGCGTGGTGGCCGATACCGTCCCCCGCGCGCTCAGGTTAATGGCCAGCCGGGCCGCCATTTCATCGCTGGGGGCTTCCAGGATGTTGACGAAGTCATAAGGCCCCAGCAGGGCATACTGGGCCAGTATCTTAATGCCCATCGTCTCCACCTCTTTGTCCACCTCGCGGATGCGCTCCGGGTTGTCCCTGATGGTCTTTCTGCCCCCTTCGGTTAGGGTCGTCAGCATCAGATACTTGGGCATGGCTACCTCCTTTGTCTTGTTCTCCCTGCTGTGTGGTAAATCATAGCCCGCACTGGGTTGGTTGTCAATGCTTTTCTTGTCCGGTGTTGCCGGGCTTGCCCCAGCCTTCCGGAACATTGCCGAAATAGACCTTGAGGTGTGGCCAGGGCATCTCAATACCCTCGGCGTCAAAGGCCTTCTTGAGGCGCAGTCTCAGTTCGCCCATGACGTTCCACTGCTCGATGGGCTTCACATCGCCCAGTATTTTAAGCTCAATGCCGGAGTCGCCCAGGTTGTCCACGCGCAGCACCTGGGGCGCGCTGATGATGCGCTCCTGCCAGTCCTTATCGCAGGCCAGCTCCTTGCCCACGCGGTTGATGACTGCGATGGCCCGGTCAAGGTCGGTGCCGTAGGATATGGAGATGTTCATGTTGACCCTGGAGAAGTTCCTGGTGAAGTTACTGGCCACCTTGATCTCGCCGTTGGGCACGTGGTGGACAACGCCGTCAAGGTCGCGGAGCACGGTCTTGCGCAGGGTGATTTCCTCCACCAGACCGGAGATATCGGCCACCCGCGCCACGTCGCCCACGCGGTACTGGTTCTCCATGAGGATAAACATGCCGGCAATGATGTCCCGGATTAGGTACTGACCACCGAAGCCAACGGCAATGCCCACGATGCCGAAGCCGGCCAGTATGGGGCCGATGGGGATGGACATCTCGGAGAGCACCATGAAGGCTACGAAGAAGATGATGGTCGCCCGGCCAATGCCCATGAATACGCCCACAAGAGTATCCGCCCTTTTCTTGAACTCCTGGCGGCTCTGCCCGTTCGTGGGGTGGGACATGAGGCGGGCCACCAGGGGCGGCAGAAATTTCTTCATCCCATACCACAGACCGACGCCGATGAAGATGATGACGAGGATGCGCGTGGCATGGGCCAGGAGCCAGCTGATTATCAGCTCCAGGATTTCATCCTGCGAGATGCCCGTCCAGGCCAGGGTGATGGTTACCAGGGCCATAGCGGCCAGCACCAGGGCGATGCCCTCGACAGTCCAGATGGCGTTATTAACAAGGTGGTGGGCCGTCCTCCGTGATCTCTCCTTTACCATCCGGTCAACGCTGCTGTGGATGACCTTTCGGGAGGCGATGAGCAAAACAAGCGCAACGGCGGCGCTGAGAAAGATCCAGCTGTTATAGGTGTTGAACCATTGCCACATATGGCACTCCTTAACTGGCGAGTGATTATATCTGGAGGTTCAGGTTGTGGGGCAGGCCCTGCCGCAGCGCCTCCGGGCGTTTGTTGGAGAGGAGCCTATCTGCGCCGGGGAGTTGCCGCAGCCCGCTTTCCATGGAAACATTGTAGCAATGTTCCAACGGACTTTCAAAGCGTGTTTTTGGGGGTGGTGGGCCTTGGGGGACAGTTCCCGAACTTTTGTTTGAGAAGAAGGGACTGATTCCGGCGATACAACAACTTTTAGTCTCCGCCAAGGGAATGTGAGATTATTTTCACAGCTAAGATTTAACCGTCTCGGTTTTCTGTGTTTATCTAGCCTCATTGATAAGAAATACAATTGCGGATGCTGTTATGTTTAATGAGTAACGGGCTAAATTCTGTGAAACTGCTTTTGGTTTAGTACCAGCACCGTGAGATGTGCTTAATCTATTACGGAGCGTGGCAATAATCATCAGCGTGGATTCAAAGAATGAGTCAATTTTTAGATTCTTTATCATAGTAGGGACAAGATTACCGGCCGTGTCGTTTTGAGTAGAAGTCCATCCCTTCTTGTCACAGATGATTTTCATTACACTTTCAAAAGCACTACAACACTTCGTCAGACAGTCCCCGTAATCGGCTTTCCTGTAGTCTTCAAGAGCATCTAAATATTCTTGGTTGGCCGTCTTGAATTTCGGGTCTGCGATTAGTTGAAGAGCAGGTTTAACGACTTCGCTGTGAATTATTTCATTGTCTTTCCGTATGGCCTGTGGGTACGCAATCGTCCTTGTGACTTTGACAGGACCATGTATCATGTAGTTACCAGGCTCTGTTGTTTCTTCTCGAATTGGATGCGTTAATTCGTACCCCACGTTCTCGGAGGCAAAAATTTTGTTTAGACCATCAACAATGGCATCGGAATCGAACCTCCACGCGCACTGGACTTTGAAAACATATTCAACGAAATCCAGGAATTCCTCGTCTTTGCATGTCAACAAGAAAGCAACTGTATCCTCATCTCTCGAAGAGGTGGGCTTTTCATACAGTTGAGTGCGTCCGTGACGATAAAGCAGCGTGCTATGAATCTCACTCCAAAACTCTTCCAAACAGTCAGTATCATATTCTCTTAGTTTTCCACTGAATGCATCCTGACAGAAAAGCAGAATCTTGTTCCTTATGGTAGACGTAATGCCGTAACCATAAAGGTCTGGCTTCTTATTGCGCCTCGAGAATACGTCAAATATCTTATCTAAGTCCATTTTGTTGATTTCAATTTAGTTAGTTTCTACTAAGGAGTGATAACAAAATCGTCCGGGTTGAAGCTTATTACTTGCTCTCTGATGTTCTCCTCTTCCTTGCGGTTTATGAGCCAACGTTTTTTCCAATGGGCCACGAGCCTATTTAATGAATAGTTGTAATAACGAGGATTACTATCTCTCCCATTTAGGAATTCAATGGCGTTCTCAGCCAGAGGAATGTAATAGATACTCCTTCTGAAAGAATGCCTGAGTAGGAAATCTGAATCGAACCCCAATAAGTCACCTGCGGTACGAATCAACCGCATCGTCCAGCTAGGACCGTCTCCAAATTTATGCCCTATGTCTATCTTCTTACTTGCTAGGAATTCGCGAATTAGGTCTATAGTCTGTTCAGTCAAATGCAAGGTCCCGTATCCCTTGGTGTCACCGATGTAATTATAGAGAAGTGAATTGTTATACTTGATTCGATTATATTGGGAACTCTTTCCGTACAAACCTGTTGTGAATAAACAAACCAATTTACCTGACTTTCTTTGGTTGATTACCGTCAGTTTCTTGGCATATTTCTGTCTGTAAATTTTCCGGACTTCCTTTGAAGCAAGAATGTAGGAAATCAACTTTCCCCCAAGCAAGTAATTGTATGGTGGCAAGGCTCCGATAACATAGGCATCCATGGCATAAATTAGATTTTTTGTCCTTGTCTCCTTATTCCAACCGATAAATGAATCCCGCTCAGGAATATGGATAATGGGACTTCCCAAAGCCGCAATGCCAATTAGGGGACTGCTTGGAAGAGCTGCATCGCGAATCAGCAGCCGTATTCTTCTTCCCACATATTCGCTATAGGGTGAAGACCAATAGTATCGAAAAACACGGAATAAAGAATGCTGTTTTTCAGTCTCGCAGACTTCAATCACAGGCTTAATATGGGAATTGAATGCGGAATGACCATCGGCCAAATTTCGCCTAGCAGTAGCGATGTTCTGGTCTATCCACGCTGAGTTCTTCTTCAGAATCTCAGCTCTTTTGATAGACATGGCACGTTTGACTGTGTCCTTGTCATATGAAGCAGGTGGAATTATCTCGATGCTTCCATTATTGTGTATAATCCGCCAGCCCAAGTTGGTAAGGTCATTTATAATTGAAGACTTGACCCGTTCCTCGATTGGTATTTCGGTTTGACCGACTTGTCGGGATTGGGTCAGATATTCTATTGGATTTCTGATAATTAGAGATTGCATTAAGTTTCAGCTTCCAAAATCTTGTTCCAGTTATACCTGGGCACGCAATGGTAATCTCCCTTTACGCCTTTTCTTTTCACCACATCGCAATCGAACAGGGATTTCATTAGCACTGGTTTTAGAGCGTTTTCTGTTTCTTCCACGACTTGACCCTGTTGAGATTCCTTAATTTGTTTAATGAACACATAGAGCTGCCCATCATAAAGTCCGATTAAACTCTCTTCTTTGAATTCCTGTACAGACAGTTTATTCCGCTCCTGCAATATCTTTTCTCTTAAAGCATTCACTAGGAGTATAAGATGTTCATCGGTCTGTTTTCTTATTTCGATTGCAGGCGAACCTTCAAAAGGTTCAGCATTCTTATCTGCCACAATTTTGTCTTTATATAGCTCCTCAAAACTTCTTACTCTCACCGGCAGCACAAACGGTTGTTTTGGAGCACTCCACATGTAGCAGTTCCCTTGTATCGGCTCGGCTATTAGGTGAGCAAGCACGTCTTGTGAATAGTGCGAGTTATACCTTCCCAAAGTTTCCGCATCACCCTCTGACAATAAGTGAAAGGCGAACCAATTGTCAGCTTGACTCAATATTTCCGGAGCCATTGAGCCTGGTTGCTGAGTTATGAGTAATGCGCCGAGGTCATATTTACGACCTTCTTTTACCCACTCAACAAATGGACTCGAATCATCCAGATTTTTTCCTAAGACGCTCTGAGCCTCTTCAATAACAACGTTCACCGGTATTGGAGAACTACCACCCGTAAAATTCTCTTGATTGTAGTTGAAAATTTTTCTCATTAGTAAGCCAGCGATGTTGTTACCGGCCTTCGAGCTTAATAGGCTAATATCCACCACAACAACCAAGCCTTGCCTTAGAGCAGTCATTGTCCCTGAGATAAGCTTGCTATTCGGGTCGTGGAGGTGACTTACTACATTAAACATATTGCTTTTTGCCGCGCTAATTTCCGCTAAAGCATTTCCTACACCTTGCTCATAACCAATCAGCTTGGCCACTTCGTCATCGTCGGCACCCAAACCATCGTGATAAATAAGGTCGACAAGGCTTCTCCATTTATCTTCTGGTAGGCTCCTCAATTTGATAATATTCTGATTCTCTTGTCGGTCTCTGGACACGGCTATCCCAATCACATCTCTTGCTGGTAAGTCTCGTATATCTAGCTTGACCTCACCGGCTTTCCAACTAGCATAATAGGGATTGTTAGGCATTCTGTTGCTAAAAACAACAATCTGTGTTCTCAGGTCCGGAACGTCGCAAAGGCCAGGACGATTCTTAATTTGGTCGGGCCAAAAATATTCTCCATCCGCATCAAAAATTAGGGTTCCAATTTTTGCGCCTTTTTCGGTAGTCGCATTCTTCCCGCTATCCTTATACAATTCCGATATCAGATACTTGATTAGATTTGACTTGCCATATCCAGCCCTGGCGAATACAACCGTCCGCTTTGAAACAAGATTGTTAATGTTGAACCTGACCTTCAATTCTGGACTAAGGTGTCGGAACATGCTTTGTGATTTCTGAGTATTACCCGAATATATGAATTCACCTAGGGCGTAGTCTCCGAGGTCGGTATTCCCTTCACTCAATGAGCAAAGCACGTTGAGTACGTCGTTACTGGGTAATGCTACGTTCGCCCCCAAATGTGGCAAGCGCCTTTGAGACGGTACAAAGATGATTTTTTCGAGCCCATTTTCTTTGGCAACTCGAAGTGCTCCCAGTAGTTTTATCTCCACACGGTATTTTAGTTTGTCTTTCTTGAGGTCATCGGGAATGGCCTGTTCCCTTCTTTGCATTGAGTTTATATAGTCTTCGCCCTCGGCTGTTGCAAGTAAACCTGACGGTACAAATTTGGTTATTCTTCCGAGAGAGGCCTCCTGTAAATCGCCAAGCTCGATAAGTATAAATTGACCTAATTGAGGTCTCTCAAGCATCGTGGCATCATAGGGGGTTATGATTTCAGCTGCAAATTCATAACCCTTTTCCGAGAAACCCTTGAAAGTTCCCATTAAGTTTGATTTTGCAAATAGTTCAGGCATTTTTATACCTTCTGTTCGTAATATTTTCGCTCAAATACCTCATTTTCAATATGGACTGTTTTTCATTATCAGAAAGGGGCTGCATAATACCGTCAAAAAGAATATCCTGTAACACGGACATTTCTATACCGTTGATTTTTGCGAAATCATGAGCTTTTTGTATGCTCATCGGGAAATCAGGAATCGGGAATCCTGGTTGTGCGTCATGAAGTAACTGCCCAATTATTCTAGGTGCTTCTTTGTTATCCCACTCAGCCAAGTCCACTGGCCAGACAGGGTCAAAAGGTCGGTCTCCGAATTTAACCAGAAATAGCTTGCCTATGGATTGATACAAATATTGCCCGTTCTCATCCGGTTCGCTAGTCTCTAAGGTGTCCAACCATGTGCGGCTAAAGTTATAACATTCCTCTTCTATCTCTGAGGGTACAGACACGTAGCAAGGAAACGGTTTATGAAACACCTCTTCTAACTCAAGAGCAATCGCTAGCCTGCTTAATACCGAACTTTGTTTTGCTACTCCGACAATGGAAACATTTACGTGCTTCTTTTTATGTTCCGAACATTTTTGTCGAATTCTTTTATCAATCTCTGGGAATATATTTCTTCTGAAAGACTTTGTTCTTAGTAGACCTTCCCTAACTACTATTGTGTCTGAACCCCATTCTTTATGGAGAAGGTCGTAGAGCACTGCCCATTCAACAATGTCTCGATACGCTCTCATTGCTCCTGTACTCTTCCCCTCTTGCCCCAGCCCCTTAAGTATGAACGAGAGTCCAGTAACCTCTACCTTCAAATCGGCACATAGCCTCTGTAAAGGAGCCAGCATTGTTGTTTTCCCAAGCTGCCCTCTTTCGTCAAGATATTCTGGCTTGGCATTCCCTGGTACTGCATCAAGAGCACACTGATTTCCTCGCGAATCCACTATTCGTACGAATTCAATAATGGCAGGATTGAAATAGAGACGATTGTCTCCCCCATCTGCAGCAACAAAGGAAACTGCATTAGTAGAATATGGCCTGATTGGCTTGATGTCATTCTTTATCTGTCTCGCAAAACTCCGGAGCTTCTCGAGTACAGGCAATTCAGTCTGATACGCTGCCAGAACCCTCTCGCGTATTTGATTAAAATTGTCTTCAGCTAATGGCATGCATCACCCTTCCAGTCGAGCATTTATTATTCTGTATTCCTTTAAGTCAGTGCTTTTAAACATACGACTGGTTCCCTAGCCAACATTTCACGTAGGATTGAGGTATCAGGCAGCCCCAAAACGTTTGTTATTATTTTATCGATAGCATCTCTAATAGGGTCGTTTGCCATGTATGGGAATGGTAAAAGCTCTTCTCTGCAAAGCTTGTCGTAAGTATCTGCTAGCGCTTTAAGGTGGTTGACGCCCAGGTTCGTGACAGCTAGAACTGGCAGAGCTGTGAGTACCGGTTTTTTAAAATCAATCCATGCGCCTCTTGTTTCTTCCCTATGAGCTAATAGCATAATCAATCCTAGAGTCGAATTGAGCCATAGAACGAGTGCTTTCTCAACTTCCTCATGGTCATTATTTATAGCGAATGGCCACCATACATTAGATAACACTCTTTCGTTAAGTCGGACAGCGACGAGACGTTGGGTGTAGAACCAAAGTCGTTCAGCCAGAACAATATGTCCAGCCTTAGGCCACAGGTCATTCACTTTGCGCAGGTTTCGCCCGGGCTTAGCCTTTGCTAAGGGTGACAGATAACGATTCGGAGACTGAGCAAGAGTGGTAACTAACGGGGCATCATGTCCCCAGAAGGCCGGATACGAAGT
>Ga0067045_1032086_pt1 | contig 10904 bp, 10 predicted proteins | sample TerdegcTABiofilm_FD_59184 | JGI IMG/M metagenome (GOLD analysis project Ga0067045, IMG submission 59184) | Combined Assembly of (Gp0054472, Gp0054536) Wastewater bioreactor microbial communities from Singapore -Terephthalate degrading...
CCACGTCATCCTGAACTCGTTTCAGGATCTATACAATATCTTGTGCCTCAGATTCCGAAACAAGCCTGCCCTGAACTTGTTTCACGGGTTCGGAATGACGGGGGGACTGAATGACAATTTAGAAGTTGGAAGTCGGAGAGCAGAATGAAATAAAATAACAAAAAGAGAGCATGACTTAAAAGGTTCTCATACTCCGCATCCTTTAATAACATTCAATTTACGAATTTCACTCCGCTGAGGCGCCGAAGAAGATACTCTTTACCTTATTATTCTGGAATTGGAAACGGATACCGCCATAAACGGAGCCGATCTGAAGAGTTTCGGGATCAAAATAATCCCTCTCGTCGTCATACAGGTAGGCGTCCAGAACTTCCTTATAGGTGCTGCCTATACCTATTCCTTGAGAGGTCTTGAGAGTGCAGGGCGCCTGAACAAAAATAGAATTCACCCTGTATTCCCCCTTCTCCTCGGAGGACGCCAGGGTCAGAAATATGCCTTTAGAATCGTAATTCCAGTTCTTCACATAGTCTCCCGTGGCTTGTTGAAATTTGGGGGCTTCGATCTTTTCCGCCACGCCCAGAATCTTGATTACCTCCGCTTCTTTCATCCCAAACTGAAGGGAACCTATCTTTTCTTTGGTCCAGAATTCCATGTCGTCGTCATTTACAGTTAAAGAAATAGCTGCGGAGGACAACAACACAAAAAACAGAAACATCGGAATAATTCCCCAAAAAATCCGATTAAAGCCGATAAGAGAATCCCTTTTGCACGACTTCATGACTACACCGCCTTTTTTTTAATTAAACTCATATCCCTTTACTAAAACCCCCTGAAGGTTATGGACTATTTTCGACGAAGAAAAAGGTATTCCTTTTCTGATCTCCGAGTGTGTAAAAGCCCCAAAAATTGTGATTACAATGGTGTTTGTCATAATCTCACAACCACACGGTTTTCCGAAGAGATCCTTCACCTCGTTCAGGATGACAGGGAGAGTCAAATCCGCTGACATTCTATATTTGACCCTTTTCATCGGAAGAAGGAGATTCCATGAGGATTTCCCGGAGCAGTTTCTGATCGCCATTGGACAGGACGACCCTCTCCAGCAAATCGGGGCGACGGAGCAGAGTCCTTCTGAGGGATTCCTTCCTTCTCCATCGGGCGATATTCTCGTGATGGCCCGACAGCAAAATATCCGGGACTTTCATATCTCTATATACGGGAGGACGGGTGTATTGGGGATAATCCAGCAATCCGTTATAAAAAGAATCGTCTCTTGCCGATTCCTCCTGAATTACTCCCGGAATCATTCGAAACACAGCATCGCAGATCATCATAGCAGGCAGTTCTCCACCGGTCAGGACAAAATCCCCCACCGATATTTCCATATCCGCCAGGCTGTTTATACGCTCGTCAAACCCCTCATACCTGCCTGTAATAAAAGCGAGATGAGGCTTTTGTGCCAGAAACCGGGCGACTTCCTGATTGAAATTAATCCCCTGGGGAGATAAAAGGATCACAAAAGGAAGAATCCCCTCATCCTGCAGGGAGTCGTCCTTTATTTTGTCCACCGCGTCGAAGAAGGGTTCGGGTTTGAGAATCATCCCCCGACCTCCTCCGTAGGGCATATCATCCACGCTGCGGTGCTTGTCGTGGGTAAAGTCCCTGGGGTTGACAAAATTTATATCTATCAGCCCTTTTTCCCTGGCTCTCTTGATTATAGAAACATCAAAATAGGAAAAAATCTCAGGAAAAAGAGTGAGAATGGTAACTTTCATTCCGTCCCTCCCGATTTAGAGGTTAGAAGTCAGAAGTTAGAGGACAGAGTATGGGAAAACAATAAAAACCGACCCTCTCCCTACTACCGGAGCTGGTCTGAACTAAAAAAAATACCATATATAGTGATTTTTAGAAGAGTTAAAGCCCTTGGCTACACTATTTTCATCTTTTTCACACTCTAACTTCCAACTTCTTTGTTATTACAGTTCCACCAGTCCCGGTATGGGTTGAATGAGGATCCTGCCCTTTTCCAGGTTCACTTCGGATATAAAGGATTTCACCGCCGGTATTAGATTGATCTTTCCTGTTTGGGGGTGGACCACCTCGTAGAGATCGTGGTATCCTCCCGACAAGACGTTGCTGACTTCTCCCACCAGAACTTCTCCGGCGAAGACCTCCATGCCGATAATCTCGTCAACGAAATATTCATCCTCGTCCGGTGGGACAGTATCTTCTATGGGAATAGCGACATTAGCTCCCCTCAAAGATTCCGCCTGGTCGGGGTTTTCGATTTCCTTTATTTTAAGAAGCATAGCCCCCTGATGAGGTCTGGCGGATTCGATGGACATTTTTTTCTGGGTTTGATTCTTGTCGGGGAAAAGAATAAACATCTCTTCCATCTCAAAAAAATATTGGGGGAAGTCAGTAAGCAGTTTCACTTTGACTTCTCCCCTGATTCCGAAAGGTTTCAAAATTTCACCGACAATTATCAGGGATTCCTGATTTCCACAACCTTCCAATCCTTGATCACCACTTCTGTTTTAGTTAATTTTTCCAGGACGTCGTCTCCGACGGAAATCCGGACGGAGCCTTCCAGGATCCGGTAAGGAAGTTCGGCGCCGTTGTCCACATTCTCGACTTCCTTGATCTTCCATTCCAGTTCTGCCTTCATCTGAGCCAGGCGACATTTGTCTTCTTCCATCTGTCGCTTCATTTCCAGAGCCTGCTGGGGATCCTGGGATTCGATATTTTTAATGGCATCGTTTCCCTGTCCTTCAATGGCGATTATGTTTTCATCGAGTCGGCTGATGGTTTCTCTGGCTTCACTGACGATCTGTTTTCTGAACTCGTCGGTCATAATGACCTTGACGACCACCGGTCTTTTGATTTCAACGGAAGTGTCAGCCACGGTGGAGTCCTCCTTTCGGGCTATATAATCTCGATCATAACCCTCTTGCCGTCCTTGATGGCGGCGGCTTTGACGATGGTTCTGAGGGCTTGAGCGATCCTTCCCTGTTTACCGATAACTTTCCCCATATCTTCCGGGGAAACTCTCAATTCCAGAATTACCGATCTTTCTCCCTCTACCTGACTGACCTCCACTTTATCGGGATGATCAACCAGAGACTTTGCCAGATATTCCAGCAATTCTTTCATTCAATCGCACCTCCATGGGGGTTTTGATTTCTTACCATCGGGGTTTCCTCTACTGGGCGGCAGGGGAAGATGCCTTTTTCATCTCATCCAGTTTAGCCATGATTCCCTGTTTGGTGAGAATCTTGGCAACGGTATCCGTGGGCAGGGCACCTTTTTTCAGCCAACCCAGAATCTTCTCCTCATGGAGCTGGATAGTCGGGGGATTGGTTCGGGGGTTATAGTGTCCCAGGCTTTCAATATATAATCCGTCCCGGGATTTTTCCTTTTCGATGGCTACCAGTCGATAGGTGGGTTGTTTCTTTTTGCCCATTCTACGCAGTCTCAATCTTACCATGTGTGTTCACCTCCTCAAATTTCTGCTCTTTGCTACACTTTTGGATAGGGGTTTCTATCGTAAAGGGAAAAAAAGAAGGAACTCCTTCTTTCCCCTTATAGCTCTACAATTCCCGAAGTTTTCATATTCATTTCGGTTTTCTTTAATTTTCCGTTTTTTCTCCGAATTCCTTCTTTTCGGAAAAACTATCCCATAAAGGGAGATTTCCTGCTTCTCCGAATTCCTTCTTTTTTAAAAAACTATCCCATAAACGGAAGTTTCCCTCCCCTGAGTTTACCGGACTTTTCCATGCCTGCCAGAGATTTCATCATTTTTTTCACTTTATCGAACTGGTTCACCAGACGATTGACATCCTGCACCTGACTTCCCGAACCCCTGGCTATTCTTTTTCTTCGGCTGGCGTTTAATATCCGGGGTTCTTCCCTTTCCGCCGGGGTCATGGCTTTGATTATCGCAGCGACTCTTCCGATTTGCTTCTCGTCCATTTGAAGATTTTTCAACGCGGGATTTCCTGCCATACCAGGCATCATGCTCATAATCTGATCCATGGGACCCATTTTGCTGACCTGTTCCATCTGTTCCAGAAAGTCCTGCAGGGTGAAGGTCTGTTTGCGGATCTTCTGCTCCAGTTCCACCGCTTTGTCCTGATCTATGGTCAATTCCGCTTTCTCGATAAGACTCAGCACGTCTCCCATGCCCAGAATACGGGATGCCATTCGATCCGGATGAAAAGGCTCAAGGGCGGTAAGTTTTTCTCCCACGCCAACGAATTTAATGGGTTTCCCTGTTACCATCCTGGCAGAAAGAGCTGCGCCTCCTCTGGCGTCGCCGTCCATCTTGGTCAGGATTATACCGTCGATGCCCACCTGATCGTTGAAACTCTTTGCCATGGTTACCGCGTCCTGACCGATCATCGCGTCCACCACCAGCAGCACTTCGTGGGGGCTGATCTCCTTGCGGATATCGCTGACCTCTTTCATCAGCAGCTCGTCGATATGGAGTCTTCCGGCGGTATCGATCAAAACCATATCGTTGCCGTTCTTATCGGCTTCTTTCAACGCTCCCCGGACTATATTAAGGGGTTCCACCTTGTTGCCCATCTGGAACACGGGGATATTTATCTGGGAACCCAGTACCTCCAGTTGTTTTATAGCGGCGGGACGGTAGATGTCTCCAGCCACCATGAGGGGATGATGTCCCTGGTTCTTGAAATGGAGAGCCAGTTTGCCTGTGGCGGTGGTTTTTCCGGAGCCCTGCAGTCCCACCATCATGATGATTGTGGGCGGTTTATCGGATAATTTTATTTTCTGATTGGTTTCCCCCATGATATTTATCAGTTCGTCCCGGACGATCTTGATTACCTGTTGTGCGGGGGTCAGACTCTTGAGCAGTTCCTCGCCGGTGGCTTTTTCTTTTACATCCTTTATAAACTGCTTCACCACTTTAAGGTTAACATCGGCTTCCAGAAGAGCCATGCGGACTTCCCTCAAAACCTGGGTTACGTCCTCTTCCGTCAGTTTCCCTCTTCTTTTCAGATTCTGGAAAATAGTATTCAAACGTTCCTGTAAATTCTCAAACATAGGTATCTTCTCCCAATTAGATTTTAACCCCGATGAAATACCGTAGCGAAGAACTTTAGTTCTTCCCTTATGAAATCCTGTAGCGAAGAACTTTAGTTCTTCCCTTATGAAATCCTGTAGCGAAGAACTTTAGTTCTTCCCTTACGAAAACCAAGAACTGAAGTCCGTCAGGGGAGCCTGTCGCTACCGCTCTCATCCTCTTACACCGCTATTATATAATTTCCTTCGGTTTTCCCTTATATTTGATGTTTTTATTTTTTTTCCTCCGATTGTAAAAAAGGAAATGCTCCCTTCCTTTTATATTCCATTATTGGCGGGGGTTCTTTCGAAATGAAAAACCCGCAGGGCGTCATAATCCCCTGGCAACGCGGACATAACCGGTAATAATCGGAAATGACCGGATAAAACCGGCAAGTCAGCGGGATCCCCGGAAGGTCCGATTAAAAGGAGTTGAACCTCATAATCCATATCCGGAAGCCGACCCGGAAAGAGTTACGGGTGATGCCCATAATCCCCTGATTTTCCGGATAACCCATTATATCACATTTCACCCTTTATGCAAAAGGAGGAGATTTTTTGCTTTTTTTAAAGACTTTTTTGCCAAACTATGATTGAATTTTATAGAAACAGAGTATAAAAACTATTTTCTATCCTGATATTTTCAAAACATACTTTTGTTAACTATGATTGAATTTTTTAGAAACAATACAAAAAACATACTATTGATTGTGAATTTATTCTTTATTCTTAAACCAAATTTACTTTTGCCGATATAAAATAGGGAACAAATTTCCAGGCATATTTATGTCTGTGTTGACTGCAACTACTGCTGATATAGTGATTCTAATAAATAATTTCTTTTTTTATTTCCGTCATCCTGAACTCGTTTCAGGATCTATTACGAAAAAACTTTATTGGATTCACTATAAACTGTAACCGGCTCAAGGATCTCCCCTAATTCAGCAGGACTTACGCCATTTTATATCAAAACCCAGATTTCATGCCAATTGCCAGAGATCCTGAAACAAGTTCAGGATGACGATTTCATGGCGTTTTGCTCGAATTTGAGCGTAACTCCTGTTCAGTATCGAAACCGCAGAAGAGATGTAAAAAAAAATAAAATCAGGAGGGAAATTTATGAAATTTAATCTTTTAGAAACCGTTTTGAAGGTATTTTCCCCCTCGGTAGAAGCCTCCCCTGTATCGGAAACGGAAAAAGAAATTCAGAAGAAGACCAACAACGCCGAAACTGACCAGAATGCCGCCCTGAAAGAGATGATGGAATTCTTCCAGGCCATGAAGAAGGGGCAGATGCCGTCCCATACAGGAAACGGAGCGGAGAAGGAAATCTCTTCCGAGATGAAAGAATCGGTAAAGAAACTTTATGAAGATATTATTGCGGGGAAACTGCAAAGTCGTCTGGATAAGGAAAACATCTCCTCCGACGATAAGGAAATTTTGGAAGAGATCAACAACATACTGGATGCCCTGGTAGGATTCATGGACAACATACCCGTTCCCGCCATCTTTATAGATAAGGATTTCAATGTGCGGTTTATAAGCAAAACCGGCAGTGATCTGCTGGGTTCCACCAAGGATCAGATTGTGGGACAGAAGTGCTATAATCTCTTTAAAACCTCCGACTGCCACAGCGGTAAGTGTGCCTGCGCCAAAGCCATGATGACGGGAATGCCCCAGAAGAGCCGGACTGATGCCCACCCCAACGGCATGGATCTGTTTATTGACTATTCCGGTGTTCCCATTCGGGACAGAAAAGGGAATATCATCGGAGCTTTCGAGGTGGTTACGGATCAGACCGCGACAAAAAAATATATGGATGACGCTGATCTGAAAGTGGGTTATCTGGATAATATCCCCACTCCCGTGATGGCAATAGATAAGGAGTTTAACGTTAGGTTCATGAATAAGGCGGGAGCGGGAGCTATAGGCATGACGCCGGAAAACTGTGTGGGTAAAAAATGTTTCAGCCTATTCAACACCCGCCACTGCAATACTTCTGAATGCAGAACTGCCCGTGCCATGCAGATGAACGGCATTTTTACCGGTGAAACCTGTGCCAAACTCCCCTCCGGCGAATTGCCCATCCGATATACCTCTTCCCCCCTCAAGAACGACAAGGGGGAAATTATCGGCGGACTGGAATATGTGATAGATATTACCCAGGAGACGGAAGCCATCAAGGGAGTAACGGCACTGGTGGAGTCCGCCAAGGAGGGCAAACTGGATACCCGGGCTGATTTGTCCAAATTTGACGGAGGCTATAAAAAGATCGCCGGAGGAATCAACGAAACTCTTGAGGCTTTTTCAACCCCTATCAAAACCACTCTACACTATCTGGACAGGATCGGTGTAGGAGATATTCCCGACACTATTACTGAAGAATATAAAGGAGATTTTAACCAGATCAAGCATAATCTGAACCTGCTGATTGAGTCAAATAACGAGATCATCAGGGAAGCGGAAGAGCTGGCTAACGGTAATCTCATGGTAAATCTCAAAGTCCGTTCCGATAAGGATAAGATGATGAAGGCTCTTAATGAAATGATCCTGAATCTGAAGGAAATCATTCAGGACGTGAGAACCGCTACAGAGAACGTGGCTCAGGCAAGTCAGGAGATGAGCGGTTCCGCCGAGGTTCTGTCCCAGGGAGCCTCGGAACAGGCGGCATCGGCGGAGGAAGCCTCCTCATCCATGGAGGAGATTGCATCCAATATCCGTCAGAACGCCGACAATGCCTATCAGACGGAAAAGATCGCTTTAAAGGTGGCGGAAGACGCCCAGACGGGAGGCAAGGCGGTGATGCAAACCGTCAGTGCCATGAAAGAGATCGCAGGTAAGATTTCTATAATTGAAGAAATTGCAAGACAGACCAACATGCTGGCTTTAAACGCCGCCATTGAAGCAGCCCGGGCTGGAGAACACGGAAAAGGATTCGCCGTAGTCGCAGCGGAGGTCAGAAAACTGGCGGAAAGAAGCCAGAACGCCTCCAGGGAGATCAGCAAACTTTCCACCTCCAGCGTGGAGATCGCCGAACAGGCAGGCAATCTGTTATCCCGGATTATTCCCGAAATCCGGAAGACGGCAGAACTGGTTCAGGAGATCAGCAGCGCCAGTAACGAACAGAACAGCGGAGCGGAACAGATCAATAAAGCCATCCAGCAACTGGACAGCGTGATCCAGCAGAATGCAGGAGCCTCGGAGGAGATGTCCACCACCGCCGAAGAACTGGCAGCCCAGGCGGAACAACTGAAAGATATTCTCTCCTTCTTCAGGATCGAGGAGGAAAAGGCGAAGAACAAGAGATACTCCCACAGGAAAGAAGAGGAGGAGGAGGAGGAAATTCCCAAACCCAAAGCGAAAAAGAAGAACAACAGCAGGGCGAAGAAGGATCCATCACCGGGGATCCGAAATACCGAGATGGTGAAAAGTAAGGGAATCCCTCTTAAAATCGACCTGGCATCCGCTGACGAGGAAGAGGACGAATATGTCCGATTCTGACCTTCGTAAGAGGGGTTCGCCTCCGGAATAGAGGAAGGAGACCCCATGTCCAACCATAACGACTTGAGCCAACATCAGGAATTGAATAACGAGGAAAGGCAAAGTATGCCGGAAACCAGCGATGCCCGGAGAACGGTGCGGATCTTCTCCTGGGCATCCTTTTTTAACGATATGGGCTCCGATATGATCTATCCTATTTGGCCCCTGTTCGTTACGTCCTTTGCCGGGGTTGACATGGCAATCCTGGGATTCATAGACGGACTGGGAGACGCCATCGTTTCTCTTTCTCAGGCTCTTTCCGGCTATCTGTCGGATCGGTTCAGGAAGAGGAAAATATTTATATGGCTGGGCTATTTTTTTGCGGCGATTTCAAGATTGGGTTACGCCCTCTCTTCGGTATGGCAGAATCTTATCTTCTTCCGGATTCTGGATCGGGCGGGTAAAATTCGCGGTTCTCCCCGGGACGCGATCATTGCAGATATTTCCACCGACGACAACCGGGGAAAAAATTTCGGTTTTCTCAAAACTATGGACAATCTGGGAGCGGTAGTAGGGATAATAATTACTATCCTGCTTTTTAAATATCTGGGATTCAAGAACCTCTTTCTTCTGGCATGTATTCCCTCGGTTATAGGCACTTTATTAATTATTTTATTTATAAAAGAGAAACCGCCCGCAAAACCCAAAGAAATAAACAAACTCTCTTTCAAAGACTTCTCCTTCCCCCTCAAGATAGTATCTCTTTTAAGTGCCGTTTTCTCTCTGGGCTCCTTCAGTTACTCCTTCCTTCTCATATTCGCCAAAACCAACGGATATAAGGATTCCTTTATTCCTCTCTTATATCTTCTCTTCACTGCGGTGGCAGGACTCTCTTCCCTCCCCTTCGGCAAAATATCGGATAAAATCGGAAGAAAACCCGTGTTGCTCATCTCCTTCCTCCTGTGGGGAATTACCTGCATCGCCTTCATCTTCCTCCGATCATCCCCCCTGCTTATTCCCCTTGCCTTTATTCTTTACGGACTCCATCGGGGGGGATTGGATACCGTGCAAAAAACTTTCATATCGGAACTATCTCCTCCAGAATATAAGGCAAGCGTGCTGGGGTTCTTCCAGATGACGGTAGGACTCTGTGCCTTGCCCTCCTCTTTAATAGCGGGTTTTTTATGGGATAAGGTTCACATTCTGGCTCCCTTCATCTTCTCCATAATCTTAACCCTTATCTCATCCCTTATCCTTCTATTTGTGAACAAAAAGTAAACTTATGGAAATCCGTTGAGAATGAAAAGGCTTTTTGATATACTGAAAGAAGAAGCGGATAATAATTGCATTAATAAAACAACCCATCAAGAGGTGAAATATGGAAATACGGGATAGCCGTTTTATAAATAATTACAACAAAATCAACCCTCCCGCCCAAAAGAAGACGGAGTCGGCATCGGTTCCCACAGACTCCTTCCAGAAACAACCCGAAGCCAAAGAAGGTGGCAATCTTTTAACCCACATGCTGGATATCCGGGTTCCCACCGTCACCAAAGATTTCGACAGCGAGAGACGGGAAAGGATTATGAATGCCATTCAACCGGGGGATATTATTCTCGAAACCAATAACGCCTACCCCGGTTGGCAGATCCTGGAAAAACTGACCCTCAACTCGGTCTTCTCCCACGCGGCGATGTACGAAGGGGACGGCAAATTTATCGAAGCCACTTCCGGATCCCCCAACGGCGGAGGCGTGGTCAGAAACGATATGCGGGAATTCCTGGAAGGACCCAAGATGATCGAGATCCTCCGTCCCAACTATAAAACCCGGGAAGAAAGAGACGCCGCCGTGGACTACATGAGATCCCAAATAGGCAAACCCTACGACGGAGACTTCGATCTCAAAGACGACAGCAAGATGTACTGTGCCGAAGTAGTCCACAAGGCACTGGAATCCACCCCCTCCCGGATTTCCGCCCCCCTCAGCCAAGTCTTCGGCAAACCGGCAGTGGGTCCCGACAATTTCAAAAAACTCCCCGGCATCCAAACCGTCTATTCCGATAATACCAGCTTCTGGAAAAATATGGCGTCCCACTATCCCATAATAGCCTCGGCGGGAGTAGCTGCAGTGGCAGGGGGATTAATGGCGGGTCCTTTGGGAGCTATAGGAGGCTTTGCGGGAGGACTCATCCTCTCCACCATGACCGGCAACAAGATGCAGGTAGGACAATTCACCCTCTGGGAAGCTTAGAAGTCAGAGGTCAGTCTGTGTACAAAAGGTAAAAACCGGTAGATCAGACCTTCAGGTCTGCATTAGAAGAAGAGCGGCAGGACTGAGG
>Ga0067045_1032087_pt1 | contig 10901 bp, 7 predicted proteins | sample TerdegcTABiofilm_FD_59184 | JGI IMG/M metagenome (GOLD analysis project Ga0067045, IMG submission 59184) | Combined Assembly of (Gp0054472, Gp0054536) Wastewater bioreactor microbial communities from Singapore -Terephthalate degrading...
GTGATCCACCATGGCGACCAGGACTATTGTATCCAGCGCGACGGCAGCCGGTTCGAGCTCCGCGAGGTCTCGCTCGGGCCCACCAACGGTATGAACGTCGTGATTCGGAAGGGGCTGAAGGAAGGCGACGAAGTGGTCCTCTCCGCCGTCGCCCATCGCGACAAGGTCGCGCTGCCCGAACTCAAACGCCCGCCGCTCGGCCGGAAGCCGCTCGCCGCCGGGATTTTCTCCGGTTTCCCGTAGCACAGCCATCCTGGCTGTTGCGCGACAGGGCATCGCAGCCAATGGCACTAGGCTTCGGTGTTCACGAGTCGCAAGTTTCTCTAGCCCAGGCGTTTACGCCTGGGCTAGAGAAAAGCCCCAATTCCGACGCCAAATCCCGAGGTCACAGGTATTTGCGTCTTGCATGTGTGACAAGCTTCGTGCCATTGCATCGCAGCCATCTTGGCTGTTGCGCGACAGGCTGGAAGCCTGTGCTACGAAGTCCCTACGCCATCATCGTCCTTTGGCGTTCGGTCCCGATGCCTCCCTGCCGGCAGAAGGGCGTGACCATGAAGCCGGCCGAATGTCCGGCCTGGACCTCCAGGGCTTCGGCCAGTGGGACGCCGCAGGAGGCCCGGATCGACTCCATGATGGCCTTTCGGGCCGACTCCGTGGCCGGGTTGTCGGAAGCGGGGAGGCCCGCCTCGGACGGCACGCCGCGGAGCACGCCCTCGTCGAGCTTCCTCATCGTCGAGCCGGCTTGTCCGCCGGAGACCAGACGCCAGGCCGTCCGGAGCGACTCCTCCATCGGGCCCGCGAAGTCGACGAGCCAGCCGACGGCGTCCTTGGCCTTCACCGGCGTCCCGGAGAGCAGCAGTCGGACGAGCTTCGGCCAGTCGTCCCGCTTCGCCTTCCTGAACGGCCAGTGGCAGCTCTCCATGCCCGGCACCACGGGCAGCGTCACTTCGGGCAATCCCAGGGCCGCGTCTTCGACGGCGACCAGGGAGTGGCAGTGCATGAGCAGTTCCAGAGAACCGCCCAGGCACCGTTTGCCGTCGACGAAGCCCACCGACACCTGGAATTCGTCGTGAAGCCGTCGGGCGGTTGCCGACCAGGTGGCCGCGATGCGGCGTCCCTCCTCGACGTCGTCCAAGGCGGGGAAGAACTCACTCGTGTCGGCGCCGAGCATCTGCGTGGCCAGGTGGAAATCGCCGGTCACGAGGACCTTGGCGATGCCCTCGGCCTTCAGCCAGTCGATGGCCCGGTTCAACTCGGCGTCCACGTCGCTGTTGTAGGCCTCCCGGCTGATCGTGAGGACTCCCACGTTGCCGTCGTGTTCGGCGTTGACGTACAACTGCTGCCACTCGGGGCTGCCGAGTTGCTCGAAGACGTCCGGATACCAGCAACTGCCGGCCGCCTCGGGATGGAGCCGGTGATAGGCCTCGACGCGCCGGATCGCCGCCTCGGCGCCGACGCCGCGGATCATCGCCAGGATGCCCCGGCGGAACTGCGCACACAGCTCGCCGATCGCGTTGACGTGGGCCAGGTGGGCCCGCTGTTCGTGGAGGATCAGGCTCGCCATTTGGAACAGGGCGCCCTGGATCCAACTGGCCAGTTCGTCCTCTTCGTCGCCGGTGAGGGGCCAATCGACCAGGGGCCGGAAGTGGTCCGGCGGGTACCAGTTCTGGCCGGTCTCCTGGCGCTCGCAGAGTTCCGGCGTCGGCGTGAACAGCGGCCCGTACTTCTCGCTGAGGTGGTGCAGGCAGGACCACGTGAGGAAGTCCGCTCCCTTGGCGCCGATGACGTCATGGGCCCGGAACGGGTTCGGCCCCACCGACTTCCTGACGTACTTGTCGATCTTCCAGAAGGGCATGTTCGCCGCGCGGTGGTATCGCAGGCCGGCCAGGGTCACGCCGCAGAAGAGCACGTCGAGAACGAACGACCAGTGATCGCCAACCGGGACCGGAATCAGCCCAAGGGCCCAAAGGAGTTGCGTGACCGGGGAAGTCTTCTCCTCCACGATCTCCCAAATCTTGTTGACCTCGTGGGGAAAGGCGGGATGCGCCACGCCGACGCCGAGTTCCGAGCTTGGGAACCCCGACGTGACGGAGCGGATCTCGATGCCCGGGAATGCCTCGCGGAACATCCGGTAATGGGCCTTCTTGACCTCCAGAATCTCCGGAATCGCCTCCAGAAGAAAACGGGGACGCCACTTCACAAGGTCCGCCGGAAGACTCTTGCCGTCGTAGGTCATCCGGACGATGTTCCCCATGACCCGGTCGGCACGCTCCCGGCCGATTGCCTCGACCAGCCGGGGATACTGCGGGCCGAGCCCGTCGGCCGTCCTCGGACGGCTGAGGCTGATCGACCGGACGCCGAAAGGCTCCAGCCGGGCGGTGAGCTGCATCATCTTCCCGGCGCCGACGATCCCGTTGGCCCCGGAGATGACCAGCGAGCCTCGCTCGCCGGGCCCGCCGAAGACCTGGTCCACCAGGCCGGCGGCGTCGAGGGGCAGCTTTCCGTTGCGGAAGATATCGAGGACCGGGCCGAGGCCCAGGGTCTGGAGCGTGGATTGCCTGATCGACTTCGTCATCGCGACTCACCTCCTTCCGTGACTCGGAGCACGGCGGCAATCCCCACGTCGCCCGCGGCACAACCGCACACGAGCACCAGGCCGCCGCCCAAGTCCACCGCTTCCTCCAGCCCTTCGATCAACATCCGGGTGAGCGTCGGCCCCTGGGGATGGCCCCAGACGAGCGAGCAGCCGGTCCGGTTGGCCTTCGTCCAATCGTGGTTCATCACTTTCGAGAAGATGGCGTCGTTGATGGCGAACGGATTGTGGCTCTTGATCACGGCGATCTCCGCCAGGGTCAGGCCGGTCTTCGCCAGCAGCTTCTGCACGGCGAGCGTGGGCGACTCGGGCATCATCGCCGGATGCGCCCGCACTTCGGCCTTGGCGACGAACTGAATGACGATCTCGGGCCGCGGGCTGAGCTGCCGGGCCTTCTCCGGGGTCGTGACCAGCAGGGTGGCCATCCCGTCCGACGCGTGCGTCTGCATCCCGGTCGTCACGCAGGTGTCCAGCTCGCGCATCTGACGCAGGGCGTCCAACGTAAGCTTGCGGACCCCGAGGTCCGCGTCGATCCTCCCCAGCAGGCGGCCTTGCACGTTCAGCACGTCGAGCGGCACGAGGACGCGGTCGAGGAAGCCCGACGCCTTGGCGTCGAAATACTGCTGATACCGGCAGAACGTGAGGTCTTCGACTTCTCTCCGGTCAAGACGGTGCTTCCGGGCGGCGTTGCCGGCCGTGGTGATCATCGCCTTCCCGGCCGCCGGATCGAACCCGAAATTGTCCCAGACGTCGCTCAACGCCATGGTTCTCTGGTGGGCCCGGCGTTCCGGGAACACGCCCACGGGCGAATCGCTGGTGCGGTCGAAGGTCAGCACGCCCACGACGTCGTCAGCCCCGCTCTCGACCTCCGCGGCGGCGAGCACGACGGCCTCCAGCCCGGTCGCGCACGCCTGCTCCATGTGGAACCCCGGGATGCGGCGGCCCAGGCAGCTCGCCACCAAGGGGGCGTTCCAGAACTTCCAGTGCCACGGCACGGTGGAACCGATGATGAGGTAGTCCAGCTCGCTGGCGCGAACCTTCCTGAGGGCGAGGATCCGGTTCATCGCCTCGCCGGCAAACTGCCCGATATTGACCTCGGCCAGCGCGGAGGTCTGCCACGCTGGGAAGTAACTGCTCCCCCAGGTCCCATAGGGGATCCTGGCTCTTGGGAACATGGTAATACGCTCTTTCATCTTCTTTCCCTCTTTCTCCCTGCCTTTTCCTTTTCCCTTCTCCTCTTCCGGCAACTTCATACGGCTAAAACGTTACCCGCAGGATAGGTTTTCGTGACGCAGCGACTGCTTGATGAGAACGCCGCAGTTCTTCTGGAAGAAACCCAGCGGCAAGAGCGGCGTCTTGGCGTGGACCTCGGCGCCGAGTTCCTCGGCGAGTTGGCGGACCGGGATCCCGGCGCGGATCCGCTCGCAGATCCGTCCGTGGTAGGCCTCGCTATCGGCGATGCAGTCGCGGAAGTAAGCGGCCACCTCGTCCCGGCCGCGGATCGCGGCGTTGTGGCTGAGACAGAGCACGTCGGCCTCCAGCGTGGCGAGCCGCCGCATCGAATCGATGTACTTACCGTAGTCGGTGAAGTAGTTGGGCCACCAGGCGTTCTCGTCGGCGAAGTAGTAGCCGGTCGCGTCGGAGACGATCAGGACGCCGGCCTTCGGCTCGTGGAAGCTGAGGCTGCAATCGCTGTGCCCGGGGGTTTCGAGGACCGTGAAGGCAAGCCCCTCGACCGTGACCGCGTCGCCTTCCTTGAGCACGCGATCCACGGCGATCTGCTTCTCCGCGAGCGGCTCGGGCCGGTGCTCCTCGCGGATCGTGCCCGAGCCCAGAAGCGAGCCGGTCAGCATCTGATCCATGTCGCAGAAGGCGGCGATGGCCTTCTCGACGGCGAGGGTCTTGGCCGCGATTGCCGAAGCGAGCACGGACGCCTGGGGAAACAAGGCCCGCATCGCGGGCACGGCCATGACGTGGTCGGGATGGGCGTGGGTCACGACGACCTGCTTCACCGAGTCGCCGGCAATGCCCAGCCCGGCCATCTGCTCGCCGAGCACCTTGCCCATCGCCCCGACGCCCCCCTCGAACACGGCCGCCTCGCGCTCGCCCTTGACCAGATACAACGGATATGGGTTCGTGCCCAGCATCCAGAGATTGTCGAGGATCGCCACCGGAGGATTCTTGATGAGCATGGAAAGGCTCCTGATGTTTCAATGTCTTTGCGACTTCGCGTCTTGGCGTGAACCGTCCTCATCGCCTCGTTCATCCGCTTCGAGGGCGAACAGGGCCGCTCCGAAGGCGCCCGCGAACTGCGGGTCGGGCGGCACCAGGGCCTCCTGGCCGAAGGTCTCGCCCATGAGCCGGGCCAGGATCGGATTGTGTGCGATCACGCCGCCGGTGAGGACCAGGGCCCCTTGGGGCGCGTCCATCTCCTGGATCCGCTTGACCACGGAACGGAACGCCCCCTTCACGATGTCCTCGACCTTCTCCCCGGCCCGGATCCGCTCCAGGATCTCGGTGGCCGTGAAGACCGTGCAGAAACTCCCCAGTGTCACTTCCTTGGTCGAGCGCTGGGCCATGCCGTTGAGTTCGGCGACGGGCAGGTCGAGCCGGTGGGCGATCTCTTCAAGGAAGGCGCCCGTGCCGGCCGCGCACTTGCGGTTCATCTTGAAGCTGGTGCGCCGTCCCTCGCCGTCGAGGTGGATCACTTTGCTGTCCTGGGCCCCGATGTCGATCACGGTGATCGGCCGGCGGAAATAATGAAAAGCCCCTTTGCCGTGGCAGGCGATCTCGGTCATGGTGCCTGCGGCCCAAGCGACGTTGTCGCGTCCGTAGCCGGTGGAGACGGCCCGGACCACGTCGGCCTGCGTCAGTCCCGCGGACGCAATCGCCTCGGCCAGAGACCGCTCGGCGGTAGCCACATAGTCGACGCCCGAGCTACGGACCGTCTTGGCCACGATCTGCCGCTGGGCGTCGATCAACACGAGCTTGGCCCGGCTTGCGCCGATGTCCATGCCGACGTAATAAGGCATCTTGGTCACGTATCGGAAGAGGAAGCGGTGTCAGAGACCTTCTTCGGAGAAGCCCCCTGCAATCTGGCGAATCCTGGACCGAAAGAGGTTCCTGACACATTCTCCGGCCCGAACGCTCTTGCCCCGAAGGGGCGAAATATGGCAGCCCAGGGCAACGCCCTGGGGAAGCGAGCCGGAGATATCGCCGATGCCCTGAAGGGGCGAAACCCGGGCACCGTCCCACCGGCATCCCGCCCTTTCAGGGCTGGCAATTTCGCAATGGCCTCGGTCCCCAGGGCGTTGCCCTGGGCTCTCGTATTTCGCCCCTTCGGGGCTGAATGCCTCCGCGGCCCGCAACCACACTCCCGCATATCCATTTCGCTGTTCTTCCCCTTCCGGACAGGACCAGCATCCATGAGACGCTCACCGCTCTGTCGGCCAAGTTCCGACTTCTCTACGTACCGGCCGTTCTCCTGCCCCCTACCCTTGGGCCAACTGTTCCACGAACGCCTCGATGTTGGTGCGGGTCTGCTCTTCGGAGTAGAGCCGCAGGTCGTTGAGGTCGCCGTGGACGATCAGGAAGGGCTTGCCCGTCTTCTTCTGGACCCGCTGCGCCAGCTCGTAGCGGCAGTTCGAGTTGTTCGGGCAGGTCTTCGCGTCGTGATACAGGACGCCGTCGATGCGGTACTTGGCGACCATCTCGTCGATGTACCGTTCCTTGCGGTCGTCGGAGCGACAGATGAAGATGCTGCTGTAGGCCCGGGCCATGCTGCGGAACGGATCGGCCGGATCGAGGGCCTCGAAGATCCAACTGTTGCAGTACGTGGAGGCGACCACGCACGTCTTCAATTCGGCGAACTGCGTGGAGAGACTCTTGAGTTTGCCCCAGATCGGCATCCCTTCCCAGTAGATGCGGAACCGCTCGCCGGGCACGGCCGGCACGTTCTGGGCGACCCGCTCCTTAAGCTCCGCCAGGAGCAGCCGGTAGTAGTCGACCGCGTCCTGCGTGCCGCGGAGGACGACGGCCGGGCCCATCTGGATCGTGTCGTCGAAGAAGGTGATCGGAGCCGGGCAGTGGGCCGCCGTCTCCAGTACCGCCTTCCAGAGCACGGTGCACTGCCGCGACAGGTCGATCGCCTCCCGGAGCCGGTCGGGATCGAGCTTCGCGCCGGCCACCTCTTCCAGCGGAGCGACGAGGGCCTCGATCTGCCGGCCCACGTAGTCGACCAAAGCGTCGTCCACGTCGCCGATCGCACGCGGCGTGTGGATGCCCATGCAGGGGACGTTCCACTCCCGGGCGTAGAACTGGAACCAGTCCTTCACGTCGCGGCACTGGTTCGTGTTGAACACGAGCACGTCGGCCTTCGGAGGCCCGGGCAGCTTCATCTTCTGGATCGGGCTCTCGCCCTTCAGGTGGGCGCCGATGTCGCTGGTGAGATAGGAGCAGATGTCGGGCGAGAAGCCGCGGGCGTTGGCCAAGGGGATCATGTCGGTGGCCATGCGCGACGCCCCCAGCATCGCCCCGTGGTTCTCGGGAAAGTAAACGTTAAAACCGAGGGCCTGGAGCAGTTCCGCGGGTCCGACGCTGGTGCACCAGGCCGTCTTCTTCCCTCGGGCCGGGTCTTGGCAGAGCGAAGTGAAGTACTTGCCCATCACCACCTTCATGGTGTTGGTCGCCTCAAAATCCTTCCGCTCCTGAACGCTCGACATGATCAACTCCTGGATCGGTGTAAGAAAGGGAAGGGAGACAATACGGGAAGGAAAAAGGGAAAATGGAGGAGAAAAAGGGAAAAAGCGGGGGAAGAAAGGAAACCAAGGAACAACAAACCCCGTCCGGCCTGCCTCGCTTCCCTTTCCCTCTTCCTTTCCCCTTTCCCTCTTCCTTTTCCTTTTTCCCTCTTCCTTTTCCTTTTTCCTTCCGCCTTTTCCTTTTTCCTTCCCTCTCTTACACCTTCTTCACTAACCCTGTTCTAAGGTAATCGCACGGTTCGTAACGTGGGCCGCACCGGGCCGCAAGGTTCTCGAGTTCGGCGAGAACCTGACCCAGCCCGAGGTCGCGGGCATAGCGCATCACGCCGCCGCGGACGCCGGGGAAGCCGACCCCGAGCACGATGGCGAGGTCCACGTCGGACTCCGACACCGCCACCCCTTCCTCTACTACCCGGAATGCCTCGGCCACCATGCGGAACACGAGTCGCCGCACAAGGTCTTCCCGGCCGGGGCAGAGCGGCGTGCGACCTAGTTCTTGTTGTACTCCGAGGACGACCTGTTCGGCAACACCGCTGGGGTGGGGCATGGTATCGCCGGGGGCGTACTGGTAGACACCGGAGCCCGTCTTCTGGCCCAAGTGACCCGCCTCAACCAGGCGAAGGAGCACCGCAGCGACCGGGCCGTGTCGCGGAAATGCCTGGCCCAGCACGCGGTCGGCGCCGGCGATGATGTCGAGCCCCGCCAGATCGGCCACAGCCAGCGGGCCCATCGGGAAGCCGAATTCGACCATGGCTGCGTCGATTTCCAGGCCAGTAGCCCCCTCTTCCAGGAGCCAGAACGCCTCCTTCAAGTAGGGCAAGAAGATCCGGTTGACCAGGAACCCCTCCCGGTTTCGCACCAGTACCGGACGCTTGCCGATCCGCCGGGCGAACTCCATCGCAGTGGCCAAAGGGCCCGGCGGCGTGGTTTCGCGGCCGATGATCTCGACCAGCGGCATGTGGTGGGCCGGATTGAAGAAGTGCATCCCGACGAGGCGTTCCGGGTAACGGAGTCCTTCGGCCAGCGCATCGAGGTTGATGGTCGAGGTGTTCGAGGCCAGGATTGCCTCGGGCCGGCACACCGACTCGATCTGGCCGAGCACCCGGCGTTTCGTGTCGAGGTCTTCAAAGATGGCCTCGACCACCAGGTCCGCGTCGGCGACTTCTTCGATGTCGTGCGCCACGCGAAGCAACGCGAGCGTCCGATCCCGGTCCTCTGGCCCGAGCTTCCCCTGGGCGACCCGCTTCTCAAGCGACGCGGCGATCTTCCGGCGCCCCTTCTCCACGGCCTCGGGCCGCTCCTCGACGACAACCGTCGGAATCCCTGCTGCGACGATCGCCTGGGCGATGCCGGCCCCCATGGTGCCCATGCCCACGACCGCGGCGCGTGCGATTCTCGAAGGATGAGAGATGAGGGATGAGGGATGAGCGCGGGATCCGGTGGCGTTGCTTGATCCTCCCGACTCCGCGTCTGCGCGTTTCCCCATCTCCGCGTCTCTCAATCTCTCGTCTCTCGTCTGGGTGGGTGAAAGAACGGGCATGTTGGGCTGGAGAGCATTTGCCCGGTTTGTTCCGATAAGGGTCCATCGGGTGAACCGCGAAGCGGTTCCATGACATAGCCCAGGGTTGCCGCACAGCGGCTACCCTGGGTCGCGTGCCGGAACGATACCGTCAACCCCGAAGGGGTTGAATCGGTCGGACCTTCAATCCCACACCTATCGCTCGTCGATTTGGATTCCATGTTTCTGCAGCCCCCGAGGTACTTGTGCATCTCTGCCCGAAGTTCGTCTGGGCGCAACAAGCCCTGCCGCCCTTTGGTGGAGAACGCCAGGCAAACCAACACGTTCGACAGGGACTGAGGCATCGAGAGGGCTCGTGATGAAACCCCGTTGGGGTATGGGGTCTTGGACGATTCCAGGGTCCCAGGGTAGCCGCTGCGCGGCTACCCTGGGCTATACGATGGGACGCTTTCAGCGTCCAGCCAAAGCAGCCCAAGTGGAACGGAAACAGACCATGCAATCTCGCCCAGCTATGCCGTCCTTTCACCATCCCATCTCTCATCCTTCATCCTCAGCTACATCACGAGCGTAATCTTGAGCGAGTCCTTGCTCTTTTCGGGATGGGCGTACATTTCAAAGGCCTCGGCGGCCTTGGCGAAAGGCATGCGCGGAGTGACCATGGCGCCGAGGTCGACGCGGCCCTGCACGATCATGTCGACGGCCGTCTGGAAATACTCCATGCATTCCGGGCCGTTGGAGGTGAGGATTTCCAACTCGCTCATCACGGTCTGGAACCAGGGGAACTCCTGCTTGTCGTAATGGGGGATGCCGAAGACGTAGAGACGCCCCTGGCGCCGCGCCAGCTTGACCGAGGTGCAGACGGTGTCGATATGCCCGACCGCCTCGACGACGAAATCGCCCATGTGCCCGCCGGTCAGCCGCTTGACGCCCTCGGCCGCGTCTTCCTTCGACGCGTCGATCACATCGGTCGCTCCGAACCGCTTGGCCCAAGGAAGCCGCCACGCCACGTCGTCGATAGCGATCACCTGCTTCGCACCCATGCGGCCGAGGAGTTGTGTGAAGATCAGGCCCATCGGCCCCTGGCCCAGCACGACGCACCGCTGGTTGATGACCGGACCGGTGCGGACCATGGCCCGGAGCACCGTGGCCAGCGGCTGCGCGACGATCAGGGCCGGGACGTCGGCCGGGCTGGCGGGCAGGCGTGCCAGGCCCGCCTCCTTGGAGCGGATGAACTCGGCGAAGCCGTTGTAGTCCTCGGGATGGGCCAGCACCAGCGTGCCCGGCTCCCAGCCGGCGATGCGCGACTCGACGATCGTGCCGATGTTCTCGTGCCCCAGCCAGCCCGGCGGGCTCTTGCTCACCGCAGGGGCCCAGCGGCCCTCGCCGAGGTACGGGCCCATGTTCGTCCCGCACAACGCCACGTAGTGGCATTGCACCAGCACCTCGCCTTCCTTCGGCTCCGGCTTCGGGGCGTCATCGACCAAAACGACCTGGCTCGGTCCGGTAAACTTGACGGCTCGCATGAATCCTCCCAGTTGCACGTGCTAAATGAGGTCTCACAATCTTGGGAGGGCGAGGCTCCTGCCGAGCGACAATCGCGCGTTCCGGCGGGTGCATGCCGGCTCGGCAGGAGCCTCGCCCTCCCAAGATCACGCAATGTCCTTCAGGAACTCACGCCTGGAAGAAGGAGCTCCCCGTCCCTGCTGTCTATCAGAATCGCAAAGGCGATGCAAGAGGTGATGACGGTCCGGGCCGAACGGATCGCGCGGGAGACCAGATCCACTCAGCGCGCCTGGCGAGAGAGAACCTCCGCGTGGGCAGGAGCCTTCACGTCTGGCTCCGCCGGTGGGCGGGAATGCGGTAAGCGTTCAGCGGAATGAAGTGCGAATAGCGGAAGGAAAAAGGAAAAGCGCTGGAAGAATGGAAAAAGCAGAAAGCCGTGTACTGGTCACACAATTCTGAATGGGAACCCACTCCTGTTCCTTTCCCATTTTCCCTCCCGCTTTTTCCTTTTTCCTTCTCCTCTTCC
>Ga0067045_1005689_pt1 | contig 10897 bp, 13 predicted proteins | sample TerdegcTABiofilm_FD_59184 | JGI IMG/M metagenome (GOLD analysis project Ga0067045, IMG submission 59184) | Combined Assembly of (Gp0054472, Gp0054536) Wastewater bioreactor microbial communities from Singapore -Terephthalate degrading...
GTTATTGGAGCCTGCGTTTGAGGACTTCTTCAGGCTGTACGCCAATCATACGGTCAATTTCTTTACCGTTTTCAAATAATATCAATGTTGGTATGGCGCTTATGCCAAATTTACGTGCTATACCGGGATTAACATCAGTATTGCACTTTACGATTTTTGCATTAATGCCATTGGATGCTAATTTTTCAAGTATTGGTGTTTGTAATCTGCATGGGCCACACCATGGTGCCCAGAAATCAACAAGAACTTTTCCCTGCGATTGTAACACTGCAGCATCAAATGTAGCATCACTTACTTCCTGAATGTTTGCCATCAGTATCTTCCTCCGTAATAAAATATCTATTAAGAATATAATAAAATACTTAAATATCGGCAACAAAAATTTCACCAGCTCTTAAAAAATTTTGGGCGATAGTTACTGGATAAAGGGTCAGAGCATAGGTATACAATAAGCAGGTGGTAAAATACTTGATCTGGTTTGTACCAAAAAATAGTTGCGATAGTTATCGGTTTACGAAATAATGAAGGGGTCAGAGCATAATATTTGCGATAGTTATCGGTTAAAGGAAGAATGTGTGATGACGCAAGAGTAATAAGCAGGTAGAATTTGCATTGGTAATGGAATATTTTAGTTGAAAATTATTATTTACATTTATATAGTATTATTTATGACTGATAAAAATACATCAAAGAAAAACATAAAAAAGAAGGAGATTGGTATGCCAGGATCACGAAGTGTGTTGTCACCTGAGGTAAAGCGTCAGATTGTTACCCTTATTGACAAACGAATTAAAGAAGCACATGTCACAAAAGAAGACTTTTCTGAGTTAAAGTCCATTGTGAAAGAAATTGCCATAGCTCAAAGTGAATTGGCAGATGCTCAGAAACGCACAGAACAAAAGGTTGCCGAACTGATAGAAGCGCAGAAGCGTACAGAAGAAAGGATAGCTGAGCTAACCGAAGCGCAGAAGCGGACAGATGAAAGGATAGCCGAACTAACCGAAGCACAGAATCGAACAGAACAAAGAGTTGATGCATTATCGCAAAAAGTGGAGCAATTAGCTGAAGCGCAAAAGCGTACAGAAGAAAGGATAGCTGAGCTAACCGAAGCACAGAAGCGGACAGAACAAAGAGTTGATGCATTATCGCAAAAAGTGGAGCAATTAGCTGAAGCGCAAAAGCGTACAGAAGAAAGGATAGCTGAACTAACCGAAGCACAGAAGCGGACAGACGAGAGGATAGCTGAGCTAACCGAAGCACAGAAACGAACAGAACAAAGGGTTGATGCATTATCACAAAAAATGGAGCAATTAGCTGAAGCCCAAAGAAAAACCGAAGTTGAGCTTGCAAAACTTGCTATAGAATTTAAAGAGGTAAAAATTGAATTAGGCGGGTTGTCCAGAAGTTTTAGCTATGCATTTGAAAACGAAGCATACAGAAATTTACCAAAGGTTTTAAAGGAAAAATATGGCTTTGAAATAATAGAGCAAATCCTTCGCGCTGATATAGGTGGTAAAGAGATAAACTTCTTTGGCAAAGCACGTAAGGACAATTTTGAATTATATATAGTAGGTGAATCAAAGTTGCGGATTGAATCTGACTGGAGAATGGATGTATTTTCCGAGCTTGAGGAAAAAGTTGCAGCAGTTAAATCTGAGTATGGCGATATTCCAATAGTACAGCTTTTGGTAACCCACTATGCAAAAAAAAGTTTTATAGATGAAGCACTGAAGCGTGGTGTAATAATAGTACAAAGCTTTGAATGGTAATTGCATACACTGTTTCAAATGGAGTTAGTATCTATGAAAGTAACTGTTGAAAAAATAAACCAGGAAGATTTAAAGAAGCAGGGTGTGTTTTCATGGCCAATCTGGGAAAAAGAAATTTCTGATTTTGACTGGTACTATGATACCACCGAACAGTTTTATGTACTGGAAGGTGAGGTTGAGGTAGAAACCGAGGATGGTCAGAAAATTGTGTTTGGCCCTGGAGATTTTGTTACATTCCCCAAAGGTGTAAAATGCCGGTGGCATGTAAAAAAGCCAATACGCAAGCATTATAATTTTAAGTAATGAATGCTCAGTGTCATTGTTGGTACTGAAAGGGAGTGGCAATAACTGTACCCTTAATGTCATCCTGATTATATTGCGATAAAAAATGACATGAATGAGATTTCCACGCGCCTGCGGCGCTCGCAACGATGGGATTGCTTCGTCACTTTACTCTTTGCAATGACATAAGGGCAAAATTAATTACAAAGAGGTGTTTTTTGTGACACCCCCTGGCAATGACGGCAATGAAACGTCACTTTTCAAAGGAGGATAATGAATAATGAAAAAAATTAGTATTTGTATAACTATTGTTGTTATTGGTATTTTTATTGTATCATGTGCTTCTACAGAAAAAAAGGTGGGTTGCATTGAAGGGAAATGCGATGAAGGCTATGGGGTTTATGTATGGGAGGATGGCTCTCAATATGCTGGCAGTTTTAAGGCCGGTAAATTCAATGGGCAGGGGACGTTTACCTGGCCAGATGGTCGTGTGTATACAGGGATTTATGTTGATGGAAAACGACAGGGATATGGAGTAATGTCATGGCCTGATGGAAGTGTATACAAAGGCCAATTTGCCAATGATGATATTACTGGTAATGGTACGTACAAATATGCTGATGGCAAAGTATATACCGGGCCAATGGTAAAAGGAAAAGCTAATGGCAAAGGAGTACTTGAATGGCCTGATGGTACCCGCTATGAAGGTGAGTTTATTGATAACAGAATGGAAGGGCAGGGAATGATTTTGTATCCTGATGGCCGGACGTTAAAAGGGCGATTTGTTAATGGCATTCTGGTAAATGAATAATATGACTTTCCATAGTACTTGAATAACAATAGTATACATAAACAAATGCGTATGCTATGAACGTTTTTTGCCTTTACTTGCTGCAAATTTTCGTGCACCTTCTAGCGTTTCACCGCTACGAATAACATCAGTGCCCCGGGCAAATTCCATTTCCATTGCATCGGTTAAAGGCATATTGAATCCTTTATATACGCACATCCTGTCACTGCGTAAACAATTTTGTGGGAATGATGCAATGTTCTGTGCTAATGCTAACGCTTCTTTTTTTATATCGCCTTTGACAAGGTAATTTACCAGGCCAAACTGATAAGCCTCTTCAGCATTAATTTCCCTTCCAGTTATTATAAGATCCAATGCTCTGCTTAACCCAATAAGCCGTGGTAAGCGTTGTGTGCCGCCATCAATTAAGGGAACCCCAAACCTGCGGCAAAATACCCCAAACTTTGCGGTTGCATCAGCCATACGAATGTCACACCAGCAGGCAAGTTCAAGACCACCGGCAACCGCATACCCTGATATGGCTGCAATTACGGGCTTGGATAAAAGCATTCGTGTAGGGCCAAGAGGGCCATCATCTTTCATATCGGGATTAAGCTTATTTTTCCTGTTACTGTCTTCGGCAATGGCAAGTAAATCAGCACCCGCACAAAAATTGCCATCCGCGCCGGTAAGAATTGCCACCTTTACATTGTCATCAGCATCAAATTTCCTGAATGCTTCAGTTAATTCTTCTGCGGTAGGGCGGTCAATAGCATTTCTCACTTGGGGCCTGTTAATGGTTATGATGAGAATATCGTTTACTATCTCCTGTACTATGTTCATAAAGTTACCCTATACCTTTTTTAAAAATCTGCTTTCATCAAAGCGAATGCGTGGTCCATACACTCCACCCACTGCACGCTTGCCAGCAGAAATTACCATCACAACTATGGCATCTTTGGGAAGATTTAAAATCTTTTTTATGCGTTTTGAGTCATAGCCTTCCATGGGGCATGAGTCATATCCGTATGCTCTGAGTGAAAGCATGAGGTTTTCGCATGCCAGTGCGGTAGATTTAACTGCCCATATCTTAATATGACACTTTGATACCGGTTCACGTATTATAGGTGTTGAAAGTCCACGGATAAAGAATAGCAAACGTTTTACTATGCCCCAGGTGCCTAAAAATCCCTGGTTGTATACAAAAGGAACAAGTTTTTTATAATATGAGATAGCAGCCTTTGGAACATTGCCAACTGATTCAAAAAGCTTTACCATTTCCTGTGCATGCTGCCGCCAGGTGTTTGTACGTGCTACAGCTACAAATAATGTGGCAGCACTTTTGGCAGCAATCTGCCCCAGGCAGGCTTCGTTCAGTTGCTGGCGTATGACAGGATCAACAATGTGATATATTTCCCATGGCTGAAGGTTTGACGAATTGGGGGCAAGCAAAGCGTTGTGCAGGCACTGCTGTATAATTTTTTCCGGTATTGGTTCTTTTTCATAAATACGGACAGACCTTCGGGAATCGATAACTTTTTGAAATTCTTTTGCATCAATCTTTGGTGTCTTTTCGTGATATGTATAACCAGGGTCGTCAGTTAAGATATTTGCCATAGTGTTCTCCTTTTATAAAGAATTGTTATTGCCATTTTGAATTATGATTTGTTGCGATAGATAATGGAATAAGATTTCTCCTTGCTTCGTTCGTCGAAATGACAGAATGTCAATGCCATTTCGTGAATTACTCTTGTCATTTCGAGCGTAGCGAGAAATCTTTGTTTTATATGGTAAGATTTCTCCTCACTTTGTTCGTCGAAATGACAAAAAAAGCTTTGTTCGTCGAAATGACAAAAAAAGCTTCGTTCGTCGAAATGACAGAAAGAGCTTCGTTCGTTGAAATGACAGAATGTCAATGCCATTTCGTGAATTACTCTTGTTATTTCGAACATAGCGAGAAATCTTTGTTTTATATGGTAAGATTTCTCCTCACTTTGTTCGTCGAAATGACAAAAAAAGCTTTGTTCGTCGAAATGACAAAAAAAGCTTCGTTCGTCGAAATGACAAAAAAAGCTTTGTTCGTCGAAATGACAAAAAAAGCTTCGTTCGTCGAAATGACAGAAAGAGCTTCGTTCGTTGAAATGACAGAAATAACTTTGATTGGAAAAATGACAGGGTAAAAAAGCCTGCATACTATTATAAGGTAAATAGATTGGTAAAACGACATATAATAGTTTCATCAGTTTGTGTGAATGCACGGATGCCATGGGCAACTCACTTTAAAATAGACTTTACAGCAAATTAATAAAAAATTATTGCAATAAAATGATAATTAATTTTATTTGCAAAAAGGCTATCATATTTATATATTAATGTCAATTAAAAAAAAATAAATGCGGTGTGAATGGATTGTGCACTATTAATTTTTTTTTATACCAGAGGATTGTATGAACAGCATTCCCCGCAAAAAGATTAAATATTTAAAAGCCTGTGCCCATGGCATGAAACCGGTTGTGTTGATAGGTAAAAATGGGTTGTCTCAGGCTGTACTGAATGCCATTGATGAAGTGTTGCTCAGTCATGAACTTATCAAGATCAAATTTATTGACTGCAAGGAAGAGCGCCGTGAACTGGCACAGCAAATAATTGAAAAGACGGGAAGCAGTCTGGTTACAATGATTGGTAACGTGTTAATTATCTACCGCCAGCATCCGGAAGCGGAAAAGCGCCAGTATGAACTTGCAGCAATGTAGTTTATTTGTATTTAAATGTATAAATCTGTCTTCCTTCAAACGGTTTTGTCTTTAAAAATAGCTTTTTTGTTCTTTCATTAAGGAAGGTATACACATCTTCGGTAATAAACAAACCATCTTCACCTGTGTATTTTTGGCCTAAATGGAATAACGAATTAATACAATCAGAAATTATGGTACCAGTTTTGCCGCGTGGCTGGTATACCGTGTTACCAATATGCATGGCTATGCGGTACCGTATAATTTGATTGAAAACAGTATGTTCCAGTGAAATGATAAGGCGGTTTAGGATAAGGCGGATTGCATGATAAATTGATGGCACAGTTGTGCCGTTAAAGGGAAAAATAAACAATCCGGTTGCATCCATCCACATCCAGCATTGCCCATCAACCTGATAGAGCAGTTCCTCTACATACTTACGAAAAGAAAATATTTTCTGGTTTAAATGCTCTGAGCCAATGTGTTTTTTTAATTCACCAATATCCAGTATTTCAATAAACAAAAAGCAGAATGTATATTCATTGTCAGGCACAATCCCTTTCCAGGAATCTTTTGCTATTATATAATTATGTACAGTTTGTGCTTTTGGGATAATTCCTTTTAATTTCATTATGGCCTGGATGCGTTTTTCAGGCAGTGGTTTGATAAGCATGTCTTTATTAAGATAATCACAGGCATTATTATGAAAAAACCAGGCTATATCAGTAAAACTGTTTTTAAGGTCAATAATTGCAAAGTAGTTGCCACCTGCATTAAACTTTTTAACGTGCTTTTCAGCATCAACTTTTTTTGTACCGGTTATATCCAGGTAGTAAATGGTATTTTTATCCAGTGGTTGTATTTTTTTGGATTCGGTATAATCAACAAAGGCAGTTGAAAATTTTTTTGATTTTATAATTGCTGCAAATGCCTTCTGTAAAACTGGCAGGTTTTTTTTCTGATATATAATTATGATATTCATGGAGTAGCCCACTGTATTGTATAAATATAATACACTGTATTGCCACTTCTGGTAGTTGTGAACTTGTTTGCAATTTCAGCATGCAGGGAAGCATAAATTGAATTGGTGATGGTTATTGAATTAAGTGGAGTATGTTTAGATTCAAGCTCCAGTATTTTTGTTACCAGTTCGGTTTTTTTCAGCTCTTCAGGTGAATGTTTGTAGGTGCAATATCCAGTATCAATGGCTACCCGTATATTGATGGGTTCAGGTAATTCTGAATCAATATAATTAAATAAAAATAACTCATGAAAAATCTCAATGGCGGAACACACTGCTGACATATTCCTGTTACCTAAGATAAAAGCAGCAATGCAACCATCACCTTCCCAGTTCCATACACGCCCGTTTCGTTGTTCAACTGCTGCAGTAACTATCGACCGCAAACTATTATATGTTTGGGTAATTAAAGGCGATTCATATTTACGGACAAGCTGGGTGTTAGCTGCAATGTCCAGTCGAAGCAATGTAACAATATATTCTTCATCTTCCTCAAGGACGCCCCAGTTTGGGGTTTTTCTGGCTTTTGCGTTTTCAATAAAAATACGGTTATTTTTATCATAGATAAACCCTAAATTTATTATTTCACCAACTATTTCATGCAGATGAGCTATAGGGTAGCGCCGCCCCATTATGCCGTATTCCTGCGCTTCCATGAGAGCATGTACCAGCTTAAAAAAGAGTTTTGATTCGCTGAAATCACGTACAATCTGCGCAGCTGCATCTTTGTTAGGGATAGGGATGCTTTCGGAAAAGCCCATGATTGTATGGAGGTTATAGTTGGGAATGATACTTTTGACAATACGTTCCATGGTATGGACATCCATGGATTTGGTGAGAGCTTTTTCCGTTATCGATAAAATGGAGTAAGGAATTTTCATGATATGATGATACTATAGGGCTACACAAATTTGTCAAAAAAAATTTCTTGTAAAATAATTTTTTATCTGATAGAAGATATTTTTCAGGATATACTATATTTGTCCTAATGAGTGGAATATATATTTTAAGGAAAGTACCATGGGCTCTTATTCTTCGTATGATATTCCTGAAGCAGACAGTGGCGAAGTATTTCAGCGGTTTACAGAATATTTTAAAAATAAAGATATCCCGGCTAATGCATCACTCAGCGACAAATTAAAGCAATTTAGAGTACAGAATAATTTAAGTTACCAGCAGCTTGCTGCCATAACCGGTATCACCAGTGAGCTCTTGCAAAAAATAGAAGAACGGCATGTGTATCCTTCATTAAAAATAATTCACCAGCTTACCCGTTCATTGCAAAAGGCAAAGGCTGTTGCAGGTAGTCCCGTTGAATGGGGATATACGGTTATAAAGAAAGATGAAATCATACAGTCAAAAAATGAAAGACCAAAAGATCACAATCATACCGGAATTCTTACCCATTTTGCTGCAACCGCAAAAGAGGCAGCTATAGTAAAAGCATACATTATTACCTTAGAAGGCAATTATACAAAAAAAGATTTTTCCATTCATAACGGTGAAGAATTCATTCATGTGAAAAAAGGTGCAATAAAGATAACATTGGGTGCCAATGATGTTACTTTGCAGCAGGGTGACAGTATCTATTTTCTATCGCTTATCCCGCATAAAATTGAAAATATTGCCTCACATGAATCAATCATTCATGTCATAGTGTATCAGGAATAAATAATCAGAACTCATGGATTTTATTTAAATTTATGTGGCAGTATCCTCCCGGATTTTTTGTAAGATAGTCCTGATGATATTCTTCAGCTTTATAGAAATTTTTAGCTTTTGTAATTTCAGTGGTTACGGCAATTCCTTTTGCTTTCAGTTTGCTCACTATTTCATCAATTGTGTGCTTCTGCTTATCGCTTATAAAAAAAATTGCTGAACGGTACTGTGAGCCAATATCCGGTCCCTGACGGTTTGGTGTGGAGGGATTGTGAATGGCGTAAAAATGCTTTAAAATTTTTTCCAACGTAATAATGGTAGGGTCAAATGTTACCAGTACTGTTTCAGCATGGCCAGTTGTGCCGCTACACACAGCTTTGTAATCAGGGTTTTGTGTGGTTCCACCGCTGTAGCCAACAGCAGTATCAATTACACCTGCAACTTTTTTAAAGTACGCCTCCACTCCCCAGAAACAACCACCACCAAGGATAACCTGTTCAAATGGAAGTTGAGTTCCTTCAAAAAGATACATGTAATCTAAATAGCCTTCCGCAATCATCTTTTCAACAGGAATAAAGCGAAGTGATGCAGAATTAATGCAGTAGCGCAGTCCCGTTGGTGCAGGGCCATCGTCAAACACATGACCTAAGTGCCCGTCGGAGCTTTTACTGCGCACTTCGGTTCGTATCATACCATGTGAGGTGTCAGAGCGCTCAAGTACTGCATCAGGATGTACCGGTTGTGTAAAGCTTGGCCAGCCTGTGCCCGAGTCAAATTTATTGGTTGAGGAAAAAAGCACTGCGCCGGTAACAATGTCAACGTAAATGCCGTGCTTTTTATAGTTCCAGTACTCATTGTTAAACGGAGGCTCGGTGCCACATTGTCTGAATACATAATATTGTTGAGGTGTTAAATTTTCGTTTTTCATGGGTTGTTCCTTGTAAAGATAGTTACAGCTTACTATAAGTACTATAAAAATCAGTATGCGTTTCATGGTAGTACAAATATAATCATTTTTAAATAAAAGTCAATAGCGTATTGTACTTATTACAAGTTATAGTGGGCGATAGTTATCGGTAAAGGGGTCAGAGCTAATAATTCCAATTAATTCTAAATTTTTTGCTCTGAAGAGATCACCAGGAGTGACAAAATTTGCATTAGTTTGATAAAATGATTTAATTATCTCTAAATTAAAATCATTGAAAGTGCTTTTATTAGAAGCTTGTATACCATTAGTATAATATTGAGCAGTAATAAACATATCCAGAGCATCTTTTAGATGTGTATCTAAAGATGCCTTTTCTAATTGTTCCTGGGCCTGATAATTATTTTTTACTTCTTCAAATAAATAATATAATTCTGATTGTGGTTCTAGGTGATCTTTATTAAATGGAGGAATGGTATGGATATCTACCGGTTGAAATGAGATAATATGCTTTGATTTTGTTTTTGAAGAAGGATATATAGCAGTATAATAAAAGTATGAAAATATTGAAGGTGGGTATACATGAGCAGGTTGTTTTGTATTTCTTTGTTTTGAAAGCTTAGCTATGGATAAGGGATGCATATCCTGTAGTACTATTGTATATGGATCATCATCATTTTCAATAGCTTCATCATAGCACCGAAATACAAATTCAGAACATATCAAAGCCTGTTTATCTGCATTCATAAGCTCTACTAATAATGATGCTGCAACTTCTAAAAGTTTTTTAATAAACCGTACAATGGCAAAATTTAAGTTCACTTTTCTGAAAATACAAATGAATGCCAATAATAATAATTGCTCATATGCATATCGTTTGCCTTCATACCTTGATACAATATTCATTACAGGATCCATATTCAAAGGACAATTGTGTAAACGCTTAGCACTAACATATTCAGAATTTTTAATGCTTTCGTCTATTCGTTGTGTAATTATTCCATTTTCAAGGGCTTCTGCTACTATATGATCTCCCATATAAATTGAAACATGATTATAGTCAGTGCCATCAAAAAATCTAATAGCCTTACTTATCCATGATTTGCCATGATAGAGGAGTATGTCACCCTGGTTTAGATTTTCTACTGAAATAGTAGACATAGCAAAACCTCCATTTCATGTTACATTTTGATTGTAATGTATAATCGTTATGTATTTATCTTTTATATTCAGTAATTATTCCTAAATATAGAAATTTGAACAAAATATAAAATAGTGTACACCCCGCCGCCTTCGGCGGTAGGGGTGTACACTAGTATTCATTATGAAATTTTTTAAAAAATTATAACTGTTTTATATCATAAGATCTATATTCTTGAAAAAAGAATTTATTTTTCAATAAAAGTAAAAAAAAATAAATATTTATGTCAATCACATTAATAGAAAAAGATTGTATCCTCACTGGAAGTACTGATGAGATGTAAACTAATGAGGCCGGGCCCGGAGTTGAACCAGGCAGAAGGGGGGTACCTTCTCAACTGTTTTGCAGACAGCGGGGAGCACCGGCTCCCAATACCGGCCTTTCTATATAGGGGGTGTCCCAAAAGACACATCTTTGCAATGACTTTTGCCCTCTTGTCATTGCGAGGAACGAAGTGACGAAGCAATCTTGTCTTCTGCGGCATTGAGATTGCTTCGCTACGCTCGCAATGACTTTCT
>Ga0067045_1032083_pt1 | contig 10897 bp, 10 predicted proteins | sample TerdegcTABiofilm_FD_59184 | JGI IMG/M metagenome (GOLD analysis project Ga0067045, IMG submission 59184) | Combined Assembly of (Gp0054472, Gp0054536) Wastewater bioreactor microbial communities from Singapore -Terephthalate degrading...
TGCCATATTCCGGAAATGTAGGGTAGCCTTTTAGGCTGCCATTTCTCAAGAATGCAGGCTAAAAGCCTGCGCTACAAAAACGCCGCATCCCCCACACGTAGGGTAGCCTTTCAGGCTGCCGCATCCGGAAATGTAGGGTAGCCTTTTAGGCTGCCGCATCCGGAAATGTAGGGTAGCCTTTCAGGCTGCCGTATTCCGGAAATGTAGGGTAGCCTTTTAGGCTGCCGTATTCCGGAAATGTAGGGTAGCCTTTTAGGCTGCCATTTCTCAAGAATGCAGGCTAAAAGCCTGCACTACAAAAACGCCGCATCCCCCACACGTAGGGTAGCCTTTCAGGCTGCCGCATCCGGAAATGTAGGGTAGCCTTTTAGGCTGCCATTTCTTCAGATGCAGGCTAAAAGCCTGCACTACACGCCTGCACTACAAACGTTTTTCCGTCGCAGGCCGCAGGTCATTCCGTTCCCAGGTACGCGTGTTTCACCTCGTCCTTTTCCATCACTGCTTCGGGCTTTCCCTCCGCGATCACGCACCCGAAATTGAGCACCAACACCCGGTCCGCGATCCGGAAGAGCTCTCTGAGGCGGTGCTCTATCATCACAATGGTCTTTCCCTCTACCCGGAGCTTCTCGATAATGGGCACGATGCTCGCCAGCTCGGCAATGCTCAGACCGGAGAACAGCTCGTCGAGTATGATGAGGTCCGCACGCAGAGCCAGGCACTTGGCCAATTCCAGGCGCTTGAGGTACCCGTGGGGAAGACTGCCTGCAGCCTTGTACGTCACAGACGATTCCCGCTCAAACCCCACTTCTTCGAGCAGATCCTTGGCAATGGCATCCCGATCTCCGAACCGGCCTCCTGCCAGGCTCCGTACCCGGGGAGAGAAGAGGGGAACGATCAGATTCTTGAACGCAGGCAATTCTCCGAAGGGCTTGGCCATCTGAAATGTCCGGGCTATGCCGAGCCGGGCAATGCGGTACGGCATCCAGCCCGTAATGTCCTGACCCGCGTACAGAACTTTCCCCGAATCCGGGGTCACGAACCCGGTGATCAGGTTCACCAGGGTGGTCTTTCCCGAGCCGTTCGGACCTATCACACCGAGAAGCTCTCCCCTGTTCAGACGAAATTGTACGTCCACAACGGCCTTGACCCCGCCGAAGCTCTTGCTCAAGCGCTGCACCTCCAGCAAGGGGACAGATGTCACAGGCTCAGCCATGGAGGAATTCCTCCCCATAGGTTTGTTGTCGGGAGCCGGCGCAGGGATTCTCCTGCACATCGACACTATACTCCTGCGTCCCGGGGCACTCACAGCAAGAAAATGGAAGACCGGTTCCGGAGATGGTAGGCCGGCTCATTGCTCCACCTCGACCCATCGCTCGAACTGGTGGTATTTCCGCTTCATGTAGTGGAAGATCCCCTCGGGCAGGGCCACGATGAACACCACCAGCGACAGGGAGTACAGAACGGTCCGCAGACCGCCGACCCCTCGCAGGGCCTCGGAGAGCGGTACCAGGATGAACGCACCCATGAGCGACCCTGCAAAGGTCCCCATACCCCCGACCACTGCCGCGGCCAGGGGTAGGATGGAATAATCCAGGGCGAAGGCAGGCATACCCACGAACATGTACACGTGCGTCATGTACGCTCCACAGAACGCGCCGATGCAGCCCCCGAGGAAGAGCGCCTGGGCTTTGACCGCGTAGATGTTTATCCCGCCGCTCATCACCGATCTGTCGTTGTCCCTGATCGCCTTGAGCACGAGACCGAAATCCGTGGTCATGAGCCTGCGCAGTCCGAACAGCACCCCCAGCGTGATCGCGGAGAGGAGGTACAGCTCCACCCAGTGATTGGGAAAGGATTTCAATCCCGTCAAGCCCTCGGTGCCTCCGAACACCCGGGTGGCCTCGATGATCCGCTCGAACATCAGGGGCAGAACCAGGGTCACCATGGAGAAGTAGACGCCGCGAAGCCGAAGCACAGGCAGGAGCACTACGGTGGCCAATGCGCTCCCCGCGACGGTGCCCAGAGGTATGCTCAGCCAGATGGGAAAGCCCCAGTAATGGTCCATAATGCCCGCACAATAGGCACCCAGACCGAAAAAGAGCGCCTGCCCCAGGGAGATCATCCCCACGCAGGCCAGAAAGTCCCAGCTCATGGCCAGCAGCGCAAATATGGCCGTGGAAATGAGCACCTTCTGCCAATAGGTAGGCAGGAGCAGTGGCAGCACGATCAGGCCGATCACCGGCAGCAACGGAGGCACGGCCACGTAGAGCATCTCTCGATATGAGGTGAGGGCGAATATGTCCCCCGACCTTGCCTTGATTCCGCGATCGATCCGTTCTCGTCTTCTCTTGCTCACTGCTTCACCACTCGCACACATATACTGCGGTCATTGTCGATGCGCTCTGCTCTAAGCTCAGTGGACGAGCCATCGTGACAACCCGGCATCAGATCCGCTCTTCCAGCTCTTTCTGCTTGCCGAACAATCCGGACGGCTTCACCACCAGGATGATCAGAATCGCCACCAGGGAGACGATCATCTTCCAGTGGGGCCCTGAGACCGTGTCGGTGATCATCTGGGCATACCCGATCAGGAACGCTGCAACCACCACTCCCACCGTGCTCCCCAATCCTCCCACGATGCACACCGCCATCGCGTTGATGAGCACGTCGTACCCCTCATTCACCGATATGGTCCCTCGGGGAAGTACCACAATCGCAGCCAGAGCAGCCAGTCCCGACCCGAAGGCAACGCTGATCCCCGCTATGCGGTCCGCGTGGATCCCCAGAGACAGGGAGGTCCGGTCGTCCTGGGCTATCCCCCGGAACGCAAGCCCCAGCCGTGTATGGTGGGTGAACAGGTACAGACCGCCGGCAAGAGCCACTCCGCACCCCACTATCCATAAACGCTGGTGATCCACGTACGTGTTCCCGATCATGATGCTCCCGTCGGAAAATACCGGGAGCGTGTACTCAAATCCCGTGAATCCCAGGTACCGAAACAGCTCGAGAATGGCCAACCCCACCCCGAAGGTGGCAATCACCTCAGAAATCACCAGACCGCGAACCCGAAGGAGCACAAATCTGTACAGGGCAGCCCCCAGCCCTGCAGTCGCAAACACGGCAATCACCGCAGCAGCCCAAAAGGGCAAGGCGACCTTGTTCAGGAGAATCCACGCAACGTATCCTGCCATCACATACATCGCACCGTAGGCAAAGTTTGACACGCCGCTGATCCCGAATGTCAGGCTGAATCCCAACGCCACCAGCGCCAGGATCGTGCTGTTTATGAACCCGTAGATGAGCGTCACCTCGAGCATGAAATCTCCTCGTCACTCCATCGATAAACGTCCAGGGCGTACAGAGGAAAGTGTCTCAAAAGCCGGTAGACCGTGATAATCGTGGCACAACCCCTCACCCTGACCCTCGCCCCCGAAGCGGGGGAGAGGGGATTCTACCGGCTCCCTCTCCCTCTGGGACAGGGTTGGGTTGAGGGTGCCTTTCCTCGCATCGACGCCCAATCGTGCTACGATGTTTGGCGTGTCCCGAGTTTTGAGACATTTCCAGAGGAGTATCCCTCCCCATCTGATCGCCCGTCCCACCGGTCTGGGAAGCTCCCACACATGTTCTCGACACATTGGGGAAGCGGACAGAACTTTTCGCATTGGATATAAATCAGATGGAGGTCTCAGCCTGCCTGCCGGATCAAGAATGGAGTGTGTATGCCAGTTGTGTCAATAGGTTCATGGGTGTATTTCCCGATCAGGAATTCTGTATTCGGAATCTAGGCTATGGTAGTCCGGCTCCGCAGTTTTGGACGGATTGTCCCGGAATGCCGAGCGCGTTGAAGTGCTTCAAGACTGTCCTAGAGCTTGCAACGGCATCGGCAATGGGGTACAGTATACTTAGATTTCGCGATTTCGGCATAGTGAACCAGCCTTCCCGTTGTACTTTTATCTACGCGCTGGAAAAATGATTTGGGACGCGACGGTCCAAGATGGCTGTGAAAGCTCGCATCGTCCTGGCAGAAGACCACACCATTATCAGGGAGGGCTTGAGGTCCCTTCTTTCATCGGAGCCGGATTTTGACGTCGTGGGCGAGGCCTCGGACGGGAGAGAGGCCATCGAATGCGTTGCCAGGGTTGTGCCTGACGTTGTTCTGATGGATTTGTCAATGCCCAGGATGGACGGAGTGGAAGCCATCAGGCGTATCAAGAAAGAGTTTCCGGAGACAAAGATCCTGGTACTTACCGTTCACAAGAATGAGGAATATATCCTCGCGACGTTCCAAGCAGGAGCCGATGGTTACGTGCTCAAATACGTCGGTCACAAGGAGCTTGTTTCTGCTATTCGCGTGGTGCTCAAAGGAGAGCCGTATCTCAGTCCAGGAGTGTCTCAGGTGGTGCTCGAAGGGTATCTCGAAGGGAAGAGCTCGCTGAAACCAGCTTCCTCGTGGGACACGTTGACCCATCGCGAGAGAGAGATTCTGAAACTCATTGCTGAAGGAAATACCAACAAGGAAATTGCCCACCTCCTTTGCATTAGCGTCAAGACCGCTGCCACTCACCGTGCGAACATCATGAAGAAATTGGATCTCCACAGTGCTTCGGCCTTGACGGCTTACGCCATCGACAGGGGACTGGTCTCTCGGTAGCTGTCATCCGCGGTGAAACGCCGAGCGAAGGGGCTCCGGTGAAACGTTGACAGGATGAGGCGCGATGCATCCCGTCGCAAAACGGACGCCATCGCTCGGCTGGCCATATCCAGGGAGTATAGGAAGCATTGATGAGAGAACTATCGGTCGCCCCAACACGCGGCGATCATCGTGCCGGCTCCTCTGCGAGTCTTAACAGTGAACGAGCCGCCTGAGAGCTGCGTTCTTTCCTTCATACTTGCGAGGCCGAATCCCCGGCTTCTGCTTTCTGCAGACCTGACCGAGTCCCAATCGAAGCCCACCCCGTCGTCGTGGATCATCAACTCATTAACGCCGTCCTGTCTTCGCAAGGAGATGTACACGGATTTGGCCTGGCTGTGCTTGGCCACGTTGTTAAGCGCTTCCTGAAGGATCCGGAAAATGACTATCTTCTGATGTTCCGGGATTTGACTTTCCTCCAATTCAAAATTCTTTTTCACCTTGATATGCGGATGGGTCCTACCAAACTCCCTGCACAGCCAGGCGAGAGTTGCGAGGATTCCCAAATCATCCAGGATGGAAGGCCGGAGGTCCATGGCGATCCTCCCCACTTCTTCCACCACTTCTTGAATCATCGGGATAAGCGATTTCAGGGGAGCGAGGTGCTTCTTTGGAACAGATTCTGATGCTCTCCTTATGACGTTCTCAACCTTGAACTTCATAGCGGTAACGGATTGCCCTATGCCGTCGTGCAAATCCTGGGCAACGCGTTTTCTGTCGTCCTCCTGCACTTTGAGGAGTTGCCTCGAGAGCAAGCGGAGTTGATCTTCCGATTGAGCCAATGCTTCCTCTGCTTGCTTGCGGTTGATCTCCAGGGCCGCCATGTTCCCCACCAAGGAGAGGAGATCTTTCTGGGAGTCAGCAAAAGATCGCTCTATTCTGCTGCCTGCACAGAGCACGCCCAGCTCCGTCTCTTTCACACGAACAGGAACGGCAATCCCCGAGCTGAGGCCCTGCACACAAAGTTGATGTTCCCATGCTCCCTTGAGCTCCTCGAAATTCTCCTCCAGGCGACAGGGCTTTCGTAACGGTCCCGTCAGCGCGGCGTTGCGAGGCATCTGCAGCAAGTCCAGACCCAGGAGAATTTGTGAATCCATCCCCGCGCATGCACACACGTGCAGAGTCCCTGCCTTTTCGTCACGGACCGCTATGAACGCAGTATCTGCCTCGAGCAACTCAAGGCTTGTTTCGACCAGAATGCGCAAGTTTTCTGCCAGGCTGTGCTCGGCAGTCATGGTGACTGCCAGATGATAGAGAGTCTGGAACCGTTTGAGCTGGGTCTCTAGCTCCCGTTCGGCTCGAACCCGCTGCGTGACGTCTAGTATGGTACCGATGACTGCCGGCCGTCCCTGGTATTCCATCCTGGAACCGTAGACCTCCAAGTGTACGATTTCGCCGGTTCCCTTTTTTCCCATAAATGAGTAGTTGATCGACTCCATCTCTCCAGCGACGCGCTTTCTCAAGTTTTCGCGCACCAGTGGCCAATCCTCGTCGGCCACCACGTCTTCCGGCCCCTTCTTATCGACCAGTTGCTCCACAGTGTACCCGACGATCTCTGCCATTTTGGGATTCACGTACTTGAACACCATGTCCTGAATGAGGTACACGCCGACAATCGACTTCTCCGTTATTTTCCTGAACTGCATTTCCGACTGCCGGAGAGCTTTCGCCACGGTTTGCAGCTCAAGCTCTGCTTCCTGCATTTGGGCTAGTCTTCGTCGCAGCAGCACGAGCTCATCAACGAGCTCACGCTTTGTTTTCCTCATATCTTCCATCTTGGGAGTCCATCTCTTCGACCGTTGAGCCTGCGCATCGATTGGCAAGTCGAGCTCCATGAGTATCGCCTGCGTCCCAATTTTGCAGGCCGCCAGGACCTGAGGTCCTGCATACATGGCGCACTATTCTTTCTTTCGTACCGCCGAGAATGTCACCCAGGGAGGAGTTTCGATGAAATGATCCAAAGCGTACCCCTGATCAAATAAGAGCTCTCTGAGCACGTCGGCTTGTTGCGCATTGATCCCGGACACGATCCACACTTGATGCAGTGTGGCGTTTCGCAGTACGACAAGATCTCTCAGTACCTGGAAAGGAAGATTGGCTGCAACCAGATCGTATGGAGTATCGATAAACAAGCGAGCTTCCCCTGCCCTAACCTGAATGACGCCGGTCAAGTTGTTGAGCTTCACATTGCTTCGAACGGTCTGGATCGCTAACAGATTCCTGTCAACTGCCACCACGCGGCCCACTCCCAGAGAAGCCGCGGCAAGAGAAAGTATTCCCGAGCCGGTACCGAGGTCCAACATGGATTGTACATTGCGAGATCCCACTATGCGCTCGATTTCCGAGATACACGCAACAGTGGTCGGATGACTTCCGTCACCGAACACGACTGACGGATCGAGAAGGAGCGATCCCCGCGCAGGAGCGGGATCGTCGGCTCTTGCGAAGTGGATGCTCCCTATTTGTACGCCTTCCTGTGGCAGGTTGCTCTGCCAGTCTTTGTACAGTATTTCATGTCGTGCCGATAGGCGCGTTGGCCCCTTGCAGACAACGTTCGCTACGTATTCATCTTCGGGAGAAGTGAAGAAGAGGTACAAAAAGTCATCCTCATTCCACAAACCTACGAACGAGGGTGGCGGTGGATGAATTCCTATCCCGAGATCTCCCCGAATCTCATAGATGTAGAGAAGGGTGTCCGGCAGGATCATACGGATGGCCCCCTCATAGAAACGTCGTAAGGCGTCATTTTTTTCTGCTCGCTCGGAGCATCCGGAGGGCAATGGTCAGATATCGCGCAGTGGTCGCCATCGCGTGTCACGACTGATTCAGCCACAATTCTTGACTAGCAGACGAGCCGATTGGCGCGGAGCAGACGAGACAAACGGTCGATCCCTTCATCATTCTCCTAACTTTAGCGTACCTACTTCTCGGACTATTCCCAGATAAATCTCCAGCGCCTCGAGCAAATCGCACTTTGCGTCTGCGAGTTGAGCTATCTCCTCTGCGCTCAAATAATCGCGTGTCAGGAGGTCGGCCATTTTCTGGTTCAAAGCAATAATCTGTTCCGGTGCGGCCAAATCACCGAGGTCGAGCTCAGGCTCTTCCCGAGCAGGCTCCTTCAGGAGAGGCTCTACGGGCTGAATCTTGATTTGTTCGATCCAGTCGTCCTGTTCCTTCCACTTGCTAATTGTAGCAGGACTCACATCCACTTGTGCTGCGAGCTGCTTATTGGTGACATTTCCCCCGGCCTCCATGTAGATCCGAAAGGCCTCATCCCGAGCCGCCTTCTTCCTGACGATTCCGCCACCGGCGATTTCCTTAGCCTGGGTTTTCTGCAGTTCTTTGAGCTTCTGATCCCATTTTTCGTCTCGTTTCCATCTACCCACGGTTAAGGGGTTGACCGATACAGCCTTGGCTATCTCCCGATTGGTAATGTTCCCGGCGGCGTTGAGGAACATTTTCTCAGCCTGAATGCGAGCTTCTTTCTTCATGTATCTCCCTCCGATCTCCTCTTCAGAGCTTTTCCGTTAAGGACGAATATCAAGCCTGAAGCTTACTTGAGACCCACTACGAATGCATACATATATATAACACGTGTTCCGAAGAAATGCAAAGACTTGGGGCTGCCGGAACCACATGGGGCGATACTTCTTTAACTATGGTTGGGCCCATGTGTGACTCAATTGTCACACTGTCGAAAGACTATCAAGGCTGGCCCCCATCGAAAAGATCAACTCGCGTGTTGTGGTACTCCGCATTCTATCAGTGAGATAGTGAGATGGCTCTTGCCAGAAAGGGGGATGGTGCCTGAGGACGGAGTCGAACCGTCACGGGGACACGCCCCAAGGGATTTTAAGTCCCTTGTGTCTACCCATTCCACCACTCAGGCTTTCTACCAGAATAGCAACTCAGCAGCGAGGATGCAATGTCTTCCACTGTGATGAGTGCCACGCATTTTCCCGTGGCAGTATAGACGGGGGGGACCTTTCACGGGAGACAGCTCTATATGTCAGGGCGGACATGCCCTCCAGCCATGACGTATACCACCGCTTGATCAGAAGAGGGATTGGAGATTAAGAAGGAGTCTGTCTCTTTGACATGTATCGCGTGGCTCTCGTCCAGGCGAATATCACCGTGAGCGGTGTGTAGGGTCAGAGGGCCTCCCACGGCACAGAGGATCTCTTCGTATCCTTGGCCGGGTCGAATCAGCCTCTCTCCTTCGCCTGGTTGGAGAGTGCCGTAGACAAAGTAGCATGCCTGCGAATGCAGGTCTTTCTTGCCCAATACGTATTCGCCTCCCTCGGACAAGCTCAGGGCAGCGAGGTCGAACGTTCTCACTCCCACGTCTCCCGCGAAAGCAAACCGTCCCACGAGCTGTCGTCAGGAACGCGACCGTCGGCAAAAACACCTGCACCGAAGTCCCTTTGCATGAAGCGGCAATGGCCGAGGTCTATGCCGATCATGATTTTCCCGGTATGGATCAGCAGGAGGTACGGATACTTCGCATGGATCTGTCCGCCCATCGTCCGGAGCTGACGCAGGTACAGAGCGTCCAAATCAACGTCGATCAGGAGCTCCTGAGAATTTGACCAATGCAGCTCAACTATGGAAGCCATGGCTGTCTTTCTCCTTGCATGCGTAACGCTACCATCGCAACACGACCCCCGGGCCCCCAGGCCAGTCCTTTTGGCTATCAAGCGCCCAGCCGTCACAAATCCTTGATTCCAAAGCTTCTAGATCTCTATCCCGCCCATGTCAAGGAATTTGTTCCCTTGTCCGGCAATGGCGCGCAATCCTCTCGCGAAATTGAATAGTTGCGTCAGGACGGCAAATAGCTTGACGAAGGCCCGCCAAGTATGATTTAATGCGCCTCTGTGGAATGGAAGTTTCTCATAAGGGCCGCATGAAACGATACGCTTCAGCGATACGGTCCGCAGGGGCCTTCTTGGCGGTCTTCATCTGTGTGATGATGACACCGTACCCGTGCGCGGCCCAGGGCTACGGATCGTTCTTCGGGTTAGGCTCATTTGAAAAGTATCTTGGTCCCATCTTTCCGACAGGAACCATTTCCAGCTCGTTCCGGAGCGAAATGGGCACCGGCCTCGCCACAGCAGTTCTCGCAGGTGCCAAGCTGACCGGCTCCAACGGACGCGAGTTCGATCTGATCCGGTATGCCAGGCTGGACGAGAATCCGCAGCGTTTGGACATATTTGCCAACCTCCGCATTTGGCGCCTAGGGGCTCACGCCAACTACTGGAATTTCGACACCCGAAGTGAGTTCCAGAACGGCGGCAAGATTGACCTGAGCGGGTTGATCATGGGCGGAGACATCGATCTTGTGCAGCTCGACTGGCTTGCTGCGGGATGTCGAGCGGATGTGTACTTTCTCGACCCCCGGTTCCAGGGAACGCTCCGTAATCCATTCGAGAATACAGTCGAGGGAGCGCAACAAGGCAAGACCGTCGCAACTCTCAACATCAAGGGAGACAGGCCCGTCACGGTGGGGCCGTACCTCAGATACGTGCCTCCGGAAATCGTGGGATGGCCCCTTCACGTGGAGGCTTTCCTGAAGCTCCCTGTCAAAGGGTCTTCTCTGACGTCCTGCGGTCTCGGCTTTGTATTTCGCCCGCAGATCTACCGATTCGACATGGCGGCCCGCCTATCGGTAGAGAACACGTGGCTCAAGTTTAGCTCCGGCGCCATTGACTTCCAGCCCGGCGACAACGTGTCTTTGGATGCGCAAGACTGGAAGCTTGAAGCGGTTTGGCAGCTCTACGGGCTCGACTTCGCCATCTATTTCTGAGACCACCGCACATCCCTTACCATCAAGGAAAATGTAGTGGAGGCTTGTAGTGCAGGCTTGTAGCCTGCATCTGAAAGAATGGCAGCCTAGAAAGGCTACCCTACATGGGCGGAATACGGCAGCCTTGTAGTGCAGGCTTGTAGTGCAGGCTTGTAGCCTGCATCTTAAAGAATGGCAGCCTAGAAAGGCTACCCTACATGGGCGGAATACGGCAGCCTTGTAGTGCAGGCTTTCTGAAACTGTCTCAGAAGCCGGCAGTCCGTCATAATCGTGGCACACCCCCTCACCCTGACCCTCTCCCCAGAAGCGGGGAAGAGGGGATTCTTCCGGCTCCCTCTCCCTCTGGGAGCATAGGCGTTAAGTTAGAAGTGGAACGGCCAATTGTTCGTCATTCCGGCGAAAGC
>Ga0067045_1032088_pt1 | contig 10897 bp, 9 predicted proteins | sample TerdegcTABiofilm_FD_59184 | JGI IMG/M metagenome (GOLD analysis project Ga0067045, IMG submission 59184) | Combined Assembly of (Gp0054472, Gp0054536) Wastewater bioreactor microbial communities from Singapore -Terephthalate degrading...
GAGAATCGATGTGATCGTGGCCGTCGGAGGGGGGAGCGTGATCGATGAAAGCAAGGGAATCGCCATTGGAGCTTGCCATCCAGAACCCTTGTGGGATTTTTACCTTCGTAAACTCCTTCCTCGGCAGGCATTACCCTTAATCGCCGTACAGACCTTTCCCGCTACCTCCTCGGAACTGAACCAGGTTTCCGTCCTCACCAATGACCGCACCGGAGAAAAGTTCAGCGTGCGCTCACCGTGGATTTTCCCCAAGGTTACCTTCCTCGATCCAACCTTCACCATCCACATTCCCATCCAGCAAACCGCTTACGCGGTGACCGACATGCTTTCCCATCTAATGGAGGGGTACTTTACTCAAACAAGGGATTTCCCTGTGCAGGATGGCCTCGTGGAAGGAATGAGCCGCGCGTTGATGGGAGCGATGGAAATGATACTGAAGGATCCCACCAACTTAGATGCCCGCTCCGACCTGATGTGGGCTGCCGCCTGGGCGTGGAACGGTCTCTTGAAAGCTGGGGTGGAAGGCGCTTCCATACCCAACCACATGCTGGAACACCCGTTAAGTGGCCTCTACGATGTTCCCCACGGGGCCGGGCTTTCCATCATCATCCCCGCCTGGCTAACCTATAAAAAGCACCAAGTGGCTTCTCGAATTTTAAAATTCGGACGAGATGTCCTAGGCATGACCGATCTCCCTCCGAAAGAGTCTTCGGTAAAGGAATTGGATCGAGTGATTCAAACCCTCGTTTCCTGGTACCGTAAGATTGGCACCCCCACTACGTTGAAGGAAGCGGGTATTTCCACTGTAGATATCGAGAAGCTCACCTCGCAGGCTCTTGAGCTCTGCCGCTTATGGGGCATCAATGGATACTCAGCCAACGATATCCAAGCCATCTACCAGTTGGCCAGGGGATAGGTGACTCAACCACTATCTGGGAAAGAAATCCGCAGGCACAGGGCCGGTAGCAAGCTCGAGCAAGCCAGTAGCACGGTAGGAGCAAGAGCCCTTAGACACCCTCCGTTCCTGTGCACTCGCGCCATACTTGGAGCACCCGCTCCCTCGACGGCGCAGGACCTTTCCAAATCAGGGTAATCCCCATACGTTCCGGTCGAATGGGATCATCATCTACTTCCAAGGGGACTAGTTGCACTGTTCCCTCTACCCCATCTATCCAAACGGGACTCTTCTCTTCCTGTGCGAGAACGATTCCTTTGATTCGGAAGGTTTGAGATGCCATCCTACTTAGAAAGCAATCTATCCCTTTTCGTTCTATCGGTTCCTTGGGAAGGATGGTGATGGTCTCAGGTCTTCCTCCTTTTCCCCAACCTGCCCAATAAGGATCGTAAGGATCTGGACTTTTTCCCATGCCAGTTCCTATCTTAAAAACCGAATGCAAGGGAATAGGGTTTCCCGACCGGATAACGATTTCCGCTTCTGGTTTCGATTTCCGAAGCGCCTGGATGATCCGTTGTATAGTTTCTGGACCCACTCGATCAGCCTTCGTGATGATGAAACGATCCGAATAGGCCACCTGTTCGTCGAGGGCTTTTACCACGGATCTTAACTTCAAGAACCGCTCACCATCGATCACGCAGACCATTCCCTGATACTCGATACGTTCCCCGAAACGGTTTTCCGCTTCCCCCACTAGGTCCCTGAGAGTAGCGGGCTTCGCGAGTCCTGAGGTTTCTACCAGGATGGTGGTTACAGTTAGGTCGAGAAGGGATCCGATCGTAGAAAGGAAACTTCCTGATAGACAGGAACAGAAAATCTGTCCCCCTAACAGCTCCCGGATATTCTCCACGCCGGTAGTTCGAAGTAACGCTTCGTCAACCCCTAAATCTCCCCACTCGTTCACAATCACCCCAACCTTTTCGTGTCGGATCTGGGTTAATAGATCGCGCAACACGGTGGTTTTACCGGAACCGAGAAAGCCCGTAAACACAGATAGGCGCGTCCGGGTGTCAGTGGATTCTCTTTTTTTCATCCCTTTCTTTAGCCCTGTTTCCTCTCTTTACTTCAACCTTCAACTCTTCAGTTTGCTCTGGATCCTTTCCACCAGTTCTTCCACGGCGGGGATGAGAGACGAGTACGCCAATTCCCCATTAATGTAGAGACTGGGCAGTTGTTTCACCCCCATCGCCCTGCAGCGAGCCACGTTTTCCCGGATGGTGTACTTATACTCCACTAGATCCACCTTGCCTTCGAACCGTTTCACTGCCTCTTTCGCTGCCTCTAACATATAACCGCACGCCGCGCAGGTGGCGCTGTCCAGAGTAAAGACTTCTACCAACGGTTTAGGGAGGTTAGCATAGTCCGGGAGTTTCCCCTCGAACTTTAGATCCGGTGCCTTGTAGTGAGCCACCATCGTTCGCGCCTTTTCTGGATGCCTCACCGCCTGCGCCACAGCCACACAGTTCTCAATGGGAGTATCGTAGGGCATATCACACCCAGGAGACACGATCCAGGATCCGGGAGTTAGGGAATCCATCAGATCCAGCACCGCTTTCATGTTGTCCTCTTGAGTCCCGAGAAGCATGACGGTGGTGAGGGGAAGGTTTCCTCCGATCACGATCCCGTACCGATCGGTGATTTCTTTGGCATGGGGAAGATACACATTCTCATCTACCGAGATACAATCCGGCTTCGTTAAACACATGGGTTCGATATTCGCTGTGGCATTCCCGCACACAAAGAAGGAACTAAACGCCCCGAGTTTCCGGATATGGTCGAAGAGATCGGTGAAAGGCCGGTTCATGAACTCCGCGAAGTGATCGGGGGAAATCTGGCTGATCATGGGATCCACGACCGCGATCACGTCCATCCCCGCCTCCACGTAATACTCGGACATGGTTCGGGCAACTGTGTTGGCGTAGTCCAAAAGCCCCTGCACGTAGGAAGGGTTATCCAGCATGTCCATGAAGATCTCTGTACCCCGGAGGTGGGCGGCTAAGGTAAAGGGACCCGTGATCAAGCCGTAGAGAGCGGTGTGTGTGCCCACGGCCGCTTTCATTGCCCGCATCGCTTGGAGGGCAACGGGGATTCTTCCCTCCTCCCTTCGGGGGACACGAGTGGGTAGCTCGAGCTTGTGCATGAGAGGATGACTTGCTACGGAAGGAGGCGCGTCCTCTGCCCAACGCAACTCGCATCCTAGCACTTCGGCCTCGATCTGCAGGTCGAACAGTACAGGTTGTCCGTCGACTTGGTATAGGGTATTCACCTTTTTCAACGCTTCCACAAGGAGATCCGCGTCCCGTAGGATCCGATCCGCTTTTACCCCGATCAATTTACCCGCATGTACCCCCGCGAAAGGCACCCAGGGAGGTCGGGGAGTACTTTTGTGAGCGAATACCGCTTCGATCAATTCTTTTCCTGTCATATAAAAATGATTGTACGAAGCCGCTAAAAAGGATTTCTTGTACTAGAACGAAGAAAAATGGTGAAAATCTGTCATCTTACAGGGTATGACTTAGGTAGGTGCGCGCCCCCATACGGCTGGAATTATCCACTCCGACATTGGACCATCGATCGTAGATATGTAGTTCCGCTCCAATCCTAAAGTCCTTCTTGAAGGAATGTTCCACTGAAAAGGAAAAAATACCTACTGTATTGTGAGAGTCCGCTCCTCTAACCGTATAGAACCAATATTTATAATAGAATATGGAAGAAGAAAATTCATCGAAGATGAAATGCACTCCCAATTTAGCCGCTGCGCCAGATCCAAAAATATACTCCCCTCCCTGCGTATCCATCGTATATTGAGAATTCAAAGCTCCTAGAATGATTCCATAGAGATGGAACTGTAGCTCGAAGAGATCCATCTGTTTCATGGGTCTCATCTCTGTTCCAAGTCCTATTCCGTTGGAGGCAAACTTGTACACGAAGTTTTGTAAGTAATCGAAATGCTGATAGATCCCCAGAACTCCTCTACCTCCGTTAGGAAAGTAGATCTTTCGGCCATAGAGGATACCGCTGGCAAAGATTTCCCACCCTGGATTCGTGTAATCCAAATCCCACGCGGAAGAAATCTTGAACGCATCAAAGGGGAGATAACGCTCCCGCTCATCGAAGGGGTCCCCATAAGTCAAGAGGAACCCTAAGAATGGGTGCGGAGTACGGAGGAACAAGGGGTACGCGTCTCCTGTACGGTTTATGCCCGAATAGATCGTGAGGGTAAGATCTTCTTTGGTGGAGGGATTCCGTTGCAGCACCTCTTCCCCATACACCAATCGATTTACCGCTAACACGGGATTCAAGATAGCGGCGGCAATCTCGCGTGCGATACGCTTGTACCCCGTCGCATTACTATTCAGAAACGAAAGGGACAGACGGTACGTAACCTCTCCCATGGCCGTACCCGCGAGGGGGGTAGTGATGAAATCATTCATGGAAGGATAGTCTCGTTCCATGAAGAGTTCCCACATGAGACTTCCATACACGGTAAAGGGAAAGGATTCCCAGAAATCGAATCCATTCAACCGTGCCGCATTGTAGTAGATGGATCCATGGTAGGGATGCAAAATTTGGTTCGTAAAGAACCATGCTTCATCCCACACAAAGCCATGTTCTAGGTTTTTCTGCCAGGTTTCCGGGCTGATTCGCGCCCAGGAAGCCTGTAGGACCGCGTAATCGTAGAACCAGACCAAAATGTTCGAAGCAGTAGTCTGAATGAGGGCCCGATCCAAGTAAGTTTCATGGGGCTCCGACGTTTCCGCCTCTGAAAAGGAAGGGGAAGAAAAGAGTAGAAGTAGATAAACAATAATTAAGTATATTGAGATAGAGAAACGCATGCGTAGGAAAATTATCTTATTTTCGATGATTTATCCAGAGAACACCGCATCATAATCTGGCACATCCTTATAGAGATTCCGCTTGCCGCTTCGTACATGATAGCGGATGATCCTTTCAGCTTCCTCCGGATCATCGGTTTTCAATAGATCTACCAGTTCCTCATGACTCTGCCTTTCTGTCCGTGATTCCGGCTCGATGAACTTGTTCATGGCGTAGAACATGTTCAACCGAATCGTTTTTTCGAACTCACGTACCAGAGCCATGCAACCAGAAAGCTCTACCAGATATTTGTGGAAACGGATCTCATCTTCCCAGTGCTTAGGGGAAAGGGAAGCCTCTTTATCACATTCCCTGGCCAGTTCTTTTAAAGTTTCTTCGTGTATGCGAACCGGTTTGCCACAGTACAGTCTTGCCGCTTGGCACTCGATTGCCTCGCGGACAAACAGTTGGCCGAGGACATCCTCCTTTCGGATCGGACGGACCCTTGTACCCTTTCGAGGGATGCTTTCCAGATACCCCTCATGTTCCAGTTGCACCATCGCTTCCAGTACCGGCGCCACACTTACCTGTAGTTCTTTTGCCACATCTCGCCGATTGAGGATCTCCCCTGGGATTAATTGATTGGACAATAAACGATCGAGTAATGTATGGTACACCTGTTCAGATAGAGAAGCATCCTTCTTTCTCATGGAACCCCTTTGAGCCAAACACTATTTTTATACGGGATAGATCTTCATGTCCAGGGATACGATCGGGAACCTCCGGCCCATCGCCATCCTTACACGTTCCTTCGAAGTCATACGTAAAACCCTTCCTTATTTTACCAGGTTAGGGATCAACATCACGAGGGGAGGGAAAAAAATCAGGAGCAGTAGAACGATGAAGAGGGGAAGGATAAAAGGAAGGATCGATTTTGCGAGGAGGGGAAAGGGAATATTCCCCACTTTGGACACGACGAATAAGGATACCCCCATGGGCGGGGATAGGATCCCAATCATCATGTTCATCACCACTACCACGCCGAAGTGCACAGGATCGATTCCCAGAGAAGAAGCGATAGGCACGAAGATAGGAACAACTAAAAGGAGAATTGCCATAGTTTCGATTACCGTACCTAGTAAGAGAAGGAGAAGGTTGAAAGAAAGCATGAATACAATGGGATTCGAAGTATTCCGAATCACAAACTCGGCGATCTTCTGCGGTATTTGCTCCCGCGCAAGTACATAGCCCATCACCGAGATGGAAGCAACAATGAATCCGATGACCACGCTAGAGCTCAAGGTTTCCCGGACCACTTGCAATAGTTTTTCCCACGTCAAAGTGTGATACACAACAGTTCCCAGGAAGAGAGCATAACAGCTGGTGATGACAGCCGCTTCGGTGGGAGTGAAATAGCCGGAAAAGATCCCCCCGATGATGATTACAGGAGTGAGGAGAGGAGGGAAAGCTTCTACGAAAGCTTGTAACCGTTCTTTCCAGGTTGCCTTCGGATAAATTGGGTAGTTCCTGCGCTTCGACATGAAATATACCAGCACCATGAGGGAGAATGAACATAAAATCGCAGGTATGATTCCGCCGAGAAACAGTTTGCCAACGGATACGCTCGCGATGGCACCGTAAATCACCATTGGAATACTCGGAGGCATGAGAGGACCGACCACGCTGGAAGCCGCTGTGATTGCGCCGGTAAAGCCGTCGTCATACCCCTCCTCACGCATAGCCTGGATTTCGATCTGTCCCAATCCACCCGCATCGGCGTGGGCAGACCCCGACATACCGGAAAACACAAGACTCGCCAGGACGTTCACATGTCCCAGGCTGCCGGGAATGTGACCCACGAACTGTTTTGCAAACTTGAATATACGATCAGTGATCCCTGTTGCGTTCAACAAATTACCGCTGAAAATAAAGAACGGAACCGCTAGAAGAACGAAAGAGTTCACCCCAGCCACCGCGCGTTGTGCTATGATGAGAATCCCGTCTTTTATTAAAAGATAGATTAGACTGACAGTTAGTAAACTGAATGTAATAGGCATTCCCAAGCACAACAGAAAGATCCAGCCAAAAAAGAAGGCACCCATGCTACTTTCTCCCCTCACTTTTTGTAGTTCTATACTCCATGACGCTCAGGATCATGATCCCTAGGGTCCGCAATGCCATAAGAGTAAACGCTACAGGCACAATGATGTATAGATATCCATAGGTGAAAATTGGAATATTGTGGGATTGCTGGTTCCAGACTACCGCTGCGTTGATAGCTCCATAGTATACGAATAGAGAGCAACAGAAAAGAATGAACCCATACAAAAGCAGTCCTAGGATGAACCGGAGAGGGTATGGAAGTTTTTCCACAAAGATTTCGATGGCAATATGCTCCTTTCGATGTAATCCAACTCCCGCACCCACAAACACAATATAAATGTAGAGCCATCGTGAAAGCTCTTCGGTCCAGAAGGGCGTATAAGAGAAAAGCTCGGCGATGGGCCGAAATCGGAAAAGCACCTGCAGGATAATGGTCAGGAACATAAGGAGGAATAGCCCAATTTCTATCGTTTCCTCCAGAACTAACGACTTATCAAGCCATTCTTTCAGTTTCATGGATCCCTCTGCTTGTTCACTTCGAACCATTCTATTAAAGATAACCGTCCCACCGGCTTAACTCCCGGAGGAACGGTTTTTATATCCGCGACTATTCCTACATTTTCATGAGCCTTTCGGTGAGTCCCTTAATATTCTTTTCCCCTTCGAACTTTTCATAGTAGGGCTTCATGGCTTCCCGCATCGGAGCTGTATCTGGATAGGTAATTTCCAGTCCTTGCTCCTTGAAAAATTTGATAAGGGATTCGGACTGTTCGGTAACCAGTTTCACACTTTCCGCGCTTGCCACGGCTGCGGCTTCTTTCAACCACCCTTGCTGTTTTTCCGAAAGACTATTCCACCGCTTGAAAGAGAAGAGGATAGACTTGTCCTGCACCAGATGGTTATCAATGGCTATTGCCTTCTGGGCCTCGTAGAACTTCATAGAGTAGATGGTGGGCAGGGGATTCTCCTGCGCATCGATCGTATTGGTTTTCAGCGCGAGGTACACTTCCGCAAAAGCGATAGCAGTCGGGCGAGCTCCCATTGCCTCTGCCCAGTCCTTGAGCCCTCTCGATGCAGGAACCCGAAGCCTGAGACCCTTGTAATCTGCCATACTTCGTAAGGGTTTATTGGAAGATGTTTGCCTAATACCGAACAGTGTCATATCGAGGATCTTGATGTTATGGTTCTTTTCCAGCCTATCCAAAATTGATTTTCCCCAATCGCTCTGCACAATTCTTTTTAAATGGTCAAAATCTTTCACGATATAAGGCATTTCCAGAATGGAAAGTTCGGGAATTTGCTGGTTCAACCCTCCCAGGGGTTCCTGATACGAGTCCAAAAGCCCTAACATGACCTGGTTCACCATTTCCTTCGCGTTCCCCAACTGTCCGTCCGGGAAAATTTCGAACTTCATCTGCCCTCCGGAAAGCTCCATAAGTTTCTCATTGAGCTTTGAAGCTACCTTGTACTCGATACTCGTCGTGTTGTCGTTCACACCGAACCGCATAGCGATTGGAGCTTCTTGTTTGGGTGTGCTTTTAGAGGCTTCCTTACTTCCCGCCGCGAACGCCATGGATACTCCGGCAATCAGGAGTATCAGAACCGCAAGACTCTTTGTTGGTCGCATACAGACCCTCCTTCAACAATTATATTTCAAGAGACGACTGTCTCCGTATACCTACCTAACGCTCGATCTATCACTTCCAGGCTCTTTTTACCCTCCTCGAAGGGGCAAATAGGTTTAACGGGTTCGCCCGCCGCATAACGCAGGAACTCCTCGTCCTCACGTCTGAACATCGTATTCCGCTCCGTAGAAATCCGTCTTACTTCCCACTTCGTCTGGTCCTTACGGAATACCGCCAGTTCCGCACTGTTCCAATCCGCGAACTCTACCTTAATGGTTCCTTCTGTACCCATGATCTCTGTAACCCGCGTTCTGGGCAGACTGAAATAGTCCAGATAGATCTGCGCATACATCTGATTGGTGAACCTCAACGAGAGGGAGGCAAAATCAGGTTTTTTAAAACCCATATCACTCACCACACCGTCCAATATCTGAAGTTCTTCCATTTCCGCATCTTGACCAGCGAACCAAAAAGCCAGGTCTATTTCATGCGTTAGATCATACACTCCCCCTGACGTGAGGGTGGCAAGCTTAGTGTAATCCGGACGAACCGCTTTCAGGTTCTCGCTCATTCGGAGTCGAAGGGTCCTTACTTCTCCTATCACTCCCTCGGTAAGGAGTTTCTTCACCTCGGTCAAAGCCTCATGATGCCGGAAGCAGAACCCTACTGCAAAGGGTAGGTTCGTCTTTGCCAGAGCTGCTTCCAACTGTTCGAGACCCTGTTTTGTATAGGCTAGCGGTTTCTCGCAAAAGACTCCTACCTGACTCTCCAATGCCTGCACAGCCATAGGAATATGAAGATCCGCGGGGGTACATATAAACACCACATCCGGCTTTGCGGATAACGCCTCTAGATAGTCTGAGTACTCCGCCCTTATTTCTGCATCCCGCTTTAATATCCGCCTCTGTTCAGGATCAGGATCCACGATCTCCAGATGGGTTACTCCCAGAGAACGTAAAACCCCGGCATGCCGTTTCCCAATAGAACCGGACCCAGCAATAAGAACTTTGGTGTCCCGCCAATTTTTCATACTACCCACCCTGGTATCCGGTTATTTCACAATACTAAACCCGCCATCCACCACAAGATTATGTCCTGTCACATACTCTGAAGCAGAGGAGGCTAAAAAGAGGGCAGGTCCTTTGATATCCACGCCCATCCTTCCCCATCGACCAAGGATCGTTTTTTGCGCGTATTCCTCCACAAAGCCGGCCGGTAATTCTCCCGGTTTCTCGAATCCGCCAGGAGAAATACAGTTTACCCGTATACCGCACGGTCCCAGGGCTGCCGCCAGGTCTCTGGTAAGACCTATTACACCCGCTTTCGCCGCCGCATAATCTACCGGTTGTCCTTTCATCGTGTATTTTTCGTACATGCTCCGTTCCCTTCCTAAAAGGCCAGCAATAGAAGCGATGTTGATGATTATTCCCCGTTTTTGAGAGCTCATAATTCGAGCGGCCGCTTGACAGCAGCACAGTACTCCTAAAAGGTTCACCTTTACCAACGTTTCCATATCGGAATGATCCCTTCGTAGAACATTCCCTTCACTTTTGCCAGACCCTCCTCCCGCATTGTTCACGAGAATATCCAGCCGCCCCTTCCATGCCGAAGCGGCATCAAAGCAGGTTGAAACACTCTGCGGATCGCTCACTTCCAGCGCCAGACCTAAAGCATCAACTCCATACTCTTCGGTAAGCCTTTGCGCGGCTTGCTCCGCTTTTGTAAGCGTCCGAGATGTAACAATGACCGACGCACCCGCTTCGGCAAATACGGAGGCGATATCCCATCCTAGCCACTTTGTAGCGCCGGTTACCAGAGCGACCTTCCCCTTTAAGCTGAACATCCGTTCAACGGACATAATTCTCTCCCGTCACCAATTCGCTTTGGGTAAGGTACTGGTGCCAAATTTGTTTCAGCGAGGCTTTGTCACTTTCTGTCAAGGGTTCGAATGGTTTCCGGCATTCGCCAAAAGGAATCCCCTGCAAATCCAGCAAGAACTTCTGCGCGTTGAGGAGCTTTCCTGTTTTTAGCAGAGCGTCTATCACTGTATTGGCTCGGGCCTGTTCCAATCGTGCAGCTTCATAGGCACCCTGTAAAAACAACCTCTGAATGTTCAGGAATGTCTCAGGCATAAAATTGAAGGTGCTTCCTATCGCACCATCCGCCCCCATTGCAAGGCCGGCTAAAAACATTTCATCGAACCCGTTGTACACTAGAAGACTCGGATCCGCCTGTTTCATCCGTTCCAGCTGGTACATGTCGCTGGAAGTGAACTTAATCCCTATCATGTTCTCGTGCTTCCGAAGCTCCCTCACTAGTTCTTTGGTGAGGGTGACACCAGAGAGAGCGGGGAAATTGTAGGGGATCAACGGCAAACCGATATCAGCCAAGTCATTGT
>Ga0067045_1032090_pt1 | contig 10896 bp, 5 predicted proteins | sample TerdegcTABiofilm_FD_59184 | JGI IMG/M metagenome (GOLD analysis project Ga0067045, IMG submission 59184) | Combined Assembly of (Gp0054472, Gp0054536) Wastewater bioreactor microbial communities from Singapore -Terephthalate degrading...
TGCGCCCTCCCCCGCGACGGATCTCATCCCCCCGCCCAGCCGGATCCGCGTCGCCGCCGACAACAGCTATCCGCCTTATTTCTTCGTCGAGCAGGACGGCTCGATCCAGGGCTACGAAGCCGACCTCTGGCGGCTGTTCGAACGGCATACCGGGATCCGCGTAGAGCTGCTGCCGATGCCCTGGGAAGACACCCAGCCCGCCGTGCTGAGCGGTCGCGCCGATGTCCTGGACATGCTCTTCCGCACTCCGGAGCGGGAGCGGCATTTCGCATTTTCCGAGCCTTATGCCACGGCGCCGGTCGGCATCTACGTCAATCGCCGCCTGCCCGGCGTGCACGACGTGGCCTCGCTCAAGGGCATGCCGGTGGGGGTGGAGCGCGGGGATGCCTGCGCCGACCGCCTGCGCCAGCTGGGCGTGCAGCGCCTGCGCGAGTATCCGGGCTACCGCGACATGATCCGCGCCGCCATCGCCGGCGATCTGGGCATTTTCTGCTCCGAGGAATTTCCGGCCAATTATTTCCTCTACCAATCCGGGCACGGGGACGCATTCCGGCGCGCGTTCGTCCTGTACGAGGGCGCCTTCCACCGCGCCGTGCGCAAGCAGGATGCCGCGCTGCTGCACACCATCGAACAAGGCATGGCGCGCATCACCCCGGCCGAGCGCGCCGCGCTGAAGAAGAAATGGCTGGCGCCGCCGGACCCGCTGGAACGCTGGCTGCGCTGGGCCGGGATTGCCGTGGCGATCGTCGCGGCGGTGATGGCCCTGCTGGCGCTGTGGATCTGGGCCTTGGGCCGCAGCGTGCGGCATCGCACCCGGGAGCTGCTAGCCGGACAGCAAAAATTGCGCGCGATCTTCGATGCCAGCCCGGACGCCGTTTGGATGAAGGATCGCGATGGCGTTTATCGGGATTGCAATGAACGTACGCTGCAGCTGCTGGGCAAGCCCCGCGAACAGGTCGTCGGCAGACGCCATGCCGATCTCTACCCCGGCACCGACGTGACTCCCATAGAAGACACCGATGCCCAGGTGCTGCGCGACGGCCAGCGCCTCACCTACACGCTGTCGGTGCCAGAGACGAACGGCGGATCCCGTCACTACGAGATCATCAAAGTCCCGCTGCACGATGCGGACGGCAACGTGCAAGGCCTGCTGGGCGTGGCGCGCGACATCAACGACCGGGTGGAGAGCGAGGCACGCCTGCGGCTGTGGGCGCAGGCATTCGAACGCGCCGCGTTCGGAGTGGCCGTGTTCGACGCCCGCAATGCCACCATCCTCATGGCCAATCCCACGTTTGCGCGCGAGCGCGGCTACAGCGCGGAGGAAATGGCTGGCATGCCGCTCGACATGCTGTATCCGCCGGAATTGGTGGAGGAGCGCAAAAGGGTGCGCGAAGCCATCCACCGCGCACCGCATTCACTGACCGAGACCGAGCACGTCACCCGGGACGGCCGGCGTTTCCCGGTGCTGCTGGACTGTTCGGTGACTCATGACGCCACCGGCCAGGCCCAGCACGTGGTGGTGTACGCGCAGGACATCAGCCAGCGCAAGCAGGTCGAGAGCGAGCTGCGGCTGGCCGCGGTGGCGTTCGAGACCCTGGAGGCCATGATCGTGCTGGATGCCGACGGCGTGATCCAACGGGTCAACGCCGCCTTCACCATCCTCACCGGGTTCGAGGTGGCCGACGTGGTGGGTCGCAGCCCGGCGATGCTGCTCAACCACCGTCCGGGAGCGGACGATTTCGAACGGTTGTGGCCGCAGATTCAGCGCGAGGCGTTCTGGCTGGGCGAGCAATGGGTGGCGGTCAAGCAAGGCCAGCCGCGGATCGTGCGGCTGGAGGTCTCGGCCGTCCCGGACGAAGCCGGCCACGTGGCGCATTACGTCTGCGCGATGACCGACCTCACCAGTGAACGCGAGGCGCTGGCGCGGGCCGAGCATCTGGCCCTGTTCGACCCGCTGACCGACCTGCCCAACCGCAGCTTCCTGGCCGATCGCCTGCAGCACATGCTGACCGACCCGGCGCTGACCACCGGCGCCCTGCTGCTGCTCGACCTCGACCACTTCAAGCGTGTCAACGACCTGCGCGGGCATTCCACCGGCAACCAGCTGCTGACCTTCATCGCCCAGCGCCTGCGCGGCCTGCTGGGCGAGGCCGACGTGCTGGGCCGTTTCAGCGGCGGCACCTTCGCCATCCTGCTGCCGTGCACCTCGCGCGAGCCGGAGGCCTGCGACACCTACGTCCCGCAGTTCGCCGAACGCGTGCGCCAGGCCCTGCGCGAGCCGTTCTGGCTGGGAAGCCCGGTGCCAATCACGATCACGGCCAGCATCGGCTGGACGGAGTTGCATCCCGGCACCGGCCATGCCGATACCGCGATCAAGGAGGCCGAACTGGCGATGTACGCGGCCAAGGCGGCGGGACGCGACCGGGTCACCCGCTTCGAGCCGGCGATGGCGCAGCGGCTGGAGCAGCAGGAAGCCCTGGCCAATGATCTGCTGCGCGCCGTCGGCGGCGACATCGACGGGCTCGACTTGCACTACCACCTGCAGATCGACCGCGAGGGCCGCGCCATCGGCGCCGAGGCGCTGCTGCGCTTCACCCAGCCCGACGGCACCCGGGTCGGCCCGGACACCTTCATTCCGCTGGCCGAGGAAAACGGGTTGATCCTGCCGCTGGGGGATTGGGTGCTGCAGCGCGCCTGCCAACGCCTGGCCGCCTGGGCCGCCCAGCCGCACACCCGCGGACTGACGCTGGCGATCAACGTGAGCGCCCGCCAGTTCGTGCAGCCTGGATTCGTGGAAGACGTGGAGCGCGCGCTCGCGCGCAGCGGCGCCGACCCATCGCAGCTGAAGCTGGAGATCACCGAATCCACCCTGCTGGGCGACCTCGAGGCAGTGGCCGCCAAGCTGTCCCGCTTGCGCGCGCTGGGCATCCACATCGCCCTGGATGATTTCGGCACCGGCTATTCCTCGCTGGCCTACCTGTCGCGGCTGCCGCTGGACCAGCTCAAGATCGACCGCACCTTCGTCAATCGCCTGCCCGAAGACGGCAACGACGCCACGGTGGCGCAGACCATCATCGGCATGGCCCGCGGGCTGGCGCTGGAGGTGATCGCCGAGGGCGTGGAGACGCCTGCCCAGCGCGATTTCCTGGTCGCGCACGGCTGCGACGCCTTCCAAGGCTATCTGTTTGCACGCCCGCTGCCGCTGGCCGACTTCGAACGCCTGCTGCAGGAGCACTACACCGCGCATTGAACGCGCCGCGCCGGCATCGCTGCCAGCGGCTATCGTGGGCGAAGCACTGGTCGAGGGGGCGCTGCGCCCGGAGGGGAAGCATGGCATCGCTGCAGACAGACGTGGTGGTGGTGGGCGGCGGGCTGGCCGGGATCGTGGTCGCCCTGGAAGCGCTGCGCGCCGGGCAGCGGGTGGTGCTGCTGGATCGCGATACCCACGAGCGCTTCGGCGGCCTGGCGCGCTGGGCATTCGGCGGCATGGCGCTGGTCGGCACCCCGCTGCAATCGCGCCGGAAGATCGCCGATTCGCCCGAGCGCGCGTTTGCGGACTGGATGCGATTCGGCGAGCTCGACCCGCAGGATCTGCACGCCGTAGCCTGGGCCCGGCATTACGTCGAACGCTCGCGCCCCGATGTGCACGACTGGCTGCTGGCGCACGGCCTGCGCTTCCTTCCGGCGGTCAACTGGGTGGAGCGCGGCCGCGCCGGCGACGGCAACTCGGTACCGCGCTACCACGTGATCTGGGGCACCGCGCTCGCGCTCACGCTGCGGATGATCGCCGCGCTGCGCGAGGCCGGCCGCGGCAGCCGGCTGGTCATACTGCATCGCCACCGCGCGCTGGCGCTGGAGCAGAGCGGCGGGCGCATGGCCGGGGTGCAGGCGGTGGACGAAACCAGCGGCGCGCAGGTGCGAGTCGCCGCCGCAAGCGTCGTCATCGCCAGCGGCGGACTCAACGGAGATCCGGCCGAACTGCGTCGCAACTGGCCCCAGGACCGCCCGCTGCCGGCGCGCTTCCTCAACGGCGCGCACCCGTTCGCCGACGGGGCCCTGCACCATGTGGCCGCCGCGCTCGGAGCCTGCATCGTGCGCCCTGGAGAAATGTGGAATTACGCCGCGGGCATCCCGCATCCGTTCCCGCACTTCGAAGGCCATGGTCTGTCGTTGATTCCATGCAAGTCGGCGCTGTGGCTGGACGCCTCGGGTCGCCGCATCGGGCCGGAGCCGCTGGTGACCGGATTCGATACCCACTGGCTGTGCCAGCAGGTCGCCGAGCAGGAGAAGCCCTGGACCTGGCATCTGCTGAATCGCCGCATCGCGCTGAAGGAGTTCGCGATCTCCGGCGCGGAACACAATCCACGCATCCGCGATCGCCAGTTCCTGCGCTTCCTGCTGGAAACCCTGCTCGGCAACCGCCGCCTGCTGCGGCAGATGCAGCGGGAAAGTCCGCACATTCTGACCGCCGACACCCTGCCCGGACTGGCCGAACAAATGAACGCCCTGACCTGCTCGCACGACATCGACCCGGCGGTCCTGCAGGCCACCGTCGATGCGTTTGACGCCCGGTTCGCGCCCGGGGCCGACCCTGCGGCAGACCCGCAGGTGCGCCGCATCCAGGACGCCCGCCGCTGGGGCCCGGATCGCCTGCGCACCTGCGCGCCCGCCCCGCTGCAACAGCCCGGCGCCGGGCCGTTCATCGCCATCCATGCCCAGCTGGTGACGCGCAAGAGCCTGGGCGGGCTGCGCACCGATCTGCACAGCCGGGTGCTGGACGCCAACGATGCGCCCATCCCCGGGCTGTACTGCGTGGGTGAAGCCGCCGGCTTCGGCGGCGGCGGCGCCTGCGGCAAGCGCTCGCTGGAAGGCACCTTCCTGCCCGGCTGCATTCTCACCGCGCGCGCCGCAGCCCGCGCGATCGCCACAGGCCACTGACCAGAGGCTCTTCTGCATGAACGGCGCACATGCCCTGCTCCGGACCCTGGCCGACGCCGGGATCGACGTCTGCTTCAGCAACCCCGGCACCAGCGAGATGCACTTCGTGGCCGCGCTGGATGCCGAGCCGCGCCTGCGCGCCGTACTCACCCTGTTCGAGGGCGTGGCCACCGGCGCCGCCGACGGCTATGCGCGGATGGCAGGCAAGCCCGCCGCCACCCTGCTCCACCTCGGCTGCGGCCTCGGCAATGGCCTCGCCAACTTGCACAACGCGCGCAAGGGCAAGGTGCCGGTACTCAATATCGTCGGTGACCACGCCACCTGGCATGTCCCCTTCGATGCGCAGCTGCAATCCGACATCGAGACGGTGGCGCGCAACGTCTCGCCCGGATTCGTCCGCACCAGCCGCAGCACCGCCCAGCTCTGCCAGGACGCGGTGGATGCGATCGTCGCCGCGCGCGGGTTGCCCGGCCAGGTGGCGACCTTGATCTTGCCGGCCGATGTCTCCTGGGGCGACGGCGCCGCGCCCTGTCCACCGCCGCCGCCGCCCGTCCCGCCGGCCGCCGACGACGCCACCGTCGCCGCCATCGCCAGCGCGATCCGCGCGGGCGGCAATGCCGCCCTGCTGCTCGGCGGCCAGGCCCTGCGCGAGCCCGGCCTTCTGGCTGCCGCGCGGATCGCCGCGCAGTGCAATGTGAAACTTTTCTGCGAGGTATTCCCGACCCGGTTGGAGCGCGGCGCCGGGTTGCCTGCGCCCGAGCGGATTGCTTATCTGGCGGAACTGGCCGGCGTGCAGTTGGCCGGCATCAGCCATCTGGTGCTGGTGGACGCCAAGGCGCCCGTGTCCTTTTTTGCCTACCCCGGCAAGCCCAGCGACCTGGTGCCCGAACATTGCACCGTGCATACGCTGGCGACACCGGCGCAGGATGCCGTCGCCAGCCTGGAAAAACTCGCCGCCGCGCTGGGCGCGACGCAGGCCGTGCCTGCCCTGCAAGCGGCCATGCGTCCCGCGCGCCCGCGCGGACGGTTGACCGCCGCCAAAGTATGCAAGGCCGTCGGCCACCTGCTGCCGGAACGCGCCATTCTGATCGACGAGGCCATCACCTCCGGGCTGCTGCTGGGCACGATGACCGCCGGCTGCCCGCGCCACGACCTGCTGACCCTCACCGGCGGCGCGATCGGCCAATCGCTCCCGAACGCCGTCGGCGCCGCCATCGCCTGCCCCGACCGCCCGGTGCTGGCGCTGGTCGGCGACGGCAGCGCGATGTATACCACGCAAGCCTTTTGGACGATGGCGCGCGAACGCCTGGATATCACCGCGATCGTATTCAACAACGCCAGCTATTCCGTGCTGAACGTGGAGCTGGAACGGGTCGGTGCGGACACCACCCCGGGCCCCAAGGCGCGCTCGCAACTCGATCTGCACGAACCAGTCCTGGACTTCTGCCGGCTGGCGCAAGGCATGGGCGTGCATGCGGCCCGCGCCGAGACCGCGGAGGCCTTCTGCCAGGCCCTGGACTACGCGCTGGCGCATTCCGGCCCGCATCTGATCGAGGCCGTGGTGCCGGAGGCACTGGGGGGCGCCAAGCGCCGTCTGCTGCCCTGGCTGCTGCGCAGCTTGCCTGGCCTTCCGCTGCCGCTTCGACGCGCCATCAAGCGCAAGATCGCGCCCTGACCGATGCTCCAGCCGCAGGATGACCTCGCGTCCGCGACGTTCCGGACCGTTCGCCTCCGGGCTCTATCCCCAAGGGACCGCGCAGGCATTGGCCGTCCCCCTCGCGCCACCTTCGACGGGTCTGCGGCGGCTCTCCGTTCTGCGGCGACTGACTCGCTGCGCGCGATCGAAAAAAGCGCGGCACGTCCCTGTGCCGCCGGCGGTGCCGCATCCTGCGCCACCACCTCAACCACCCACGAAGGACTCACCCCAATCGCTCTGACTGGGGTCAGTCCTCGCTGACCCGCGTGATCCTTGCCAGCAAGGCCGCGCCATGTCCTTCCAGAGAGAAGCGCTCGTGCAGCGCTGCCCCCTCCAGCAGCAGACTGTCTCCCGCGTTCGCCACAGCGGGCATGCCGTCGACATCCACCTCCGCGCTCCCCTCGAGCAGATGCAAAAGCCAGGTCTCGCGCATGCTCGCGAACAGCACCATCGGGCCTGCCAGCGGGCGGTGCCAGAGCTGGACATCGACCCGCCCGCGCTTCCAGATCAGGCCCAAGTCCCGGCACGGCCCACCGAGTAATTCGGCGCGCAGCGGCCGCTCGCCCGGGAACCGCAACATCCCGTGCGGCGACCGCAGCTCCCGGGCGCGCCCGTCCTCGAAATGGAGGCGCAGGCCATCGCCCTCCAGCAGGACCAGCAGGCGCTCCATGCCAGGGAATTCGGAAAACGGCGCATCGTGGTGGATCTCGGCGAGTGACAGCCGCCACTCCCAGTCATCGCAATCCGGCACCCGCAGCACTTCCGACGTCCAGCCAGCCCCGTTTTTCCAGCGCATGCGGCGGTAATCGGCAGCCCGCAACAGGCGGAGGCCGCGGGGCGGGGCTTCCTGCCCCGCCACCGTGACACCGCTGCAGGCGCATCCGGCGTTCACCGACGCACGACCGGGACCGGCTTGGCCGCCGGCTTGGCCACCGGCTTGAGACCGGCCTGCTGAGCCGCCGGGGCCAGCGGGCGCACGCTGCCCACCGAAATCCGGTCGCGGTTTTTCTCGACCGTCTTCAGGCCGATGCCCTTGACCATTGCCAGCTGCTCGGGGCTGCGGAAGGCGCCGTTGGCTTTGCGGTAATCCACGATCGCCTGGGCCTTGGCCGGACCGATATTGACCAGGACCCGCTCCAGGGTGGCGGCATCGGCGGTGTTGATGTTGACGGTCTCGCTGGCGAACGCGCTGCCGGCCAGGGCGAGGAACAGGACCAGCGAGGACAGCAAAGTAGACAGGGCTTTCATGGCCATCTCCGTTAAGTTGTGGGCTTCCTTGCCGGAGCGCATGCAGCGTCCCGGTGTGCACAGGTTGCGCCGCGGGACGGGAAGCAGCCTATCGGGCGGCATCCCGGTCCGCATCGGAGGTTTTGCCGTCTGCTGGGTAGGAAAAATCCGATCTCCGAGACGCTCACGCCGGCCTGCCTGACCGGGGCGTACAATTGGAAGCTGCTTCCGTTTTCACTGGATTGCCCCCATGCAGAGCCTGCCGTTCGATGTCATCGGCGTGCGCGACTTCGTCGCCCGCAAATGGGACGAGGAGATCGTCCCGCAGTTGATCGAATACATCCGTATTCCCAACAAATCGCCGATGTTCGATGCAGACTGGCAGAAGAATGGCCATATGGACCGGGCCGTGGCGCTGCTGGAAACCTGGGCCAAGGCGCAGGCGATCCCCGGGATGCAGGTCGAGGTCGTGCGGCTGGAGGGCCGCACGCCGCTCATCTTCATCGACATTCCTGCCGCCAACGGGGGCCGTGACGATGATGTGGTGCTGCTTTACGGCCATCTCGACAAGCAGCCGGAGATGACCGGCTGGGACGCCGACAAAGGGCCGTGGACCCCGGTTCTGGCAGGCGATCGCTTGTACGGCCGCGGTGGCGCCGACGATGGCTACGCGATCTACGGCTCGCTGACCGCGATCATGGCGCTGCAGGCGCAAGGCGTCGCGCATGCCCGCTGCGTGGTACTGATCGAAGCCTGCGAGGAATCCGGCAGCTACGACCTGCCCTACTACGTCGACCACTTGGCCGAGCGGATCGGCAAACCCTCGCTGGTGGTCTGCCTGGATTCCGGCTGCGGCAACTACGAGCAGCTTTGGTGCACCACTTCGCTGCGCGGCCTGGCCGGCGGCAACCTCACCGTGAAAGTGCTGTCCGAGGGCGTGCACTCCGGCGATGCCTCCGGGATCGTGCCTTCCAGCTTCCGCATCCTGCGCGACCTGCTCTCGCGGATCGAGGACGAGGACACCGGCCGTATCCTGCTGGACGGCCTGCACGTGGAGATCCCCGCCGAGCGCCGTGCCCAGGCGCAGAAAGTGGCCGAGGTGCTGGGCAGCGAGGTGTACGACAAGTTCCCGCTGCTGTCCGGCATGGTGCCGATGAGCGACGATCTGGCCGAACTGGTCCTCAATCGCACCTGGCGCCCGGCGCTGTCGATCACCGGGGTGGATGGCATCCCGCCGCTGGAGTCCGCAGGCAACGTGCTGCGCCCGTTCACGGCCGTCAAGCTCAGCCTGCGCCTGCCGCCGACGCTGGATGGCAAGCGCGCCGGCGAACTGCTGCAGCAGGCGTTGCTGCGCGATCCGCCATACGGCGCACACGTCAGCCTGACCCTGGAAAAAGCCAGCAGCGGCTGGAACGCGCCGGCGCTGGCACCATGGCTGGAGGCCGCCATCGAGCAATCCAGCCAGGACTTCTTCGGCAAGCCGGCGATGTACATGGGCGAAGGCGGCACCATCCCGTTCATGGGCATGCTCGGCGAGAAGTTCCCGGGCGCGCAGTTCATGATCACCGGCGTGCTGGGCCCGCATTCCAATGCCCATGGCCCGAACGAGTTCCTGCACATCCCGATGGGCAAGGCAGTCACCGCCTGCGTGGCGCGGGTGGTCGCCGAGCACCATGCCGCCAGCCTGCGCGGGGAAACCACCGGCGTGGCCGCTGCTGCCGGCAACGCTTACGCCGGCACCCGCCACGCCTGCTGCTGAGGCGGTGCCTCCTGCGCGCGCCGCGCCCGGGTGGCGCGGCGACTGCGCCCGCGTCGCGCCATCCCTCTACAATCGGGCTTCGGCAAGCGACGCCTCGCCTGCTGCCTGCCCGTGCCTGCCCATGCCCGTCGATCCTGCCGCCCCCTCTCCCGCCCGACCTGCCGAACACACCCCGCTCATGAAGCAGTACTTCGCCGCCAAGGCGGAGCATCCGGACGTGCTGCTGTTCTTCCGCATGGGCGACTTCTACGAGCTGTTCTTTGATGACGCCCGCAAGGCGGCGCGGCTGCTGGACATCACCCTGACCCAGCGCGGGCAGTCGGCCGGCCAGCCGATCCCGATGGCCGGCGTGCCTGTGCATGCGTACGAAGGCTATCTGGCGCGGCTGGTGGCGCTGGGCGAATCGGTGGCGATCTGCGAGCAGATCGGCGACCCGGCGGCGGCCAAGGGCCTGGTGGAACGCAAGGTGGTGCGCATCGTCACGCCGGGTACGGTGACCGACGAGGCGCTCCTGGACGAACGCCGTGACACCCTGTTGCTGGCGGTCACCCGCGGCAGGCAAGGCTACGGCCTGGCCTGGGCGGACCTCGCCAGCGGCCGCCTGCGCGCCAACGAAGTGGCCGGCGAGGACGCGCTGGAGGCCGAGCTGGCCCGCCTGCAGCCCGCCGAGACGCTGATGCCCGACGAGGACGGCTGGCCGGCCTGCGTGCTGGAAGCGCGCGGCCTGCGCCGCCGGCCGCCGTGGCTGTTCGACGCCGACAGCGGGCGCCGCCAGCTGCTGCAGTTCTTCGGCGTGCACGACCTCACCGCCTTCGGGCTGGACGACCGGCCGCTGGCCGTCGCCGCCGCCGCCGCGGTGCTGGGCTACGTGGAGGAAACCCAGAAGCAGCGCTTGCCACACCTGCGCGGCATCGCGCTGGAGACCAGCGACGAGGCGATCGCCATGAACGCCGCCACGCGCCGCCACCTGGAACTGGATTCGCGCGTCGACGGCGACGTGAAGGCCACCCTGCTGGGCGTGCTGGACAGCACCGTCACGCCGATGGGCGGCCGCCTGTTGCGGCGCTGGCTGCACCGCCCGCTGCGCGACCGCCGCACGGTGGGCGAACGCCACCACGCTGTGCAGACATTGCTCGAGGCCCGCGCCGACGACGCCCTGCGCAACGCCTTTCGCGGCCTTGGCGACATGGAGCGCATCCTCTCGCGGGTGGCCCTGCGCAGCGCCCGCCCGCGCGACCTGTCCACCCTGCGCGACGGCCTGGCGCTGCTGCCGGCG
>Ga0067045_1004391_pt1 | contig 10895 bp, 11 predicted proteins | sample TerdegcTABiofilm_FD_59184 | JGI IMG/M metagenome (GOLD analysis project Ga0067045, IMG submission 59184) | Combined Assembly of (Gp0054472, Gp0054536) Wastewater bioreactor microbial communities from Singapore -Terephthalate degrading...
TGATTAAAGAGTACCTTTTATTTTAATAACTCGACAAGGTGTCCGGATGTGCCGTTATGCTGTCCGGATATTTCCGAAATGCTGTCCGGATGTTGCCGGAAACAGTGTCCGGATGCGGCCGAAATATGCAGATGACCCGGGCTTTTCCTGAGCCTGTGATGGCAACGTAAATAAAACCCTCCTGCGTATTTGTCTATTTGAACTCATTGTATCATTTCGAGCACCAAAAATCAACAATATAACAGGAAATAACAGGACAAAATATTGAGATAAATTTTGCATCAAAAAAAACCCGGAAAACCTGATAGATTCAGCATTCTCGGGTGGTACTATTCGTTGTTATTGGCGATTATCTCCTAAAGTCAGGAATACGTAAACCATTGATTTTACCTGCCTTTCCTAAATTTTTTGTAAATAAAAAACACGACCAAACTGTAATGTTCAATCGTGTAAATAATTTTTTATACCTTTAAGTGCTATAGCAAATTGACAAATCTATTCAACTCCAAAAAGTAAATCCTTTAATTCATCTGCCACCTGCAAAGCACTTTTACCATCAATATTCTTTTGAATTTTTGCCTTTTTGTATGTTCTTCCAAAGTATTCAATGTCCAGACTTATATCCTTTAAATAATGCTTTTCATTTTCTTTGGTTACTGGCGATTCCATTGGCTTTGAGTAATCATCATAAAATGTAATTCTTTTTAGAATATTTTTAGCCTTATCCTTTAATGCTATTGTAATAAGACTATCATCCTTTTTTATTATTTTCCAATAGTTATCCATCAGCCCACTTGGCGTCATAGCAAGAATAAAATTATCATTATTTTCTTTGAGAATTTTGCTTAAAACTACACTTGCCTTCTCTCTAAAGGTACGCTCAAAAGGATATTCTCTTTTCAAGAAGGTTATGTGGCTATTGAAATACTTCTCAACCTCAAAGTCAAAATCAAAGAATTTATATCCCACTTTGTCGGCTAATATCTTACCTACAGTAGATTTTCCAACACAGGAAACGCCTACAATAATAATTTTCATCAATTTCACACTCCATGTTATTAACAACATTATGCCTAATAAACAGTTTATCGATTACAAAACCAAAAATTGTAATCCTCCACCAAGTGATGATTTTTACTTTCCTTCTCAACCGTTTCCAAAAGGCAAAGGGGAAATGAATACTGTTTTCTTCCCATTTTTACTCTGACAATAATACCATGTAAATCATCAGAACCCTCAATGGCTGTAACCTTAATTATATCTCCGACTTTCAACGGACCAGGGTCATCCACAATTTCGGCTTCAAAAGGAAACTGAAGGTGGTCTTCAAGGTAATTCTGCCAGGCTTCCTCTATTTCCATGTCATCTTCGCTGCCGCATTTCCTTACAAATTCATCCACCCTTCGTTCCTGTTCTTCATAGAGCTTTTCAGCACGCTTCATTTCAATGGAACGCAGATTATCAGTGGATGCTTTCACATACTCAATTTCAGTCCCCGGAACAAGAAGTTTAAGCAGCTTCTTAAACTGACTCATGTCGGTCTCTTTTTTCTCTTTCTTAAGCTTTATCACTCCTTCATCAGTCTTCAGATTTATGAGTGCCTGTCTGCTTTTTGTACAAGTAACTCCTTTGATGCAGCCCCATTCAACAAAGAGGCTATCACTGCTCAATCCTGTCAAGATATGCAAACCTTTTTCATAAAGCTTTGCTTTTGCATTTATCAGTACCACATCCAGCGACGGGTGCTCTCCGAGATAATCAAATTCAAAGGCTCCAAGCTCTTTTCCGTATTCACTTTTTATGACTTCAAACATCCTGTATTCCCTTTCATTTATAACTTCTTATTTTCCACAACACTTTTTATACTTTTTCCCACTTCCACAAGGGCAAGGATGGTTCCGGCCTATCTTTTCGATATTCCGAACAGTCGTTGTGTTTTCAGCAATCAAGTCATTTTCATCATAGTCAAACCCATGTATAAATGGATTATATTCCTCATCACCCTCGTCATCGTACATATCTTCTATTTTGCTGGTATTTCCCAGCCATTTCGAAAGGCTTAAAACATCTTCCTTGGAAACAAGGCTGTGCTCCGAATACATTTTAGCTTCTTCCAGAACACATTCAATGCTTTTTGAGCCTTGTTCTTCAAGCCTGTAATCAATATCAGGAGAAGAAAATCCTAGAACATCCCCATCATTAGCTTTATTAATCTCTTCTTCCAATCCCCGAGGATGAAGATCAAGGCTTTTATCAATCAAGCACTCAACAATGTCTTCTCTTAAAAGGTGAAGCTTTTGGTTGTAAAGCTCTTTGAAATAGCAGACAACTTCATCTCTATCTATTATTCCATTTGCCACTAAGGCTACAAGGGATCCAAGTGCTGCCCGCCTAACATATGCATCACATTCCCTGCTTTCGATGATTTCCTTAATAGGTTCCAGGTTCCCATCATAAACCGATGCGATAATGCTTGAAAGCCCTTCCGTTATCGTATCTTCCAACAAAGGATTTATTATTCTCGGAGGCAGTTTCGCAATAGCTACTATACCAGGATAAGCTCGCTTTTCCTTAAAATATGCCAGAGTATACATTGCCAGGATGTGGAGAACAAAACTTCCTTCTTTGCATAGCTCCTCTGCATTGCTAACCGTATAATCCAGTATTTCGAGCAACTCCCCGGAGTACTTTTCCCTGTTTCCAATCAAATCGTTAAGCACTTCTATGGAAATGCCCTCTTTTATAGTCTCTAAGGCTTTTAAATGTTTTAAATCCATAATTCTTTCACTCCAAATCTAAATTCTTATGCAGCATGTTCTAAATATTTACACCATGATTCTACCATTTTAACGTTCACTTTAAAAGCGGTTTTTACTCCATAGAGTGCCGCTGCATCAGTAAAAACAACCGTCCCCGGAGCAACTCACATTCTTGCTTTAGAGCACTATTTTCCTCCACCAGCTTTTTAATATACTCATCTTTTTTAGCAAGCTTCTCTTTCAGGTTGGCTATCTGAGATTGTTTTCGGGATACCGGCGGTACGGGCACTGAAGGCTCAGCTTTTGCATACCCTATTCCATTGTCGTTCAAAAGCTTTCGTATATGAGGCTTGGCAAATACAGAACGTGACAGCCCTGTGGTTTCCATCAAATCTTTAATTTTAATACTGTACCCCTCGTTTTTAAGGTCATGGATTGCTCTGAGTACAAGGTTGGTAGTCTTTTGACGCTGTGTTTCCTGTTTTGCCACGAGCTGTTCCGGGACTTTACGCATGATAATCACCCTCCATCAATTTTTTGACTATTTTTTCAAACAGCTCCGCGTTACGCATCGCATTGGTCTTTATCATGGGATAGTCCTTGAATTTTTCAGCCTTGGTCTGCCATGCCAGCACCTGTTCCCTAAAGTATGGAAGCTGCTCCCTGTCGGGAATAAAGTGCTTGCAGTCCAGGCAGTTCCACATGTCGCTTTTACAGCCTGTAATATCTCCACAGATACCTCCCCGGACACGGTGTGCCCGAATACTTTTCAGCAGCCGTTTTTCGAGCTGTCCTTCCATATTGAGGATTCTGCCGCCGAACATTACATATGGATTTTCACTGTTTTCTTGTTCACTTAATACATATTTCTGCTTCTGAATCAGCGTTTTCGGTTTCAAATCCAGATGAGCATAGGAACCGAATAACATTGCATCACCGTGGTGGCCGGTCATATCCGCAATCTGAGGCAAGGTAAATCCCGCCTCCAGCCTATCGGTAATGCCATTGTGCCGGAACTGATGAGAGGTCAGTTTGTACATTTCCCCATCCTTATCACGGATATTATATTTTGCGCATATATTCTTAAAATTGTATGAAACATAACCCCATTGTACCGTATGATACCTACTCATTGATGTTGTCGTTCCATTTTTCAAGGTAAACTTGACCTGATAGGTAAAAAGGGCATCCTTTTTATTATCAGCCATAAACGGCTGCAATGATTTTGCAAGTTCCTGCTGCTCTCTGATCAGCCTTATCAGATATCCTCCACTTCCAGTGTCCTCTATATGAATTACCCTTTGTATCGGTTCTTTGTTCCCGCCATTCTGCTTCCATGTCGGGATAAAGAGGCAGAAATGCCCGTTATACGGCTTTAAGCAGTCTATCCTCATACCCTGTACTTCACTGATTCTTGATGGAATTAGCCGCAGTATCCAATAGATACACTTTATGGTCAAGTCTATTTCATCCCGCATAAAAACGGTATCAAGCTGCTTAGCAACGTCTTCAGGGATGTACTTATAGCCCAGCTTTTCGTGACTGTCATAGGGATTGTCTGCAAAAGGATTTTTAATATATTCACCATCCCAGCCATTCATCGTTTTAAGAAAAACGCTGACTGCCGACCATTTGGCATATTTTGTGCTCATTGCCTGTGGAGTATGGTCCAGGAGCTCTTTGTACTGTGAAGCAGTACTGATGTTAATCTCCGACAGCAGGGTATCTTCAGGCAAAAAACGAAAGAAGGACACCAGATCCAGTACATTTCGTTTCACACCTCTGATACCAATGCCGTTCAATAGTCTTATGATGGCAAAATATTTCACAACGGTGCGATACTGAACCTGAATGGCTGAAAAATAGATGGATACAGTATGAGGGTATTCTGCAAAACTCCGTCTTCGTTTGTCGCAGACCCATGTATCATCTTCAAAGCGAATGTTTGAGCCAAGCTCGTTTAGGAATTCGATATATCTTGCCTTTTGATACTCATCATAGGTTTCTGTTATTAACGGTTTTAATATCCCACTCATTTGTCCACCTCGCTGTCCACAATAGAATTTACAATGTTTTGATAGCACTCTAACAAAAAGCTTTCCTGCTTATACTCCTTAAAGTCAGTATAATCAATAATGTTATTCTGTGCATAAGACATCAGCAGGCCGTCTACAATGTTTTTTTGCTGTTCCAGCAACTCCTGCCAATAGGGGAGGTACTTCTTGCCGGTACAGAGGTTTTTACAGTTGACGCAATTAAACATGCTGTTACGATTGGTACAGCCACCATCAGCAGCCTTTTTCAGGCAGTAACCAAGCTCCACCTTTCGCTGCTCCAGTCTGAAATCTATATACAGGAGCCGGCGTTCTTCCTCTGAATACTCTGCTAATTGCTCTCCGGACAAAAGCAGGTCAAATTTATCCTTGAAAAATTTTGTATTAAGCTCAGCAAGCTTCATTTTTCTAACTTCCGCATAATATCTTGCAGTAGTACCACTGTTAAGATGCCCCAGCCAATAGGCAAGTTCTTCCACCGTTGCACCGTTTTCAATCAGCGTAACGGCAAGTGTCTTACGGTACTGTCTGCTGATAAAGCACCAAAGCTCTCCGGTTTCATCACAGATTTTGTATTTTTCAATCAGCTTGTTTATGAGCAGTGCAAAATACCATATATTGAGCATACTGGCTTTAAAGTTCTCTCTTTTCCGGATAAAGATATATGGGAGACCATATTCATCCCGCAGCAGTTTCGTAGATTTGATTTGCCTCTCTATTTCATTGGCAAGAGAGCAGGAAATCAGTACCCGATGATAATCGGGGGCACCGACCTTGCGTCTTGCAGACAGCATCTTGTAGGGCTTATACTTCAGCAGTACATAACCCTCATATTTGGATTTTTCAAGGCAATCCGCTTCGAGGAAAAGCACTTCCTTTGCCCGCATACCTGTATTGGAAAAGATTTTGAACAGCAGCTGGTAAACCTCCTGCAGCTCGCTTATATGAACTTTGAGCTGTTCCATCACACATTCCGGAATGACAGGGGTATTTTTGACATAATCCTTGGAGTTCCTAAAGATGAATTTCTCAAAGGGATTTTGATACGGCCGGGGGCTTTTGATGCTCTCGTCCCTCATATTGCCCATCAGGTAGGCGCATACGATTTTACAGGTGCTAAAGACTGTCATTATATTCCCCTGTGTTTTTTCCCTGCCACAGTTTGTCGTTTCTGCATTCTCAAGGGCAATGTGAAGCGCTTTCGCATCCACATCATCCACATCTGCAAAATATTTGATGTTTGGATTGTGCGTGGTCAGTAGATTAACCGCATAGGCAACCTGGGACAGGAACCGGTCTTTTATCCGATTGACCGCCATAAAGCGATGCTTCATGTAGTGTTTCACTTCCAACCGCATGGAAGGACTGTTGATGATGGTAAAATCCATCTTGTTGTAATACAGAGATGGACCGTGCTTACTGTACAGTACCCACACATCCCTGTTTACATCTAACTGGAGCCGGTTTTCCGCTATGAACTTTTGGGACTGCACCTCAGATTCATCTCTAGCAATGTCTTTTAGTACAGATTGGAACGCCTTGTCATATCCTTTAATACCTGTCCTTGCAACTGTTCCAAACAGCCATTCATTCAGTTTGTGAACACTTATTCTTTCACGTCGTTCTGTATAACCCTCGGCGACAGAACGAAGATACGCGGTTGTAGCATCAAGCATTGCCATGCAATATCTTGCTACCCTCATGGCTCCGATTCGTGACGTAATATCCTGCAGGCTGTCTTTGCGCTCCATTGCTTCCTTGATTTTTTTCATCCAGAATGCTCCGAATTCTTCATTTACGATATCAACAAAAAGATGGCTGTTGTCTATCTCTTCAAGGATATACATAAAATTGTACCGGATTGTATTTTCTTTACTGCAGAGCATTGTTTCAAACACATGACCTATGCCAACCTCTTTTGAATGAATGCATTTGTCGCTTTCGTACCATTCCATAACAAACTGCTTGGTGTAGTAACGAAACATTTTTAGAAAGTCTTCACGATAAGCCTTGTACCCAATGGCAACAAAGGAAATGCCTCCGAAGAACCGGAAGGCTTCACAGAGTGGAGCGTTGTCCTGTCTATAGGAGCCGCTTTGTAAGGCATCTCTATATGCTTCTATGCTGGCCATTGTCATATCAACCGTGATATTTAACCGATGAAACATAGCTATTTCCGCGCCGTCGATATGCCATAGCGCCGAAGCCTGTTTGATTTCCAACCGTTTAATCATTGCAGCCACCCTTCCCCTTGTGAAGTTTTTCCATGACAGCCCTGGCAATCACTTGATTATTGTGATTGCGGTACGGCTCAATGGAATCGGTGCTGCGCCAGCCGAAGCATTCCAGCATAATTGCATCGGTTAAGCCATCTTCCGGATGGAGGATTTGGTGCTCAATGAATTCCATCGCTTTTGTGCTGCGGCCGCTATGTGTTCTGATTTTTGCAGGGTCTATGCCTGCCCTCCGGGCACAGCCCTTAAGGATGGCGAGGTAGTTGCGGTAGGAGAGAGGCATTCCATAGCATCTTCCCTTTCTGAGATTAAGGAAAAGGTACTGACTGATAATACCGCTTTCATTTTCGGCTATCATTCTCTCAGTTGCTATGTAGCTGTCCAGAAGTTCGCAGGTTTTTACCGGAAGTGCTACTGTTCTGAGGTGGTTGCGGCTGTCACCTATCACTGAGGCTCTGCCCTTGGAGCGTGTCGGCTGGATAATTCTTTCCACCGGATTGTAATTGTCCAGTTTGATACTCAGCGCTTCATCAATGCGGAATCCCTCCAGTGTAAGCCGAAATACCGCTTCATCCCGTAAGGTGAGAAAGCTTCCACATAATGCCTGCTTTTCGCTGTCATCATACCATTTAATGTACTCTTTACCGCCCTTTAAGCTGGGCAGATACCTGTCTATGATGTATTTGTAGTCATAAGAGTATATCTGCCCATACAAAAAGGACTTTTTTGCCTTGAAGGTATCTGTCCTGGTCTTGAACTGCATATTGGTTTCGTAATTGTTATCCAGCCATTTGTAGAACTCAGTAATAACGGTTATATACTGGCTCAGTGTAGCATAGGTAATAACCGTTTCAAGCGACCGGATTTTGAGGTCATTCAAGCTTCCGTAGATTAAGCTCTGAATGAAAGCGGCAACCTCTTTGTTAGTCGCCACGTCATATTCGACACCATAGCTGTTCAAGTAATTCAGATACACCGACAGTTTTTGTGCATACTTCCTGCCAGTGCTGACCTTTCTGAGGCTTTTTGCTTCGATCCACTGGTTTACCTTCCACATCGGCAAAAGGTTGTCTGTTATCATATACCTTTCGATAATCCTGCCGTTTTCTGTTTCAAACTTAAAACTCTTAAGCTGAAACCGTTTGTTTTCCATTTGCATAACATACCAACTCCTATTTTTAAGATAGGGGTAGTATATCATGCTGAAATGATTGTCAGAGAAACGCAAACCAAAAGCATACCTTATCTGACTTAGCCCTGGTAGTTGAACATTGCCCTTATTTTTTCAGAAAGCGTTGGAAGGATAGTCGAGCCAAACAGCAGATACAATCCTGCAAGTACTAAAGCTCCCAAAACCACACTGATCATTATGTTAATGGCTAAGTCAATCATCCCTGACCCACTTTTATCTGATACTATCCCCTTAACAGTAACTACTGCCCTCAACATCTTTTCTCTTGCCTTCGCAATTAAGTTTTTCATAATTCGATCTCACCTTTCACACTTATTATTGATTGTTTAATGACTGCTAGCAATGAGGGGGAGAAAACCTTTTTAAAAGTTTTTCTCCCCCTCAAGCTCCCCTTTTTTCCAAACAAAAAGGCGGGGTTTCTATCGTGTTAATTTGTATCGTGTACATCTTCTACAGGAAAGATTGCCGTGTCCACAAAGCCCTCCCCGTGCTGGGAACGAAGCAGATTCTGTACCGCCGGAAGCTTACTGGTCAGCTGGTTTTTTACCCTGGTTGCAATTTTTCTCATGGCAATTTACCTCTATAAATTCATTTTCATACCGGTAGATTCCGGCTCCGGCTTTGCATCATGAAGCCCTTGAGTTTGCTCCTGATGCGCAGCGAGAAAATCACAGGCGTTGGGCAGGAAAGCGGCGTAGCGGGCATAACTACTTCCCTCGCTTTCTACGAGTATACCGTCCGGCCTGTCCTCACCCACTACTAAGAGGCAATGATACACACCTTGCCTATCGCAGTACATGAGATCAACGTTGTCCCGGATAAAGTCATAGTCGTCCAGCATGTTTTTAGAAAACGCATCGTATTGCTGTGAGGTAAGCTCAATTACTTTTTCAATAACGCAGTCCCTGGGCTGAAAGTCAGCGGTCTTTCTTTCAAAGATGGCTTTGGTCTTTAACATTTTTTCCCTCCTTGGCAAACAAAAAAGCCATCCCTTTCGAGATGACTTATGTTTCAATATAATTCTGTTGGCTACATACTCTGGGTAAAATCTGACAAACCTTTGCGGTCCGGCTTCATGCCGTCGGCAAGAGCCAGCGTCTTTTCCCATGTCTTTTCGGTTTCATATTTGAGAAACTCATAAAGGGGATTTAAGTCCTCGGCTTCATCATACTTTTGCAGGCACTCGTAATACATCCGCTTATCCTCGTTATAGACGATAAGGGGCGGGTGGTTATGAGTCATGAGATAGTAATTCATGAGCGTCCTGCCGACACGCCCGTTTCCGTCTGCGAAGGGATGGATATACTCAAACCTTGCATGAAAATAGGCGGCGGCTTTTAAGACATCCTTTCCCTCATACGCGTTGACTTCGGCAATCAGCTCTTTCAGATCCTTTTCCACATCTTCCGCAGCGGAGCCCACCTCATGGACGCCGGTTACATAATCGTGCTTTTTAAATTCGCCTGGCCGCTCCTCATTTTCAATATACCTGCGCTCATCGTAAGTTCCGCTGGTGAGAACCTTGTGAATTTCCTTAACCAACTCTATGCTGAGAGGCTCCTTTTTCACGATTTTTTCTTTCAAAAACTCATAGCACAGCTTTTGATTTTGCTGTTCAAACAGGGCACGGGGACTTCCGGTATAGTCTACAACCCTGCCGTTTTCAAAGATTTCCCTTGTATCATGATAGGTGATTTCCTCGTTTTCTATCTTTCCGGAATGAAACGCAAACAGGATGCGGAAGCTGTCAAGGTATTTATCTAAATCAGCGGCGGATGCAATTTTGTACGACTGCCACAGTTCAACAGCCTTATTGTATAGCTCCAAACACACCCCTCCTTTTTTACATTATTTGTTTCATTATACCACACTTTTAATAAGCTTAGACAGAATTGCGAAGGTTATAGGTTTATTCTAACAGGAAGTCTCGCCATCGGAAGCTGCCCATTTTTCTAATCCGCAGCATCGTTTTTCACCCTGCTTACGGGCAGATAGTTTCTTGGGTTTTGCTTTTCACCGTTCACTCGTACCTCAAAGTGCAAGTGCTCTCCGGTACTTCGGCCTGTGGAACCGACCTGTGCGATGATGTCGCCCGCCTTCACGGTCTGCCCCTCAGTGACAAGGATTTTGGAGCAGTGGGCATATATGGTGACGAAGCCGCCGCCGTGATCGATGGCCAGATGATAGCCGTAGCCTGTGTTCTTATAGCGCACAAACTGCACCGTACCATCAAGGGCTGCATGGATCGGTGTGCCTTTGGGCGCGCCCATGTCCAGTCCGGAGTGTCCCTTGCGCTGGCCGGTGAAGGGGTCACTTCTATAGCCAAATTCCGAGGTAACCATGCTGCGCCAGTTTTCACCGAGAGGAGAACAGAAACCGTCCACGCCGATAAAGGGTGCATCGGACAGCGGCAGTCCGTTTACCCAAGCATCGAATTCTTCTCCATAGGTGGGGACACTGCCGCCGTAGTCAATGCGGTAGTAAATCTCCGAAGCGTTGGCCTGTTCCTCATAGGTGATTTTCCTATCGAGGGCGCTCTGAAGGTTTCCGTAAATTTCCGGCAGTGATTTAAGCGGCACAGCCACGGTGTATTCTTCCTCCGAGGTTGTGCCATCGCCATTGTCCACGGTTCGGGTGCGGGTTTCATAACGGACAA
>Ga0067045_1032091_pt1 | contig 10894 bp, 10 predicted proteins | sample TerdegcTABiofilm_FD_59184 | JGI IMG/M metagenome (GOLD analysis project Ga0067045, IMG submission 59184) | Combined Assembly of (Gp0054472, Gp0054536) Wastewater bioreactor microbial communities from Singapore -Terephthalate degrading...
TGCCAGGCATCGATGGTGCCGGCCCAGGCGGCATCCAGCGCCACCGGCCCCAGCGCCTGCACCGGCACCGGCTGCCCTGCCCCCGGCGCCGTGCCCCGCAGAACCACCCCCTCGAGCCCGGCCACCGCGCGCAGCGCCACCACCCGCAACCCCTTCAGCGTGGCCCAGGCTTGCACGCGACCTTGCCCGGCTTGCGGCGAAACGCCGGCCCAAGTCAGCACCCCGGCCAGCTCGGCCAGGTCGGCCTGGCGGCTGCCGGCATAGACGCGGCCATCGCCGCTGGCGCGATCCAGCGTGCCCGCCACGTCGAACGGCTGGCCGGCCCGGTGCAGCCAGGCGCGCGCGCCGGCATCCACCCGCGCGCCGCTCACGCGCAGGCGCAGATCGATCCGCGGCAGCGCCAAGTCCACGCCCAACTCCGGCGCCAGTACCCGCAACCGCGCCTGCGCCAGCTGCAGCTCGCCGAGCTGGGACAGCGTGTCCAGCGGATTGACGCTGGTCTGCTGACCTGGCAAGCCGCGGACCCGCCACTGCCCGTTTGCATCGCGCTGCAGGGTCAGATCCAGGCCGCGCAGGCGCAGCTCGGTCAGCGATCGCCCGGGCAGCCAACCGGTGTAGGGCGCGACCAGCAGCTCGGCGTCACCGATCGCCAGCGGATGGGCGCCTTCGCCCACCCGCAGGTTGTCCAGCCGCAGCAGCGGGCCGCGCCGGGTCCATTCGGTGCTGACCCGGTCGAACGCCACCGGATGGTGCGCGCGCGCGCTCAGCCATGCCGCGATCTGCTGCGGGTGCTGCTGGAGGACCGGCAGCAGCTGGCTGGCCACGGTCACCAGCAGCGCCACCACCAGCAGCAACAGCGCCAGCGCGTACCAGGCTCCCCGGCGCAGCAGGCGCAGGCGGTGACGCCACGGCATGCTCATGCGTCCCGTCCCCTGCCTTGCGCGCCGGGCCGGGACGGGGATGCCGGCCGGCGCGCCGGGCGCGCACGCGCACGGCCGATGGCCTCAGAGCAGCACCACATCGAACTGCTCCTGCAGGTATTGGGCGTCGGCCTGGAAGCGGATCGACTTGCCGATGAACTCCTCCAGCTCGGCCACCGCGTTGGATTCCTCGTCGGTGATCCTCGCCACCACCTTGGGCGAGGCGATCACCAGCAGGCGCGCCGCCTCGAACTGGCGCACCGCGCGCACGATCTCGCGGAAGATCTCGTAGGTGACGGTTTCCGCGGTCTTCACCATCCCGCGTCCGCCGCACTCGTGGCAGGGCTCGCACAGCTGGCGCTCCAGCGACTCCACCGTGCGCTTGCGAGTCATCTCCACCAGGCCCAGCGGCGAGAAGTCGTACACCGTGGTCTTGGCGTGGTCTTTGGCCAGCGACTTCTCCAGCGTGCGCAGCACCTGCCGGCGATGCTCGGCGTCGTGCATGTCGATGAAATCGATGATGATGATCCCGCCCAGGTTGCGCAGGCGCAGCTGGCGCGCCACCGCCTGCGCCGCCTCCAGGTTGGTGCGGAACACGGTCTCCTCGAGATTGCGCTGGCCGAGGAAGCTTCCCGTGTTCACGTCCACCGTGGTCATCGCCTCGGTTTGGTCGATGATCAGGTAGCCGCCTGACTTCAGCGGGACTTCCTTGTCCAGCGCACGCTGGATTTCATCCTCCACGCCGTACATGTCGAAGATCGCGCGCGCGCCGGTGTAGTGCTCCACCTTGTCGGCCAGCGCGGGCATGTAGCGCGCGGCGAATTCGCGCAGGCGATCGCAAGTTTCGCGGGAGTCCACCCGCACCCGCTCCACGTCGCGCCGGATCAGGTCGCGCACCGCGCGCAGCGGCAGGCTCAGGTCCTCGTACACCCGGCTTCCCACCGCAGCGCTGGCGGATTTGCGCTCCACCAATTCCCATACCCGGCCAAGGTAGGCGATGTCCTCCGCCAACGCCTCCTGCGGCTGGCCCTCGGCATTGGTACGCACGATGTAGCCGTGGCCCGGGCCGCCGGCGGTGAGTTCGGCCATCAGCCCTTTCAGGCGCGCACGCTCGGCCTCGTCCTCGATCCGCGCGGAGATGCCGATCACCTTCGAGCGCGGCAGCAGCACCAGGTAGCGGGAAGGAATGCTGATCTGGGTGGTCAGGCGCGCGCCCTTGCTGCCGATCGGGTCCTTCACCACCTGCACCACGATTTCGGCGCCATCGCGCAGCAGCTCGGTGATCGGCACCTGCACCTGCGGCGACGCCAGCGGCGGCGCATCGCCGTCGCCCGCGCCCAGCGGCGCGCTGCGGAAGATGTCGTTGGCATGCAGGAAGGCGGCGCGCTCCAGGCCGATGTCCACGAACGCGGCCTGCATGCCGGGCATCACCCGCTGCACCTTGCCCTTGTAGATGTTGCCGACCACGCCGCGCTGGCTGCCGCGCTCGATGTGCAGCTCCTGCAGCATGCCGTTCTCGACCACTGCGACGCGGGTCTCGCGCGGGGTGACGTTGACCAGCAACTCCTCGCTCATGACGGCAGCAGCCCGAACTGGCGCAGCAGCCCGGCGGTATCCCGCAGCGGCAGGCCCATGACGCCGGAGTAGCTGCCGTCCAGCCGCGCCACGTGGGCCTCGAACCGCCCCTGGATGGCGTACGCGCCGGCCTTGCCCTGCCACTCGCCGCTGGCCAGATAGCGGGCGATGTCGGCCTCGGACAGCGGGTCCACCGTGACGCGGGTCAGCGCTGCCGCCTGCGCCTCGCGCCCGGCGCTGACCAGCGCCACCGCGGTCAGCACCTCGTGGGTGCGGCCGGACAGCGCGCGCAGCATCGCCGCCGCGTCGTCCGCATCCGCCGGCTTGCCGAACACGCGGCCGTCGAGGATGACCTCGGTATCCGCCCCCAGCACCACCGCGTCAGGCGCCGCGACCACCGTCAGCAGGCCGGCACCGGCCTTCTCGCGCGCGACCCGGCGCACATAGTCGGCAGCGGGCTCGGCCGGCCCCTGCTGTTCGGGGACGTCGAGATCGAGGAGACCAAACTCCAGCCCGAGGCGGGACAAGAGTTCGGCGCGGCGGGGCGAGCGCGAGGCAAGATGCAGCATGGCCGGAAGTCTAACCCGCGCCTGCCTGCCGGCCGCACTCGCGCGGCGCTGGCCTGGCGGCGGCTCACCGCCCGTTCACTCCGGGCATGCGAAAGCTTTGTCCCACCCCTCCCTGGAGCCCTCCATGCGCCTGCGTCCGCTGCTGCTTGCCTTCGCCCTTGCCACCGCCCTGCCGATGACCGGCCGCGCCCAGTCCGCCGCCCCCCCCGTGGCGCAGACCACCCTGCTGTCCGTGTCCGCCAGCGCCGAGGCCAGCCGCGCGCCGGATATCGCCACCCTGTCCACCGGGGTCGTGACCCAGGCAACCGACGCCAACGCCGCGATGCGCGAGAACGCCCAGCGCATGGATCGGGTGATGGCGGCGCTGCGCGCGGCGGGGATTGCCGACCGCGACATCCAGACCAGCGGCATTTCCCTCAACCCGCAATACAAGTACGCGGAAGGCGCGCCGCCCGCGATCACCGGCTACCAGGCCAGCAACACCGTCAATGTGAAGGTGCGCGAGCTGGCCCGGCTGGGCAAGGTGCTGGACGCACTGGTGGCGCAGGGCGCCAACCAGATCAACGGCCCCAGCTTCGGGATCGACAAACCCGAGGCCGCACTGGAGGAGGCGCGCCTCGCCGCGGTACGCAAGGCGCAGGCCATGGCCCGCACCTATGCCGATGCCCTCGGCATGCGGGTATTGCGGGTGGTCAGCCTGAGCGAAGGCGGGGCCACCCCGCCGCGTCCGCTGCCGGTGATGCGGGTCGCCGCCGCGCCGATGGCGATGATGGAGAAGGACACTGCGGTGGCGACGGGCGAAAGCACCGTCTCGGTCAGCGTGGACATGGTGTTCGAGCTCGGCCGCTGAGTCCGCACACCCGCTTTCGGCCGCCTTCGCCACGACGCCCGCCACGTGCGGGCGTCGTCGTTTCAACCCTCCGGGCAGCCCCCGTCTGCGCCTGACTGAATCGCACCACAACCGTCCTCACGCCGCCCATTGCCGGCGCGCAGTCGGTGGTTGCAGCGTAGAAGCGTGCCTCGCTGCACGCATCGTGGTGTTCCGTTCGCTTTCCGAAGGAGTTCGACCATGATCCACGCCCATTCCGCCCCCGCCCTGCCTGCCGTTCGCCCGCGCCCGGATGCCGCGCGCGTGCTGACCCTGAGTGCGACCCTGGTGCTCAATCTGCTGCTGTTCGGTTTGCTGATGGTGCCGATGGCGCTGCCGACGCCGCAGGCGCCCGCCGCGCAACCGCGCAATCCGCAGCTGCGGATCATCCCGCGCACGCCGCCGGTGGTGGAGGTCACGCCATTGCCGGTGTCCCCGCCGACGGCCGCACCTGCGCCTTCGCACCCGGTCACGCATGCGCCTGCGGTGTCTGATCCGGCCCCGGTGATCCGCCACGAGGACGGCCCGGCGCCGGCAACTGACAACGGCGACACCGCCGGCGATGCCGGGCCCGTCACCGACACCCTCCCATCCACTCCCGCCGCGCAACCGATGCAGCTGGCCTACCGCAGCGCCCCCGCTCCGGCCTATCCGCGCGTGGCGCTGCAGCAGCGGCTGTCGGGCACCGTGCTGCTGCAAGTCCTGGTCGACGTGGACGGGCGTCCGCTGGACGTCACGGTGGCGCGTAGCAGCGGCGCCCGCGTGCTGGACGAAGCGGCGCGCATGCAGGTACTCAAGCACTGGCGCTTCCAGCCGGCCCTGCAGGATGGGAAGCCGGTACAGGCCATCGGCCTGGTGCCGGTGGAGTTCACCTTGCGCCAGTGAGCGCCGCGCGAATGCCTCCGGGACGGCGTCAACCGGCCTGTGGCCGTCCATCCGGCTGCCAGCGGGGCGGCTCCGGCCAGCGCGCCTCCTGGTTGCCCTCCAGGATCCGGCGCAGATCGCGCGGATCGATCTGCGGCGCCAGCGCGTGCAGCAGGGCCAGCGCGTATTCGCGCAGCACGCGCCCGCGCGGCACCACCGCCCAGGTGATGCATTCCGGCAGTTCCAGCGGCGCCTGCAGCACCCGCAGGTCGGCATCCTCGCGCCCCGACACCGCCATCTCGGCCAGCAGCCCGGCACCCATGCCGGTGCGGACGTAGGTCTTGATGAGGTTGGCATCGCGCGCGGTCATCGCGATCTGCGGCGCCACTCCGGCCTGCGCGAACGCGCGCTGCAAGGAGGAATCGGGATGCTTGGAGGATTCGTAGGAAATCAGCGGGTACAGCGCCAGCTCGGCCAGGCTGGGCGCCTGCCCGCGCGTCGCCAGCGGATGCGCGGCCGGCACCAGCAGCACCCGCCGCCAGCGGTACAGCGGCACCGCCACCCCGCCGGTGGCGGGCGCCGGCCCAGCGGTGCTGATCAGCCCGAAATCGGCCTCGTCGAGCTTGTCCAGCACCTCGGCATCGCCGGCCGCGAACAGGTCCACGCTGACCTGGGGATAGCGCCGCGCCAGTTCCGCGATCACCGGCGGCAGCACGTAGCGGGCCTGGGTGTGGGTGGTGGCCAGCAGCAGCCGGCCGCGGTACTCGCCGCGCTCATTGGCGGCGTAGCTGCGGATGTTGGCAACTTCGGCCAGGATCTTGCGTGCGCTCTCGATCACCTTCACGCCCGCCGGGGAGACGCCTTCCAGGCTGCGTCCACGGCGCAAGAACACCTGGAACCCCAGTTCCTCCTCCAGCTGCTTGAGCTGCTTGGACACGCCGGGCTGGGTCGCATGCACGCGCTCGGCCGCCTGGGTGATGTTGAACCCGGCATCGGCGATCGCCACCAGATAGCGCAGTTGGACGAGGGTCATGATGAGGATAAGTAATATCTTTGCATCTTGATGATGCGATGATTATACCGACAAGCCCGCCGCATCCGGGGTATTCCCGGCAAGCATAAGCAAACGCCCGCGCACCATTTCACGCCCTCCCCGCGCCAGGCCTAAGGTGCGGCTCCTGCCGCGCCCCTGCTCGGCATCTCCCCCGACGCTCCCGCGAGGCTTTCCAGATGGCCCTGTACGACAACATCCTCGACACCATCGGCCACACCCCCGTGGTCAAGCTGCAGCGGCTCGCGCCGGCGCACGCCAGCGTGTACGTGAAGGTGGAATCGTTCAATCCCGGCGGCTCGGTCAAGGATCGTCTTGCCCTGGCGATCGTGCTGGATGCCGAGCGCCGCGGACTGCTGCAGCCGGGGGCCACCATCGTCGAGGCCACGTCCGGCAACACCGGGGTCGCGCTGGCGATGGTGGCGGCGGCGCGCGGCTACCGCTTCGTCGCGGTGATGAGCGAGACCTTCTCGGTCGAGCGCCGCAAGCTGATGCGCGCCTATGGCGCCAAGGTCATCCTGACCCCCGCCGCCGAACGCGGCAGCGGCATGGTGCGCAAGGCGCGCGAACTGGCGGAACGGCACGGCTGGTTCCTGGCCAGCCAGTTCACCAATCCGGCCAATCCGGCCTACCACCGCAACACCACCGCCGCCGAGATCCTGCGCGACTTCGCCGGGCGCCGGCTGGACGTGTTCGTCAGCGGCTGGGGCACCGGCGGCACGCTCACCGGCGTCGGGGAAATGCTGAAGGCGGCGCGCCCGGACGTGCGCATCGTGGCGGCCGAACCCGCCGGTGCGGCCCTGCTCAAGGGCGAGGCCTGGCAACCGCACAAGATCCAGGGCTGGACCCCGGACTTCGTGCCCGAGGTGCTGAACCGCGGCGTGGCCGATGAGCTGCGCACGGTCACCGATGAGGACGCCATCGCCACCGCGCGCCGCCTGGCAGCCGAGGAAGGCCTGTTCGTCGGCATCTCCGCCGGCGGCACCGCCGCCACCGCCCTGGCACTGGCGGAGGAAGCGCCAGCCGGCAGCGTGCTGTTGGCCATGCTGCCCGACACCGGCGAGCGCTACCTGAGCACCGCGCTGATGACCGACATCCCCGAGGGCAGCGATGACGAGTGGCTGGCGACACTCGGCTGAGGGCGCCGCGCAGGCGCCCCGCCGCTCCGGGATGGCTCAGTGCCCGGGAAGCGCTACTGCGCCTCGCTGAACACCTTTGAAAGCTCGTCGGTATCGAAGTACTTCGCGAGCTCGCCCATGCCGGCCTCGACGGCGGGATCGCTGAAGATCCCCTTCGCGGCCACCTGCCCCAGCAGCTGGAACGCGGTATCCACTGCGGCCTGGCCTTCGTACTTGAACGCCGCAGCGGTCTGGCTGCGGCAGGTGTCCGTGAGCAGGCGCATGTACAGACCGGCCGCCTGCCGGTTGATCCCGTCGCGGACGTCGGCCGGCATGCTGACATAAGGCGCCACGTCCTTCTGCAGCGCGATGGCCGAGAAAATCCATTTCACCAGCAGCGTCTTGTCGGCATCGCTGGTGGACGACACCAGGCACTTGCCCAGGTCATCCGCATACACGCCGGCGCGGGCGTGCTGGGCCGGCAACGCCAGCGATGCCGCCAGGCAGGCGGCGACTACATGCTTCACGTCACGCTCTCCTTAGAATGACCGCAAGACCCCTCCGGGCCGGGATCATACCCGCACCGGGGGCAGCGCTTCAGCGACGCCCGTACGCGTCTTCGTAGCGGACGATGTCGTCCTCGCCGAGATAGTCGCCGGACTGCACTTCGATCAGCTCCAGCATCTCGCTGCCGGGGTTCTCCAGCCGGTGCTTGGCGCCGATCGGAATATAGGTGCTCTGGTTGGCGAACAGCTCGAACACGTCGTTGTCGCGCGTCACCCGGGCCACCCCGCTGACCACGACCCAGTGCTCGGCGCGGCGCGCGTGTGACTGCAGCGACAGCCGCGCGCCCGGCTTCACCTTGATGCGCTTGACCTGGAAGCGCTCGCCCACGTCCACCGAGTCGTAGCTGCCCCACGGACGATGCACTTCCCGGTGCAGCACGGCCTGCGAGCGGTCGTCGCGCTTCAACCGCGCCACCACGTCCTTGACCTGCTGCACCTTGTCCTTGCGCGCCACCAGCACGGCGTCGTCGGTCTCCACCACCACCAGGTCGTCCACGCCGACCAGCGCCACCAACCGGCGCGCGTAGGCGTAGCTGTTGCGGCTGTCGATCGCGATCACGTCGCCGTGGTGGGCGTTGCCGTCGGCGTCCTGCTCGCTGACGTCCCACAGCGCCGACCACGAGCCCACGTCGTTCCAGCCGATGTCCACCGGCAGCACGGCGGCCGCGTCGGTCTTTTCCATCACCGCGTAGTCGATGGAATCCGACGGGCAGGCCGCGAACGCCGCCTTGTCCAGCCGGATGAAGTCGCCGTCGCGGGCGGCGGCGGAAAAGGCGGCGCGCACGGCCGCGACGATGTCCGGGCGGAAGCGCTGCAGTTCGTCCAGGTAGCGCGAGGCGCGCAGCAGGAACATGCCGCTGTTCCAGTAATAGCCGCCGGCCTGCAGATACTCCTGCGCGGTGTCGGCATCGGGCTTCTCGACGAAGCGCAGCACCGGGCGCACGCCCTCGCCGGGCGCCGCCTGGATGTAGCCGAAGCCGGTTTCCGGCGCGTCCGGCACGATGCCGAACGTCACCAGCCGGCCGGCCTCCGCCGCCGGCATCGCGGCGGCCACGGCCGCGCGGAAGGCGGCCTCGTTGCGCACCACGTGGTCGGACGGCAGCACCAGCAGCAGCGGGTCGTCACCGCCGGCCATCGCCTGCAGCGCGGCGGCGGCGATCGCCGGCGCGGTGTTGCGGCCGGTGGGCTCCAGCAGGATCGCCGGGGTCGGCGCGCCGACCTGGCGCAGCTGCTCGGCGACCAGGAAGCGGTGGTCCTCGCCGGCGACCACGATCGGCGCGGCATCGGCAAGCGCCGCGACCCGCTGCCAGGTGGCCTGCAGCATGGTCGCATCACCCGCCAGCGGCAGGAACTGCTTGGGATAGGCCTCGCGCGACAACGGCCACAGCCGCGTACCGGAACCGCCGGACAACAGGACGGGCTGCAATTTCGCCACGGGGGCCTCGCTACGACTGCGCAAATACCGGGCCGCAGTTTACCCTTTGCGCATGAGCGAACCCGCAACCCACGACGCCCGCGCCGCGCAGCGCCTGGCCTGGGCCCGCGCGGCTCTGCACCAGCCCGACGCCGGGCTGGAACGCGCCTCCGTCGATGCCGGCTTCCGCAGCTACTGGCGCACCGTGGGCGCCACGCCCTCGCGCATCGTGATGGACTCGCCGCCCGGCCAGGAAGACGTGCGGCCGTGGCTGCGCATCCGCGACCTGCTGGACGCCGGCGGCGTGCGGGTGCCGCAGGTGCTGGCGCGCGACGTCGACGCCGGCTTCCTGCTGCTGGAGGACCTGGGCGGGCCGACGGTGGCGCAGGTGATCGACGCGGACAACGCCGATACGCACATGCAGGCCGCCATCGCCCAGCTGGTGCGGCTGCAGTCGATTCCCCTGCCTGCCGACATCCCGGTGTTCGGCGAGGCGCTGCTGCAGCGGGATGCCGGCCTGTTCGAAGACTGGTTCGTGCGCCGCCACCTGGGCATCGAGCTGGACTGCGGCGACGGCGAGCGCCTGGAGCTGGCGCAGCGCCGGCTGATGGACAACGCGCTGGCGCAGCCGCGCGTGCCCACCCACCGCGACTACATGCCGCGCAACCTGATGCCCGTCGAAGGCGGCCCCGCGGTGCTGGACTTCCAGGACCTGGTGCTGGGCCCGATCGCCTACGACCCGGTCAGCCTGCTGCGCGATGCCTTCCTCAGCTGGCCGGAACCGCGTGTCGCCGGCTGGCTGCGCGACTACCACGCGCGCGCTGCGGCCGCCGGCCTGCCGGTGCCCGCGCTCGAGGTGTTCCTGCGCGATGCCGACTGGTGCGGCGTGCAGCGGCACCTGAAGATCCTCGGCATCTTCGCCCGGCTCCACCACCGCGACGGCAAGCCGCGCTATCTCGCGGACGCGCCGCGCTTCTTCGCCTACCTCGATGCGGTGGTGCCGAAATACCGCGCACTCGATCCGCTGCGCGAGCTGCTGGACCGCACCATCAAGCCCGCCTTCGCGAAGGTGGCCGCGTGAAGGCGCTCATCTTCGCCGCCGGGCTGGGCGAGCGCATGCGCCCGCTCACGAACACCACCCCCAAGCCGCTGCTGCGCGTCGGCGGCAAGCCGCTGATCGAATGGCATCTGGAGAAGCTGGCCGCGCTGGGCATCCGCGACGTCGTCGTGAACACCTCGTGGCTGGCGGACCAGTTCCCCGCGACGCTGGGCGACGGCGCGCGCTGGGGCCTGCGCCTCCACTACGCCTTCGAAGGCGACACCCCGCTGGAAACCGGCGGCGGCATGCTCAACGCGCTGCCGCTGCTGGCGGAAGGCGACGCTGGGGACGCGCCGTTCCTGCTGGTGAACGGGGACGTGTGGACGGACATCGATTTCGCCAGCCTGCCCCGCGCACCGCGCGGACTGGCGCATCTGGTGCTGGTGGACCGGCCGCCGCAGGCGACCCGCGGCGATTTCGCGCTCGACGCCGACGGCTGCGTGCGCGCCGACGGCGACCACAAACTCACCTATGCCGGCGTCGGCGTCTATCGTCCGCAGCTGCTGGACGGCTGGCGCGCCATCATCACCACGCCCACGCTCGCCAACGGCAAGCCGAAGTTCCCGCTGGCCCCGCTCCTGCGCGCGCACATGGCCCACGGCGCGATCACCGGCGAACACCACCGCGGCCGCTGGACCGACGTGGGCACGCCGGAGCGGTTGCAGCAGCTGGATGCAGCGCTGCGCGCTCAGTCCGCGCCCAGCACCTGACGCAGGAACGGCACGGTCAGCCGCCGCTGTGCGGCCAGCGAGGCGCGATCGAGGCGCTCGAAGATCGCGGTGAGGTTGCCGAGGTCGCGGCTGGCGCGGCGCAGCAGCCAGTCCAGCGCGGCGGCATCGAAATCCAGCCC
>Ga0067045_1032092_pt1 | contig 10892 bp, 8 predicted proteins | sample TerdegcTABiofilm_FD_59184 | JGI IMG/M metagenome (GOLD analysis project Ga0067045, IMG submission 59184) | Combined Assembly of (Gp0054472, Gp0054536) Wastewater bioreactor microbial communities from Singapore -Terephthalate degrading...
ATCTATACCCTGCCCGATGAACTGCAGCGCTGGCGTATTGGCGGTGATGTCTATGAGCAGAGCCGCATTCGCACGTCGGGGGGAACCGGTGCCACCGCATGGAAAAATCAGCAGGGTTCCTACACCGTGGTCGGTCTGGTGGGAGGCTACCAGGCCACCGAGCAACTGGATCTGCAGCTCAACGTCAACAACCTGTTCGACCGCACCTACTACAGCAGCGTGGCCAATGGCGGCTATAGCCCTTACGACATCTACGGCGACCCACGTAATGTGAAGCTGACTGCCCGCTATAGCTTCTAAGAAGCTGTTAGAAATCCCAGGTCCATCAAGCAAGACGTGTTGCCCAGCTGCATACTGCTGGGCCACGAATCCGCCTCAAGGAACGAGCCAATGATCACCCCACCTGAGCAGCTGCTGTTTTTGCCCGGCGCTTCCGGTAACACGCAGTTTTGGTGCCCGGTTGCTGAGCTCCTGAGCACCACGGCGCAGAAGAAGCATGTCGGTTGGCCCGGTTTTGGCGATACGCCATCCAGCCCAGGCGTGGCCAGCATGGATGATCTGGTCGCCCGCGTCGTTGCTGACATCGACCGGCCGAGCGCTTTGGTGGCGCAGTCCATGGGGGGCATCGTCGCGGTGCGTGTGGCGCTTGAGCATCCTGGGCTAATCACCCATCTGGTCCTGACGGTCACCTCGGGAGGGGTAGACATGTCTGACTTGGGCTTTACCCACTCACCTGCAGTGGCTGGGTTGATCGATCAGCACCTGGACTGCGGATTCTTGTCGAGCCGCCATGGTGCCTTGCCATAGCAAACTGTAAAAGTGCGAACCTCAGGCCGAGTTGAAGGGGGGAGCAGGGGCCCGCATCGTTGCGAGGTGAACAAAAAGCCCGCTCAATGGCGGGCTATCTGTCGAGGGGGCACTGCGAGTGTGCGCAGTTGCACGGTTTCTCCAGGCTATCGATTAAACCGCTCGACCAATGAGTACTGGGTGGAGGCGGTTCTGGTCAGCTCCTTGCTCAGGCCTGTCGATTGGTTGGCTTGTTCCGAGGTTTGATCGGCCAGGCTTGCGATTGTGGTGATATTGCGGCTGATTTCTTCAGCGACACACGTCTGCTCTTCAGTGGCGGTGGCAATCTGGGATGTCATCTCGGTGATGTGCGCGACGGCTTCGCTGATCCCTACCAGTGCCTTGTCGGCCTCAAGCACCCAAGCCACGCCTTCTTCGGCCTGGCGATGACCGTTCTCCATGGTTTGCACCGCGTTACTGGACGACGCCTGGAGCTTGGTGATCAGGTCATGGATCTGAGTGGTGGATTGTGAGGTGCGCTGTGCCAACTGACGGACTTCATCGGCGACTACAGCAAAGCCGCGGCCCATGTCGCCCGCGCGTGCCGCTTCGATGGCGGCATTGAGCGCCAGCAAATTGGTCTGGTCGGCGATACCTTTGATCACGTCAACCACGGTCCCGATTTCATTGCTGTCCCTGGCCAGTTGCGCAACCGTCAGGCCTGTTTCCCCGACGACCTCGGAGAGGCGTTCGATCGCCTGCCGGGTGTCTCGCGCGACCTCGCGACCGCGGCTCGTGAGCACGTTGGCTTGCTGCGTCGCATCTGCCGTACGCTGGACGTGGGTGGCGACTTCCTGAGTGGTCGCGGCCATCTGGTTGATCGCGGTAGACACCTGCTCGGTTTCAACCCGTTGTCGTTCAAGGCCTACGCAGCTGTCGCTTGCCAGTAGATCGGATTGTCGTGCAAGGGCACTCAGATGCTCGGCCGTGTCCTGCAGTCGTGTTAGGCAGGTCTGCAGGCGTGCAGCCTGGCTGAGGAATGCTGTTTCCAGGCAGGCTTGAGGGCCGCGCTCATCGCTGTACATCTGGGCAATCAGTGGGTCGGACGTCGACGGTTCGGCCAACTGCAACAAGCGCAATGTTCCTCGCTGCTGCCAGCGTGATGCGAGAAAGCCAAGTGGCAAGACAATGCCTGCGGTTACCGCCAACGCCACCGGTGCATCCAGGAACAGGCCGCTCAAGGTGCCCACTACGCCTGTGGCCAGGTAGGGCAGGCAGTCAAAGAGGACCGGCAGCCAACTGTCCTGACGAGGAATTGCCGGCTTGCCTTGGCTGATGCGCTGATACAGGGATTGGGCACGACGAATCTGGTCAGCCGTTGGCTTGACCCTCACGGATTCAAATCCGGTGACCTGGCTTCCTTCAAATATCGGCGTGACGTAGGCGTTGACCCAGTAGTGGTCGCCATTTTTGGTTCGGTTCTTGACGATTCCCATCCACGGGCGACCTTGCTTGAGCGCACCCCACATATGGGCAAAGACGGCGCAAGGGACATCGGGATGACGCACGATGTTTTGCGGAGCACCAATCAGGTCGGCTCTTTCAAAGCCGCTGATTTCAACAAATGCGTCATTACAGTAGGTGATAACGCCTCGAGCATCAGTTGTCGAGATCAGTTTCTGCTGAGGCGCGAGTGAAACTTCACGCTGAGTGACTGGCTGATTATTTCTCATTTCGATGGCTCCCTGGTTCCATTGAGAGGCCATCGGCTGGACGTAGAAAAAGATGAACGGCAGGTTGATTAAAATCCTTATATAACAATGAGTTGCATTTATATTTTCATCTGCGCGACGGAGTGATCCACGACTCAACGAAAAATTGACAATCCTCCTGAAGATCGCTTCAGTGCGCGGCCCTGAATACCGTCAACTGAGCAAGCGCCAGGAACCGTTGCTCGAACCGATTGGAATCCATGCCAGACGCCTGGTTCAACCCGGTGTTGAGGCCGCGCCAGCGCTTCGCCGGCGGCTGCGTTGATCCAGCAGGTGGACCATCAGGCAGGCATAGAGGGTCACCAGGATAAACAGCCCCATGCGGATCGCGAAGGCGGTGTAGACGTCCTTGCCGGCGGCGCTGTCCTGCACCGATTGGCCGAGCAGGATGATCATGGTCACCAGGGTGTTGAGCCAGAACCCCGGGCTTTGGGCGCTCGGGCGCAGGCGATAGAGCTTGCGCGCCACCAGCAGGGTGAACAGCAGGGTCCACAGGAAAAACATCCAGAGGTGCACAAACAGACTCAGCCCACACCAGAACAGAATCGCCAGCAGGCCGCCGAGCAGGGTCGAGCCGATCAGTTCGCGCCCGGCGTGGCGGGTGCCTGTGGTGGAACTCTGTTGCCCCAGGCTGACGGCCTTGAGGACGATCGGTAGATAGCTGGCCGGGTCAAGCAGCACCAGGAGGAAGGTCGGCAGCACGATCAAGGTGGCGCGCAAGGCCACTCGGGTAATCTCTGGTGCGCTGAGGGTCGGGGCCGGCGGGGGGGAGGGCGCGTTACCGGGGTCGGGAAACAACCAGTGGCCCACCCCCACCGCCAGCATCGCGAGGAACAGGCCCTTTGCCAGCGCCTCGATGACGGTCACCGCCAGGCCGAAGTCGGCGACGCCGGCGGCGGAGATCAGGGTCAGGCCGATCGTCAGGAAGGTCACCACCAGGCCATTGGCGCCACGCAAACCCATGCGGAACACCACAAACAGCGCCAGCGCGACCAGCAGCACGCCGCTGGCCGGGTAGTAGCGCAATATGGGGATCAGCAGCAGGCCGACGCCGGTGGTGAACAGGGCGACCAGAATCAGACTCAGGCCGGCCTTGAACGACAGCGGCTGATTGAGTGACACCAGCAGCATCAGGGCCAGCACCGGCGCCATAAAGGGAATCGGCAGCGCCAGGCCAAAGCTGACCGTCAGGCACAGCGCCGTGCCGCAGGCCAGGCGCAGTGCGCGCTGGGCCTGGGGCGAGCGCTTAGTAGGCATACGACAGCCAGCTCATCAGCCCGAGAAACAAGTGGCCAAGGGGATTGAGGGGATTGCCGGCAGTGGGGAACGCCATGACTTCGGCCTGGCCACCGGCGCGTATTCCACGGCCGTCGCGCAGGGTGGCCAGGGACTCGGCGGAAAACTCGATGATCACCGGGAAGCGTTGCGCCGGGCGCAGCCAGTCTCGGCTGTTCTGCACGGTGGGCAGGGCCCCGGGGGAGGTCGGCTGGCCGACGCTGACGCCGTAGCCGACGCTGCGCACATGGCCGCTGAACACCTCGCCAGGCAGGGCGTCGAGGACGATGGAGACCTCGGTGTCGGGCTTGACCAGGCCGAGGTTGTTCTCGGTCATGTCGGCGCTGATCCACACATCATGGATAGCAATCAGGGTCATGACCGGGGTGCCGGCAGCCGCAAACTGCCCGGTATCGGTCCGCAGGTCGGTGATCAGGCCCGCCGAGCGTGCGCGCACCTGGGTATTGGCCAGGTCCAGTTCGGCTTTCGACAGTGCGGTGGCGGCACTGCGCAGCAAGGCGTTGTCCTGATCGCTACCGCCTTCCTGCTCACGGGCGCGCTGGACTTCGGCGCGGGCGGCTGCCACCTGGCTGACCGCCTGGGCGTGGTTGGCGCGCGAGACTTCCAGCAAGCGCACGGAAATGGTCCCGCGATCTTCCCGGTACAAACCTTCCAGGCGCTGGTTGTCCTGGCGGGTCTTGAGTTCGTTGGCCTGGGACGCGCGCAAGTTGGCTTGCGCTGCGGCAATCCCGGCGGTGCTGGCGCCGATCTGCCGGCGGGTCGATTCAAGGTCGGCGCGGGCCCGGTCGACGGCAATCTGGTACGGCTGCGGATCGACTTCGAACAGCACGTCCCCGGCCTTGACGTCCTGGTTGTTGCGCACATTGACCTTGATCACCCGCCCGGCCACCTCGGACGCCACCGGGATGACAAAGGCGCCCACGCGCGCTTGCTGGGTATAGGGGGTGAAACGGTCTGCCAGCAGGTACCAGGCCAGGCTCAGGACGATCAGCAGCACGACCCACTTGATGCCTTTGTTCACCGGTTCGGCGGCAGGTTTGGGGGCCTTGGCGGCAGGTGGCGGGACGTCACTCATCGTTGATCACCTTGGGGAGCGGGAGCCGGGACTGGGGCGGGTTGCGGGCTGGCGGGTTCCTGCAGCAGGTCACCCCAGTCGGTGCGTTGTTCCATTTGCTGGCGGGTCGGTGCAGCGATTTTCGCCTGGGCGCTGTACCAGCCGCCTCCCAGGGCTCGATACAGGGCAATCAGGTTGCTGACGGCGGTGCTGCGGCTGAGCAGGTAACTATCCTGTTGTTGCAGCAGCGCGCGCTGCGCATCAAGCACCCGCTGGAAATCCGAATAGCCCTCACGGTATTGGGCATTGGCCAGTACCAGCGAGCGTTCGGCGGCAAATGCCGCTTCACGCAGGATGCGCTCGCGCTCCAGGGCCTTGGTCAACCCGGTGGCGGCATCGTCGGCTTCACGGGCCGCCTGGCGGACCTTGTCGCGGTAGGCTTCGATCAGTTGCTGCAAGCGAGCATCCTGGACCCGTATGTTGTTGTGGATCTGCCCGTAATCGAAGATGTTCCAGCGCAAGCTGGGGCCGCCGACCAGGTCCAGGTTGTTGGAGGTGCCGCCCACCGAGTTGGCTGACCAGACGATGCTGCCCAGCAGGCTCAGGGACGGATACAGGTCCGATTCGGCGACGCCGATCAGCGCCGACTGGGCCGCGACATTCAGCTCTGCGGCCCGCACATCGGGACGGCGCAGCAGCAGTTCGGCCGGCACGTCCTGCAACACGGCGCGGTCCACCAGCGGGATCAGGCCGGTGTTCAGGTTCAGCTGGGACAGCGGCCCCGGTGGCTGCCCAATCAGCACGGCCAGGGCGTTGCGGGTGCGTGCCGCCTGGTCTTCGAGGCTGGGAATGCTGCTCAGGGTACCCAGGTACTGGGTCTTGGCCTGCTGCACGTCGAGTTCGGCGGTCTGGCCGCTGTTGAACAGTTTTTCGGTGATCTCGAAACTGTGCTTCTGCTGGGTGCTGTTTTCCCGCGCCACGCGTAACCGCGCCTCGGTGGTGCGCAGGGCAAAGTAGGTATCGGCGACCTGGGCGCGCAGCAATACCAGGACGTCTTCATAGTTGGCCTGGGCGGCGAAGTAGCTGGCGTCCGAGGACTCGATGGCGCGACTGAAGCGGCCCCAGAAATCCAGCTCCCAGCCGACATCGAAGCCGGCACTGTACTGCCAGAAGTTACTGCTCTGCGGGTTTTTGCCGCCGGCCTGGCTGCGGTTCACATAGAGGCTGTCGGCACTGGCCTGCTGCACTTGCGGATAGAGCCCGGCCTGGGCGATACCCAGTTGCGCACGGGCCTCCATCACTCGCAAGCCGGCGATCTGCAGGCTTGAGTTGTGGGCGTCGGCTTCGGCAATCAAGCGGTCGAGCATCGGGTCGTTGAACACCCGCCACCACTGGCGCAGGTCCGGATTGTCGCCGCGTTGGCTGGCTTGTTCGAGGGCGGCGCTGTTCCACTGCCGCGTCCATTCTTGCGCCGGACTCTGGAAGTCCGGCCCCAGGCGCACGCAGCCGCCGAGGCCGAGCAGCGCAATCAGCAACAGGTGCCCTGGATGGCAGGATCTAGGCATGCAGTGCCCTCGGCCGTGTCAGGACTGCCTCAGGTTGTCGGGCCGGGAAACGGATGGCTGGTCCTGCACCCATTGCCAGAACAACTGGTAGGCCACGGCCAGGACCACCGGGCCGATGAACAGGCCGATGATGCCGTTGGTGACCATGCCGCCCAAGGCGCCGATCAGCACCACGGGCATCGGCACGTTGACGCCGCGCCCGAGCAACAGCGGCTTGAGCACGTTATCCACCAGGCCGGCGACGAACACGTAGATAGCGAAGATGATGGTGGCGGTTGTCGCGCCTTGGTTGACCAGCACAAAGATGATCACCGGTACGGTGATCAGGGTGGCCGGTAGTTGCATGATGCCCAGCAGTAATACCGCCAGGGCCAGCAAGCCAGCAGCGGGCACGCCCATCAGGACGAACCCGGCACCCACCAGCAGCATTTGGATGAAGGCAATGCCGATCACGCCCAGGGCCACCGCGCGAATGGTTGCGGTGCACAGTTCAGTGATGGACGGGCCACGGTCTGGGCCGCAGACCCGCGACACGATGCTCACCGCGCTGCGGCTGCCGCTTTCACCGTAGGCCATGAAGATCCCGGCGATGATCAGGGCAAAAATGAAGATCAGGAAACCCGCGCCGGCGCCGGCCAGCTTGCTCAGCAGGGCGAGGCTGACTTGCTTGATCTCGGGGATGTACTTTTGCACCAGCAGCGGCAGGTCGGTGACGGCTTGCATCCACAGGCCATGGAGTTTTTCGCCGATCAGGGGCCAGGTGGCGACCGAGTCAGGCGGAAGCGGGATATGCACGGTGTCGGCCCGGACAATGTTCATGGCGCTTTCCACCGAGCTGACGATCGAGGTGCCCAGCAGATAGACCGGCACCAACAGGATCAGCACGGCGATCAGCACCATCAGGGTCGCCGTGTGCCCGCCACGGGTGCCCAGCCTGCGGCTGAGCGTGCCGTGCAACGGATACAGGGTGATCGCCAGAATCACCGACCACAGCATCAAGTCCAGAAACGGGCTGAAAATGCGAAAGCAGAACAGCAGAAGGACCGCGAGCAGCCCCGCGCGGATCAGGACATCAAACATATCCCGGGAGAAGGATTTCTCGGTGAGAGGGGTGGGTAGCATGGAGAGCCTCCGGGGGCGGACAGCAACGGCATGAGAAGGGTAAAACCAGCATAGACGCTCCATTGGAAATGATGGGGGTGTCGAATCGACGATTTTCATCCACCAGCACACCGCCGGAGCAGCCGGGGGGGGCGCTAGTGGAGGCCAGGCAGGCGAAAAACACTAATCAATAATGCTCATTAATTTGTTGGATCAGCCTGGCGCCGTCGCCAGCACGGGTCGGCCTGGCTCAAGGTTGCTGGAGCAGGTGCTGCGCCAGGGCGGCGAACGCCGCAAGGGTCACCGGGTCGTTGGCGGCGTTGCCCGCCACCGGGTGCGAGGCGAAACGGGCGATGACCATCTGCGCCTGCGGGTCGATGTACAGGCTTTGCCCGTGCACGCCGCGGGCCATGAAGGCGCCGTTCGGGTTGTGGCTGACCCACCACATGTTGCGGTAGCTCCAGCCCTGCAACAGGCCATAACCGGCCTTGGCGAAGGCCGCCTTGTCGCCACCGCCACGGATCTCGTCGACCACGGCCTTGGGCACGATCTGCTCGCCGTTGGCCTGCCCGTCATTGCGCAGCATTTCACCGACCCGGGCCATGTCCCGCAACCCGGCGTTGAATCCACCACCGGCAAAGGGGGTGCCGATGCTGTCCACGCTGAAATAGGCGTCCTGTTCCATGCCCAGGCGACTCCAGATACGTTGCGACAGGAGCTGGGCGACGTTTTGCCCCGTGACCCGGGCGATCACCCAGCCCAGTACGTCGGTGTTGATGGTCTTGTAGGCAAAGGCATCGCCGTGGCGGCCCTGGGCTTGCACACTTTGCAGAAACTCATAGTAGCTGCGCGGACCACGGTAATCCTTGGGCTTGGGCAGGGGATTGCCGGCATTGGCATGGGCCCAGATTTGGGCGTCGGGGTTGGCATAGTCTTCGCTGTACTTAAGGCCCGTGGTCATGTCCAGCACCTGGCGCAGCGTCGCGTTGCCAAAGGCCGAGTTCGCCAGCTCCGGGACGTAGTCGTCGACGCGCTTGGCCGGGTCGAGCTTGCCTTCGGCGACCAGGGTTGCCCCCAGGATCCCGACCAGGGATTTGGTCACCGACATGGCTGCGTGCTGGCCTTGGGGCGTCAACACGCCAAAGTAGCGCTCGTACACCACCTTGCCGCGATGCAGCACGACAATCCCGTCGGTGTAGGTGGCGGACAGCGATTGTGCCCAGGTGAGGGGCTGATGGCTGTCCAGGGTGTTGAACGACAGGGCGTCGATGGCGCGGTCGGGCGCCTGTACCAGCACCGACGGCGCCGCCAGCCCGCGCGAGACGTTCAGGGTGGGCATCAACTGGCGAAAGTTGGAGAAGCTCCAGCGCAGCGCCGGAAATTGGTAGTAGCTGCCATCGGCGAACCGAATGATGCGCGCAGGCGGCGGTGGCGAACCGACCATCCAGCCGAGCGTTGCCGGGTCGCTGGCGACGGCGTCGGGGTAATCAATGGCGCCGGCGGACGCGCAGGTCAGGCTGGTGAGCACGCCGGCGAACAGCGAAAGGGCGGTCAAGCGCGGAGCTGGCTTCATTAGGTGAATCTTCCATGAACAGGGGCAGGTATCGGGAGATGTTGCCCGGGTGGCAAGGGTGCCGGGTTATCGGCACTACATCCAGCCTACCGTTTTTCACATTTGTTCGTTTTCCCTACGTTACAAACTGTGACTAAAATGCGCGGCGATGGTGCGTGCTGGCGTTGTGCTCAGTAGCGCCTGAACCTCAAATGTTGCGTTGATCCACGTCCGATGGTGCGCAACGTGTTTTTTTCCGACCAGTGATTATTTTTCGTGAAGCTGATTTTTGTTTCCCTTTACCTGCTATCCATCGCCTACGTGCACCTGCGCGGTCGCGTTCGGCACAAGCTGGGTCGCCAGCTAAGCGATCATTCGAGCTTCCTGGCGCCGGTCAACTGCTTTCTTTATCTGTTTTCCAAACTGCCGAACCGGCCGTACCTGGACCCGCGCGACTTCCCCGATCTGAGCCCGTTACAGGCCCATTGGCAGGAAATTCGCGAAGAAGGCCAGAACCTGCTGCGGGCAGGGGAGATCAAGCGCTCGGAGCAGTACAACGACGTGGGTTTCAATTCGTTCTTCAAGACCGGCTGGAAACGTTTCTACCTGAAGTGGTACGGCGAGAGTCATCCTTCGGCGACCAAGCTGTGCCCGCGCACCACTGAACTGGTCCAGAGCATCGGTTCGATCAAGGCGGCCATGTTTGCCGAGTTGCCACCGGGTTCGAAACTGGTGCGCCACCGTGACCCCTACGCGGGTTCCTATCGTTATCACCTGGGCCTGGACACGCCGAATGACCCTGGTTGCTACATCGAGGTCGACGGCGAGCGCTATCACTGGCGCGATGGCGAGGCGGTGATGTTCGACGAGACCTACATCCATTACGCGCAGAACACCACCCAGGCCAATCGCATCATCCTGTTCTGCGACGTCGAACGGCCATTGAAATACCGCTGGGCGGCCGCGTTCAACGCCTGGTTCAGTCGCACGGTGATGTCCGCCGCCGGCGCGCCCAACGATGCCGGCGATAAAACCGGCGGGATCAACCGCGCGTTCGCCCGGCTGTACAAGATCCGTTTGCGCGGCAAGGAATTGAAGAAGCGCAATCGCACGCGTTACTACCTGGAGAAGTGGGCAATCTTCGGTGCCTTGCTGGCCGTGATCCTCTGGATCTAGGGTCTTTTCGCCCCCCAGGCGTTGCCACATCTTTGCGCTCAGGCGCTGGCGATGGTTGAGGTCGGCCCAAGGGCCGGCCTTCAGCCCGCGCAATCGCTGACCGAGTTTGTCCACCATCCATGCCTGGGCGCTGCGCCCCCCTTCGCCAGTTCATCACGACTGACCCGCTTGCAGTCCACTGCCAGGTGGCATGCGTTGATCGCCAGCCCTGCAACATCTTGTCTGGGAGTATTTCCTTCACAGCAGCGAACCCTGGGCGTAGCGTGGTATCGAAGACCTTATCGGCATGACACTGGAGGACCTCCATCATGAGCAGGTACGTGTTGGCTGTATCGCTGCTGGCGTCGACCTTGCTGGGGTCGATGGCGCAGGCGCAGGACGATCCGGACCGGATCGCCGCACTCGCAGGGCCCGGCCTGGTGGTGGCGCAGAACCTGCCGGGCGCCAGTAACAACAATCCCTATAACAACCCGATTCGCCGGGCCAACCCCAACAGCATGCAGGGCACGCGACCGGCGGCACCGGTGATTCGCGCGCCTAACACCGTGCCGGTACCGCGCCCGCCGACCCTGGACAACGGTGGCATTGGC
>Ga0067045_1004703_pt1 | contig 10887 bp, 8 predicted proteins | sample TerdegcTABiofilm_FD_59184 | JGI IMG/M metagenome (GOLD analysis project Ga0067045, IMG submission 59184) | Combined Assembly of (Gp0054472, Gp0054536) Wastewater bioreactor microbial communities from Singapore -Terephthalate degrading...
ACCTTCTTTCTGCTTGGGCTGTTGATCCTGACGACGACCATCCTGCCGTCCTGTGCCGCCGAGTACCTGCCAGACCTGATCCACAAGTACCAGACCTGGGATGCCGCCCACAATGACGGCAAAGGCAACTCGGCCGCCACAACCTCCGGCGGGCTGGGCTGGGGCGAGGCCAGTTTCCTGCGCGACTATGTCTACTGCCTACGCGTGACCCGCGACCCGTACTGGGCCGACAAGATCGTCGACCATTTCGACCGCATGGTGGAAAACCTCAAGCCCAACGCCGAGGGATTCCTGGCGTGGGATGACCCGGCGTATTCGGTGAGCATCATCGAGACACATCCAGCAGGGAATGTGGGCGAGGCGAAGGTTGAGCCTGCGCTGCAGCGGGTGAACAAGCGCGCGGGTGTGCCGGACGCCACCGGACACACCTATGAGATCAGTGTGCCAGAGGCCGGGAAGCTGGTGGTGCGGGATGTCGATGAGGGCAAGGCAATCGCGGAGGCGCCTGTTACCGACAATATGGTGATTCCGGGGATTGAGCCGGGTAAGCTGACCCTTACCGGCACGCCGCCCGTGGGCGCGAGATGGACGGTCAAGACCACCGCGCCTGCCCGCTGCGAGTACCAGGTGCATGACGGGATGGTAACCTACCGCATCGCACAGTTCGTCGAGATGGTGCTGGCCGATCCGGAACTGAGTGCGAGGTACGGGGACAAGGGACGGGAGTACCTTGCGCTCCTTGATCGGCATTTCCTGCGGAAGTGGGAGGCGACTTGGGTGGACCTCCCAGACGGAGCGGGTCTGTACAAGTTCACGGACAACCCCACCCAGCGCTTCCCGGGTTACAGTCTCCCCCACAACCAGTATCTCGCGCTGGCCCGGACCTGGCTGGTGCTCAAGGACATCTCCGGGTACGAGGGTGCGGACCTGTGCCTGAGACGGGCCACGGCAATGGCCAGGTACTTCAAGCAGAACCTGCGGCTGGTGGGCGACGCGTACGAATGGAACTACTGGGACCCGCTGCCCCACGAGGAGGGCGTGCGGCGCAGCGTTGAGGACTACAGCCACGCAACCATCGACATCGGGTTCGCCATTGAGGCCGCCGGGCGTGGTGTGGTGTTCGACGAGACGGACCTCACCCGTTTCGCCTCGACCTATGTTGACGTGATGTGGAACCAGAAGCGGGATCATCCAAGGTTTGGCGCGCGGGTGAACACGAACGTGGGCGACGACGTGGCCTGGGCAGACTGGATCGAGCTCGGTGTCAGGGACGAGCGGGCGTGGGAGCTGGCGCAGCTGCTGTTCTTGGACCTGCTGCGGCCGACATCCATGTGCCCGACGATCTGCGAGATCATCCGCAGGCGGGATGGGGTCCCGCCCGAAGACCTCCCCGTATTCCGTGAGCGCACGGAGATGCTGGACGACCTGCTCAGCGCGGACCCGCCAAACGCGAGCTTCGAGGTTGGCACAAAGGACAGCCCGTTGATGTGGCAGTGCGGGGTCTGGAGTGAAGGCGGCGAGGGCTCTGTGTTTGAGCGTGTCCAGCCCGGTCACACCGGTGACTGGGCGCTGAAGATGACCGGACGCGGCACGAAAGTGAACCAGGTGGCCCAGAGCCGGCGGTTCAGCGTGGAGGGCAAGGCTCGGGTGAAGGTGAGTGCGTGGTACAGGACCGAAGAGACCCCGGCGCCGATGTTCTCGCTGATGAGTTACGACGCGAAGGGTGAGCGGCTGCAGTATGACTATTCGCCGAAGTTCGCACCGGCGCGGGAGTGGACCCTCGCGGAGTATGAGTTCGCACTGAAAGAGGGCGCCACGAGCGCCGAGGTGCTCCTGCGCAACGGGGCGGTGGGAACGGTCTACTTTGATGATGTGGCGGTTGAGGGGTTGGGCGGCGAGTAGGGCGCGGAAGGTCATGCCGGGCGCGCGGGGAATAAATGCCCTTCGCCCGGATGTGGGCAGACGCACGCAAGGGAGGACTGCAATGCCATCGAAACTTGCCATTGACGGCGGCTCGCGGGTCGTGCCCGAAGGCATGATCAAGAGCTGGCCGGTGATAACCGACGCGGATCGCAAGGCGCTGGTATCGGTGCTGGACAGTGGTCATTTGCACGGAACCAGTGCGCCGCTGGCCACCGAGCTCCAGAAGCGCTGGGCCGAGTACTGCGGTACGAAGTACGCCATCGTCACCAGCAGCGGCACGGGAGCGCTGCATATGTCCATGATGGCCGCCGGAGTGATGCCCGGGGACGAGGTCATCGTCCCCGCGTTCACATATTGGGCCACCGTGGTCCCGGTTGTGCAGCAGAGCGGGATCCCGATCTTCGCGGACATCCACCCGGAGACATACACCCTGGACCCGGCGAAGATCGAGGAGCGCATCACCGATCACACGAAGGCGATCCTCCCGGCGCATATCCACGGCATGCCGGCGGACATGGACCCGATCAATGAGATCGCCCGCAAGCACGGGCTGTTTGTGATTGAGGACGCCTGCCAGGCCCACGGGGCCCTGTACAAGGGGCGCAAGACCGGCTCGCTGGGCGATGTGGCGGGGTTCAGTTGCAACCGCTCCAAGTGCCTGTCGGGCGGCGAGGGCGGCCTCGTAACCACCAGCCACGATGATTTCGCCGCCGTGGCGGACCGCTGCCGGGTGGTCGGCCCGATCGCGCAGACCACGCGGGACCCGATCTACGCGCTGGGCTGGGGGTACAGGCCGCATGAGTTCGTGAACGCCTTCATCCTGAGCCAGCTCGACCGGCTGGATGAGTACAACGGCATCCGCAGGCAATATGCGGCGTATATCACGGAAGAGCTGGCGAAGATACCGGGATTCGAGGGGCCGGTGACGCCGGACTGGGCCGACCCCTGCTACTTCTGCTACGTGGTTACATTCCGGCCCGATCAACTGGGCTTGGACTGCACGGTACAAGAGTGGAAGGAAGCGTGCAAGAAAGCCCTCGCTGCCGAAGGCATGGGCCTGGGGAACTGGCAGTACGAGCCGGTGCCGGGCATGAGCGTGTTCCGCGACAAGGTGGGCTTCGGCAAAGGGCACCCGTGGAGCAGCCCCCTCGCCCGGCAGAATGTGGTCTACGACCCGGAGGAGTATCCGGCTGCGAAGGAGTTCATCAACAGTCACGCGTATCTGGGCGGCGTTTACCCGCCCAACGAGATGGATCTGATGGAGCTGTACGTCCAGGGATTCCAGAAGATCAGCGAAAACGCGCAGCGAGTCCTCGAGGCCGCGCGCGAACAGGGATAGGAGCCAAAGATGAAGCTTGGATTCATGATCTACTCGCTCAGCCGGTCGCTTGCCGATGGAACACTGACAGTTCCGGGCGCACTGGCGCTCATGAAGGAATGTGGCGTGGAGGGCGTGGACATCACTGACGGGCATGTCACCGGATACACGGCGGCGGAAGTGCGGAAGATGGCGGAGGATGCGGGAGTCGCGATCTCAGCGTGGATCGGCGGCGGCAATCTAGCTACCAGTGACCCGGAGATCCGCAAGGCATCGCTGGACACCATCCGCGCGCTCATCGACAAGTCCGCGGAAGCGGGAACGAGGAACCTGCTGGTGACCACGGGTGGCTGTGCGGCCGACCAGGACAAGGCCGAGGGCAGGCGCAATGTGGCCGCGGGGCTTGCCGAAGTGCTGCCGGTTGCGAAGGCCGCGGGGATCGTGCTGTCCATCGAGGACTTCGGCAGCCCGGTGGCGCCGTATCAGAACTCGGCCGAATGCATGGAGACCTGCGAGCTTGCGGGGCCGGACCTCATGATGACCTACGATTCCGGCAACATGATCATGGCCGACGAAGACCCGGTGGAGTTCCTCCTGGCGGTCAAGAGCCGGCTGGCTCATGCCCACGCGAAAGACTGGGAACTCCTGCCCCCGGACGCCGAGCGAGGGCTCACATCCCGGGCAGGCAAGAAGTACATCGGCACCGTTGTGGGAACGGGAGTGCTGGACTACCCGGCGATCATCAAAACGCTCAAGGGCCTGAACTACACGGGCTACCTGTCCTTCGAATATGAGGGCACGGGCGACCCGGTGCAGGCGGCGCGCGACGGCATGGCCTACCTGCGCGATCTCGTGGTAGACTGAGTCTCGGACCGCTGAGCGGACAGGGCGCCCTGCGAGGAATCGCGGGGCGCTCTGCTTTGCGTCAGTGTTAAGGCTTCGCATCAGGAAGGTCGAGCGGATTGGCAGCCGATCCGGCGGGGTAAAGCTCAGTGTCGACGTATCACATCCAGGGGCGGCACCCATGGCACGCAGACAATGCAGGGGCTTCACACTCATCGAGCTTCTCGTGGTCATCGCGATCATCGCGATACTGGCGGCGATTCTCTTCCCCGTCTTCGCGAGGGCCCGGGAAAAAGCGCGTCAGAGTTCGTGCCTGTCCAATCTGAAGCAGATCACCCTCGCGGTGCTCATGTACGCGGATGACTGGGACGAGACCCTCCCCTACTACCAGCGTCCATGGGGCTATGCGTGGTACGACGACATCATGCCGTACATGAAGAACCGGCAGATCCTGGTCTGCCCCAGCAAGCCCGACTGGAACCCGAGCGCACCCACCCACAAGACGGGGTATGGCCTCAATGAGACTGTCTTCCCGTCGGGCAGTGGCTCGCCGTGGCCGGTCCCATCCATTCCACTGAGCGCCATCCAGAGCCCATCCGAGACCATTGCGGGAGCCGACAAGAACCAGGGGAACGTCTACATCGTTGGGGTATCTTTCGCGGGTTCGACAGCCTGGCCGTACAATGTGGACCCCCGGCACAATGACGGCGCCAACTTCGCGTTCATGGACGGCCACGCCAAGTTCATGAGCAAGGGAGGCACGTGGTCCACGAGCAACACGATGTGGGACCTGTACTGATCGGAACAGGCCGTCAGCAAAGGCCCCCGGGGATCGCCGGGGGCCTTCTTTTTGCCGCTGTCGCATGGCGCTCAGATGTCGGCCAGCAGCTTCTTCACGTACTCCAGGTCCAGCCGAGTCTGCTCTATCAACTCCGGAGTGGTCATGTCCTTGAAGCTGAAGCTCCCCTGGTACTCGCTGTGGAAGCTGCAGGGGCCATCGAATCCCATCTGCTTCAGGAAGCCGAATGCCAGGCGGAAGGGCGTCAATCCCTCCCAAACGGGGACGAGCTTGCCCTGCCAGCGCACACTGCCCTCGGCGTCTGTCTCAGGGTACAAGCCGGCGTTCTTCACTCCCACCATGTTGATCCGATCGCCGAGGAGGTCGAGCCCCTGCTTCCAGGCCGACCGACCGCCCTCCAAGCCCATGTGGCACAGGTCGGGATACGCGCCGATGACGGTGCCCTCGTACGGCTCGATGAGGCTCCAGACCACCGCTGACATGGCGCTCAGGAAATCACCGGAATGCACGTGGATGTTGGCGCTCACGCCGTATTTCATGGCCAGCTTGCTGATGCCCACCAGGGACATGCGCGCTTCCTCGATTTTCTGACGCATCGTGCCGAACTCGCGTACCTGCCAGTAGCCGAGCTTCAGGCGCGGAATGCCGTTTGCCGCCGCCGCACGGAAGATCGGTTCCGCAGTGGGGTCGTCCGCGCTTGTTATGCTCGTGGTGATCATCGGTACGCTGAGGCCCCTGTCGGCGAGGGCGCAGACCGCTGGCTCCAGGTCTTTCTCCACGCTCTCGGGTGAAACGTGCCCACCCTCGCGCACGGTCAGGTCGACGCCTTCGAATCCGAGGTCCTTGATGATGTCGCCGGCCTCGGCGACCGGGAACTCCTGGAGCATCTTCGAGAACATGATGAGTTGCATTGGAGCCTCCGGGAATGAAGGGATCGGGCCGGTAGCCCGGGTCAGCCGCCCCTTGTGAACCACTGGTAGCCGATCTCGGGGTCATCCCAGGGCCGGCGGAGTTCATCGGGACTGGCGTAGACATAGTGCTCGGTGGGCACGTTGAGGACCAGGGCCATTTCGCTGCCCAGGCATACCCAGCCATGCCATACGCCGGGGGGTATCTGGATGAGGGTGCGGTTCAGTTCCCCAATGACGAAGGAGTTGGTTTCGCCGCGCGTGGGCGAGGCCTCGCGGCCATCCCAGAGGGCGACCTTCACATTGCCCTTCACGCAGCAGAAGGAGTCGGTCTGCTTCGCGTGAGCATGCCAGGCCTTGACGATGCCCGGGTACGTGGCGGAGATGTAGCATTGCCCGAACCCGAGGAAGAGCTCGTCATCGTCGCGGAGCACCTCCATGAGGTATCCGCGGTCGTCAGGGATGAGCTTCAGCGGCTTGGTGCGGACGCCATCAATCATCGTCCGGGTTCCCTCCCAGTGACGGGGACAACGACGCAATGGCCGGCGACGATTCACCACCGGCCGCCGCGGTCCGGCTCAGATGCCCGGCATGACCAGGCCGATTGCGTGCAGCTTCGTCTGTTCGGCGGCAACCGCCTGAACGGCCTCAGCGCTGAGTCCCGCGATCTGCGCGATGAGAGGGTCCTCGAGACCAACCTCACCGGTCACGAGATAGCGACGGTTGAGCGTGGCGGCGGCGATCCGGGGCTCGTCCATCCCGAGAATGCGGAGGTTGATGGCCCGTGTCTTTGCCCGGGCGAGCTCCTCGTCTGCCAGAGGCTTCTCACCAAGCCCCGCCAGCTTGCCTAAGAGAAGCCGTCGCGCTTCCTCGACGGACGTCGGCATGACGCCGACGATGATCGCGAGGGACGGTGTGTGCGACACGGACACCGGGAGCACACCCGAGGGCGCCTTCGGGCCGGATCCTTCGGACCGTTCCAGGTTCGCGATTCCTTCGTCCTCGGCCAGAGATCCACCGGGGCCGGAGAGGGCGGCGTTCAGGATCAGCCCGGCCGCATACCCTTCCGTCCCGACCGGGGGAAGCGGGATGCCCACGACAAGCACCGCCATCCGGAGCGCGGCGCTCTCACCCACCTGGACCCGTGTGCGCGGCTGCTTCTGAACCACAGGCGCAGCCGGCGCCACCTTCCGGGATTCGAATGCGCCGAAGGCCGCGGTGGCGAGGTCGATGACGTCGCGCGCCGGAACGGGGCCGACCACACAGAGGCTGGCCAGATTGGGCACATAGTAGCTGCGGTAGAAGGACTTTACGTCAGCAAGGGTGATCCCCTCGAGGGTCTCCTTGGTCCCGAAGACGGGCTGCGTGTGCGGACCGTCGCCAAGGAGCGCGTGGGTGAATAGCCGGTACGCCTCGATGTAGTCGTCCGCGCCCGATTCAGGACCCGTGCCGAACGGGGAGTTGGCCTTCTGCAGCACAATCTCGCGCGCACTCACCACGTCATCCTGGGTCCAGTCGGCGGCAAACACCGCGGGGGCCAGGAACTCCAGAAGCGACTTCAGTTGCGCCGATGTCACCGACGCGGTGAACTCCACGCAGTCGTCCTGGGTCTCCACGCTGAACCCCGCGCCCTGGGTACCTTCCTGGCGCAGGCTGGCCAGGCTCTCGGTAGTGTTCATTTGCGCACGGATCCGTGAGAGGATGATCTGCTGGGTCAGGGCGCGCAGACCGGCTTTCCCCGGGGGCACCCGTTCCGGGCCGATGCTCAGGGCAAGATGGACCCCGCAGACATCACTGGCGCCGCTTTCAAAGACCAGCACGTTCATGCCGTTAGGCAGCGCCAACTGGTCGGATGAGGCAACGGAGGCGATGATCAGGCAGAGTGTTGCGGCTGCCAGAGCGAGAGGTAGCTTCATTGGATCAGGCGGGCCTCCCAGACGGGGCCCGAGGCGGACTTGGGCCGAATGATCACCAGCGAGTAGTTCTCGAGCCCCAGGTACTGCCTGGCAACCCTCTGGACGTCTTCGGGCGTGAGGGCTTCGAGAGTGCTGATGTAGTCAATGGCGAACCGGTAGCTGTCGATGGCCTCGTAGAAGCCCATTGAACTGACCTGGTTCTCATAGGTGGCATTGTCAAATGAGTAGCCGGCGCGGATCACAGCCTTCACTCCCGCCAGCTCCTCGGGCGTGAGCAGTGTGTTGTGCAGCTTCTCGATCTCCGCAAGGATGGTCTCACGGGTCTCAAGCTCCATCTGTGGCTTCGTCACGCAGGTGACCAGAAACAGGCCGGGATCGCGCTTGGTGATGAACTCTACTTCGGGAACCGCCCCGATTTCTTCCTGGCTCGCGAACGCCTGCATGAGCCGGGCCTGCTGGCCCTCAATGAGCAGGGCGTAGATCAGGTCCAGTGCGCAGACGTCGGGCTTGTTCGCGATGCCCGCCGCATGCCAGCCGAAGGACACCAGGGTGTTGCGGGTATTAGCCTTCTCCAGCCGCGTACGCGTGTCGGTCTGGATCGGCTCCGGATCGGGCTCCTTGAGTGCAGTGGTTCCCCGAGGGTACTTGCCGAACAGTTCACGGACCAGGTCGAGGGTCGGGTCAGCCTCCACGTCCCCGACCACAATGAGGGCCGTGTTGTTGGGGACGAAGTACTCGCGGTGGTAGGCCGCGAGGTCTTCGGCATCATACGCGGCGATGCCGTCAGGAGTACCCGAGACCGGGCGCCCGTAGGGGTGCTGGCGGAAAGCGGTCTCCCACATGGTCCGCCAGAGCTTCCCGACCGGGCTGCTCTCCGCGTCCATCAGGCGCCTGCGCAGGGTTTGGAGCTGATTGGCCCAGATCTCCTCACGGAAGGATGGCTCGAAGGTGGCCCGCGCAGTCCGCGCCAGGGCTTCGGGGAAGAAGTTGGCGCTCGTAGTGACTCGGACGTGGGTCCCGTCCGGGGTGGTGTAGCTTCTGATTGCCCCGCCGCGATCGGTGATCCAGTCGGAGAGGGACAGGTCATCGCCCGGAGCCGGGACGTCATGGATCATGTGGCGGACCAGGTCGGCGAGCCCCTGTCGATCGGCGGCCTCGTACAGGGGGCAGGCCTTGATGACGAGCCCGGCGGACACCACTCCCCAGCGGCGCTCTGGCTTGATGATCACGCGCAGGCCGTTCTCCAGGGCAGTCTCACTAACGGTCTGCGAGTTGATCACCGGCGCCCCGATCGCGGGAAGAGTGACCAGAAGCGCGACAGGCAGGAGTATTGGGAGGAACAGCCCACGTGCGGCTTGGGAGCAGGTTCCGTGGCGAATGAGCATCCGGTTTCTCCTCACGACACAGGTTCGTCGGCCATCGCTGCCCGAGCCTCTTCGCGCAGCTCGCGCTTGAGGATTTTCCCCGTCGCCGACTTGGGCAATTCCGGCCGGAACTCCACGAACCTGGGCACCTTGTAATTGGCCAGGTGAGACTTGCAGTGCTCGATGACCTGCGTCGCGTCCAGTTGCGCGCCCTCTTTCAGGGCTACGTAGGCTTTGACGTCCTCCCCGCGCAGTCTGTTCGGGATGCCTACCACCGCGGCCTCGGCCACGGCTCCCAGGCGGTACAGGACGTCCTCGACCTCGCGGGAGTACACGTTCATGCCGCCGACGATGATCATGTCCTTCTTGCGGTCCACGATGCGCAGGTAACCGTCGGCGTCCACCGTAGCCACGTCGCCGGTGAGCAGCCAGCCGTCGCGGATCGTCTCCGCTGTGCGCTCCTCGTCGCGCCAGTAGCCCTTCATCACATTGCGGCCTCGCACACACAGCTCGCCAGGCACGTCCACCGGGGCAACGTTGAAGTCGTCGTCCCGTATGGTCACCTCGATCTCGGGCAGCGGTGGGCCGATGGTACCGATTTTGCGCGTCCCGTCGGTGCGGTTGACGCTCACCACCGGCGAAGCCTCGGTGGGACCGTAGCCCTCGATCATGTACACGCCGAAGCGCTGCTCGAACCCAATGAGCACCTCGTCGGGCATTGCCGCCCCGCCGGACACCCCGATGCGCAGGGAGGACAGGTCGAAGTCGCGGTCGGTCTTCATCCCAAGCATCACCGCGTACATGCTGGGAACTCCTGCGAACACAGTGCAGCGGCGGCTCTCGAGGGTCTCCAGCACCGACAGCGGCGCGAATTTAGGAATCAGGACCGTGTGGGCGCCGAGACTGAGCGGCAGGATCATGCAGACGGTGGCGCCGAAGGAGTGAAACAGCGGCAGGACGGTGCCGAACACATCGTTCTCGTTCACGTCGATCGCCACGGCGCACGCGGCGGCGTCGAAAACCAGGTTGTCATGGGTGAGCATGGCGCCCTTGGGCTGACCGGTGGTTCCCGATGTGTAGATGAGCACCGCGACATCATCCGGGCGCGAATCGTGGACCGGCGGAGAGCTCTGAGGCGGCTTGAGAAGTCCCTCGAAACTCACGGCATCAGCCAGCTTGCTCGGGCCGCTGACGATCAGCCGCCTCAAGCAGGGCACGTTCTCACGGACCGCGGCCATCACCGGCTCCAGGAGGTTCAGGCCGATGAGGGTCTCCGCTTCGGCGTTCGCGACGATGTAAGCCAGCTCTTCAGGCCCCTGGAGACAGTGCAGCGGAACGACTGTCGCCCCGAGCTGCAGGGCGGCGAAGTACGAGATGACGAACTGGGGACAGTTGGGGAACAGGATGGCCACGCGCTGATCCGGCCCGACTCCCAGCTCTGTGAGGGACGCCGCACACGCTCCGACGGCCCTGGACAGGTCGACATACGTGAGCGTCCTGTCCTCAAAGCTGACCGCGGGCCGGTCAGGGAACCGGGACGCGGCGGACAGGAAGCTGGCGGTCAGGCTGGCAGGTGGGCAAAGGGACATAGCACAACCTCTGACGCAGGCGCCGCGGGGAGACGCGCCGGACAGCCTGCTCGGTTGGAGCACGGCGAGAAGCGTGTTGGCGGACAGGATACACCCTGATTCCGGGCCCGTCAAGGAAGCGGGAGGCGGGGGTGCAACCGCTGGTTGTCGGCAGGGACGGAAAAGGCTACCCTCTTGGTGTTCACCACCAAAACGGGCACGTGGCATAGCGCCATGGCCCAAGGAGG
>Ga0067045_1032094_pt1 | contig 10887 bp, 12 predicted proteins | sample TerdegcTABiofilm_FD_59184 | JGI IMG/M metagenome (GOLD analysis project Ga0067045, IMG submission 59184) | Combined Assembly of (Gp0054472, Gp0054536) Wastewater bioreactor microbial communities from Singapore -Terephthalate degrading...
TGGCGGTTTAGCCAAACTCTGCTCTACTAATATCCTTGGTAAATTTTCCTTTAAATAACTCTCTATAAATTCTATGTCTTTTTGCTCTAATGCCATGTTGTTATTCCTTTCAAATATATCCCTTACTCTTTGACTTTAAAAATCAATGCTATTATATACATGCAAACACTATAATGATAATGTAGTACACGATTACAATAACGTCAACATAATTATTTACTCTTAACCTGTATTGACCGCATAATATATATAAAAAGAATCAGCGCAATAAGTTCACTAACAAATGCAAAGATCATAATATAATGTACATCAATTTCATATAACCATCCCATTATGCTGGCTCCAAAAAACATGCATACACCATACGCTGTATTAAATATACCATAGCCAGTTCCCCGTTTCTTAAGTGAGGTTAAATCGGCTATTGCTGCACGCATGATTGTTTCATGTATTGCCATCACCAGCCCCCACAGAATAATGCCCATAGTCACAGCTATCCAGTTAAAAGCAAAGGAAAGCACAGGAACTATCGCCGAAGCTACTGGAATTATTAATAACACTTTCATTCCTTTTGTATCATATAGTTTGCCAATAACTATCGCAAATACTGCATCTACACCCATTGCTATTGCGTACAGCAGTGGAATGCTCATGTCTGAAACTATAGTATGCGACTTCAAATGATACGCAATGATTGGAAAGCTTGCAAACCCAATAATAGCAAACGCAGAAAATGCTGTGTAAAGCCAGAATGTGGATGTCAACTTTTCAGGACCACTTTGCCCTGTGGCCTTTGTTTCAAATGTTTCAGGATGAGGCACAAGCACCCTGGCTAACGTCAACACCGCTATAAGAAGCATAAAGGGAATCCACATGATTGTGTAACCCAGATTATAATCAACTATATAGGCAAAGATTGCTGTAAAGATCAACGGTCCTGCAATAGCTCCTATCTGGTCCATTGCTTCATGCAGTCCAAAACCCAAGCCACGCCCAACCTGCGTTGTTACCTGTGATAAAATGGTATCCTTAGCTGGGCTGCGCAGCGCTTTCCCCAATCGCTCAGCAACCATTAAAAGCGCAGCCACCTGCCATAGCCCCGTAAGTGCCAGAAGCGGTACTGAAATAAGCAAACCATAACCAATGAAGGTAAAAAGCCAGTATGCCTTAGTCTTATCACTCAAGTAGCCTGAAACAAGCCGTATGGCATAACCAATGAACTCCCCCAAACCAGCAACAACACCAACCCACAGCGCATTTGCACCCAATTCTTTTAAATACTGCGCATTAACGCTTCGCGCACCTTCATAGATGATGTCGCCAAGTAAGCTTATGATTCCAAAAAGGATTATAAACTGGTACGCTCGTTTTTTAATGTCAGTCATCAGTTTTCCTCCATATCACGTATTGCAAAAATCCAGCGCAGGTAACGCTTTATATCAAAAAGGCTCATATTATAACCAAGATAAATTCCGTCAACCCACAATTCAAAGTGAAGATGCTGTCCCCATTTTTGGCCCTGTGCTTCGCCAAGCAATCCTGAGTTGCCTACCCATCCTATACGCTGCCCTTTCTTTACCCGCACACCTGTATTGATCTTCCCATCAATTTTTGAAAGATGGTTGTAGGTAGATAGTATCCCATTACCATGATCAATCCATACCTGTCTGCCGCCAAATGAACGCTTGATGAATGTTGCAGGATTTTTTTGATAGTATTGCGATAGGGACTTCCATTCCTCCTCGGTAGGTGGCACATAGTCAATATCAGCACGCACTACCACACCATCAGCACAGGACAACACTGGCGTAGTTTCATCTACAGGGATTGGCAGGAAATTATCTTCTTTGAAATAATAAAAGATATCAAGCCCGTAATGAGTACCACCGCGGTACCCTCGAGGTGCATTGGGATACCCTGAATCATTTTCAGGGAACAAACCATTTTTTATGGGGAAACAGAGATTATACAATCGTTTATCAAAATATTGTAATTTGGCGCTTCCTGCATATACAGCAATCTCTGCTATTGCTGCATAACCGTCAATGGTTGCATCATGTGGTATTAATATTCTGAATGTACTGGCATCAATGCCCTTTACATTTACTTTAACAGTCCTTTGATATGTACTATCTCCAAAAAAACCTTTTTTATCTTTCTGTATAAAATTAACCCGTGAATAATCAAACCATTTACCATCATACATGAATTGCAGGATGCAGTATGTGATGGTGTTGTAATTATCTTTTGTTCCTGCAGTAATTACTATATCAGTTATTATACGTTTTACTCCAAAATCTATTTCAATCCACTGTTCATCACCTTTAGCTGAAATCCATGAAGTGGTTTCATCATCATCCAGTGCTTTTTCACCTTTATGGTTTTTACTGAAATTGCTGCTTGTGGCATAGTATATTTTTTGCTGGGTATTGTTGCCACATATGATATATTCTTTTCCCTGCGTGCTCCGCTGAGGAACAAAATTTGAAATTAGCAACAACGATAGTAACGAAGCAATGGTTTTAGCCATAATTTATATTTTCCTACAAAATTTTTTATATTTCTCCCTACTACCACTGGGACATGGAGCATTACGTCCTATTTTATTGATTACCACAATCATTTAAAAACAACTTTTGAAACTTTAAAATTCTTCATCCATTTAGATATGGTTATCGGCAACTTTTGTTTATATGTATCATCGGAAGTATAATAGTATATCAAACCATCTTCCAACCATGCAATATAAAAATGTTTTTGTTGTGTAATCATAATAATAGCCGCCGCGCTGTCACATAAACCAGTTACACAACCCGAAATCACAGTTGCTTTGAAAGTATCCAGAGATTTTTCTGTAAACCTTAAATGTAAACGATAGACAAATGGAACAAACGATCTGCCCAGAGCTTTTTTTATTTTTTGATTCATTTCCATATCATTGATAATATTTTCAAACCACTTATCGGCTAACTTTTCTTCAGAAATCAAATAAGAAGTGTATTCACCATCAAAGATTACACCTTCAGCACCATAATAGCCTTCACAGTTTTTTGTCGTTATACTAATTCCCCTGTCAGTATATCTAAAATGTATTTCGCGCTTTTTGCCATCCTCATACATAAGCCATTGAGCAGTGTCATCGTTAATAACAGCATCACCTTCAATAAACCCTGTAAGAGCACCCGAATAAGCAGTAATAGCAAAGTGAAAAGAATCTTCTGATTTGGGAGAAATAACAAGTTGAGCATTATCACAGAGATGATTTCTGTACCATATGCCATTCCAGGTATTTTGTGGTGTACCCAGAATACTCACAAGCAATATTAAAATATGACCTATAGACATACTATGGTCTCTTTAATATAATAGTACAATGAAAGATAACTATAAAAGCAACCTCTACACAGTGGAACCATTTAACACATTGGACTCCACCATTTGCTATTAATCAAAAAATCTTTGAAAGTCATTTTGGCAGGCTTTCCTTTCTTCTCTTTTATAAAAAATCTGGAATCCTGTTTTGACCAGCCTAAAACTACTTCAGTAGCTTCTAACTTCTGATAAATAGAATAAATCTGCCACAACTCATTTAAAACTTGTTGCAATTCATTTTTAGATTTGAAACGACTCAAATCATTACCTATTGCTTCAGAAATAACGGTGTTGTCCTTTGAAGAAATTTTATCAAAATTTCCCTTAAGTAAATTATCCAATGTATTAACATCTTTTATACTACGAGCAATATCAGCAATCCTGGATAAATGCTTACAATTACTGAAGCCCTCTTTTTCCCTGTATTCATAACACAACAATCCTTTACCATCAGGTCTCAGCCCAAGTGGAACCAATTCAATTATTACTTTAGTATCAGTACCATATCGAGGAATTTCAAAATTAAGAAAGAAAATAGGATAATTAATTTTTTCTTTTATTGGTTGTGAAATGAATGTACTGATGTCAAAATCTTTTGGCAATAATTCATTTAAATTTTTATTTGAGTATATTCGTTTTTCCCAGCTACAGGTAAATATTTCTGATTGCAGAAATATATATTCTCCAGACTTATTAACATACGCTCCAACTGTTGAAGTACATTCACAACCACATTCAGGATAGCTTCCAGATACTTGCAGATAACCATTTTTAGAATCATCAATTATGGTACAATCTGGTTTCCCATTGCCGTCCTCATCTACAAATTTTGAATAACATTTTTTTACTCTTTCCCATAACATCTGGCTTAATGTTTTTTTCGTCTGACTATCGCCTGGAATTGGCATTAGTGTAATAATGAATGAAATAAGAATAAACCATATAAATACCTTGATACCTTTTTTGTTGTAAAATGTTACATTTTTCATATTATAACTCCTAAAAATGTAATTTTACTTAAAAAAAATTTTAATACATTTATTGTTTAAAAAGCATCTGTTAAATCTTGATTACATCTTAAATAAAAAAGTCAATAAATAATTTTTTTTGTGTACATCACAGCATAGTATTTTTCACTCAATAAATAACTAACAATTGAATTTGTGTGATCCCATACTCCACCTATTGCAATTAATGCAATGTTTTCACATTTAAAACCCTGCAAATCATAGTTTGAAATTCATGATTACTGTTTGTTTAGTTTTTGCTAAATATAGTTGACTGCGTTATTACCAACCTCATTATGCGCCCCATCACTAACAATAGTCACTGCTTAAACATTCAAAAATTTATTGAAAAATTTACCCTGTATCTTAAATCTATAGTATTGGTATACATTATTTATAAATTTGCAGTAACCATTAGAATTATAATTCCTTTTTTCAGGTATATTTCACATTTTCTTTATATCATTACCTTTATGTTGATAATCTGTAATAAAATATTCTGGAGGTTATCAAATGCAAAAAATGCAATTCTTAGGAGCTTTTTTCGTTATTATTTCTATTTTAATTTCAATTATAACATATCAGGGCTTTAAAATACAGACATTTAAGAAAAATGGGATTGTTACACTGGCAAGAATACATAATAAATATAAACATGAGAAATCAGAACCATGGGGTATCAGAAGCATAAAACAATCACCACGTTATTCACATATAATAAAAACCGATTACTATTTTGATATTGGCTTTTTTAAAGGAAAAGAAGATAAAAGTAGTTTCAAATATACTAAAACCTCATTTAAGGTAAGCAATAAAACAATATCAGAAATAAAAAAAGGAAGTTTAATAGAAATAATCTATCTACCAGAAGACCCGGATGGCTCAATAATTTCCTTTAAAGATTTTGAAAATAACTTTTATAAAATGAACGATGAAAAAAAAGCTCAATATAACCAAAAAGGGAAAAAAGTTTCTGCAGTTGTAAATGAGATAGATAAAACTAAGGAAATTGTAAAAGTAAGCTTTATTCTTTCCTCTGTCGCTGGATTAGGAGAACTCATAACAACCACCATACCAATAAGTAAGTCAATGTATGATTCTTTTAATAAAGGCGACAAAATAGAAATAGTATATTTAGCAGAAGATCCTCAGATAGCTACCTCTAAAAAAATGCTTGATAGCTTGATATATTTAAATCCTTACCTGGGAATAATTATAGTACTACTTTTAATCGTTGGTGGTATTTACCTACTTTCGAAAAAGAATGTTGATAATAGCGAGGTTCAAGAAATAGTTCAAACACTTGATAAAATTCAAGTTTTGTTAATGAAAGCAAATGAAAGAGAATGGGCAAAAAACATAAAAATTATTAAGAAAGAGTTCAAGTCTGTACAACCAGAGGAATTAAAGATGCTGGCAATCAACACAAAGAGTATTCTGGCTGAAAAGAGTTCTTTTAAAGATATTATACTTTACGTTAATAATAAAGCAGATCCAGAACTTAATGATTTATTTAACCAATTGAAAAATGAGCTTTTTAGAAAATTAGAAGTATTGTCATGAAAAGATGAATAAGATTGATATTTTTAGCAAAAGATAATGAAAAAAATAAAAATATTTTTTTTCTGTGTGTTTGCTTTTTGCTACTTCATCTTTGTATTTTTATCAATATTAACAGTCATTTCCTTTATTAATTTACTTCTCATTAATGGAATAACAACATTGTTAAAATATCCAACTCCATACCAATACAAAGGTCGTTTAGTTATTAAAGGTAAATATATACTTGTTGTATTACTTGGCATAATTTTCTTTCTTTTATCTGCATTTTTTGTCTACGTTCTTATAGGATTTTTATTTACTTCAAAAAAAATACCTGCCGGATTTATTCTGGATAGAAAAACTTTCAAAAATTTTTATGAAATGGTTGATAAGATTAGAAAAACTTATAAGTGTCCTTCAATTAATAAAATTATCATAGATTTTTCCTGCAAAACCTCAATATTGGAATGTAAAAGATTTAGATTTTCTTTTTATGAAAGATACCTTGTAATTGGAGCTCCTCTTTTTTTTGTATGCTCAAAGGACGAACTCAATGCAATTATTGCTCATGAATGTGTGAAGTTATCAGGAAAAGACTTCTGGCTCATTAGAAAACTAAAAAGAATAAAAAATCTCTACCATGACCACTATATATACGAACTAAAAACAGGAAAAAAAGATGTAGATTGGTTGCCATTTTTCAAAAAAATTATATCTACTACAAACGATTTCATCTATGAACTAAGTAAAGAAAATGAATTAAAGGCAGACAAAACAGTTATAAAATCTGTAAGTAATAATCTATATGGAAATGCATTATTAAAAACATATTATTTTTCTTCTGTTATTGAAGATTTATGGGACATGGTATTTAAAAAAGCAAAAGAAGAACAAAAACCAATAAATAATATTATTATGGAAATGGAAAAATTCTTAAATGAGAAAAAAAATGAAGCCAATCTGACAATCTATAATGAATTAGCAAAGAATGAAATTTTTATTAAGAACGGTACACGAACACCATTAATAGAAAGACTTAAAAATATAGGCTACGAAATGGACTCTTGCTGCTTCTATTCTGAGGACGCATTACGAACACTTTTCACAGAAAAACAAATTGAAATAATTTTTAATGGTTTAAATAATCAATGGAAAAATGATGAGGCAACAAAAAAAAGAATGGGGAAGGAAGTATGAATATTATAATTAACAAAGAACAACTAAAATATTTATATATAAATCAGGAGGCTTTATGTCAAATGTAGAATGTCCAGATTTTTTAGAGCTAATTAAGCAAAATTTTGGCTATTTGTTTGATTTATATGGTTTTGAGGCTGTTTACACTAAGTCAGCACGCGGGGGAGAAAATTGTTTGATAGTACTGGAGTCAAAGGATTGTAGAATCAAATTTTATCGCTCACAGGGTGAAGCAAACCTCTTGTTTGGAACTTCATCAGCTCCTTTGGGATGGGAAGATGTTATTGATGATACACGACATTGGTATTTTGCAAGAGGTATAATAGACTTTGTGCAAAAGAATCCGGTAAATGCTAAGGAGTTATTAAATCAAACTCGTAGGTCTCTTACAGAAGAAGAGCAACTTGCAGAATTATCGCTAAAACTAAAGCCAATATGCAAGCAAATAATACAGCTTTTCAAGGGAGATAATACTAAGCAATGGATTAAAGAATATGAAAAGTTTGAGCAAGAGCAGGATGAAGAATTTCAAAGGCAATTTCAAAACTTATCATAAGTTTTTCAATTTAAAGAAAAAAGCATACTAAAGATTTATAATATTTCCAATGTTATGAGCTAAAGCATGGTAGTGTCCTGTCAATTGTTTTTTTACCCTTCACTAAAATATTTTGCAAAAAAAGGCAATCGTCTTCGTTTAAAATCGTCCCGTTTTTAGTGGAAAATCATAAATGGTGTTTTTCATAAGTATTCTCAACCAGCCTCCCTGTCAAGCTGATTTTCTCTCTCGATTATTAACTCCTCCATGTTTTTCATCAGTTCGCTGATTCCTAATTATCCTCGTATGCGATGTATTCGCTCTTCAGCAATCATTATCGCGGCAGCCAGCCAGCGTTTCCGCATGTCGCCGCTGCGCCATTTTTTAACACGGTGACAATATCTGGCGAAAGTAGCGTTAAGGCTTTCAATGGGATTTGTTGAATACACCGATTTATAAGGCAGCGGTGAAACTTGAAGCTTGATAACCGTCAGTGTTTCTTCCATACCTTCACGTACGCTTGAACCCATATCGGGATTGATCGTATCAGCCCACCTGGCCAGTGATTGCATTAAAGAAACTGCATTTTCATAATCCATCTCGGCATATGTTTCATTGATGCGGCGCTCAAATAGATACCGGAGCATGCTCAATAATATTTCTTTTCTTGTACTCACAGCAGCGCTGTATGAAACACCTATCGAACCACTTTGTAATAGCTGAATGGATTGCCTTGGAACCATCAATTATAAATAGGATTGGTCGATCCTTCTGGAGCCCCCGCTTTTCCATGTCATCAAACATTGATTTGATAACTTCTTCGTTCTCAGTACCGCCCTGACGCATCGAAAGGGCCATTTTGACACCATTTTCATCAACCCCCAGTGCTACAACGATAATTTCTCCGCCGATTTTATACCCGTCAATATAGATGATGGGAAAATAACGATCTATCAAGCGTTCATTAAACTTCTTTAGCGCCTGTGCTGTCGCACGCACGTAATGACGGCTTATACTGGACTTCTCTATGCCGTAGGCTTCAGTAACGGCTCCAGCATCCTTTCGGTAATCCCTCGTTAAAACGCCATGAAGCATCTTTGCCACGATAGTGGCTTCAATTCGTTGCAGCTTTTGGAATTTCTGATAGGTCCTAAGCTGGACTTCACGCTTATCCTTTTTCATGTTTCATGACAGCTCTAGGTTTTTCTAACTGGTGCATCTGCTCATTGATGATAACATATCCAGTCCACTGTTTCTCATGTCGATAACATTCATGTTCGGATGACCGTCAATATCTCTTTCCGCATAATGTCTCTATTTCTGAATCTATTATGGATTTCATGACAAGAAGGGTAATCCCGGTTGTAAACCCGTTGTTTTCCTGTTAGTAAAGCAGTTTCAAGTCCTCGGGACATACTATCATATCTTTGAGCGACATGAGTTCTTCCCAATTCATTTTGACTTGACGTTTCTGATGCCTTGATGTTTACTTTCTTTGGTTTCATAGCGGTTACTCCTTTTTGTTATTTTTTGTCCAAGAAATATATCCTTGGTAACCACTATGAATTTCAACTAATTTTGGGACATTCTCTAAAAGCAAGAGTTTCAAATATTATAGGATTTTTGACAAAGAAAAAATTATCACCAAAAATTTAGTTGGAACCCGGTGTTTTGGAGTTAATATCAAAAATATTTATTTGAAAAAGGTTGTTTCATAGAGATGGGGTGTTGAAGTTGTAAATTATCTTCTATTCATAGAGTTTGACGAAGGAAAAGCTCTTATAATAGATTGTAGAAATATACCTTTTCCCATTGAAAACATTTTTAATTTTTTGAAAAATTTCTATTTAATAGAATAGAGGAGCAATTTATGATAAAAGAAATCAGGCTAATAATAAAGATACTTGATAAAATTCAAAATTTATTGTTTAAAGCGAATGAAATTGAATGGGCAAAACATATAAGCAAAATTAGGGAAGAGTTTGAATCTGTACCACAGCAGGAAGTAAAAATAGTAGCAAGAAAAACAATGAATCTTTTTGGTGGAATGGGTTCTTTCAATGATATTGTGCTTTATGTGAATAATAAAGCAGACCAGGAGCTTAATCAATCATTTGATAAATTGAGACATGAACTCTTCAGTAGATTAAAAGAATTGTTATAGGGGGTTATGTATGAATGATAACATAATAAAGATAATTGAAGAACTCGATAAAAAAGCTCCGCATGTTGAATCTTTAATAGATACTATTTTCTAAGATACACTCCTTCAGCATGCACACCCATGCCAAAATCAAGATATGAAGGCTCACCATATTCATAAACAAATATTCTGTCCTTAAAGAATATAAAGAACAGTATACAATTTTCAGACATATCTTTTGCCTTGGGATTTGCCTCAAAATATGAAAGCCCTGAGGAGTGCAATTTTAATAAACCTTCCGTATTTCCAAGATGAATTGGCTCTTTAATTGTACAAAGATCAAAAGAAAATTTGTAATCAAATTCTTTCTTGCCCTTTGAGATAACAATACTGCCACTTGTTGTTAGATTCTCCGTAATAAATTTTTTATTTAAACATGAATCCTTATCTGTATGAATGGCCACTTCTACATTGTCAACATCCTGAACTGGAACAATTTTCGATAAAGTAAATGGCATTCCCTTTTTATTCATTATCCATTTTCCCTTTATATCCCCTTCTTCTAATTTACCTTTAAATAAAGCATTTTCTTTCCCATTATCCAGATATTCTACCAGATTATAATTTACACCATCCATATAACCTTTCACAAAAATTGGAATTTTGTTTTTTGCATAATAATAACCAAAAAGTTCACTTTTGCTGCTTTCCGTTTCAAGGTGGTACAATACCATGGCAATCTCATACTTGCCACCTATATTACCCTTATAACGTTTTACGGCGATACTTCCAACTTCTGCAAAACAAAGAATATGGCTCATTAAGATTGCTATTAAAACTACTAAGAAACGCATATATATGGTAATGTCCCATAGAGTGTGTAAAAATGCTTGTAAAGAAGCATTGTACTCCTACCAGATAATAAAGACTTTAGCAAAAATATTTATTACAGGAGGTGCACAATGCTACAACCAACGTATACATATGAAGAGAATAAATAATTGCAACAATAATTTGTCAGTAAGTCGGTATGAAGAAATTGTACAGCAGTATGAAGATCCCATACGAGCAATGGTACACAGGACACTGGA
>Ga0067045_1032097_pt1 | contig 10882 bp, 8 predicted proteins | sample TerdegcTABiofilm_FD_59184 | JGI IMG/M metagenome (GOLD analysis project Ga0067045, IMG submission 59184) | Combined Assembly of (Gp0054472, Gp0054536) Wastewater bioreactor microbial communities from Singapore -Terephthalate degrading...
TCAGCCTGCCCAACCCGCGGGCATTTACGGCGATTACTCGCCCGAAATGACGTACACCGAGGAAGGATATTCGGAGTATTACGGTGCGATGATGCCGGGCGGAACTCGGCCTACCAACCGAAGACGTGGAACGACGACTACACGAGGCCGTACCACGACGCCTGGCCGAAATGCACCGCGAGGCGGTCAGACGGGTTCACCCCCCATGATGGGACCGTGATTTATCAAGACCAGTTTGTAGGATTCCTTTTAACATCTGTTCCAAAAGCCTTCTGACGCCCACCCCGTCACGAGGCTTTTGTATCATGATTCCGCCAGCCGGTTATGTGGGGCCATTCCTGTAACCAGCCGCCCACAAATGCTGATCACCCGTTTGGTGGGCCCACGCTGGCTTTCTGCTCAACGGGCCAGGGGTAGTCCGCACGACCCGCCTCTTTATCGAAGCGGCCGGGAGGCAACGTTTTCTGCCACTCCAGGCCTTTTTCCATCAAACGTTTGACAACCTCTGGTTTTTGAGCAGCAAGGTTGTTGTATTCGCCAGGATCCTGGGGTATCTCGTACAGCTCCACGCGCGATCCATCCGGGTTGAAAAGGAGCTTGTAGGCACCTTCGCGTACGGCAAGAATGGGACTGACATTCCACGGGTGATTGAAAATGCGAAATCGCCACTCCCAAAAAAGTGGTTTCTGTCTTTGCACGGTCTTATCACCACGAATCGCCTGGGCCATGCTTTCGCCACGACATTTCGTTTTGACATCATCCGGCAAGACAACACCTGAAAGCTCGCAAAGCGTAGGCAAAAGATCGACTCCGCAAACCACTGTGTCATTGTTAACCAGACCACCTGGAGTCACGGCTGGCCAACGGACAAGGAAGGGCACGCGAATTCCCCCTTCATACAGACTTCGTTTACGTCCTCGAAGGGGACCAGAACTGCCGTAGGCCGACCAGGAGGCGTTCCCAACGTCGATATCCTCCGGGCCGTTGTCTGAGGAGAAAATCACAAGTGTGTTCTCGGCAAGCCCCGATTCGTCGAGCATGTTGAGTAGTCGGCCAATTTGACGATCCATCTCGATAACTGTCGCCGCATAAACCATAAAAGGGCTTGTAAATCCATCTGGAACTTGTCTCCGGAGGGGGGCCATCTGCTCCGCAGAGGGGACCAATCGCGCGTGTGGATCATTGAACCACAACTGGCAGTAAAATGGCCGATCCTTGACCTGTTTTAACTCCTCGATCGTGGCATCGACCAGCTCGCGGGCAGCCACGGGGCGTTCCGCATCATTCCAAAGATTTCGTCCTCCCTCCTGGCAGTCAATCCAACGGGCGACATCAAACCCGTAGGGTTCCAACCCGGGTGTCTGTGATGATGGCCGTCCCAGGTGCCATTTCCCAACGTGGATCGTTACGTATCCCGCCTGCTTGAGCAGTTCAGGAAGGGTTGGAACGTCAGGATCCAGAAAGTTTGGCATGTTCCGGGCAGCATTTTGCTCAGGAGTAGCCAAATGCCCATGGATGGCCAACTCTGCCGGATACCGACTCGTCATCAGGGCTGCGCGCGTCGGCGAACACACCGAGCCTGCTTGGTAATACTGCGTGAATAAGATGCCTTCACGTGCCAATCGATCAAGATTGGGCGTGCGAAACTTCCGGTTACCGTAACAACTGAGATCACCCCAGCCCAAATCGTCTGCAAGCAAAAACAAGATGTTGGGACGCGGGGGAGTCTCTGCTTTCGCCACATTCAACCCGGCAACAACAATCACGCCTGTCAGTAACCAAACAATCGATTTCCATCCAATCGTACGGCACATGATTGAACGCCTCCCCATAACAGGATCTGAAACTCGCTCTCAACCAGACGCTGCTTTCATGGCGACCGGGAAACCACCGTGAACCAAACGGGAGCTCCCCAAAGGAGATTCCCATCTGCCTGAGTGACTTTTGCCCAGATGTAATTCTTACCCTCTGGTGCGGTGTAGGTTTTCTCTAGCTGCGCGCTCTGTTGGTTCGGCTCAAAACTGTCAAGTGGTTCGCCATTTTGAAACAGTTCAACCTTGGCAATGATGTCTTTCTCGTCCGGGTCGTGCACCTCAACCCGCACGGTAACCCCTTTGACTGGAGTCGTGATGATCGTGCCCATCGGCGAGCCGTTCACGCTGAATTGAAAGATGCAGTTGCGATCCCGTGTGGAATAGCAGCGGCGATTGGCCAGGGCATCAAGGATATTCCGGACCGAAAGCCCGGGCGCCCAAATTCCCGTCCAGGTCCCCGTATTACCCCAATTTGGACTGTGCGTATCGGTCGATCCTTCCGGTGCGATGTGCCACCCCAAACGGAGCGCACGCTGAAACGCCTGTTCTTCGATCGGGTTGCGAACCTCCATCAGTTGCACAGCCTTATCACCAACTTCGGAATAGGCCAATCCGCTGTGATCTTTCGTGCCGTCCCTCGGGTGGTTGAACTTCAAAACAACATTGGCGTCAACGGCCGCTTGGTAAAACGCCTGTGGATCGGTTGGCCAGCGATAAGTCGGGGGATCGTAAATACATAAATGACCCCATGCTTTGGTCCATTCCAAACCGACAATTGCCACGAATGCCCCGAGATCGTTGGCTTTCCACGCCGTCTCTCGAATAACCAACCATTCGCTGGCGTCCAGGGATTCGAGATGATCAGTCAGGGCGAAGACATCGAGCTTGGCGGTGTCTCGCGCATACGTGTATGCATCTTGCGGGAGATAAGTTCCGTCCGAATAAGAAGTATGGCTATGAAGGTCCGCAAACCAACATCGCAAAGGATTATCGACATTAACGGTGCAACTTGCCTGCACCTTGCGATTGTTCGTGACGATCTTCAGAAGCTGAGCCCCATTTGGGACAAGCGTGCTATCAAGTTTTGCCTGCCAAACGTTTCCATCGTTTTTCAATTCGACCCAGGGGACGCCGAGAGACGCCAACATTCTGACCGGCTTGGCTGCTCCCGCAGGTACCTCGGCTTCAACGGCAATCGCAATCTCTCCTGAAACAGTGCTACCGGCTTTCGGTTGAAGGATGCTCAGCTTTGCAACAGGAGGTTGTGCTTCTTCGGCCAGTGTTCTTTCGAACGAGACAAGTGTCGCAACCGCCGCTAACAACACGGTAAAGGCTGGGAAATAGCTTTTCATCGGACACCTCTTTGTGCTCGCATGCCTAATCTGAGAAACATATCGCGATTGATATTGTCATATCGGCGTTACCGAGAATCAAGGCTTCGGTTCCCGGCGAGCGACAAGCCGATGGTTGCTATTCATGGAAGGTCCCCGTGCTGCCCGACGCTGGCACCAATCCTGCCGTTGCCGCCACGTGGCACTTCGTCCAATACTTGCGGTAATTGCTCATACAGGCGATGCTTGATAAGATAGCTGAGATACGCTCGACAATAAGGGCGTCCTCTAAGACTGTCGATCTTTCAGTAAATTGACTTACATAGCCGTTCCGCTCGATGATCCGACTATTACCGCCTCCCAAATCTGACGAAGACCTGTTCCGTGAATCGACGATGAGCTTTGGCGAGCATCTGGAGGAGCTACGCCAGTGTTTGTTCCGTGCGATCTGGGGGCTCGCCATAGGGGTTGTCATCGGGCTGATTTTCGGCAACCGAGTTGTCGCATTCATTCAGCGACCACTGGAAAAGGCCCTTACCGAGTATTATGTAAGCCAATCGCATCAAGAAGTCATCCAGCAGATTGAGCGTTTGAACGAACAGGGCGTGGCGTTGCCATTTACCCCTGAAGCGGCAGCGAAGTTTGTTATCGATCGTCAGGTCCTTGCTGAAGAGTTTCTCATTTCACCGCGCGAGCTTGTCACGCAGTTTGAATTGTCGCTTGGCGATATGCGACGACGTTGGATCGCAGATAAGGACAAACTTTCGGCAGCCTTAAATGTCCTCCGAAATGTGCCGGCCGAGTTGAATCCTGAGAAGATCGAGCGTTCCGATATGGACAAGATCAGTCTCGCCTTACAGATCATCGAGCGGTATGTCGTTCAGGGTTCTTCGCACGAGAATTCCCAGCGGTTGAGTGGCATTATCCCGCTCGGCGACAAACTGACATCTGGCAAAGCCATTTCCCCTGGAGAGAAAGGGCAACTGACAGCCGGTCTTGAAGAGTTGGTAAAGCAGTTAACGTCAGCAATCGAGACAGTTCACAACACGGAACAGGCCTTGTCAGGACTGGCCTGGGCGTCACGTCAGGCACCTGGCTCCTTTGAACAAAGCGAACTCATGCACGTCTTCTTATGGCGTCCAGCAAAAGAAGACCCACGAGTTCGGGCAAAAAGCTTGAGTGCCCATGAGGCCTTTTCCATTTACATGAAGGCCTCTTTCCTTTTGGGAGCCATAATTTCGAGTCCCTGGGTCTTCTTTCAGATCTGGTCCTTTGTGGCCGCCGGATTGTACCGACATGAGCGCCGTTTTGTTTACATTTTTTTGCCGTTCAGCCTGGCCCTGTTTTTCGCAGGAGCGTCTCTTGCGTTCGTGTATGTTTTTGAGCCGGTTCTCACGTTTCTCTTCCAGTTCAACCAATGGATGGGGATTCAACTGGAACCTCGAATCAGCGAGTGGCTGTCGTTCGTTCTGATTCTTCCCCTCGGTTTCGGTGTTGGTTTTCAATTGCCGCTCGTCATGCTCTTTTTGGAGCGGATTGGCATTTTCACGCTGAAAGATTATTACGCGCAATGGCGAATCGCCATTGTCGTGATCTTTGTCATCTCGGCAATCCTCACGCCGCCCGACCCTTCCAGTCAATTAATGATGGCCATCCCATTGAGCCTGCTTTATTTCGGCGGCATGGCTCTCTGTAAGTTTTTCCCGCGCAAAATGGAAAATCGCTGAGGGATCATTCTCATAAGAAACGAGAAGGCCCATTCGTTTACGGCTTTTTGATGACCCAGACCTTATCGACGGCGTCACTGAGATCCCCGGCAGTTTCAATCTGAATTGATAAGCTTGTGTCGCCAGGCTCGGCCGTGATTTCTTGCTCGTATCGCGATTCGGACTCCCCCGAGGATCTATACCCCACAATGACACGCTTCACCTGGTTTCGCCGCTCCCCTGCAACGAGCAAACTGACTCTTGTGCCGGGCGATTTGATGATGGCGCCACACTGGTATCTTTGTCCCTCCTTCAGCGGAATAACCGCACTCCACCAAATCTTGCTTTTTTCTGCAGAAGCCACCGACCAACGATCAGGCAAATCTGGAATCAACGTCTTGAGTTTGCCATCTGGATTGTAAACGAGATTCCCTGCTGGTTCCGTGGGCGCGAGCTGCACAGTAATGGTGGTCTTTTCATTTTCCCGAAGCGTCACCGGCACAATTTCTGGCAAGGCCCCGCTTCGATACACCAGAACCTGATATGTCCCGGCAGGAAGATGATGGAAAAGAAACGTTCCCCGCCATTCGCCTTCCGAGCCGTCACTCTCAGATTCGGCAAGCGTCGAATAATCTGTGCCAAGAAGAACGACGCGGGGAGACTGGTCATTATTCCCGGGCGCACCTGGCGCCGCAATCGTCCCGTGGAGTGACGACCGGCCTGGCCCTGAGTCCGGCCGTAATCCAAGCGTGAAGACCGTAAATAGCACGTCTGCCGTAACCTTTGCCGATTCGATGGCCGACTCGAGGATGATCGGCTCCACCAGTGATCGGTCCGGATTGGGAGAAGACACGAGGGGCAATGCTCGTTCCGCCCGCTCTTTGGAAAACGCCACCAGTTCCGCAATACGGCTTTGCAGGCCTTGCAGGGCTTCCTCATCCGTTTGTCCCAGAAGCCGTGGTTGGTATCCCGCGATCGTGATCAATTCTGCTTTGACCCAGTTCTCTAGCTCGCCATGGTGAGGGCAGTTCTCTTTCGCATGGGGAGGCGCTCCCACATCTTCCACGAAATGAATCAGCGTCCCTAATTGTCGGCACGCGTTTGCTGGGCTTTCCGTTCGCAGCGCCTGCAGTGCACGACGAAAATACGGTTCGAATGTGGCAGCCACGGCCGGCATTGTATGGCCGATATGGCGTGGTACCGAAGGAATCAGCAGATAGTCATCGGCATAGTATGTCCCCAAATCCCGGCCACGCCAGTCCGGCATCCAGCAATAACTTGTCAGGGCTTTCACGTGATCTTCACCAAGCTTCGCATAAACCTCCTTGGCATTTGGCAGGACATCCAGAGCTGCTTGTGTGATCTGCGGATGAGGCCCCCAGGCGTGAGCCGGCAAACTCATCATCGTCAAAACAGCGACCAGAATGAGATTGACGGCGTTCAGCTTCAGCATGGGGATCTCCTATTATTGGTTTCAAGCGAAATACCGCCGAAAGCCACTACTGACGATTCAGCCAATCGATTCCCGAGATTCGGGCAAGCGCGATTTGCAAGGCATGCGTGCCACTTTTTGCATGACCGCAGGCCGCCACCGCAAGATACAATTGTTCAGCAAGGGCCAAACCAGGCAGGACCAGCCCCATTTGTTTGGCCTCTTTGATGGCAATGCCAAGGTCCTTGATCAAGTGTTCCACATAAAAGCCGGGATCAAACCGATTCTGGATGATTCGTGGTCCAAGATTGGAGATAGACCAACTACCAGCGGCCCCTGACGCCACGGATTCGATGACCTTCTCCAAATCGAGTCCAGCTCGATATGCATAAAGTAAGCCTTCGCAGACGCCAATCATTGTGGAGGCGATCAGGATCTGGTTCGTCATTTTGGCGTGCTGTCCTGCACCGGGCCCTCCATGATGGACAATCGTTTTTCCCATGATCTGAAAACATGGCATAACAGCGTTTACGACCTCTGGCTCGCCGCCGATCATGATCGAAAGCCGTGCTTCCCTGGCTCCCACATCCCCGCCCGAAACGGGAGCGTCGAGTGCGTGGCATCCGCGCTGGGCTGCTGCACGTGCGATCTCCACCGCAAGGGTCGGTTCGCTGGTGGTCATATCTACAACAACGCCGTTGGTCGGCAAACCAGCGAGGACTCCATCGGGGCCCATGATCACATCGCGGACGTCATTCGGATATCCAACAATGGTAAAAACGATGTCGGAGACCTCCGCCACGCGGCGCGGTGAATCTGCCCAGGCAGCCCCCGCGACAAGCAGTGATTCTGCCTTCTGTCGGCTACGGTTAAAAACGGTACAATGGTAGCCCGCTTTGAGCAGATGACTGCACATGGCGGAGCCCATCACGCCGGTTCCAATCCAGCCGATGCGTGTCCTTTCGGGGTGCGCAACAGAGACAGGCATTTCAGTCTCCTCTAATCACCTGGTCGTTAACAAAGCCGTGACGGGACATCCGTCTGAAGAATGATTTTGAGATGCCCCGTCGACCAAATCAAACAACCAACCAATTCCTGTTCCCTAGCGCCAACGGGATTCGGGACGGTCCAGGATTTCTTTAAGCACGATGGCTGTAGCGATGCCCTGTGGTGAACTTAACATATCGACCAATCCCTGAATCACTGGGGATTCCGATATCGCCGCCAATTCAGATGACGTAACTTCCGAAGAAATCTGGTGCGGTGTTGAGGCTGGGGTTATGATCTCCGACAAACCGCCGGGGGCCGTGGGAGACAATTCGCCACGTTTTGTTGCCCGACGTCCCCGTTCCGTTTTTGCTTTGGCCATTTTCTCTCGCGCCAACCCTCCTGGCTGGCCCGCGACCACCTCGCCTCGCGCCATGGTGGTTTCGAAGGTGTGGGTTACATGTTCGGCAACGCTTTCCTGGACGATTTCCGCTTCGACGATCGGCGGCGCTTTTGGTGGTGATGGCCTTTTCTCCGGACGGGGTGGCGATGTTGGACGACCTGATTCTTGTAGAAGATCCTCGATCATGTCAGATCGCCGCTGACGCCCTCTTCCCTGTCCCATTTTCTCCCGACGTTTCTTGGCTTCCTGACGGCTTTGGAGAAGCGATCCGAGAATGGAAAAGATAATGATCGCCAGGGCCACAATCAGTTGCGTGGCATCGGCAACGATCGGTGTTATTTCCGAATAGATGAAATACAGTCGCATCAAAACCAGCTCCCGTGAATTGAGGTCAGCGAAGCCAGATCGCCTAGCCCGCCTGTTGTGTTCGGCCCTGCTGCGGTATCGGGATTCCCATGCGGGCGATGGCTGTTCTCATATCGGTATCGGCCTGGATGTTCTTCAGGCGATAATAGTCCATGATTCCCAATTTGCCTGTCTCAAAGGCCTCGGCAATGGCTCGGGGAACTTCGGCCTCGGCCTCAACGACTTTCGCTCGTGACTCCTCAATCAAAGCCAGGTTTTCCTGCTCGGCGGCGACGGCCATCGCGCGACGCCCTTCGGCCTTTGCCTGGGCGACCCGCATATCGGCCTCAGCCTGATCGGCCTGAATTCGTGCACCAATGTTTTGCCCCACGTCGATGTCGGCGATGTCGATAGAAACGATCTCGAAGGCCGTCTGGCGATCCAGCCGTCGGGCCAGGACGGTCTTCGAAATACGGTCAGGGTTCTCGAGAACTTCATAATGACTTTCCGCCGCCCCAATCGCGCTGACAATCCCCTCCCCGACACGCGCGATGATTGTTTCCTCAGTAGCGCCACCGATCAACTGGAGAATGTTGGCACGAACTGTAACCCTTGCCTGCACCTTCAATTGAATCCCATTACGGGCGACGGCCTCGAGCGACTCCTTGCCAGAACCTTTTTTGGGACAATCAATGACCTTCGGGTAAACGCTCGTCTGAACGGCTTGGAGAACGTCTCGACCCGCAAGGTCGATAGCCGTGGCCAATCGGTAGTCAAGTTCTGTCATCTTGGCATTGCGGGCCGCAATCATCGCTCGGATGACCTTATTAACATCACCTCCGGCCAGGTAATGGGCCTCCAGGGCTCGCGTCGTGACACCATCTTTTTCTGTAATCCCCGCTTGAACAGCCATAATCTTGGCTCGCACAATCACTTCCGGCCGAACTTTACGGAAGGTCATTCCGAGCAGATCCAGGATTCCGATTCGCGCACCGGTGGTTTTCGATTGGATCCAAAGCCGGAAAAACTTGAAAAAGATCGCCAGAAGGACCAGTCCCACCACGATGGCGGCGAGGACCAGCACGAAACCGATGATCGGAACAAGATCATTTTCGCCCTGCTGTGCGACGAATTGCATCATGATAGGTTCCTTGATTTACCGAGGTTTCTCATAATACGCTTATTTCCCTGTTTTCAGCTCGTATTGGTGATCGTATCCGCTCATCCTGCTCAAGACTGAGCGAATGGGTCAAGACCAAGATCTGACATCGGCTTCTCTTTCCACGACTTATCTTCAGCCGTTTCATCAACAGGCTGTTCGTCCTTTTCCAAGGCGCGAACTGTGATCCAGGAACCGAAAACATCCACAACACGCACCCATTGGTCGGCCTCGATGGCAAAACCGTTACTCACTGCGTCATACGCCCGTCCATCAATCACAACGACTCCCGCCGGGAGCATCGGGCCTTTCGTTTTTCCGACCCGGCCAATGAGGGCACGAAGTTCGCGCAACCTTGGATTGTCGGGAATGGTTTCACGCTCGTCCGGCGCCGGGAGCATGACTCGCTTACCCACAGGCGTTTTGGGCCACAGATAAACAGCAAGTATAACGAAGGCCGGGATCCCAAAAACGCTTGTCAATAACAGCGCAACTCCCAGGCCCGTACTGTACATGAACCCGGTCACAATAGACGCGACAACGGCTGATAAAGACAACAAGGTCAGTATCCCGTGAGAAACGAAAAACAACTCCAAAATCGCCAGCATCAAGCCGGTCAATATGAGAAGCACCGGCCAGAGCCATGTATTCATTAGCAACTCCTAACGTGACGAAACCGATATCCGTCGCCAGCCTTGCAATCGTGTCTCATTCCTTCCGCCACTAATCTATCACCTCGTCTTACAAATCACAAGCATACGGGCACAAACTGGCAACGGCCGCCAGCTCCTCATTGGCCGGGAAAATCATTGACTTGGTAATATCGGGCGGACATAAACTCGGTTCCCCCTGATTTCGGTAATAACGACCGGTGTGTTGGGCTCAATAGGGTCACCATCTCGCGACATCACATCGAGGACGCGCTTTTCAAATCGGGCTTTACCACTCGGTAGGAGAACAGTTACGGTAACTCCTTGAGCACCAATCCAAGACTCATCGACATCCAGCAAACTGCGACGGCGCTCGATTTGCTGGAGGTCCTGCTCACTCGGCGGGGGCAGCATCAAATGTTTCAGTCCCGGTGTCCTGGGAAGCATCCGGTTCAGGACGCTGATCAATACCCCTATCCCAACAGCAGCCAGGACGAGGATAAGCAGTGAACGCTGCAATTGCAGCCATTGGTAAGTGTTTCGCGGTACGATGAAACTCTGACTCGCGAGGACCAACGAAGCCAGGATCAGAAGACCACCGCCCAGTCCGAAGATTCCAAATCCGGGCAAAACAAAGAATTCCAGCAACAGGCAAAAAACGCCCAGGAGGAATAGCAAGACCTCAAGCCAGCCAACCGTTCCACCGAGGAAGCGACTCCAGAAGAACAAAACAAAGCATACAGCGGCCAGAAAGCCGCCGATTCCGATGCCGGGCGTCTGGACCTCAATCATCAATGCCACGCCCCCCACGATAAGCAGGAGCACAGCCAGATAAGGGGATGCCAATGCCCCAACAAGTGTGTCAATCCACGTCGGTTCAAGCAGATCCGGATCGTCCTCAAGACCGTAAAGTTGCTTGAAGGCGGCGAAACCTTCGACCGTGTCTCTCGCCAAACCATACTCGACTGCCTTCTTACCGTTGAGTAGCAAGGGCTTCCCTTTGACTGTGATCATCTCTTTCTTTTCCCAGGCGTCGCGGTCGGCCTGCTCGTTCA
>Ga0067045_1032098_pt1 | contig 10881 bp, 14 predicted proteins | sample TerdegcTABiofilm_FD_59184 | JGI IMG/M metagenome (GOLD analysis project Ga0067045, IMG submission 59184) | Combined Assembly of (Gp0054472, Gp0054536) Wastewater bioreactor microbial communities from Singapore -Terephthalate degrading...
GCGCAGCGTTGTACTGCTTCCAGTTGGTGGTGCGGTAGCGGGGCTTGGAATGCGGTAGCTGACTCATCACGCAAGGCTACCTGACGGCAAGTGACGATTTATGCAACAGCGCCACCCAGGACGATCTTGAGTTCATCTTCAGCGACGGCGTCATGTTTGAACCTCTTATTCCAGGTGAATTTGCCCAGAAAAGCCGCGAGGCTGAGCAACGCAAAAATACTGACCAGCAGTATCCAGGAGTTGGTATCAATGGCGAGAAATGTCTTTTGCATCGTTATTCTCCAACTCAGCTCGATAGTCACCAGCAAGCCGGAGGGAATGACTTCGACGAGGACAACCCAGCCCGAGCCCAGGAGCCTCGCCCTCATCAGCTTGTCTCCAGGCAAATATACGCTTTATCGGTGAACCAGACGCAGAGCAGACACTCGCGAATCAGGCGGGCCGAGCAATGGACAAGCCCACGCCAGTCTTTTCGATCAACCCCGTGTCCACATCCGCTGCGACTGGGCAACCGCCCCAAAAACACGCAGCAAAAATCAGCCGCAAACGAGGCATGCAACTACACCGGCATATCGAAAGCTTGGCTTGCTGCCAAGAAATGCACCACTGTCAATGCGCTTCAATGAGCAGGTATTTCTCGTAGTTTGTGACAAACAGAATGAATCCGTTTGGATATGCGGCGTGGGGCATGGCCGCTCTCTGAGAAGCCGGCAATGCTTGATTGTCAAGATTCTCATCGCTGCACCAGCTCCTGAAATAATTACAGGAAGCTGTTCTCCATATTTCATGTATCGGCGATACCATTTCCTCTGACATCTCTTCAGCTGATAGCTATTTGTCGTCGGGCCTTGATACGTTGCAAGACCTGGTCCAGGCCCCATGTCTTGCTGCAAACAATATGGAACTTTTCACTGCCCCACATAACAACGGTTATGGACGTGGATTGGGATTTGCAGGTGATGGCTCGGGAACAGGAACTTGAGACCCCGGGGCTGGATGCGGTGCAGGCATTCCTTCTGTTGCTGGGGGCCTCGATTGAAGTTCTGGTTGTGGCGCTTTTTCACAGGCACTGAGAGCCGCCACAGCCGTAAGCAATACAAGGACATTGAGAGATTTCATGACCGACCTCCTTTCAAGGAACATAGGTCCATGCTAGGCCAAGGCGCTTCTCGGAATCTACCCTCTTCTTTCAGAACTCACATCCTGTGACTTTCATGCCCGCCGCCAGGAAATCACCATATATGGTCACTTCTGACAAACAGACGGCTCAGCCGTTGGGCTCACCACCTCCCCAGATCTGGCGATGATGGAGCTGCCGTGAGAAGCCCGAAAAGATGTAACACCTGCGTATTGCCAGGGCCAAGCCGGCTGGCAATCAACGGCCTACGCATGTCGCGCCACCTGACCTGACATGACATGACATAGTTGACCATCAAGTCACTTGAAGCTTTAGCCTGAACACATGACTTTCCAATCCAGCTCGCAAACTGATTCCTCTTTGCTCGCGCTGCGAGTGCCGCCGATGGCACTGTTGGCAGTGTTTGCCGCAGCCATGTGGCTTCTGCCAGATATCCTGACCACCAAATTCCCGGCCTCCTGGACGGCCGCCTCATTGCTGGCCATATTGGGAGGTGCCTTCTGCATAGCCGGCGTACGAGCGTTTCAGCGCGCCCAAACCACGGTAAACCCCACCACTCCTGCAGCGTCGACCTCACTGGTCGTCAGCGGGGTTTATCGTATGACACGCAATCCGATGTACCTGGGCTTTGCACTGCTGCTGCTTGGCTTCGCCACAGGGTTGGGCAAGTTGTCGGCACTGCTTCTTGTGCCGCTATTCATGGCTTATTTGCAGCGCTTTCAGATTCGGCCGGAAGAAGAAGCGTTGCAAGCACAATTTGGAGCGTCCTTCGACACCTATCGCCAACAGGTCCGACGCTGGCTGTAGATGGGCTTGAACCAGCTCAGGGGAATTCCCAATCAGTTTTGATGACTTGAGCATAGCAATCACGCTCGCGATACCAAGGTAGAAGCACTCGAGCCGCTATTGAGTCAACAAACGGAGTCAGCCAAGGCATCACTGGCTGAAGCCCTTATACATTCGGCCTATCTATGGGGTCGGTCGGCAACTCTGCAGGCGGTTGTTCATTGGGCGGATCAACTGGTTCCGGCTTGGGTTCCGCTTCCTTGAGCGGGTTCTTTTGAAACGCCATGGCGGTCATCTCCTGCATGCGGTTTGAATGAGCGGCTCGCCCCTGAGCTGTCCGGCGAAGCGAGACCAATCCAAGGCGCTATTGCCTCAGCGAATAGCCGAACTAAGCATATCCTGAGGTCGGCTTCCCGATACTTCGTCCGTCACGGAAAGATCTGGAAACGCCCAGCCTTGATCATCCAACGCCGAACTCAAACGCAGCGGAGACAAGGCCTGCGCCCATGTGAGCGCCGAACAAGTTGCAAGCACACTGGAGCCAGTGCCCTGGCCCTCGCCGCAGACCTTCAGCAAGCGACTGCAGGGATACCGCGAGGCTCAGACGATCTCGAAGATATCGCCATCGGACGATGCGGCGCTCTCGTGAAAGATGTCGTAGAGATACTGAGGCAACTCCTCGTGGGAAACCTCGGAAGGAACGGCCAGATCCACAAAGCCAAGCTTGCCATCGGCTCCAACGGAAAAACAGCGCCATGCGGAGTCTCTGCGCTCTATGAGCACGATATCGCCGAACACATTGAACCGATACCTTTCCATGTCCACTCCCTTGTTCTGCCTTGCATGCTAGCCCGTTTTCTCCTGCATCATCTGTGCACTCGCCCGAGTGCTCCGGCCTTTATCAGCTGGATGAGACAACAGCGTGACTCTCATCTCAGCCGCGATGTCCGCAATCGGCTTCGCAGGCGGTAGTCATGCATCAGCCCCGTTGACTTTGGCAACGGAAAGAAGCGGCGGCAAGTGCATTGGGGGTTGGCTTTCTGAGGCAAGGCAGCCTACTCGAGCAGGGATCGGCCTTGGAAAACCGCTTGGCGAGCAAGCTGCGCGATAGCGCCAGCACCGAAGCAGCGTTTGCACCGAAGCTGACGTTTTACTTATTGGAGGGCATTTAAGGTTATTAAAAAGAGTACTGTGCTCTTTGACGATCGATCCTGATTCGTCATCCAGGACTGGAGGTCTATATGCAAGATAGCCGTATTCCCCCGCCAATCCAGAAGTTCTGGGAGACCACCAAGGAGCTGTTCTCCATGGACAAGGATTTCCCCACACCGCCACAACTAGAACAGCAAGAGCCCACAGCAATGGAAAAAAAGCAGGAGCAAGAGAGGCTGCTGCGCGAGCGCCGCAACTACCGGTACTGGTAGCCCGGCGCTCCAAATTCATCTTGCGATGGGTTCCCGACCACCTCGACAGGTGGTTTTTTGTTGCCTTGAGATACAAGAATACGAGCACATAGACCCTGCCAAACATAGGCGCCGTTAAGAAATACAGCGATAAGATGGCTCGCAAGCTGTGCTGCCCATGCCAAGACCCTCAGCCGCATCCCATGCCCCCTTCAGGAGACCCATGAAAAACAAAGTCGTGCTCATCACCGGCGGCAGCCGGGGTATTGGTGCGGCCACCGCCATACAAGCTGCGACGGTCGGCTGGGATGTGCTGCTCAGCTTCAATACGGATCAAGCATCAGCCGAGGCGGTTGTCTCGCAAATCACCGACATGGGCAGGCACGCCATGGCCATTCAGGCCGACATGGCTTGCGAAGAACAGATTCGACGCCTTTTTGCTGTGGCCGATGTGCAGTTCGGGCGCTTGGATGCACTGGTCAACAACGCAGGCATCGTGGACACGGCGCAGACAGTGGCGGAGTTCAGCCTTGAGCGCCTGGAGCGGATGTTTCGCATCAACACCATCGGTGCTTTTCTGTGTGCCCGCGAGGCCGTGCTTCGCATGAGCACGGCACGCGGCGGTCATGGCGGAGCCATTGTGAATGTTTCCAGCATCGCCGCAAGACTGGGCGCGCCAGGCCAGTATGTGGACTATGCAGCATCCAAAGGAGCAATGGATGTGATGACGCTGGGACTGGCCAAGGAAGTGGCCGCGGAAGGCATCCGCGTGAACGCAGTCCGCCCCGGCCTCATCGAAACGGATATCCATGCCAGCGGGGGACAACCGGACAGGGTTCAGCATCTGGCGCCGCGAGTTCCCATGCGGCGTGGAGGAAGCGCCCTGGAGGTTGCGAATGCAATCGTATGGCTTATGTCGGACGAGTCCCCCTACACCACGGGCAGTCTGATTGAAATTTCGGGCGGAAACCTCTGAGGAAAAAACGCTAGCCCGTCCATGCACAACAAAGCCCGCCAAGGCGGGCTTTTCAATGTCCTTACCCGTCAAGGGCATGCGACGGGCGACTTTAGAAAACAGACCTGCGCCAGCAACTCATGGACTGAAGACCAAGAAGAAACACGGCCCGGCATTCCTGCTTATGTCGAAAAATAGCCCGCCAGGTGCCGAAGACTCTCAACTATCCAAGTGGCCGATCCGCAGTTGACCTCTTAACTGGCACGCTGCTGCAACAACAATTTTCCAATCTTCGCTCTTTCCCTTGGTACATGCAGCTCAGCGATGCCCATGGCCTCCACCAGGCCGATGACCGCCATGTGGAGGACGATGATTTCCATGTCCGCCATGACCTGGGTGAGGCCTATGGGCGGGTGGACGGTGCACGTGATGATGATGGTGGTACCCAGGCCTGTATGCAGGCCGCCCGTAGTAATACGAGCCGCCGTAAGGCTGATAGATATAGGTATCACCATACCCGTAGCTGTATCCAGGGCCTGCTGCATAGCAGCCCGACAAAAGCAAGACGAGCGCAGAGACTCCAAACAGTTTCTTCATTTGTCCGAGTCTAGTCGCTTCGATATCTTGCGGGTTTTCAATGTGTAAGGCCGTCTTTCCTCCAACAACTGCAGCCATCTCGACAAGCCGCTTTTGGCGCGCCCATCGGCAACCAGCCATCGGTCTAGGTATTTGTGACGCATCAGAAGCGCACTGCATGGACTGCTGCTGATTCGACATGACCGTGGCGACCACATTCCTGCTCAATAGATAGTGAATGCAATAAGTGAACACTCAATTTTGATAGCTTCAATCTCTTTATAGAAAAGCGTTACACGGCAAAATCACCGTGAACATCGGACAGCATAAATTGATGACTGTGATCTGCCTAAGGTGCCATGCCAGGCCCGCCCCAGCAGCAAACGCGGACGCTACAAACCCTTTAAGACACTCGTGTCTGGATAGCTTGGGTTTGCCACTGCGCCAGTCTCCTGCTTCGGTGCAATTGCCGTTGCGAATAGCTGGTACGACTTCTACGCCTGTAGCCCGTCAGATGCCGCGCTCGGAATCGCTCCCCCTTGAGCGTCGATCCCAAGCAGCTGGAGACACTCAAAGAGTGATTGAGCCGAATCCTTCATCGGGCCAAACTGCCAAGTCTCAGCAAAAATTGCGATAGATCTTCATTTCAGACGGAGTTGCATCTGGCGATGGGAATCGAACCAATCAAACCGGGGTTTAAGGGGGTGCAATGCAGCTATCTCACTCTGAGCGCCATCATTTCAATTCCCGTCGCTCCCCCTAAACCCCCCAGAAAACTCCCCACGCTTCAATGTCCGAGGGCGCCCTACTCTGTAAGATCTGCAAAAATGCATGTCACCCTAGTTCTCCTTTCCGGTATGGATGGGACAAGCATCCTTTTCGAACCCTTCATTGCTGCGCTCAAGGACAAGTACCCCGTTTCAGTAGTTCGATATCCAACTACTCGCCATTCCCAGACTTACGCTGCTTTAAGTGACTTCGCTACAGCTCATCTGCCACCTGATGGCCCTATTGTTTTGCTTGGAGAGTCGTTTTCAGGCCCAATCGCAATTTCGATAGCGGCAGCTAATCCAGCGCGAGTGCTGGGCGTCATCTTGTGTTGTACCTTCGTTCGAAATCCCAGACCCAACCTTCGGTGGCTAAAAGGTATGACTTACTTGCCGACACCCCGACCACCTTTGACAATCGCAACTAAATTGCTTTTTGGCCGGTTTGCAACCTCGAAGTTGAGCGCCTTGCTGCGTAAAGCTCTGCACGAGGTCCAACCAGCTATTTTGCGAGCTCGGCTCCGTGAAGTCGCATCTGTGGATGTACGTGCTCAAGCTGCCAGGCTTGCGATGCCAGTTCTATATCTGAGGGCACTCAATGATCAGGTCGTGCCGCCGTCAGCAGCATCCGAAGCACAGCAACTGTGCCGAGATATGAAAGTCGAAACTTTTGATGCCCCACACTGCCTCTTGCAGGTCGTTCCCGCTGAATCAAGCGAAGCGGTGATGCATTTCATGGATCGGTTGGTAGCCGCCTAAAACAAATGATCAGTACTGCGACAGCCAGAACTCAACCCCAACCTGTCACTTCTGGCATATCAAGCTACAGCTCGTGGCTGTAGACGATAAATCCACTATGTTCGGCTAACTTGTCGTAGAGCGCGCGGCCGGCTTCATTGGCTGCTTGTGTTTGCCAGTAGACGCGACTCGCGCCAGCCAGCGTGGCTTGCTCGTAGACGTTGTTGATGAGGGCCTTGCCAATCCCGAGCTTGCGCCGTGTGGGGGCCGTGAAAAGGTCCTGCAGGTAACAGACCAGGCCCAGTCTGGTGGTGCTGCGGTGAAACAGGTAATGGGCCAGGCCAACCACTTCTCCTTCATGCTCCGCAACCAACGCAAATACCGGCTCAATGGGATTGAAGAAGCGCTCCCAGGTTGTCTCGGTAATTTCTCTGGCCAGTGCAGTAGCCCCTTTCCGTCCATAGAACGCGTTGTAGCCGTCCCAAAGCGATAGCCACTGATCAAAGTCTTTGGATTGAATGGCTCTTACCACGACGCCGGTTACCACGTTATTTTCAGCCATAGGAAGACCTTATTGATTTGCACAACGGTATATATTCTTGTGCCCAAGAAATGATCTTGAACATCATTTCACAATAATGAAAATATTGATTATTACATCCAATATTAATCCGTAGATCAATATCGGCCGCATAAATCTATCTTGAAATCGGATGGGGGTCGCCAAGATTGCAAAAAATGCTGCAATCAATGCAAACAAGCCAATCCACATAGCACCCGCATAGTCTTGAAGCGTTACAAACGAACGCAGCAGGCTAAACATCAAGACCGCAAAGACTGCACTCAGCACTACAAAAATGATGCGCGTCCACCATTGATACTCTTCCGGGGCGACGGGATCCACATCGACTCTGTCGGATCGCGTTCGGTCTGCTGGTGCAGGAGAAATTCTGGGCATGGATCGCAGTTCTTACATCTCGGATTCGGCACAGAAGTACCAATGAGGTTAGTCGACACACATTTTCGGCCATAGCAAATACAGGCAAGCGCATGCGCCATTGAAATAATGCTGCCCGACGCCGAACACCTTGAACGGATACAGCTATCGAGATACCGCCGACTTTTCCGCCTCAGATGTCGCTGAAGAGTTCTTGGTTGCCGCCGCCGCCATCTCCAGCCCCGCGACCACATTGCACATGGCGTGGTAGTTCAGTGCATCAGCAATGGCGCGATTTACCGGATATGCCACCAGCGAAGCATCACGCTGCTTCTGGATATTGACCAGAGCCACCTCCCGCTGCTTGGTGATCCCGGTTGAAATCACCTGCACCGTCAGATTGCTGAAGTACGCCTCGTTGTACTTGCTAAGCAATCCATTGGACACCGTACTGCCAGCCGAAAGAATCCTGGCCGCAGACGCAGGCGTCGTCACCGATGCCGCTCCAGATAGCAACGTAGCCAGCCCGCCCCAGCCCATCTGGCTTTGCGCCTTGGAAGACGTCATCACCCGCAGATAAGTGGCACAGCGCTGGTTCGATACGGCAATCAACCTGTCCTGCAGCTCGTTGCGACGGTACTTGTATTCAGCAGTACTCGTCTGTGCGCTTACAGTCGCGACGTTCTCAAGGCCATAGTCCTTCAGCAGAGTGTCGATATTGATCTGCTCAAACGCCTCGGCACTTTGCTTATCGCCACTGCTTTTCACAATGATCGAGCCTGCGCCGCTCAACAGGTTGTCTTCATCCGGCATCGTGTAGCCGCGAATCGCAGTGCAGCCGGACACAGCCATCAATATGCATGCCGCTGCGGCCATTCGAATTGTCTGCATCACTCCCCCTTACACCTGATAGGCAGTGCCGTCTCGTTCTTGCTCGATGCTCTTCGCTGCCCCTGAGGCAACCAAAGAAGCAACGCTTCATCAAGGCCACGCTCACGACCTCGCTTCATGCATTTGTAACCAAATTTTTCAGCCAATGCAATCCACGCCTCTCTGCCTGCCTTGAATGCAGTCGCCCGGCAGGCTCGCCACAGCCCAGCTGACAGCCCTTACTCATATTGCCGCTGACACCCCATTGCGTTAGCCTGCTGGCTCCACCATTGCTCAGGAGCCTGCCATGTCCCGTCGTTTGGTTCTTTCCGCCAGCACCGCCCTTGCGGCTGCCGCACTGATTGTGGGTTGCGGCACCATGGGGTCGTCGGGCGGCAACCCCATGAGCTTCTTCATCACCAGCACCAACCCCGGCAAGGGCGGCGACCTGGGCGGGCTGGCCGGGGCCGACCGCTACTGCCAGTCGCTGGCCGCCAGCGTGGGCGCGGGCAACAAGACCTGGCGCGCCTACCTGAGCAATGCGGCGCTGAACGGGCAACCGGCCGTCAATGCGCGCGATCGTATCGGCAACGGGCCGTGGCGCAACGCCAAGGGCGTGGTCATTGCCACCAGCGGGGCCGACCTGCACAGCGCCAATGCCAAGGTCGGCAAGGACACCTCGCTGACCGAAAAGGGCGAAGTCGTCTCGGGCTTTGGAGATGAGGTCAACCGCCACGACATCCTTACCGGCTCGCGCCCTGACGGCACGCTGGCCGTGCCCGAGCCCGGCAAGGACACCACCTGCGGCAACTGGACCAAGAGCGACGGCGGCTCTGCCATCGTGGGCCACCACGACCACAAGGGCACCAACCCCGACCCGGTGGCTAATGCCTCGTGGAACTCATCGCACGGCACGCGCGGCTGCAGCATCGACCAGCTTAAACAGAGTGGCAGCGCCGGGCTGATGTACTGCTTTGCGACCAACTGACCTGGCTGAAAGCGCGGGCCTTGGCCCGCGCCTTGCTTGAGCGCCATGTCCCTCTCAATCCAATCAAGCCCCTTGAGTTCGTTTTGACCTCTTGATGAAAAACAAACTCCACATGCCTTCACTCCCAAGGGTTAGGCGCGTTTGATACACGAATCATCCCTTCTGAATTTAGATGGGTGATCGCCGGCGATATTTGGTTTAATCAGGCGCGATAACAACACTGAGAGAGATTGAATGGCTTCTTGCGCGTACTGCAATACCCGAATTCTTTTTGGCGGAAAGCGAGACGGCGACCGTCGCTACTGCAATGAGAAATGCCTGCACCAAGGGCTACTTTCCGACGCTGCCAGCCAGCTCTCCCCCGCTGATGTCCAGGCCCATATCTTTCGGGTGCACAAAGGCAATTGCCCCAAGTGTGACGGGCCCGGCCCGGTGGATGTGCATACCTCTTACCGCGTGTATTCCGTTGTGATGATGACATCGTGGTCGAGCCGGCCGCTGGTGGCCTGCGCACGATGCGGCACCAAGCAAAAAATTGGAGACACGGTCTTTTCATTGTTCCTGGGTTGGTGGGGTCTGCCTTGGGGAATCTTGATGACCCCCGTGCAACTCACCCGAAATCTGATGGCCTTTGGCAAAACTCCAGACCCTGAGACGCCCTCACCCGCGCTGGAGCAAGTGCTGAGAAGCCATTTGGCGGCCCAGCTCCTTGCCAATCAGCAACAAGCGGCGTCCCAGCCCGGCAACTACCGTTGAAATCTGGTTAGCGCCCCAAAAGCGCCCACTCGCCAATGAAGGCAATGTAGCTCTCTACATTGCCTTTTTCTTTGCTTTATTTCAGTTGCCCAACATCGCACTGCGGGCCAGGGCTAATGCACTCGTAACTAATTTTTACAGATAATGCTTCGCATGCATTTTCTGCCTGCCTTGACTGCCGCAGCATTTTTGCTGCCAGCCACCGCTATCTCTCCGGCCATAGCGCAGCCCATCTACCGCTGCGGCAATACCTATTCTCAAAAGGCATGCAAAGGCGGCAAAGTGGTGGAAGACAAAACCACCACCCTGCACAGCGGGCACTCAGGCAGTACTGTTTATCTGTGCAAAGGCCATGGCGGCGGGCTGTTCTGGAGCAGCCACTCATGCGGCCAGCACAACGCTTTTCTGGAGCGTACGGAAACCGTGCCCTCGGGCCTGCCCTGGGATCAAAAAGTGGCCCAGGCCGAAGCCCAATGGCGCAAAACACAACGCAATACCGCCACCCCCGCGGTTGTCTATCAAAACCGCCCTGCTCAGCCTGCCGAGCCCGGCAAAAAGCAAGCTTGCGATGCTCTGGAAGAACGTGTCAAAGCGCTGGATAGCATGGGGCGTGCAGGCAGCCAATATTACGACCTGGATTGGGTGCGGAGGGAGCGCAAGGTTGCTCGGGATGAGCAGTATCGGCTGAAATGTTGATACTCGAAATATGCAAGCGCTAAAAGCAATTGGGAAAATCCCATGTAAGCACTTATATATGATGCCCTAACAAACAACTTGAAGGAGGAAATGTGGAGTTCTACGAAAGCCTTAACAACCTTGCCGCAAAAATCCGACAGCAGGGCCAAAACATCTCAACCGAAGAAGCAACAAAAACGGCATTCGTCATGCCATTTATTCAATCCGTATTGGGATATGACGTTTTCAACCCTTCCGAAGTTGTTCCAGAATTCATCTGCGATGTAGGCAC
>Ga0067045_1032099_pt1 | contig 10878 bp, 8 predicted proteins | sample TerdegcTABiofilm_FD_59184 | JGI IMG/M metagenome (GOLD analysis project Ga0067045, IMG submission 59184) | Combined Assembly of (Gp0054472, Gp0054536) Wastewater bioreactor microbial communities from Singapore -Terephthalate degrading...
GTCTGGGGTATAGTCTCGGTGCCGCGCTTCAAGGCTATGGCGCTCGCCTCGGGCCTCCGCGAGCGCTTCACGTGACGTGTACAGGCGACCCGTCGAGACGTCGAGCGAAAAGGGTTGAGCCGCGATGGATCGTACGCGGGGGTCGAGTTCAGCGAGCTGCGCGATCGTGCGTTCCCCGGCGGACTCGAGCGTAAGGATTCCGCCGGCTTTCTTGCTCTTGAAGAAGATCGCGGGCCGACCACCGATGCGGCCGAGGATGCGTGTGCCCTGAAGGGTGTTTTTGGGTTCAGGGCGTGAATGTCTAGGTTTGGCCATATTTAGTGTGAAAGTGTCACACAATATAGCGCTTGCGATTTTTTATTGCAAGAGCCGCTTTACCACGCCTGTCAATCTGTAAGTAAGTCCAGGTAGCTTCTTATGGCTCGTGCAATGGATCGTGACCCGGACAACCCGGGCATGCCGTTATGGCTTAGCCAAGCGCGTCGCGCGGCTGAAGGGGTCGCCCCAGATGGGCGAGACCATTATCGAAGCGGTCGTTCCTGGTTTTCGCGTGTTTCTCAGCAATTGGGGGCCCAGACAGGCGTTCCCGTCTCTCGTGCGCGGGAGTACGTCCGGCTTTACAGGTTCTTGGCTGAGAATTACCCCGCCGCGCTGAATCGAGAGCAGTTCAACGCGAACTTCGTCGCCGTCACTCAACTCGCTCAGATCCATGGGCTATCCAAAGAGCGAGCCGATGCCCTTGCTGAGGACGTCTTCTCAGGCGAACTGAAGGCAGTGCATTTACGCCCGATCCTCGATGGGCTGTTGGGTGAGACGGGGCAATCGACTGGCGCCAGGCGAATGCTTGCGAAGCGCCGTGGGAGTGATTTCGTTCGGCACGTCATCGACCGAGTCAAAGAGAACCCTGATGTCCTCGGGATCGGCATCGTCGATGAAATCTTCACGCCTCCTTATAACGCGCGCTTTGTACCGGAGCTTGCGGTGCGGCAAGGGGAGCGATGGATCGCTGTCGAGATCAATATCGGTGGTGAGACGGCCTCGCCGTACGACATCGGACGCTACCTCGCACGACTCGCGCAGCTCGAGCAGAAATACGATCAGGCCATCCTTGTGCTACCTAAGGGCTGTGAAGACATAGCTGAGATGGCACGACGTTTCCAGAGGGAATGGATCGGTCGCGATGTCCATGTTGTGCTCATACCAGAGTCGGGGCCTCAGGGAACCCTCTGATGGACACCATCTGCGGCTTCCAAGTATCTGAGTCGACTTCTAGCCCGTCGCAAGCTCTGAACCGTACTTGCGCTCGCGCTGCATGAACGCTCGAATGCCGCCTTCCATGATGCTCTGGATGTCCGCCCTGACTTTGAGGTATTTCGATGGCCCCGCAGTGCTGGGTTTCGGCTCCCGCGCAGGTTCCAGATGAGCGGATCTGGATCGCTCCGTTCCTGTTTTCCAAGACAACGCCCCGCTCGGCGTCGCCGCTGACGGGAATGTTCGCGTTATGAGTAATTAAGGCATATACTCGTGCAAAATTCTGCGCTAACTGCGCACAAATATGCGCGAATAGAGAATGAAAGCACATGACGACGGTGCGGTGGAGAGGCTAGGCACCATCCTCCGCGAGGCCCATCATCGAATAGAGGCTGCCGAAAGTGGCCGGATTAGCCAAGCAGAAATGGCTGCAAGGTTGGGGGTCAGCCAACGGGCTTATGTCGATTATTTGCATGGACGCGGCCCTGCCGGTGCGAGGGTTGCGTTTGACATCTTGGCGATGCTCGGAGATGACGAGGCGGTTACATTGCTGCGTAGGTGGCGCGAGGGGAACTCTAAGAATGGAAGAAGCCGGGATGGGGATTGAGAATCTGAACGAGGACGCATCGCTGCCGGAGAAGGAGCTGTTGGCCTCCGCTTCGAAGAAGCGCGGCCGCAAACCCAAGGTTGTGAGTGCGGTAGAACCCCAGGCGGAGCCGGTGATTCCCAAGACGGTGGCTCCGAGGAATGCCCTCAATGAACTGACATCGACTGAGTGGTTGCCGGAGACCGTTTCGGTCTGGACGCAGCGGGGCCTTGGGGCAAACCATCCCGACGCTAGAATCGAGCGTGAGCATCCCGCCCCGTTCTCCTTCACCGACGTGGCCCGATTGGTGAAGTTTTTCACTAAGAAGGGGCAAACCGTCCTAGATCCGTTCGTCGGTGTCGGATCCACGCTGAAGGCGTGCGCGACGGAGGGCCGCAAGGGTATCGGGTTTGAACTCAACCCGAGGTATGCCGAGTTGGCGAGGGAGAGACTCCGCACGGAGGTGCGTGATCTGTGGGCCGAGGACTCTCAGGATGTGCGGCTTGGCGACGCAAGGGATCTCGTCAAGGAGTTGCCGGACGACTCGTTGGATCTCGTGGTGACATCACCGCCGTACTGGATCATCCTTCACAAGGAGGATCACAAGGCACGGCAGGAGCGCATTGAGAAGGATCTGGATACCCGATACGGAGATGATCCGCGTGATCTTGGAAACGTCAAAGAGTACGGCGACTTTTTGACCGAGTTGGCATCAATCCTCGGGGCGTGCGCTCGTCCGCTCAAGGCTGGCAAGTACATGGCGGTCGTGGTCTCGGATTTCCGGGATAAATCGAAATACGTGATGTTCCACGCCGATCTGGCGGCCGCATTGGAACCCTATGGGCTCGAGATGCGCGGCCTCAAGGTGCTCTACCAACGGCACAAGCGGATATTCCCCTATGGTTATCCGTATGCCTACGTCCCGAACATCCATCATCAATTCATCCTGATCCTTCAAAACGCGAAGGACAAGAAAAAAGTGAAGGCTCCGGAGGCGGTAGTCGAGGAAAAACCGAAACGCCGTCGCATCCCGAAGGTGGAGGCGTGATGTCAGACTTCCAGGCCGACTGCATCGTTATAGGCGACTGCATCGAGGGGATGGACGCATTGCCGGAGGGTAGCGTCGATTTGATTGTTGCCGATCCGCCATATAACCTCGGCAAGGACTTCGGCATCTGGAAGGAGACCGAGAGGGAGAAGGATTGGATTGAATGGACGCACGCGTGGCTGGCATCGGCCGAGCGAGTCCTTCGTCCGGGCGGTGCGATTTTCGTTTATGGCATCCATCGTCATCTGTGCTGGGTGCAGTGCGAGCTTTACCGTCTCGGGCTGACATACCGTCGCCAGATCATCTGGAACTACGAGAACGGGTTTGCCGGTTACACGAAGTCGCTGTCCGCCCATTATGAACCACTGCTGTGGTTCAGTAAGGGTGACACCTTCACCTACCATCCCATCCGCGAGCCGTACAAGAGCGCTGAGCGGCTAAAGCACAAGGTCACCAAGAACGGAAAGTCATGGACTCCAAACCCCGAGGGCCGCATGGCCGGGGATGTGTGGCGGTTCCCTGTGTTGGCTGGGCGGCGGTTCGCTCCCGAGAAAGTGGAGCACCCGACACAAAAGCCAATTCCGCTCTCCCTGCGGATCGTCCGGCATTTCTCTCACCCTGGGGAACTCGTGCTGGTGCCGTTTGCTGGGAGCGGATCGGAGTGCCTGGCAGCTCGCATGTCGGGCCGCCGATATCTCGGATTCGAGCTGAATCCGGTGTACGCAAAAATCGCCAGGGATCGCATCTTGGCTTGGGACGAAGGCAGGGTCGCCCCCGGCGTGCCGCCGGAGGCATTCGGTGAGTGGCTTTCTACTTCGCCACGTCGACAAATGGACGCGGAGCTAGATCTATACTGAGTTTTCTGCCGAGAAGGGGTTCCAGAACTGCCTCCCGGTAGGAAGGTGTGTCGATATCGACGTGAAACAGGTGGGAAGGAAGATCTGACATCTTCCGCCTTTGCCAGACTAGCAGGCAAAGCGCAAGCACGGTCACCGTCCCAATTTTCACGCCGACCACTTTCCTGATGTCTTGGACGATCCGCCAGTATTCGGAACGCCAGTTGGGCAGCACATCCGTGATTACCAGCGCTGACAGCGAATGCGGGTTGCGGCCGAGACGTCCAACGGAAACGGCTATGTCGTCAAGGAGATCGCGAGGCGCATCGAGAACCGCCTCGTCACCGAACTCAGCCTCAGCGCAGCCAAAATCGGGCCACGGGGATCCGAGGACGATGTCCATGCGGGCGAACACGTCACCCTTGCGTCGCATTGCCGCCCCGCAGCCAGCCGCTATGAGCAGGTTCCTCGCGAGTAGGTCGGGAAAGCGGTCGCCATTTCTTTCCCATGCAGCAAGCATCCGGGAGCGCAGATCGTCGACCACGGTGTCAGATTCGTTGAGGAACTCACCAGAGCGAGGCACCGCCGATACGGCGGTAAGAGTCGCATCGGCGGCCGCGTCGACGTCGGTCTCCGGGAAGGCTGGCCTAGCTGTATCGTCAATGATAGCGTGGGGAATCAGCCTAATGGCTCCCACAGGGCAGCGGGACGCGCGCACACCGCAGAGCATGCACGCAGCAGAATCAATCGAGGGAGCGCCTCCATTCGTCCGAGTTATCGCGCCAGCGGGGCAGACTGCTGAATTGCGGTCGGCAGGGAACTCTGGAAGGGATGCGGAAACCACTTCCTCCTCGCGGAAGGTCATGCAAGGGACGGTAGGGCATCGTAGGCACGTGGTTGGGGACGACGATCCATTAGAGAACCTTAACGTGCTCGGCTTTCCCTGAGTCACTTCCAAAGAAACCGGGACGAGTCCCGCCGCAAGCATTCTACGCGGGGCCGCTGCCCCAGCGTCACGGGAGAAAATCTGCGGCATCCGCTACGCCTCTCATGTTCGTGAAACCCTTTAGCTCAAGACGACTACCTGTCCGTGCGGCGGCCAAGGCAAGTGCGGCGAGCGACCGAATGTCGAGCACCCCGACGTTGAATCCGTATGCTCTATGCACGTCGCCGATCAACTCCCTGACCTCCGAGCGTTCGTTGGGAGGGTTGAATCCGACTGCCAGCGTAGTGGCTGGTAGAGTCGTGGCGAATTGTCTTCGCGAGAGGAGTATGACCTTGTTCTCGACGGCTTGGCGGATTGCCTTGACCGAGAGCTCGGTTTCCTCTCCTGGCGATTTGATCTCAATGGGAATGCTATTTACTTCATCTACGATCATCGCATCGGCGCGGTCGTAATTGACCCCGCGCCGCGAAGTCCTGCACTCGAACCCGATCATGCGAAACAGGGCCGCGACCAAGGGGTAAAAGGCGTCCTGGTTGTCCCGCGCGTGCCTAGCAGCGAACGCATCGACGGCGGTTGCAGCCGAACCACGCGCTGCGAAATCCGCCATGAGTTCCTTCTCAAGCGCAGTTATCTCCGCGTCCTTAACGGCGAGTTGCCCTGTAGCGGTAAAAAGAACCTTAGCCTTCGCATGGGTGCGCCCGGGGTTCGTGGCTGCTGCAACCTGTCGAGTCTGTACCGTTGCCGCAGGGGTGTGGTCGCCAAGATGGGGGAAGGCGGCATTCACTTCTGAGCGGGCGATCTGCTGGAACGGCGAGAAGAGCGGATCAGGATCGGTGGCCACGCCAAGCCCATTGAGGGTTGCCCTGTCGGCATCCATCCTCTCGCGTGCGGATGACAGATCAAATCCAGCTCTGGCCAGCATCACATGGGCGGAGAGGCGCATCATTGGCGCCTTGGCTGCCTCTGGCAGGGCCTTGTAGTCGGATATGCGGAAATCGTTGAGCTTGGAAAGCCGGTCAATGGCTGCCCTTCCTTCGGCGGTGAGCGTGAACATTGACCTGGACGTTTTTTCGCACCAACCTGCCCACTGCACCGCCGCGATGGGAAAGCGGGTGTAGTTGCCCATGGTGACATGCGAAATTTTGCGAGCCTTAGAGAGGGCTGCAATTTCCGCCTTCATCCTGCCATGCTCCGTGCGGCAGCGTTTCAGCCTTGCAATCATTGCCGAGATGGCAGCCCTGTCCCGGTCATCCCGAATACTCAGGGGACCGACGATCATCTCGTCGCGGGTAATGCCCCCGCCGAGCGCGGCTGCAGTCCCGAGGATGGCAGGGAACACCCTGACCGACTGATCCCCCTGCACGCCGAGCACGTCGTTGGGATAAGACATGCCGAGCAAGCACTCGACCATCAGTGGTTTGGGGTCATGCGTGTATGCAGCATGTTCCCCAAGCCAGGAAAATGCGTATCGCAAAGCGGATGAGGTGGATTGGAGCCAACCAAGCGTGCGGTACAGTTCCGCGTACATTTTTGCTTGGTTGTAGATGCGGTCTCGGCTCTTGTCTTTATGAAATGAGCGGCGCAGCGCCTCCTCCCCAAACGCCCCTTGGGAGGCCACGTTGTTCGTCTCGACTAAGGCACGCTTCATTGCCTCGAGATCGAAGTCCGCTTTGTCTTTCAGGACGGCGTGGAGATCCCTGAAGATCCGGACAAAGATGTCAATGTCGGATCCAGGATTGGGTATGCGCAGCATGTCAGCCTCCCGGGCGGCGGGCGACGTTATCTGGGTTTTTTATTCTTCCCATGTCCCCTCGGCGTAAGTAGTTCCGGAACGCTCACGCTAAGCGCGTTGGCCAGCACGGCCAGTGACGCGAGGGTCACGTTTCGCTCCCGCCTTTCGACGGAACCCACGTAGGTGCGATGGAGCGAGCACATGTCGGCCAGAGCCTCCTGCGAAATACCCCTCTCACGCCGGAACGATTTAATGTTCTCGGCGAGGGTCTCCAGCAATTCGGTCTCGGGGCTGCGCGGCATCTCGGAACGGTCAAATATGTGATTTTTTCCGGATGCAGACTTTGGTGCTACAGACTATGAGTAGCATTAAAAATGCAGAATGCATGTTTGACGTAAGATATTCGCCGGGACTGTGCGGCTACGCTGCGCTGTGGGCCAACTATTTAAGTCTAACTCCGGCGCGAGCAGCCCTTTGGAGGGTGTTCCTGCCCCTCCCCGCCGTCGAGATGCAAAAAGGGCGGGGAGCCCATCCGACTCGCCCGCCCCATCTTGGCCGTCTGCCAATAATTGGCTAGCCATTTGCCAGTTTATGCTCGCTGCTACAACAGCTCACACGTCGATGTTCTGCGCATACAGCGCGTTGCTCTCGATGAAGGCGCGGCGCGGTTCGACGTTGTCGCCCATCAGCGTGGTGAAGATCTCGTCGGCGGCGATGGCGTCGTCGATCTGCACGCGCAGCAGGCGGCGCACGGCGGGGTCCATGGTGGTTTCCCACAGCTGCTCGGGGTTCATCTCGCCGAGGCCCTTGTAGCGCTGCTTGCTGAGGCCGCGTTCGACCTCACTCAGCAGCCAGGTGATGGCATCCGCAAAGCGGGTGACCGCCTGGCGCTTCTCGCCGCGGCGGATCTCGGCGCCGGGACCGATGAGGCCGCTGATGGCTTCTGCAGCGTTGCGGATGCTGCGGTAGTCGCCGGACACGAGGAAGTCGTGCTCGACCCAGCCGAACTTGCGGTTGCCGTGGTGCAGGCGCTCGATGGTGAGGCGCCAGCCTTCGGATTCTTCGTGGTATTCGGCGTAGATCTGCAGGCCTTCGGGCAGATGGGGCTGGATACGTTCGGCGGAAGCCCGGGCGGCGGCTTCGTCGTCGAGGCTGACCTGCAGGTCGTGCGCCAGCATGACCTGCAGCACTTCGGGGTCGATGTAGCTGGCCAGGCGCCTGACGACGGCTTCGGCGAGCAGGTAGCTGCGGGCGAGGCCGCCGAGCGCTTCGTCGGCGATGGGCGTTGCGCCTTCGCGCGGGGTCAGGCTGGCGCCGTCGAGCGCGAGCTTGAGCAGGTGGCCGTTGAGCTCGTGGTCGTCCTTGATGTAGATCTCGGTCTTGCCGTGCTTGATCTTGTACAGCGGCGGCTGCGCGATGTAGATGTGGCCGCGCTCGACCAACTCGGGCATCTGGCGGTAGAAGAAGGTGAGCAGCAGGGTGCGGATGTGCGCGCCGTCGACGTCGGCGTCGGTCATCAGGATGATGCGGTGGTAGCGCAGCTTCTCGGGCTTGTAGTCGTCCTTGCCGATGCTGGTGCCGAGCGCGGTGATCAGGGTGGCGATCTCCTGACTCTGCAGCAGCTTGTCGAAGCGCGCCTTCTCGACGTTGAGGATCTTGCCCTTGAGCGGCAGGATCGCCTGGAACTTGCGATCGCGGCCTTGCTTGGCCGAGCCGCCTGCAGAGTCACCCTCGACGAGGTAGAGCTCGCACAGCGCGGGGTCCTTTTCCTGGCAGTCGGCGAGCTTGCCGGGCAGGCCGACGCCGTCGAGCACACCCTTGCGGCGCGTCATTTCGCGCGCCTTGCGGGCGGCGTCGCGGGCGCGGGCGGCTTCGACGATCTTGTTGCAGATGGTCCTGGCGTCGATCGGGTTCTCGAGCAGGAAGTCGCCGAGCTTGTTGGCGACGACTTCTTCCACCGCCGGACGCGCTTCCGAGGACACCAGCTTCATCTTGGTCTGGCTGGCGAACTTGGGGTCGGGCATCTTGACCGAGAGTACGCAGGCGAGGCCTTCGCGCATGTCGTCACCGGTAATGTCGACCTTGGCCTTCTTGGCGATCTCGTTTTCTTCGATGTACTTGTTGATGACGCGCGTCATCGCCGCGCGCAGGCCGGTGAGGTGGGTGCCGCCGTCGGCCTGCGGGATATTGTTGGTGTAGCACAGCACCTGTTCCTGGTAGCTGTCGTTCCACTGCATCGCCACTTCGACGGTGAGTTCCGCGTCGTGCCCCTGTCCGGTGGGGATACGGGTGGTGCCCTGGGCGTAGAACACGTTGGGGTGCAGCACCGTCTTGGCGCGGTTGATGTACTCGACGAAGCCCTTCACGCCGCCGGCAAAGGCGAAATCTTCTTCCTTGCCGGTGCGCTGGTCGATCAGGCGGATCTTGACGCCGTTGTTCAGGAAGGAGAGCTCGCGCAGGCGCTTGGCGAGGATGTCGTAGTGGTACTCGACGGTGCCGAAGATCTCCTCGTCGGCGAGGTAATGCACCTTGGTACCGCGCTTGGTGGTTTCGCCGATGACGCGCGCCGGGCTGACCTCGACGCCGTCGACGACCTCGATGACGCGGTTCTGTGGCTTGCCGCGCTCGAACTCGAGCAGATGGCGCTTGCCGTCGCGGGCGACGGTGACGTGCATCCACTTCGACAGCGCATTGACGCAGGACACGCCCACGCCGTGCAGGCCGCCGGACACCTTGTAGCTGTTCTGGTTGAACTTGCCGCCGGCGTGCAGCACGCACATGACGATCTCGGCCGCCGAGCGCTTGGGTTCGTGCTTGTCGTCCATCTTGACGCCGACCGGGATGCCGCGGCCGTTGTCGGTGACCGAGATGGAGTTGTCGGCGTGGATGGTTATGACGATGTCGTCGCAGTGGCCGGCCAGGGCCTCGTCGATGGAGTTGTCGACGACCTCGAACACCATGTGGTGCAGGCCGGTACCGTCGGAGGTGTCGCCGATGTACATGCCGGGGCGCTTGCGCACCGCCTCCAGCCCTTCGAGTTGCTGGATGCTGGATTCGTCGTAGTCGTTGCCCCCTTGCGGGGCCGGCGTGTTTTGCGGTTCGGACATGGTCATCTCGGTGATTCGTAAAGAACGGGGTACTGCGGTGAAGCCTTCGCCTGCTGCCGGATCAGATACGCATCGGCATCACGACGTACTTGAACTTGTCGTTGCCCGGCAGCGTGATCAGTGCGCTGGAGTTGCCGTCGTTGAAGCGCCAGTCGACCGTCTCGGAGGAGAGGTTGTTGAGCACGTCGAGCAGGTAGGTGACGTTGAAGCCGATGTCGAGCTTGTCGCCCTGGTAGTCGATCTCCAGCTCTTCGAGCGCTTCTTCCTGCTCCGCGTTGGTCGACACGATCTTGAGCACGCCGTCCTCGAGCACCATGCGCACGCCGCGGAACTTCTCGTTGGTCAGGATCGCGGCGCGCTGCAGCGCGGCCAGCAGCGGCTGGCGGGCGAAGTTGACCAGCTTGGGATGGGCCTGCGGGATCACGCGCTCGTAGTCGGGGAACTTGCCGTCGATGAGCTTGGTGACGAGTTCGATCGGGCCGAAGCGGAACACCGCCTGGTTGCCGGCGAGCACGATCTCCAGCGGGTCGTCGTTGTCGGCGAGCTGGCGGGCGAGTTCGAGCACGGTCTTGCGCGGCAGGATGGCTTCGGTGCGCGGCGTCACCGGCGCCTCGAGGTCGGATGCGGCGTAGGCCAGGCGGTGGCCGTCGGTGGCGACCATGCGCAGTTCGCTGCCGTCGGCGATGATCAGCAGGCCGTTGAGGTAGTAGCGGATGTCCTGCTGCGCCATCGAGTACGACACTTGGGCGAGCTGGCGCTTGAAGGTGCGCTGGCTGACGGTGATGCGTGCGGCGGCCTCGTCGGGCGGCGACAGGCGCGGGTAGTCGGCGGCGGGCAGGGTCTGCAGCTGAAAGCGGCTGCGGCCGGCCTTGACGGTGAGGCGCTTGTCGTCGAGCGTGAGGCTGATGTCGCCGCTGTCGGGCAGGGCGCGCAGGATGTCCTGCAGCTTGCGTGCGCCGACGGTGATCGACACGTCTTCGCCGCCGATGTGGCCGCCCGTGGTCGTGCGGATCTGGATCTCGATGTCGGTGGCGAGCATCGTGAGCTGATCGCCGCGCTTCTCGATCAGCACGTTGGACAGGATCGGCAGCGTGTGGCGCTTTTCGACGATGCCGGCAACCGACTGCAGCGGGGCCAGGAGCGCATCGCGGGTGGTGGTGAGCAGGAGCATGGCGTCAGGTCAGATCAGGTCGTTGGGTTGATCGAAGGATTGGTCTGGCTCAGCCCCGCAGGACCTGGGTGAGCACGTGGACGTCGTGGTTGAGCTGGTGGTCGCCGAGGCGCAGCTCGGTGATGGTACGGCAGGCGTGCAGGACAGTGGTATGGTCGCGGCCGCCGAAGGCTTCGCCGATGGCCGGCAGCGACATCGGCG
>Ga0067045_1032100_pt1 | contig 10872 bp, 9 predicted proteins | sample TerdegcTABiofilm_FD_59184 | JGI IMG/M metagenome (GOLD analysis project Ga0067045, IMG submission 59184) | Combined Assembly of (Gp0054472, Gp0054536) Wastewater bioreactor microbial communities from Singapore -Terephthalate degrading...
CCACAGCCATCACATGATGTTGCTATTATCATTGGTATTACCGGAGCGGTCACAGGTCAGGTGGTGTTCAGTATGAGCCTGGAGATGGTAAAAAAGATTGCACAGACACTTGCTCCAGGATTATCTGAAAAAGATATAATGAATGAATGGAAGGATATTGTTGGTGAAGTTGCCAACATGATTACTGGAAATGCAATGAACCTTTTTGCCTATTCAGGGAAGCGTGTTGAGATGACAACCCCTACCGTCATTGAAGGCGAAAGTTTTACTATCACCTTAATAAAACAGACCACACTGGGGATTAATCTTTACAGCCCATTTGGGCAGTTAGAGATGAATGTAGCATTGAAATAAATGATGTTATTCAGGGAAATAGGTTGCATCTAACCTCTTAAGCTCATCTGCAACTCTATCTTTCAGTGGTGATGAATAAAAGGCATTATAGGCAGGATCCTGAGCACGCTTCAGGAATATTGTATATACTTTGCGTGCCAGTTCAACATCTTTCAAATTAGGGTCAGTACTTAAAATTTTGCCTAACCAGTAGTATGCATCATCAACTGTTTCACGGTCACTGTACTGCTTAATAACTTTCAGTAATGCACTTAACGCTGCGTTGCCTTTTTTTTGTGATATATATAGCTGTGCAACCAGAATGAGCGCATCGTCAGAAAAATCCTGATCAGGGTATAATCCTGCAACTTTAGTGTAGTATTCAATAGCGTCAAGTGGCTTACCCATTGCCTGGTTTACTCTGCCAGTCATAAAAAGTGCTGCAGGGTATTCACCGGATTGTTGGGGTATGGTCGATAGTTCCTGTAAGGCATTTGCATATTTTTGCTGTTGTACAAAAATCTTTGCTTTCCACAAGCTTGCCTGGTCTTTAAAAGGACTTTGAGGGTAATTTTTTTGCAGGCTTTCCAGTGCCTGAAGTGCCCGTTCATAAAATTCAGCATTGTAAAATTCAATACCCTGTTTTAGCAAGACATCATCAGGAGTGCTGGCACCTTTCTTCTGTGTAGAATCATCGTCAGTTTTATATTGCATGGGGATTTTAGCAGCTTGTGGTTCAGATAGAATGGTTTCCAGTATAGCTTCTTTATTTGCAGGTTGTACAACCATCAACGAACATACTACCAGTATATGTATCAAATTCATTGCTCAAACACCTTATCACGTATATCCATTGGCTTAAGTTCTTTTGTGTTTTTGGGCGTAATGGTTTCTTTTTTTTCAGTATCAACCTGCGATTGGGGCTTCAGCGGTGAAGCAACAGGCTTTTCCTGATTGCGTTTAATTGAATCAACTGGCTTTACTACTGTTGGTGTGTAATCAGGAATTATTGGTTCAACGGGTTTTGTGTCATCAAGCGCGGCCTGAGGTTTTTGTATTTCCTTGATATCCTTAGGGATATCAAGGGGTTTTGCAGGCATTGTCATTGGCTCATCTTCTTTTGTGGGGTATGTTAATTTATTATCCGTAAGCTGTTGACGCTGTTCCATAAGCGCACTTTCAAGCATGGACTGGAAAGAGCCAGGTTCCTTCTTCATTTTGATATCCAGGTCAAACACGTCATTGGTAACTTCGGCATACGGTTTTCCAGCTGGCTTTGCTGACTGTTTGCCCAGATTATACCCCAGAAATACTGCCCCAATACATAGAAGAAAGACAAGAAAGAAAAAGCCCTCTTTTATGGATTGCTGTGTACGAATATCAATTGAATCAATCATTCTGTTGATGATTCGTACAATAGTCTGTAATATGGATGCAATAGGGTTCATATAGTTGTGTTACTGATTATTCTCTATCAATAATAATAATAATATTACCTTTTTTCAAGTTATTTCTTGTTATGCTGCTTGCAAGAATTTTTTTAAGGTCAGTATTGGCAATGACCGGGCATCTGTTATAAAGGCGCAGTGCAGCACAGTAGTATGGATTTCTGCCAGCTTTTTTATGATGCAAAGCCACATCATCGCTAAAACAATAGGCAACAGTTCCATACACATAGGCATCGCGTGAGTCAATAAAATCCTTGCCAAATATTTCGGTTCCATCTTCAGCAAAAAGCGATGGGAAAAGCATGGGTGAAAAGTGCTGCCCCCGAGTATCCACAATCAGCCCTGAATAGTCAGTTGATGGCAGTTTAGCAGGTAACTGAGGGATGTCCTTTGCGGGCAAGGCTTGGGGCAAAAGTTTTAAAAGCCTTCCCATGGGAAGTATAGCAGTGCATTGTGTGGCAATAGCACCATCAGGCTTAAAGCTGTATTTGATATCATTGGAGTACATGCCCAATTGCATCTGTGTATAATCGTCACTTTGAATGAAGTTGCCCAGCGAACGGATAGGGTCAACCTGTATTATCTGCAGCGCCGTAATAAGGGATTCCGTAGCCCTATCTTTAGCTTCTTCCATTGCCCTGCTGCGTGCATTGTTTACCGACAATGTTTCATATGTAGCGGTATCCAGTGGAGTACCGCTTTCAGAAATAAAAGGCTTTCCCACTGCTTTTGCCACAATTATCTGGTCGGTCCAGTTGATTTCAACATTGTTATAGTACTGGATAACCTTATTGTTTACTGGTGCTGATAGTGAAGAAAGAGTCACTGCCAGAGCTATCGCCAGGAAAAAAATAAAAACATACCGCCTGTAGTGTAGTTTCATAGTGTGCAACATGTTCGTTTCGTTTTTAAAGTTATCGGACAAAATGACCCTGAAATATAGTCAAATTAATGAGTCTTCAAGTTTTGTAAATATCTTCAAAAGTTCACGTGCAGCAGCCTGCGCTGAATCTTTGATTAACGTATCAATCTTCTGCTGGTCAAGGTTGTGGCGTGCAATATAGAACAATGTCTTGCGCATAAAAGGAGAACATAGCGTGTCCATATCTTCAGTATCAAGAAGTGCATACAGGTTTGCTGTATCCCGTACGGCTGCAGTTTGCAATTCTTTAAGCCCTTGGTGCAGGCTTGAAAATTTTCTGAAAAGGGATTGTGTATTAATTGTTGTGCTGTGCGATAGTTCATGGGATATAATCTCCTGCGGGCTGACCGAGGGCTTTTTCCACTTTTCAACCAGTGCCTGCAGTGGTGTAAATGTCGTATTGGCAATAACAGCACCGCCTGTGCTGGTGTTGTATACTGGTATGGGTACTCTTTTTGCTGAGTCCTCAAACCAGCTTCGGTACAAATCCAGAACAAAATCAGTGATAACTGTGCTTCCAGTATTGGATGGGACAAATTTTATTTTCCGCTTTCGGATGACATTCTGATTAATGGTATCAAGATTTTTAAAGCGGTTGATTGCAGGAAGCCAGTCATCATTATGATGGGTGCCCCGGCTGTGAATTTCCCTGCCTGTATAAGCTAAATCCTGACCCACAAGTACTATTGCGCTGCAACCCGCAGTGAGTAACAGGTCAAACGCACTGGTAGCAACGGAACCACCTGATTGAATATCACCAATCTGACCGGTAAATTTCTGAATCCATTCCATCAGTGGTGTTGATTCACGGTGTACACTGCCATCAGGTGCAGTGTAGTATTTTGCGGTTGTGCTAAAGATTTTCTTTTCAATTAATCGGGTTACTTTGGGGCTGCTGACAACATCAGCTAACAGCAGTGGCTTTTGTGTTATGCCAAGAAAATGTTTTATGCTGTGTGTTTGTGCATCAAGTGTCATAACTATATGGGGAATTATGCCGTGTCGTTCCAGCACCTTATAAGCAGTGTCAACACACACAATTAAAGCTTTGTCATAGGCTTGAGAAAGCGCATCTAAGCTGTGAATTAACGAAGGGCCAGCTGAAACAATGATACCGGGTATGCCTTTAAATTTGCCAAACAGAGACTTTACCGGCAGTGCCATATGCATCTGTTTTGCATTGAGTAGTATGTTTTTCACCCACAGTTCCTCAAATTCAAAGCGAGTCAAAAGGTCACTAATGCGGGAGCTTATCTGTTTATGAAGGCTTGCTATAAGACCATCATAAAATTCAGGATGTAACGAATATGATGGCCGGTGTACCAGCAGGGAAGTTCCCCTGAATGATCTGATATCAATTGATTCGAGTACTGAGGCAATCTCCTCTTCATTATTGACTACATACGCACATGTAAACACTTCAGGGATTTCCTGCTTAACCAGGTGTATAAGATTTTTATCTTTTTCAATAACTATGATAGAAAGTCCGGGGAATTTGTCTTTTATAGCCAGTACGTGATAGCCCAGTCCCAGCCCGCAAACGATAATGATTGAAGCACGTTTGGGATTACACTGGTCAGCAATGCGCTGAGCTTCTTTAACAGGGTCGTATGCTGAATGAATGCGGATTGTTTGCTGACCATTAGTATAGTGCAGTGTTTTATGTCCACTTTTTGCTATGGTTATTGTAAAGTTTTCCATGAGATTTACTGAGCAATTTTGTTATAGGTATCCATGCAGAGTTTATGAAGTTTGTTGAACTCATCTTCTGTTTCTATTTTGAATTGTCGACATATTGCATCTTCACAATAGTAATAGAAATACTTCCGTGATTCAACCCCGCACAAAAGATTGGCCAAATAGGTAACAGCAACATGATCTTTATATTTACTATCACATGACAATGGTGAATGGTGCCACTGTATTGCCTCAACCAGATATTGTGGGAATTGCCACTTGTGAGCAATAAGCTGTCCAATGCCTGAATGGCTTATGCCTATTGAAATTTCCTCCATTACGGTTGACGTACGAATCTTGCGGTCACTCACAAGGTCAGCTATCCAGTTAGTAAGCTCTAAATTAACCGAAAGAAGTACTATCTTTCCTAAATCATGGAGCAATCCACATAACGAAACCTGCTCAATAATTGGGTTTAACCGGTATTGTGTGGCGATAGTGCGGGCATATGTGGCTGTCTTGTCGCAATGGTCCCATATCTGCTCAAATTTCTGGAAGCGCTCATCCAGTATTTTTCGGGCACTTATTGTAATAAGCAATGATTCAAGGTTTTTCAGACCAATGGTCATGACTGCTTCACTTAAGTTATCAATGCGTTTGCCAGGTACAAATCCAGCTGAATTTGCAAGCTTTAACACATCGGTAGTGAGTGCAGGGTCACGCATGATGGAAAAAGTAATGTCTTTGATTTCAACATCCTTTCTTCTGCATAGTTCCAGAAGCTGAATGATGTGGTCGGGGAAGGTAGGGATGCCGTCAATTTGTTCAAGTATCTGCTGTTTTATGGTTGTTGTAAGTTTTTCTGGTCGTAATTGATTGGGCAGGTTGAGTAACACCTGTGTTATTTTGCCATCCGTTCCTATTTTGTAATGTGATGGGTCAACGCCAGCATTTTTTAAGAGCAATATAACAAGGACTATTCCAAGCCCTGCCCCTTCAGTATCATCGTATACATCTTCATAGGCCTGGGTAAAGTCTAAATACTGCTTGGCTTTTTCAATACGTGTTTTGATACGTGCCAGTTCTACAGGATGAATGGGGGTAGGGTTGGTTATTGAAAATCGTATTCCATCATCCTGCTTTTTTATGGTTATGGTAACTTTCAAGTCGTTATTTTTTAAATCCTGTTCTAATGTGTCTAATTGGCCAACTATATCTTTTTTAAAGTTCTCTATACCTTTCTGATAACATTCCGGGTCATTAATATTTAAATTAATTTTTTTGAAATAAGCCCTTTTGGCATTTGCTTTGGTGGCATTAACGACTATTTCTCGTAATATAGTAATCATCATATCAAGCAGGAATATTTTATCCTGATTTGAAAGAATTTTAGCTAACAATGCATTCAATGTTTTTGATATATTTTCATTGGGATAATAAAATGAAAGACTTATCGGTTCATTTTGTTCAAACCGCTCTACAAGCTGAGATAAATTTAAAATAGCCATAGTATTCCTTATTGTAAGGATAATTCTTTATTATATACAATTATCGGAAAAATATACCATAAAGCAAAGCTAAATGCAATCAATTTATTTTTGGAATTAACATTAAGGTAAAAGAATTTATTTTTACCTTTTTAAAACAAGAAATGCTCACTACGTGAACTGCCGAATGCGGCGGGGATATATAATTCATCAATTTATGCTACTAAACATTTAAAGGTGTTAGGATAATCACATTATTTTACTGATTCAAGCTGCATGGAAGAATACATATCCAGAAGCTTGTGCCATATGGGTTGTTGCAGCAGCTTTGGGTGGTGCTGAATGAAGTCCAGTGGAATATTGTCAATGTGTGCCGTATAGACTAATTTTACAATTGATGATGGGCAGTACTCCCCAATATATATTTTTTCAAGGCAAAACTGTTTGCCTAACAATAGTGCATAGGTGCAACTTTTAAAAGAAGCATCGGGTAACATCAGCGAAAGTTTAGTCACTGAATGATATTTAAGCTTTTGAACCAGTCCACTGTAATCGTGGTAACTGTTCAGGGCAGCGATACACTGTGCACTGCCATTTTCAGTTTGAGCTACATAGCAGGAACTATCGCTTTTATGATGTATAATGTGACCGGAAACGGGCTGATTATTGTAAACCATAACAGCAATCAGCAAAGAAAGAATAATTGCGTTTACAGGCTTTTTATACACAAGGGGAATAAGCAACACTATCAGATACGTTACAAGGAGTAACGGTGAACTGATATACATGGTGCCATGAAGCTGGTCAAAAAATTGAATACATGATATGATACATGTGTAAAGCTGATTGATGCAGTATGCATATACATTCCCTGCACCTGCATATGCCATAACTGGAGTCAGTAAGCCAGCTATCATATACAGGCTGACAAGCGGTATAACGACAAGGTTGGCAATAAATGCAGTTACCGATAGTTCCTGAAAATGGTACATGCTTACCGGCATAGTACAAAGCTGGGCTGCAAAGGTTACTGCAAGCGGTACAGCAGCTTTGGAGAAATGTTTTAGCCCTTTGAGGTAACTGGTGTACAGTAGCAGTATACCTGCCGTTGCTAAAAATGATAACTGAAAGCCGGCGCTAAATAATTCATAAGGGTACAGACACAGGATGATGCAGGCAGTTATGCACAGGATGTTGATACTGTGTTTTTGCACATTGAATACAATAGACAGGGCACCTGCTACACACATCAGTGAAGCACGCACTAGCGAAACCGGCTGATCTGAGATAAAAAGATAAGCGCATATACACAGTGTTGCAAAAACAATTGAAATATTCTTTGGGGCCGATAGTAACCTGCACAGTGCCATGATGCCAAAGATAATGATCCCAACATGAAGCCCACTTGCTGCCAGTACATGTAAAACACCTGCTTCCTTAAATTTGAACTGCACATGAGGATGAATATAATCCCTGTTACCCAGGTACAATGCAGCAAAAAGCGATGCAGCATCGTTAGAATATGTTGTATACAAAATATGCTTAATATAGGTTTGGATTTTTTCTTGATACCGTATGGGGGCAAAAGTGTGCAATATGATTGCGTCCTGGTTTAAATAAAACACAGCACTTATCCCTTTTCTGGCTAAATATAGGTTATCCACATCTTCGTAGCTTCGTGTGGGATAGATAGTAGCGTTAAACGCTAACGTATCTCCTGTATGCAGCCGGTAATGTGTGTTGAATATACTGTATGCCGTAAAGGTACCACTTTTTCCTGTGCATTGCAGAATGGCTGTGGTGTTATAGCGTTTATACTCAGCATCAAGCACATGGGCGTAAAATATGCCTTTGTGTTTATGCATTGTGCTGGCACACTGTGAAATTGTGGAAACGATTGCATAAGAGGCAGCGCCAGTAATCCAGACGAAGGCAATGATGATTTTTACAGTAACTATCGCCCAATTATTTTTGTATGAATAGATATATGCATATGTGCACATTAATACAAACAAAATTGCAAGGATGTCAAACATATAGGTGAAGGGGCTGCATGATATTCCCAGTATATACTGGTATGTATGCAGTATGGCAGCAGACACCGCACACGTGGCTGCAATTGAGGGTACACCAAAGCGTACAATATGTTTTTTATAATCGTCCCACCTTGTACACAACACCTACCGAAATTCCGCCTTCTATTTTTGTTGATGACTCGCCCATGCCAAAGCTGCCGTACTGGGCGTATATGTCTATTAACGTTTTTATTTCTGATGAAAGAGTAAAGAGTGAACAAAAAGAGATGTTTGCACCGGCACCACCGTTGTAATCAGCTGAAGCTGGTGGCAAATCTAAATAAAGCCCAAGACCTATGCCAGGCTGATACACATTGGAAAGCGGATAAAAATATTTTCCTTTGACTGTTGCAAGCGGATGCCCCACTGACAGATCAGGTGTGCTATTGGATGAATACTGCATGTAGGTTAGTGAAAACTCGCCGGCAAACTGATGGACAAAAATTGTTGTAACAATACCACCACCGTAAACAGTACCTTTGCTTTTGACTTTCCCTTGCTGGTTATTAATCCAGCTTTCATAATTAATAGAATTGGTGCCACCCTGGGCAATGCCTCCAATATATGTAAAGAACAATTCCTGAGCACACACTAATGTTGCTTGGAAAATAATATAAGCTATAGTGATTGCAACGAGAAAAATTTTTTTATTATATTTTGCTTTCACCCATTTCCTCTGTCACTGGATGTTTAAAGGATTTTTAACAGCCTGTGCACTTGTTGGCGGCTTAAAGTCAAAGTACCCTGCCGGTATATTTTCCCCGGCAATCAGGTTTGATAATGTATAGCTGGTTGAATCACCCTGCTTGTCTTTTAAGATTAATTTTTTCAGTAAAAAATTTGCATCAGTCACTATGACTATTTCAGGATATGGCCTGTCAAAGCTTCTGAGTTTAATGGTGTATCCATTTGGTCCCTGTGAAGCCAGTAGTGCATTGTAGCCAGAAACAATGGCTGCTATGCCACCGGAATATCCTTCACCAACATCCTGCACCCCACATACATTTGATGATTTATCATATACCCACAATTTCTTGCCGTTGGTAACTATTGTCTTACCACCGGGGGCAGTTAGGTTTATATAGAGCTTATCGGGGGCTTTGTATTTAAATGTCCCGGTATAAGTAAATCCGTTTGAAGTAGTCCAGGATATGGTGCCGCTTAATGTTGAGATGCTTCGCATCTTTTGCTGAAAACGCACAACCGCTTCTTCACCGGTCAGGGCAAATGCATATGCTGTCATTATCAACACTGTTAAACAAACTATTGCTTTTTTCATTTTTATCACCAACAATGGTAGTATTGTCTTTATTATATAGTACGCTTTAAATAAAAAAATAAAAAATTTTTTAACCCGGTAGGTGCAAATAATCATTTTTCCCTATTTGAAATATTCCTCATTAACGCGCACAATGAATGGCAGATGGCGGTATTCATATGCAGCATCAATTCCATATCCTGCCACCCACACGTCAGGCACGGTAAAGCCAATGTAATCAATTTCAAGCTGCTTGCGAATATTCTGTACTTCACGAGATGGATTGTCAAGGCGTTTGTACAGCAAGCTGCATATTTTTAAACTTTTAGCATTGCGTTCATGCAGCAGATAATTTTTTAGCCACGACAGGGTGAATCCCTGGTCGGCTATATCTTCAACCAGTAGCAAATTGCGCCCTTCAATATGTTTGGGCGATAGCTCCAGTGTTACTGCCCGGTAATGTTCACCACTTGCTTTTATGGTTTTATCGTATACGCTGGTTTTTATGCAATGGATGCTTGCATTGATACCACCCTGTCGGAAGATTGCACGCGACAGATCAGATGTGAAGATAAATGAACCAGTTAATACCAGCAATATGTCTATATGCCGCGAGTGATTCAAATCGCGGACAATGTCCTGTGCAAGTGCACTGACCCTATTGTGAATGCACAGTTCGCTTATTAGCATCGAATGGAGCTTAGGCTCATTTTTAATAAGCGACTGTATGCCTGATAACTGGTTTATTTCGGAACTATCGCACACACCTTCTACAGGTACATCAATTATAGTAGTGTAATTTGAAACAGGAATTGCCATACTGCATCCTTACAAGATAATTTATATACGATACTATTTACTATAAAGATACATTGATGAACTGTTGCGACTCTCCTTTTTGAAAGAGGAGCTCACATTTATTCAATTACTAATCAATACATCTTTATTCAGAGATACATTATAATTGTGACATATTGGATGTGTTTAAATTGTTGTAAGATATAATAATAGTCAACTGTTTTATTGTAAATCGTAATACTTCTTTTACGAGTGCATAGTTAAAAGCAGGATGATATGATTGGGTGTTGGTGAGATTTTATTAAGGCTCTGACCCCTAAAAACTTCATCTCAGCGGTGGTGGTTATAGTTTGGCGATGTGGTTAAGGTTTGTTATGCAAAAGCTCATTCATTATTAAGGCTCTGACCCCTTACAATAATATCACCCCTTCGGGGTTATATATTGGATACCAGGGATTCATCCTGAACCATGACCTGAATTTATTTCAGGTTCTACAATTGTGAGGATAAAGATTCCGAGTCAAGCCCGGAATGACCGTATTACTCTGTCATTTCGAAGGAACGAAGTGACTGAGAAATCTTAAAGTGGGAGGCAAAGATTTCTCGCTGTGCTCGAAATGACATAAAGGATTGCTCGGAATGACATAAACAATTGCTCGAAATGACAAAAAGAGATAACCAGAATGACAGATAGGCAACAAGTCATCCTGAAGCATGTCCTGAATTTATTTCAGGATTGATTCAGTGTAGTCATCCTGAACTTGATTCAGGATCTACTCATAATGCTCTGACCCCACCACTCTGTGTACTCTGTATTCTCAGCGAGATGATTAATTTTTGTTTCACACGGAGATCGCAAAGATGGGGAGGGTGA
>Ga0067045_1005928_pt1 | contig 10870 bp, 7 predicted proteins | sample TerdegcTABiofilm_FD_59184 | JGI IMG/M metagenome (GOLD analysis project Ga0067045, IMG submission 59184) | Combined Assembly of (Gp0054472, Gp0054536) Wastewater bioreactor microbial communities from Singapore -Terephthalate degrading...
GGCCGGACGTCGAGCCGCTGCACCCCTATATGTGGGCCGTCAAGGGCCACTACTACGGGCCGACGTTCTACAACTACCCGTACACCTTCGGGCTGCTGTTCGGTATCGGGCTCTACGCGCGCTATCTGGACGATCCGAACGGGTTCCGCGCTCGCTATGACGAGTTCCTGTCCTCAACGGGCATGGACAATGCTGCCAGTCTGGGCATGCGATTCGGCGCGGATGTGACCGACATCGCCTTCTGGCGAGCCGGGCTTGATGTCGTGCGGACGCACATCGCCGAGTTCGAGAGGCTGACCGGAACCGCAGGATAGGGGCCGGACGCCGATGCGGGGCGTGTTCGTCCGGGATGATCAGGCGCGGAGCAGGGCCGCAATGGAGAGATGCGCGCCGACGCCGCGCGGTGCGGAACCGGCGGCATCCATGCCGATCTCGCCGGAGCCATAGAAGCCGAACAGCGGGGCGTGCCCTGTGATCTGCCGCAGGGCAGCCAGCTCATCCTGAGCGTTCGGTCCCAGCGCCTGAAGGCGGCTGACGCAGTCGAAGACGAGCGCCAGCGCGAGGTCGCTCCCGCGGTCGCCGACGGCAGCGGCCGCGGCTTGCTTTGCGACGCTCGCGATGGCGTCGGGCTGTTGGGCCGCTCGGAGGGCGAAGCCTGGACGAAACTCGCCGGCGATCAGCAATGCGAGATTGACGCCCTGCTTGACGACCCCACGATCATACACATAGCCGTTGAGGGGGCATGATCCGCCCACAACGGGGATACCAGGGCCGGCTGCGCCCACGAAACCCCTCACCAACGAATCGTTGGCGGGCACATGGCAATCGCCGAGCAACACCGCGAGTTTGGCGCCACGAGCCTTCGCCATCTCAGGCTTGAGCGCCCTGCCCAGCGAATCGCCGCACCGCTCGTGACTGCCTCCCACATCGGCGCACGCCGAGAAGGTCTGCACGATGTCACCCAACGCAAGCACGCCGACGGTACCCGTGTTGCCATCGCGAGTGATGGGCCCGAAACCGTTGCATCCGTACACGATGGCGGTGTCAAAGAACCAGCCGATTCCTTCGATCAAGCGCCGCCGTGCCTCTGCGTCACCGTCCAGTCGGTCAAACACCAGCACGAGCGAGGCCTCGGTCCCTCCCAGCGCCTTGCGCGCCCGGAGAGCNGCTTCGGCGCCCGCGCGAAAGGGCTCGTNAAGCGAGGACATGCCCGCCCCGGCGAACTCCGGGTCGAAGTGCATGAGCGCNAGCGTATCGCGATCATCCTCGAACGGCGCCTGCGGAATGCTTTCGATCGTGCGGAGCACGCTCGAGACCCGCACTTCGTCAAGGAGGCCATCGCAGCCGATTCCCGTGCCCGGCACATCTCCGACGCCGAGAGGACCCGACACCGGCGCCATGCCCGGCTGACGCAGCACAGGCTCCGTCTTGACCGCCTTGCCATCCACATACAGCCGGACGGTCCGGCCATCGAAGGTCATGGCGCAATGATGCCACCTGCCGTCGGCAATGACCGCATCCGACCGTATCTCCGCCGGTGTGTACCCTGGCATGTAGGCGCTCAGGACGCCGGTGCCGGCGTAGCTGTAGATCTCCCAATGGGTGGCCGAGGACTTGGGCTCGTTCGCGACGAGGATGTTGAACCCCTTGGCGCTGTCGAGCTTGGCGAGGCACTCGACCGTCAGAGGCGGTGCGCTGTACTGCGCGTTGGCCGGCAGCACGGGACGATGCTGGCGCGCATCGAGGACTTTGCCGAACGGGATCATCGAGCGTGTTCCTGCGCGGATATCATCGGCAGGATTGTGGAGCGCGGAGGCGACCCCTGTCAATGGCTTCGTGTACGGGAGGACCCGGGGTGAGCCGGGGCGAAGAATGACGCCATGACACCACGCGAGATCATCCGACGCAACCTGACGCGCACATCGCCGGCCCGAATCGGCATGAACTTCTCCGGCGGACGCATGAATGACATGATCGGCGCGGGACTGGGGCCCGTGGACGGCTGGGAACCGCGACGCTGGACTGAAGGCAACGTCGAGTTCTACACCGACGAGTGGGGCAACGTCTGGCACAGGCTCGTCGGCATGTCACGCGGCGGCGAGATCCACACTCCCGCGCTCGACGATTGGTCGAAGCTTTCTGCCTATCGCATGCCGGATCTTGCCAATCCGAAGCGCTTCGAGCCGGCACGCGCTCATTTCGCGTGCGATGCCGACCACTACCGCGTCGGGTTCCTCCCGGGCTTCCCCTTTGCCGTCTGCCGGTATCTGCGCAAGATGGAAGTCTACTTTCAGGACCTCGTCTGGGAGCGCGACAACGTGGATCGTCTCCACGCCAGGGTGACCGACCTGCTCGAGGCCATGATCATTCAGTGGGCAGATGTCGGCGCCGACGGCATCATGTTCTGCGAGGATTGGGGAGTCCAGAACCGACTGCTCATCAGCCCGAGAATGTGGCGGCAGGTGTTCAGGCCCCTCTTCGCGAGGCTATGCTCGGCGGCTCGCGAGCGCGGCATGGACGTGATCATGCATTCGTGCGGTTTCGTCTGGGACATCCTCGACGACCTCGCAGACTGNGGGGTCAACGCGATGCAGTTCGATCAACCCTCCATCTACGGTCTGGACANGCTGGCGCAGAGGCTCCGGGCCAACGGCATGGCGCTCCACGCGCCGGTAGACATCCAGCAGGTCTTGCCGACAGGAGACCGTGAGCGCATCGAGCGTGAGGCTCGAGAGATGGTAGTGCTCTTCGGCGGCGCGTTCATCGCCAAGGACTACCCGGACCCCCATGGCATTGGCGTGCAGCCGGAATGGGATGGATGGGCCTACGACGTATTTGCGGCCGCGGCAACCGCCGTACATCCCGTGTAGGTCTTAGTCCGACAGGGCGGTCAGGGATCATCCTTCACGGGGCGAGCGCATCCGCTTACTTTCGACGCGCGGAATGACCGATAAGCGCTGTGGACCGGCGTCGGTACGATGATCGTGTAGCAGTCCCGATGACAGGTTGCCGGGCCCCCTGTCGAGGACCTCTCGGATGTGCAGCCGATGCAGGCGCGGGGGCGACGCCGATCGCCGTCTTGCGTCGTTCCGATGTCCCCATGCTCCTCTCTGCTCGGCTCCTCGGGCTCCTAACATGCTAGGAGGCTCGATCATGATTCGTNTCAAGTTACCCCGACANGTGGCGGCGCGCTGGCTTGCNCTGGCCTGCGCGCTGGCAGCGGTATCGCTCTCCAGGACTCCCTCGCAGGCCCAGGGAATACCAGACATCGCGTGGATGGTAGGNGGCCATAGCGGCGGNGTNTCGTCGNTGGCGGTGTCACCCGACGGCCAGACCCTGGCGACGGCGAGTTTCGACACCTCCGCCAAGCTGTTCGACCTGACGAGCGGCCTGCTCATGCACACGCTGACCGGACACAGCGTTGCCGCCCTCTCAGTCGCCTTCTCTCCGGACGGAACGCGGGTTGCGACCGGGGGATATGAAGGCAACGTCATCGTGTGGGACACCGCGACGGGGTTGCCCGTAGCCGTGCTTTCCGGCCACACGGACGGCGTGTTCGGCCTCGACTATTCGCACGACGGCACAATGATTGCCTCGGCGAGCGCCGACGGAACCGTGAAAACGTGGAACGCGGCCAACGGCAGCCTTATTCGCACGCTCGCCGGGCATGCGGACTGGGTATACGCAGTCGCCTTCTCCCCCGACGATACGGTGCTCGCCTCGGCGAGCGGCGACGCCACGATCCGCCTCTGGCGCGTGTCCGATGGGGCTTCGCTGGGCACGCTGGCTGGCCACACGGGGTTTGTCCTTTCGCTGGCATTCTCGCCCTCGGGCGACACGCTGGCCTCGAGTTCGACCGACAACTCGACGCGCCTGTGGCGCATGTCCGACGGCGCCGAGATCGGGACCTTCACGGGCCAGACCCTCTATGTCTACGACGTGGCGTTTTCGCCGGACGGAACCCGACTTGCCTCGGGGGCAGGCGATGGCACCATCGTGATCCGAACCGTCGCTGACGGCGCCGTTGAGCGCACCATCCCGCTGCCTGTCGGCGTGCTTTCGCTCGCCTATGCGGCAGACGGCGGCACGATCTTCGCCGGAAGCACGGACCACACCATCTCGAGCTGGAGCGCCGCAGACGGCAGCTTCGTCCGATGGATCACCGGGCACTATGAGCCCGTGAACTCCGTCGCCCTGTCGCCGGACGGGACGATGGCAGCGTCCGGCTCATGGGACGGAACGGCGCGTATCTATGCCGTGGCCGACGGAACGACGCTGCACGAGCTTGTCGGGCACACGGATGGTGTCTCGTCGGTGGCCTTCTCGCCCGACAGCGCTCTCCTGTGCACAGGAAGCTATGACGGCGACGCCGTCCTCTGGAATACGAGCGACGGCAGCGTTGCCTTGACGGTGCCGGCTCATCCGTTGGGAGTGGCCTCGGTGGCGTTCTCGCCAGACGGCAGCATGATCGCCACGGGTGGAACCGATGCGGAGATCAAGCTCTGGAGGGTGTCTGACGGCGCGCTCCTCGGCACCTTCACCGGCCACTTCAGCGATGTGCTGTCGCTCGCGTTCTCTCCGGACGGCCAGAAGCTGGCCTCGGGCAGCGCCGACAAGACGCTTCGCATGTGGCGCGTCTCCGATCAGCAGCAGCTATGGAGCAAGACAGCGGCCGATGCCTGGGTGCTGGCGGTTGCATTCTCGCCGGACGGCAACACCGTCGTTTCCGGCGCATCTGTCTCGGCAACCGGCACGCTGAAGTCGTGGAACGTGGCCGACGGCTCCCCGATCAGCGCTGCCGCAGGACACGCGGATCCGGTCCGTTCTGTGGCGTTCTCGCCAGACGGACAGGTGATTGTCACGGGCGGCAACCATGACGACGAAGGGCGGCTCCAGTACTGGCACATCGCCGGTCTGGCCTTGCTGCAGACCTACGACCAGGAGACTGGCAGCGGCATCGCCACCTACGGCGTTACCTCCGTCGCGTTCAGTCCCGACCAGCAGAAGGTGCTCTATGGCCGGAGCGACGCCACCACGGTCCTGTGCCGCAACCCNTTCTGGCCCGTTCCCACCGCTCTCGACGTCCTGCCTGTCACAGGTCAGGTCGGCGAGATCGTTACGCTNAAAGCGGATCTGCGTGTGTGGCTCAGCGGCGCTCCGATCCTNGGTAAGGATATCGCNTTCAGCGTCGCGGGGACCGTTGTCGGCTCGGGCGTCACCGATCTCACGGGGCGCGCCGTGTACGATTTCAGGATCCCCGAGGCCCTTGGTGTCGGTACCCAGGACATCGGCGGCAGCTTCGCCGGTGATTCCGCCTACGGCGGCAGCGACGGCAGCAACACGCTGACGATCAACCGGGCCAATACCAATATCATCGTGGATCGTGTGACGGGCATACTCGGAGACACGGTCACGCTCCGCGGTACGCTGATCCGCACCACCGACGACAGCCCGCTCGCCGGACGCAGCGTGACCTTCAAGGTGGAGTCCATCAACGCGGGCTCGGCTGTCACCGACGCCTCCGGCGTGGCGACACTCGACTTCGCCATACCGCTGGGCCTTGGGGCGGGCGACCGAACGATCTCGGCCTCCTTCGCCGGCGATGCGAACAACCTCGAGACGACGGGGTACGGCACGCTCGTCACCTCAAAGCGCCCGACGACCCTCATCGGGCAGGATAAGGCTGGCTCGATCGGCTCGCCGGTTCTCTTCGAAGCCTCGCTGGCGTTCCGGGGAGCGCCCATGGTGGGGGCGACGATCGGGTTCGCAGTGGATGGAGTGGACGTCGGGCTCTCTGTCACCGACGACACCGGCAACGCAACGCTGGCCTACGTCATACCTGAAGGGCCAGGTGCCGGCGACAGGGCTATCCGGGCCGAGTACGCGGGCGACGCAGTGTATGCCCCAAGTTCGGCGGTTACCACCCTCACGGTCGGCCCCACGGCGACGCTGTGCTACGTGCCGGATCTCGATCGCACGGGCGCCGCAGGGAACGATGCGGTCCTGCGAGCCTACCTCTATCGTGAGACCGACCGAGGAGCCGTAGTAGGGCGCACCGTGGCGTTCCAGGTGGACGGCGTTGATGTCGGCACGGCCGTGACCAGCGAGACGGGCCGCGCTACGGGCTCGTACATTCTGCCCGACGGCACCTCCAATGGGACATCCATCGTGCGGGCGACATTCGCCGGCGATGCCACCTATCTGCCGTCTTCGGGCCAGGGCAAACTCACGATCACTGTCCAGAAGGCCGATACCTACCTGTGGATCATGCCGCGCCTTGCGGAGGCCGGAACCAACACGTATCTGCGCGCCTACCTGCGCCGCACCACCGACTGGGAGTGGCTCCCGGGCAAGACCATCGCCTACCAGGTGGACGGGACCCCCGTGGGATCGGCGGTCACAGACTCCGGCGGCCGGGCGTCCCTGCTCTACTATGTTGCGCCGGACTTCGCGCCTGGCGACCACACGATAACCGGGACCTTTGCGGGCGACAGCTCCTACAAAGGCTCCACCGCGAGTGGCTGGATGTTCGTGTTCTAGCGGCGATCGTCTCCGTGCATAGTTCGGCCCGGTGTCCTTCGGGATGCCGGGCCTTCTTTGCGAATCATCGTCGTTGGACGGTGTTTGGAGGTGGCGCGCTGGTGCGTACTTCCAGTAACAGACTGACAAAAGCGCGGATCGTCGCCTCCAGTTCCGATGGTCCGCACATTCACCAAGGAGGGAGCAAACATGAACAGAACGGCACGACGCTGGCTGGCGCCCATAGTTGTTGCGCTCATGCTCGGCGCGAGTTCCGCCGTCGCGCAAGGCCCGGCGGGTCGGGGGGGAGCCGGGCAGCGAAGACCTCAGGGTCAGCTTCAGGGTCAGCCGCAAGGTCCTGCGCGACGCGGGCCCGGAGCCATGGGGCCGGGGATGCCTGGCCTCATGGGAATGAACCAGCCGGAGCTGGCCGCGAAGACTGCGCAGATCATGGCGCTGCGCGAAATCCACGCGGCGCGCTTCACCGCCAAGGATGTCGGGGCGGCGCTGGCGGTCTTGCGGGAGATGCGTGAGACCGAGGGCGCGCTGCACGAGAGGACGCTTCAGGTTCTCGAGCGTGAGCGACAGGCGCTGCTGGCCGCAGGCCCTGACGACAATCCGCCGCAGGGCGCCGGCGACGCGATGCGAGAGATCGCCGAAGCGTATCGCGACAAAGTTGAACGGCTCTGGGGGAAGATGACCGATGCAGTCGGCGGCGAGAAGGCGGGCGTCATACGACGTCTGCTGGGTGAGGGATTTGGCCCGCCGATGATGCCGGGGATGGGACCCGGCATGGGGCCAGGCATGGGCCCGGGGATGGGACCTGGACCGATGGGGCCAGGGATGCCGGGAATGGGACCCGGACCGATGGGACCGGGCATGCCAGGCATGGGCCCGGGCGGACCGGCAGGCCCCAACGGTCCTGACGGCAGAGGCGCTGCGCCGATGCCGGACTTCCAGGGCGGCGCGGGTCCCGAGCCCTTCGGCGACACGCCCTACGTTGAGGCGTCGCAAGGCCCCCAGCCGCCTCCGCCCGTCCAGCGGCAGAGAGCTCAGCAGGGCGGTGTCGGCGGCCCGCGCATGCAGTTTCCCGGCATGGGCGGTATGATGGGCATGCCACCCATGATGGGTCTCGGACCGCGCCTCTCTCTGGCGGATCTCATCGAGCTGCTCGAGCAGAAGCAGGCGGCCATGAAAAAGTAGGGCTTGTCTGGCGGGCCGCGCGCCGGCCCGCCCAACCCTTCAGGATGGCACGACGATGGAAGCCGCGATGACGAGCGATTGCGCGACGGTCACCGATGAGACGCTGGCCCGGTCGGCCGCCAACGGTGACCGCCTGGCCTATTCGGCGCTGGTCGAGCGCTATCGCAAGCTCGCCTTCTCAACGGCCTATGCTATGCTGGGCAACCGCGACGATGCAGAAGACGTCGCCCAGGAGGCGTTCGTGCGGGCCTACCGCGCACTTCCCGACTTCGACCCGCGACGTCCATGGGGCGCGTGGATCATGAGCATCGTGCGCAATCTGTGCCGTGACGCGATTCGACGGCGCGCCGTCCGGCTCGCTTTCGCTACCGGCCACGCCGAACCAGGCAGCCATGAACCGTCGGCTGACGGTCACACCCCCGAAAGCACGCTGATCGCCGCCGAGCGCCTGACGGAGTTGCGCAGGGCGGTTGCCGACCTGCCCGACCATTTGCGCGCGCCCATTGTGCTGCACTACGCCTATGGGCGCACCTATCGTGAGATTGCATCCGATCTGGGGCTGCCCGAATCCACCGTCGTGGGCAGACTGGCAGCCGCCATGCGAAGACTGCGGCGACAGTTCGCCGCGGAGGCATCATCATGAACCCTCTATGTCCATGGGTAGAGCGCCTCATAGCGCGCAGCGCCGCCCGTGATGAGGAGATTCGCTGGGGATGGGCGCGGCGGCACATGGAGAGATGCCCCGAGTGCGCGCGTGCGGCGAAGGACTTTCGCACGATCCGTGATGGCCTCGCATCGGCTCTCGATGCGCCCGAACCGTCGGAAGCGTTTGTTGCCAACATGTGGGCTGCCATAGATGCGCCCGGAGCGCTGGCCGGTGGGCACGCGGCGCCAGGCCGACGTCCGGCCATGTCCGCTCTCGGATGGGCCGGCGCTGTCGCCGTTGCAGCCACAGCCGGGCTCGTTGTCGTGCACTCGCTGCGCCGCGAGCCAATCCTTCCCGGCGCCACCCCGACCCGGGAAGTCCGGATCGCACGAGACGCCGGACAGCCCGACACTCCCGTCAATCGGCAAGCGGCTGCGGAATCCCCCGACAGGAGAGGCGCGTTGCCTCGGACAGCTCGGGATACTGCGAGGCCAGGATCCGACGGTGACCGGAAAGCCAGCAAGCGCGACACAGCTGCCGAAAGAGCTGCCATTCAGCGAATGCTCCGGCAGCGCCAGCGCCTTGCCAGCGGCAAGGCGGCTCCGAAGACCGAGCCTGCCGCAGGACGTCCTGCCGCCTCAGCGACTTCCGACGCCTCAGATCAGTCGGCAGCCGCCGTGAGCTGGGCGGAGTTAGGCTACTACTACGAGGCGCAGTCGGATGTCTCCAACGCGGCCTACGCCTATCGTCAGGCCTGGCGTGAGCAGGGCGGGGCGGCCGCTGCGTTTGCAGCCGGGCGCACTTCCGAAGCTGCAGGCGACATTCTCAGCGCAGTGGAGTGCTTCGCCGAGATCCTGGACGATGCGAACGGGGCGCGTTCGTCCGGCGACGGAGCATGGATCATGGACTCTCGCGGAATCGGCGTGTCCTGACGCCCGGCAAGCCTTATCGGAAAGTTAGCCGCCGTATAACGGAGGCATAAAGCGCATCCTCTATCATGCGCATCGTACCGCTCACAGCCGCTCGCCGGCCGACCTGCCCCGTGCCGGCGAGCGGCCCCCTGACAAACGCAACAGGGGGCAAGAAGCGGACAAAGGAGATGCGTATGCGACGTAACGGTTTCACCCTCATCGAGCTGCTTGTGGTCATCGCCATCATTGCGATCCTTGCAGCCATTCTCTTCCCGGTATTTGCTCAGGCCCGTGAGAAGGCCCGCCAGACCATGTGCCTCTCCAATATGAAGCAGATGGGCACCGCGACCATGATGTATGTGCAGGACTACGACGAGACGTTCATGTCAGGGTCGTGGGGACATCGCCACTGGCTGTTCCTTCTTCAGCCGTACATCAAGGGCTACCCGAAGAACTTCACCCAGGCCAAGGGCAACATCTACGCGTGTCCCAGCGACCGCGACGGCATCCAGTACATCAGCAATCCCGCCCAGATCACCCCTGAGCCCGCCGCGACCTGGGGGCTCGTGCTGGACTCGCAGGGGCGCTATCCCTACTGGGCAAGCTACGGCATCAACGAGCACGTGACGGACGAATGGCCCACTTTCGCAGCCTACGAGGATCCGTCGGGCACGTTCCTGTATCTCGAGAACAACGATAGCGATGTCGAAGGCGACGAGCTCACCGACGCAGGCCGCGCGAGCTGCCTCGAGATTCGGATCGAGCATAACGAGGGCCTCAACATCACGTGGATTGACGGGCACGCCAAGTTCGCTCGGGGTGTCTATCGCAACAATGATCGGTGCGTGAACGCCAACTGGGTCTTCCCGCCGGCCGGAAACGGCGGCCGCACGGGCGACTGCGGGCCGTGGACGGCTCCCGCCAACGATCCCTGCCCTTAGGTGGTAGACAGCGCGCCTATCGCTGGCGGGGACCCACAGGCCGTGGATGGGTTCCCGCGCTCGCCCTAAAACGGTGATGGGCGCGCCCCCGTCATCGCGAGCGAAGCGACGCGATCCCGAGCGGTCCACGCCGACGGGCCGATAGGCGTCGCCATACGGGACGAACAAATGCCTTCGGGATTGCTTCGCTGCGCTCGCAATGACGTGTGGGCGTAGCGCTATGCGACGGCTGCACGCTTCGCCTGACGAGCCGGCGCTCTCTTCCCTCCCCCTTGACGGGGGAGGGTTAGCGAGGGGGTGTCGCTTTCGTCATCCCAGCATGCATCCTTCAGTCGTCATGTTCGCATGTCCCTGGCGGGGACCCACATGCCATTCGTGGATTCCCGCCTTCGCGCGAATGGCGGTCATGGGCGCCGCCGACGCACAGGATGAAAGGACGGTCAATGACCCGACGCAATCCGACAAGAGCGCTCACGGGCGCGGTTGTGGTTATCTCACTGGCCTGGGGGGCGGCGAGCCTCGCGTTGCTTGGCGCGCCTCGTATTATCAGGGCGAAACCTGCCGTCGCCACCGCGCCTGTCGGTCAGGACGCCGATGATCCTGCCATCTGGGTTCACCCTTCGGATCGGACACGCTCGCTTATCGTCGGA
>Ga0067045_1032102_pt1 | contig 10869 bp, 9 predicted proteins | sample TerdegcTABiofilm_FD_59184 | JGI IMG/M metagenome (GOLD analysis project Ga0067045, IMG submission 59184) | Combined Assembly of (Gp0054472, Gp0054536) Wastewater bioreactor microbial communities from Singapore -Terephthalate degrading...
GAAATGGCGGCTCGCCAGCTCGGCGTCGGACAGGCGCGCCAGGCAGGCCGGCAACTCGGCGGCGCGTCCGGGCGCGTATGGCGCGACGATCCAGGCGCGCTTCGCGCCCCGCTGCCAGTCCACCCTGGGCGCCTCGGCACAGGCGCACAACAGCAGCAGGCATAGCGCGGCCACGCCCGATTTCATGGCATCCATAGCTGGGTTCCGAAGTAGAGAGTAGGCGCGCACGGGGCGCGCGACGATGGTGCTGACAGGCCGCATCATAGGCGCGGGGCGCACCGAACGGTGTTACAACTTGGTAATGTCACATGCCTGTCATGGCGCCCGCAAACGGCTACCGGCGCGGCAGCGGCGCGTCGCCGGGAGGCAAGTCTGGCGCCCAAGGGGCAAGCGAAGGACGAAAAAAAGGAGCCGAAGCTCCTTTTCTTGTGCTGCATCAAAACCTGGCTGAAATTACAGCATGGCTTTCAGCAGACGCGCCATTTCCGACGGGTTTTTGGTGACGGTGATGCCGCAAGCTTCCATGATTTCCAGCTTGGCTTGTGCCGTATCGGCACCGCCCGAGATCAGCGCGCCGGCGTGGCCCATGCGCTTGCCTGGAGGAGCGGTCACGCCGGCGATGAAGCCGACGACCGGTTTTTTCATGTTGTCCTTGATCCAATACGCCGCGTTGGCTTCGTCCGGACCGCCGATTTCGCCGATCATGATGACCGCGTCGGTATCAGGATCGTCATTGAACATCTTCATGATGTCAATGTGCTTCAGACCGTTGATCGGGTCGCCGCCGATGCCGACTGCCGACGATTGGCCCAGGCCCAGTGCGGTCAGCTGACCCACTGCTTCATAGGTCAGGGTGCCCGAACGGGAAACGACGCCGATACGGCCCTTCTTGTGGATGTGACCTGGCATGATGCCGATCTTGATTTCGTCTGGCGTGATCAGGCCTGGGCAGTTAGGGCCCAGCAGCAGGGTTTTGCTGTTGGCTTTGGCCATGCGGTCTTTCAGGGCCATCATGTCACGGACAGGAATGCCTTCGGTGATGCAAATGGCCAGATCCATTTCCGCTTCGACAGCTTCCCAGATCGCCGCTGCCGCGCCTGCTGGCGGCACGTAGATCACGGAAACATTGGCGCCGGTTTCTTTTTTCGCTTCGGTCACGTTAGCGAAAATAGGAATGCCTTCGAAATCTTCGCCGGCTTTCTTCGGGTTCACGCCTGCCACGAAGGCAGCTTTGCCGTTCGCGTAGTCGCGGCAACCGCGGGTGTGGAACTGGCCGGTCTTGCCGGTGATCCCTTGGGTGACAACTTTGGTATCTTTATTGATCAGAATGGACATGTTGATTCCTTAATTAAGCTTGACCGGCAGCAGCGGCAACGACGCTCTTGGCTGCATCTTCCATGGTGTCGGCTGCGATGATAGGCAGACCGGAATCGGCCAGCATCTTCTTGCCCAGGTCTTCGTTGGTGCCCTTCATGCGCACCACCAGCGGTACGTTCAGCGAAACGGCTTTCACCGCGGCGATGACGCCTTCGGCGATCACGTCGCAACGCATGATGCCGCCGAAAATGTTCACCAGGATGGCTTTCAGGCCTGGGTTTTTCAGCATGATCTTGAACGCTTCGGTCACTTTTTCTGCCGTGGCGCCGCCGCCGACGTCCAGGAAGTTGGCAGGCTCGCCGCCGAACAGTTTGATGGTGTCCATGGTGGCCATGGCCAGGCCGGCACCGTTCACCAGGCAACCGATGTTACCGTCGAGCGAGATGTAGGCCAGGTCGAATTTCGACGCTTCGATTTCCGCTGGATCTTCTTCGTCCAGATCGCGCAGGGCGACGATTTCCGGGTGACGGAACAGGGCGTTCGGGTCAAAGTTGAACTTGGCGTCCAGGGCGATGACCTTGCCGCTGCCGGTGACGATCAGCGGATTGATCTCGGCCAGCGAGCAGTCGGTTTCCCAGTAGGCTTTGTACAGGCCTTGCAGGTTGACGCGTGCGTCGACGATGGAACCGGCAGGCACGCCGATTTTGGTCGCGATGTCGTCTGCCTGGGCATCGGTCAGGCCAACGCTCGGCTCGATGGTGACGTGGTGGATCTTCTCCGGGTGGCTCTCGGCCACTTCTTCGATGTCCATGCCGCCTTCGGACGACGCCATCAGGACGATCTTCTGGGTAACGCGGTCGGTGACCAGCGAAACGTACAGTTCTTGCTTGATGTCGGCGCCTTCTTCCACCAGCAGGCGGTTGACTTTCTGGCCTTCGGCGCTGGTCTGATGCGTGATCAGCTGCATGCCCATGATCTGGTCGGCGTATTCCTTGACCTGTTCGATCGATTTTGCCACTTTCACGCCGCCGCCCTTGCCGCGGCCACCTGCGTGGATCTGTGCCTTGACGACCCACACCGGGCCGCCCAGGGTTTCCGCAGCCTTGACTGCCTCGTCGACGGACATGCACGGAATACCGCGTGGTACCGTCACTCCGAATTGCCGGAGGATTTCTTTGGCTTGATACTCATGGATTTTCATGCTGGCTTCCCTTCTGATACTGATGTGTAAAAATACGGTTAGTGGTGCAAAAAAAACAGGAAAAACAGCGCAGGGATCACGCTTTGGCTACCCAGCGCGGGTAATACTGTGCCACTGCCCCGCCATCGGTGCGCAGGGCGTGGCATTTGTCGAGTTGAAACGGCTTTTCATGCGGCAAATCAGCATTCTCACCGTCGCGGGTCGACCAGACATCGCCGGCAAATGCCTGAACTGTCGCGGTCGGCAAGACTTGCGCCAGTTCGGTCAAATGGGTACAGCCGGCGATTCCCGCCAGGCGCTGTTTCAAGTCGCGGCGGAAATTCTTCAATAAATTCAAGCCGATCAGCGCCCGGTAAGCGGGCCCGATGGTATCGCAAAAACCGGGATAGGGCACGGCATCGGAGGCGGCTTCGGCCTCGACGATGGTCAGTTCGCGATCGACGGTAATGCGTAAATGGAGGTCATGCAGAGGGGTGCCGGCGGGACGGGGGCCGGAGGCCAGGGTCGCGTCGTAGCTTTTGATGTCGGTAATACGGGCGTCAATATCCCACAGGCCGTCCTCGCGCACATACGCTTGGACGTCGATAACGCGGGAGTGCCGGAGGGCGCGCCGGGAGACGGGAGTTGACAGGGGCATAAGACCGATGCCGCTTGCGCGGCCAAAATTTAGTAAGCAGCCATGTGCATAAAGCACGCCGTTCGCAGCTTCTACGAACGGCAACCGCACCTGCGGCGCCGCAAAAACCCTAAAAGTGTAGCACACTGGACGCCGGTTGCGCCGCAACATAATTTTTCATTGTTTCGTTAAAAACGTTTCAAATTATAAATAGATGCGGCGCTTTTCGGCAAAGTCATTCACGGTGCGAATGACTGATATCAAAAATCCATGCTTCTGCCGGCCCGGCGGGAACGGCTACTCGGCCACGCCCAGCGACTGCAGGATCGGCAGCGTGCTGGCACGGAAGCTTTCCGCATGCACGGCCAGTTCGGCCAGGTTGTCTTCATCCGTCGTCAGCACCGTGCCATTGCGCACCACGGTTTGCTGCAATGCGCGGAAATACGGCCACGCAAATGCCACCCAGGCCTCCGGCGTGTCGTGCCCTTCCAGCCTGGCCAGCAGAAATAACTGTTGCAAATGATACACACCCATGCCGCCGCCCGTCACGGGACTGGCCAGCGCAACGAGGTCGGTACGCCCGCGGGCCTTGTTCAGCAGATGGCGGTTCAGCCTGGCCGTGACCGGCCGTGCCAGGGCGATGGCGGCATCGTCCTGCACCGACACTATGCAGGCCTTATGCGCCAGCACCAGCAGCATCTGCAGCAAGGCGCCCAGTTCCGCCACATTGGCGGGCAAGCGCTGCTGCAACTCACCTATCGTGTGCGGCTGGTAATCGGCCAGCAGTTCCAGCAGCGGGCCATAGACGGCCTGGTCCATGTCGGCCTCGCCCAAGGCCCCCGTCACCTTCATCGTGATCTGCGCGACCGGCGCCACCAGGATGATGCGCACGGCGCGCAGCGCGCTGGCCTGTTCAAAGGCATTGAGCTTGCGGCTGCCCTTGACCCAGTAATCCTGGCGGAACTGGCGATTGATGAGGAAATCGGCGGTGGTCTCGCGGAAGGTGGCGTCCGGAATCTGCGCCAGGAACGCCATGTGTTCGGGCGACAGGTTAAGCGGCGGCACATGATCGTGGTAGGCGGCCGAACCGGCATACTCCAGCTTGACCGCAGCCAGCACCGGCTGGATGGCCGAAAACGACACCGGTTCCCAGTAATGATTGAAGTATTCGTGGGACAGGTAATTCGGGTCCTGTTCGCTGATCTGCTGCAGCCGCAAGGCGACCGTGGGGTTGGCCTGCAGGTAACGCGGCTTGGTCTCCATCATGCTGTTGACGAAGGACAGCGCGCTGCCCACGCGCGCCAGGGCATCCTGGCCCGGCGCGCTCATCACGCGGCTATGCTGCGCCATCAGGTCGCGCAGCGGCGTCATCGCCGCCCAGCCCGCCTGCGTGTTGTAGCTGATGTACAGCACGCCACCCGGCTTGAGCTTGCGCGCCAGAAAATCGGCGATATGCGCCTGGTTTTCCGGCGAGATCCAGCTCCAGATGCCGTGCAAGGCGATGTAGTCGAAGTCCGGCAGGTCGCTGCGGGCGCAAAAATCCTGGAACGACTGTTCCGACAGCACGGCCCCATTGCCCGACACCTCGGCCAGTTCCTGCGCAAAAGCAGTCTGGGCCGGATTGAAATCCGTGCCATACCAGCGCGTGCCCGATGCCGCGGCATGGATATTGACGGTCATGCCCTGGCCAAAGCCCAGTTCGCATGCCGTGCCTATGCCGGGTGGCTGTATCCCCCGGCTCAGCAGCAGCAACTGCGTGCGCAGGGGATTCAATTCCGTGTAATAGCCGTAGGTATATGCGGTTTCAAAGGTATAGCCGGCATGCCAGTTGCTCATCAGGTGCCCCGTATTCCATGGAAATAAGTGCCGCTGCGCACCATGCGCGCGGCCATGGCAGAATAACTGATCCTTGCTGGCAAGTTAACAACTATTCGTCGTCAGGGTCCCGGCCCTTCAGGGCCGCCTGCACGGCGCGCTGGGAAAAACCGCGCTGCATCAGGAAGCGCATCTGCTTGTTGCGCTGTTCCGCATCCTGCGCCACCTGGCCGAATTTGCGGCGCCACACCTCGCAGGCGCGGGCAATTTCGCCTTCGGCCAGGCCCGCCTTGAGTTCCTGCAGGGCTTCGCCGCCGATGCCGTGGCTTTGCAGCTCCGCCATGATGCGGCTGTTGCCGAAACGGGCCGAACGGCGATGGATCAGGGACTCGGAAAAGCGTTCCTGCGACAGCCAGTTGGCCTGCTCCAGGCTGTCAAGCAGGGCTTCCACGTCATCGCCTTCCTGCGCATGCCGCTGCAGCTTGCGCCGCAATTCCATGCGGCTATGTTCGCGCATCGATAAAAACCGTAGCGCCCTGCCCTTCAGGCTCAGTTGTACCGCTGCCATACCCATACCCCATCGTTACTACACCGGATTTACTACACCGGACTGTAAACACAATTGCCGCCAGGCGCACAGGCGCAGGGCGGCAATCATTGTAGATCGTTTGTGCGACCAAGTATGGCGCACCATGGATCGCAGTCCATCACAAACCAAACCAGCCACCGCTGGCCACGCGAGCGCAGCTGGTACTGAATAGTTACCTTCACAACGCCTAGCAAAACCGTAGCGAGCGGCAGAAAGGCCTGGCGCCGCCGTTGGCTCGAGAAGCGCAACTGTACGAAGGTACGGGGACGCCGGGTCAGCGAGCATCGCAGAGCGCAAATTTCGACGCGCAGCAGGTTTTGACAGGTGTAATCGGTGTAACTACTCGGCGGCCTTCGCTTCCGCAGCCTTGGCTGCCTTGTCGGCCGCCTTATCGGCTTTTTCCGGCTTTTCAGCAGCCAGCGGCGGCAGTTCGCGCACGCCCAGCGAGGCGCGGACCTTGTTTTCGATCTCGCGGGCCAAGGCCGGACGCTCTTGCAGGAAGGCACGGGCGTTGTCCTTGCCCTGGCCGATGCGTTCGCCGTTGTAGCTGTACCACGAACCGGATTTCTCCACGATCTTGGCGTCCGAACCCAGGTCCAGGATTTCGCCTTCGCGCGACGTGCCGGCGCCGTACAGGATGTCGAAGTGCGCTTCCTTGAACGGTGGCGCGATCTTGTTCTTGACGACCTTGACCTTGGTTTCGTTGCCGATCACTTCATCGCCGGACTTGATCGAGCCGGTGCGGCGGATGTCCAGGCGCACGGACGCGTAGAATTTCAGGGCATTGCCGCCGGTGGTGGTTTCCGGGCTGCCGAACATCACGCCGATCTTCATGCGGATCTGGTTGATGAAGATGACCAGGGTATTCGTGCGGTTGATGGAACCGGTCAGCTTGCGCAGCGCTTGCGACATCAGGCGCGCTTGCAGGCCCGGCAGGGAATCACCCATGTCGCCTTCGATCTCGGCGCGTGGCGTCAGTGCGGCCACGGAGTCGATGACGACGAGGTCGACGCTGCCCGACCGTACGAGGGCGTCGCAGATTTCCAGCGCCTGCTCGCCCGTATCCGGCTGCGAGATCAGCAATTCATGCAGGTTCACGCCCAGCTTTTGCGCGTAGCCGACGTCGAGCGCGTGCTCGGCATCGATAAAGGCGCAGGTACCGCCCAGTTTTTGCATTTCAGCAATGGTTTGCAGAGTCAGCGTGGTTTTACCCGACGATTCCGGACCGTAGATTTCCACCACGCGGCCGCGCGGCAAGCCGCCCACGCCCAGCGCGATATCCAGGCCGAGCGAACCGGTCGACACGACTTGCACTTCTTCAATCGGTGCGCTGGCATCCATGCGCATGACCGAACCTTTGCCAAACTGCTTCTCGATCTGCGCCAGTGCGGCGGCGAGCGCCTTGGCTTTTTCCGATGCGGGTACTACAGCTTTTTTATCGTCCATATGTTCTTTCAGCCTGACATTTAGCGCGTCGGTTAAATTCCGTGAGTTAAATTCAGCGCGGGGTTAAATTCGTTACAGACACCACTGTATAAAAAAACAGTGATCAATGCAAGCGGAACGTGGATTTGTTTTGAAACAGATCAATACAGCCCTTGTTTTTCACAAAAACTCGCCACCTTGCGGAAAATGAAACACAATATAGACTTCTGATGTCCTGATGTTGTAAGCAGAGGAAGCCTCACCATGCGTATTTTACTTGCCGAAGATGACAGCGTCCTGGCCGATGGGCTGACCCGCTCGCTGCGCCAGTCCGGCTATGCCATCGACTACGTGAAGACTGGCCAGGAAGCCGACACGGCCCTGTCCACCCAGGAATTCGACTTGCTGATCCTCGACCTGGGCCTGCCGAAGATGTCGGGACTGGAAGTGCTGCGCCGCCTGCGCGCGCGCGCTTCCCTGCTACCCGTGCTGATCCTGACGGCCGCCGATTCCATCGAGCAGCGCGTCAATGGCCTCGACCTGGGCGCCGATGATTATATGGCCAAGCCGTTCGCCCTGTCGGAACTGGAGGCAAGAGTGCGCGCCCTGACACGCCGCGGCGCCGGCGGCGGCGCCACCATCATCAAGCACGGCCCGCTCAGCTATGACCAGGTGGGCCGCAGCGCCTACATCAACGACCAGATGCTCGATTTGTCGGCGCGCGAACTGGGCCTGCTGGAAATCCTGCTGGGCCGCACGGGCCGGCTCGTTTCAAAAGAGCAACTGGTCGACCACCTGTGCGAGTGGGGCGAAGAGGTGTCGAACAACGCCATCGAAGTGTATGTGCATCGCCTGCGCAAGAAGATCGAAGTGGGCGGCGTGCGCATCGCCACCGTGCGCGGCCTGGGCTACTGCCTGGAAAAATACTCGGAAGCGCGCCTGCACGCCGAGGCGGCCGACTCCGCTGCTCCCGCCAGCAAGTGAAGGGACGCGAGGCGCCGTCGGACGAGGCCGTCGACGACGACTGGTTCGAGCCGCCCACGACGGAGCAGGACGACACCATCGAGCACTCGCTGTTCGGCGAAATCCTCGACTGGATGCTGGCGCCCCTGCTGCTGCTGTGGCCGATGAGCATCGCCATCACCTACCTGGTGGCCAAGAGCATCGCCAACCAGCCCTTCGACCATGCGCTGGAAGACAGCGTCACCGTGCTGACGCAGCAGGTCAAGCAGGCCGACGGCGAAATGCTGCGCCGCGTGCCCGACAAGCACAGCAGCAAGCAGGGCCGCGACTTCCTGCGCGGCGACGATGTCGATACCCTGTATTACCTGGTAGTGGGCGCGCGCGGCGAGTACCTCGACGGCGACCGCGACTTGCCGCCGCCGCAGGACCCGGACAAATACCGCAGCGGCACGGTGCTGTTCCGCAACGACACCATCCACGGCGCGCCCGTGCGCGTGGCCTTTACCTATCTCGACATGCCCTCCAGCACCGAGGACGAACCGCGCCGCGCGCTGGTGCAGGTGGCCGAAACGCTGGAAAAGCGCGCGCAGCTGGCGAATGAAATCATCAAGGGCGTGATTTTGCCGCAGTTCATCATCCTGCCCGTCATCCTGGCCCTCGTCTGGTTTGCCCTGGCGCGTGGCCTGTCGCCGCTGGCGCAGCTGCAGGAACGCATACGCGCGCGGCCGCCCGACGATTTGTCTCCCATCGAATCGGGCCAGGTGCCCGAGGAAATCACGCCCCTGGTCGGTTCGCTCAACGAGATGCTGGCACGGCTGTCGCTGTCGATCGACATGCAGAAGCGCTTCATCGCCGACGCGGCGCACCAGATGAAGACGCCGCTGGCCGGCATGCGCATGCAGTCGGAGCTGGCCTTGCGCCAGACCGACCATGACGAGATCCACCGCTCGCTGCTGCAACTGGCGAAAAGTTCGGAAGCGGCCACGCGCCTGGTGAACCAGCTGCTGGCCCTGGCACGCGCGGAAAACCAGCCGCAGGCGGGCACCGCCTTCGAGCCCATCGAACTGGGTGAACTGGCGCGCGGCGCGGTGCAGGACTGGGTGCAAGCCTCGTTTGCCCAGCATATCGACCTGGGCTTCGAGCAATCCCCGTATCCGATCATGATTTCCGGCAATGCCATCATGCTGCGCGAGCTGCTGAGCAACCTGATCGACAATGCCCTGCGCTACACACCGTCCGGGGGCAGCGTCACCGTGCGCGTGCGCAGCACGCCCGAGCTGGCCATCCTGGAAGTGGAAGACACGGGGCCAGGCATACCGCAGACCGAGCGGGCGCACGTGTTCGAACGCTTTTACCGCATTCTTGGCAGCAATGCCGAAGGCAGCGGCCTGGGCCTGGCCATCGTGCGCGAAATTGCCCAGCAGCACGGCGCCGAAGTCGACATTTTTAACAATCCGCGCGCCACCTCGCCGAAATTGCCGGGCACCCTGCTGCGCCTGAGCATCGCCCTGCTGCTGCCGGACGCTCCCGAAGAGGATGACATCACGTATGGATAAGCCCAGCCTTCCCGCCGCGCCGACGCGGCCGCCGCAGGCGCCCGGTCCCGCACTGCAGCAGCGCCGCGATGCCCACTGGAAAAAAACGCGGCGCCTGACGACCGTCCTGCTGACCATCTGGCTGCTGACGGGCTTTCTGACCGTCTTCTTTGCCCGCGAACTGCTGCACCTGAACCTGTTCGGCTGGCCGCTGCCCTTCTACATGGCGGCCCAGGGCGCCTCGCTGGTGTACCTGGCCATCATCGCCTTCTATGCCTGGCGCATGCGACGTCTCGACCGGGCTTTTCATGCCGAGGAACAAGCATGAGCGGACAGCCCACCTTCTTTGCCCGGCTGTGCCGCTACTACCTGCTGTTTTCCGCCGGTTTCGCCGCCTTCCTGCTGGCCCTGACGGTGCTGGAACAGGAAGGTATGCCGCGCGCGTGGATCGGCTACCTGTTCATGCTCGTCACCATCACCCTGTATGCCACCATCGGCGTCATCAGCCGCACCTCGAACGTCACCGAATACTATGTGGCGGGACGCCGGGTGCCGGCCATGTTCAACGGCATGGCCACGGCCGCCGACTGGATTTCGGCAGCCAGTTTCATCAGCCTGGCCGGCGGCCTGTACCTGAACGGCTTCGACGGCCTGGCCTTCATCATGGGCTGGACGGGCGGCTATTGCCTGGTCGCATTGCTGATCGCGCCCTACCTGCGCAAGTTCGGCCAGTACACCATCCCCGATTTCCTCGCTGCCCGCTATGGCAGCGGCCGCGATGGCCGCGGCGCGGCCGTGCGCGTGGTGGCCGTGGCAGCCACCATCATCGTCTCGTTTACCTATGTGGTGGCGCAAATCTATGCCGTCGGCCTGATCGCCTCGCGCTTCACGGGCGTGGATTTTTCTGTCGGCATCTTCCTCGGCCTGGCCAGCATCCTCGTCTGCTCCTTTCTTGGCGGCATGCGCGCCATCACGTGGACGCAGGTGGCGCAATACATCATCATCCTCATCGCCTTCCTGATTCCCGCCATGTGGCTGTCCGTCAAGCATGCGGACAATCCCGTGCCGCAGATCGCCTACGGCAAGGTGCTGCCGCAGCTGAGTGCGCGCGAGCACGTGCTGGAGAGCGATCCCAGGGAAATCGAGGTGCGCGCCATCTTCCGCCAGCGCGCGCAAAGCTACCAGGCACGCATCGACGGCTTGCCCGATTCCTGGGAGCAAGGCCACCTGGCCGCCCAGCGCCAGCTCGATAACTTGCGTCAACGCAATACCTCGCTGTTCGACATCCGCAATGCGGAACGCGCCCTGATCGCCTATCCGAAAAGCCCGGAGGAAGCGCGCGTGCTGTGGCAGGCGGCGCAGGCGAACAACCAGAAACGCGCCGAGCCGATCACGCCCCATGCGCAGC
>Ga0067045_1032103_pt1 | contig 10866 bp, 10 predicted proteins | sample TerdegcTABiofilm_FD_59184 | JGI IMG/M metagenome (GOLD analysis project Ga0067045, IMG submission 59184) | Combined Assembly of (Gp0054472, Gp0054536) Wastewater bioreactor microbial communities from Singapore -Terephthalate degrading...
GGGCGGAGGAGGCGGTACGGCGGCAGCCCGTCGAGGGGATCCGAAACCGTCAGAGCGCGGGCCTGGCCTCCATCAAGGCCATGACGGCCAACCGGAACGGGGATTTCGCGGCGGCGGAATCGGAGGCGGCCAAGGCGAAGGAGCTCTTCCCGGAGGGGGCCTTCCGGGACCGGGCCGTCGCCTCCTACATCCGGGCTACCGCCCTCATCCTGGGCGGGAGGCTGTCCGATGCGGACAGGGAACTCGAGGATTCTCACCGCCTTGCGACGGCGGGAGGCGACACGTATACCCAGGGGATGGCCCTGAGCGAGCGGGCGAGGCTCCGGATTCTCGAAGGCAGCCCGAAGGAGGCCCTGACGCTCCTGGCTCGGGCGGAGGTCCTGGCGAATCCCGGCGGGAAGCCGGCCCTGTGGTGCGGCATGGTGTACATCTACCAGGCCCTGGCCTATCGAGCCTCGGGAGACGACGACAAGGCTCTGTCCTGCGCCCTCCGGGGCGTGGACCTGGCCCGGCTCCGGGGCAACGCGACGCCCCTGGTCCTGGGATACCGACTGCTCTTCGACCTCTATCTGGAATCGGGGGATCTCGACCGCGCGGGCGAGCTGTCGGCATCCATGGACGATCTGCGGAAGGAGTTCCGGCTCTATCCCGACAGCGTCCAGGTCATCGAGGAAGCCCGGAGCCTCCTCGCGGGACGTGTTCGTAAGGACGCGCGGGGATCCGGCCGGCCGCCCCGGAGGACGCGGGCCCCCTGTCCCGGCGCGAGTCGGAGGTGCTCGAACTGCTCGCCCGGGGCTGCGCGAATCAGGAGATCGCGGACCGCCTTTACCTGAGCGTGGGCACCGTCAAGACCCACCTGCACAACATCTCCGAGAAGCTCGGGACGGCCAACCGGACGGAAACCGTAGCCCGGGCCCGAAGCCTGGGCTACCTCAAGAGCTGAAATCCCTCCCGTCCGATAAACTCCGCCCCCGGTCCGACACGAAAAATCCATCCTTCGATGTATTTTTGGGGTCCGGGTTTAGCTGTAGTGTGCAGCCATGGAAACAAGGAACTACGAGGTCCGGGTCTCCGGAGAGCTGGATGAAATCTGGAAGGCGTACTTTTCGCCCTTCGTCTATTCCCGCGCCGGCGCGGGACAGACGGTGTTCATCGGAACCTTCCGGGATCAATCCGAGCTGATCGAGGCCCTGAACCGGTTCCAATCGGTCAACGTGCCGATCCTGTCCGTCATCGCGATACAAGGAGACAAAGAATGAGCCGTAAACCCTTGAAGCCCTTCGGGGGCATCGTGCCCGTGTTCGCGCCCGTGTTCTTCGTCCTGCTGGCGGCCGCCGTCATCGGGACCGCGAGATTCCGGGAGTTCTTCCGGATTCCCTTTCTGCCGGACCTGCTGCGGCTGGGACTGGGAGCGGCCGTCGCCCTGCTCATGATCCCCTTCTATGCCGATACCGTCCGGGTCTTCCTGGCGGATTTCAAGACCGGCAAGGTCGTGACCCGCGGCACCTACTCGTATTGCCGGAACCCGATCTACGCCACCTGGCTCGTGTTCCTCCTGCCCGCGGCGGCCCTCCTGGCGGACTCCTGGCTCCTCGCGGCCCTGGACCTGGTCCTGTCCGGGGTCTTCAAGGCGCTCATCCCCCGGGAATACGCGGAGTGCCGCGAGGCCTTCGGGGAGGACTACGTCCGGTACGAGAAGAGCGTGAGCGAGATCGTTCCCGCGTTCTGGAAGCCCTACCGGCAGGAGGAACCCCGTGAGTAAGCGGAACCACGTATCCCGGATGGCGGGTGGCCGGATAGCCCGGATGATGGTTTCGCTCGCGGCCCTTTTCGCGTCGGCTTGTTCGACGGTCCCGAAAAGCGACGGGAGCCCGGTTCAAGGCTTCGTCGCCCCCGGCTACGAGGAGGTCCGCGAGGAGTTCGAGAGGAACCTCCGGAGCCGGGGGGAACTGGGCGGAGCCTTCGCCGCCTACGTCGACGGGAAGCTGGTGGTCGACCTCTGGGGAGGATGGGCGGATCCGAAACGGACCCGGCCCTGGAGTAGGGACACCTCCGTTGTGGTGTTTTCGGCCACGAAGGGCGTGGGCGCCATGACCCTGGCCCACCTCCACTCGAAGGGCCTCCTGGACTACGACCGGAGGGTGAGCGAGTACTGGCCGGAGTTCGCGGCCAAGGGCAAGGGGGATGTCACGGTGCGCCAGCTCCTCTCCCACCAGGCCGGGATCGTCCTGACCTCGGAACCCCTGGACGCCCGGGATCCCGGCCAGGCGGCGCGGATCCTGGCGGATGCCGAGCCCCTCTGGACCCCCGGGGACTACCACGGCTACCACGCCGGAACCGTCGGCTTCGCGATGCAGGCCCTGGTGCTCCGGATCGATCCCCGGGGTCGCAGCATCAACCGGTACCTGCAGGAGGAGCTCGCCGGTCCCCTGGGCGCGGACTTCACGATCGGACTGACGCCGGAGTACGACCGGGAGCGGGTGGCGGTCATCAAGCCCTTCAGCCCCGTGGAAGCCCTCTTTCACCTGGGGGACATGCCCAAGGGGCTTCGCAAGGTGGTCTTCGACGGGAAGAGCCTGTTCTGGAAATCCATGGGGGAGGGCAAGGTCGACGTGAATTCCGCGGAGTATCTTTCCGGGGAGAATCCCTCGGGGAACGGCATCGGCACGGCCCGGGGGTTGGCGGCCCTGTACGGGGAGTTCGCCTCCGGCGGGAAACGGATCGGACTGGCGCCGGAAACCCTGGCGGCGGTCTTCGGACCCCCGGAGACGCCGAGGGTAGACCGGCTGGACCGGGTCATGAACCTGGACTCCTACTTCGGCCTGGGGTTCCAGAAACCGAATCCCGGAGACGGATGGTTCAGCGGGAACCCCGCCGCCATCGGATTCCTGGGCGCCTCCGGGGCGATCGGGGTCGCGGATCCCGCGTACGGGGTAGGGTTCGCCTACCTGACGAACCGGATGTCCCCGGGAACCCAGGTGAACGATCCCCGGGAGCGGGCCCTCCAGGAGGCGCTGTACCGGGCGCTGCGAGCCAAGATGCAGGGAGGTTCCCAATGAAGGTCGTGGCGTTCAACGGAAGTCCCCGGGATCGGCGGCGAGAAGGGAGCGGTGTTCCAGGACGCCGAGGGCATGGCGAACCTGCGCGCCCTGGGGGAGAACATGGCCTGGCTGCTGGAAAGGCTTCACGCCTGACTGCGGATGGGTAACAGGAACGGCCGTCTGCAGGCAGGACCCGTCGGATCCTCATCGACCCGGCCGGAACGGAGCCGTCCCCCCGGAACCTCCGGAGTGTCTCCAAGACACTCCGGACCGTCTCCAAGACACTCGAGAATGTCTCCGGGACACTCGGGAATGTCTCCGTGACACTCGGGAGTGTCTCCGGGACACTCGGGAGAGTCTCCGGGACACTCGGGAACGTCTTCGGGACACTCGGGAATGTCTCCAGGACACTCGGGAGTGTCTCCAGGACACTCGGGAGTGTCTCCGAGGCACTCGGGAGTGTCTCCGAGGCACTCGGGAGAGTCTCCTGGACGTATATGCCGACCCGTCCCGTGCGGAGGCAAGTCCCTAGGCGTCCGGGCAGAGTCGGGGCGGCGAGATAGGGCGTTCGCGGATCCCCGTTCCGGGCGATGAGATAACAGGCAATTAACCTCGATACTTGGAATTCATAATACGGCAAATGTGACATATCAATGAGTCCGTGCCGGAACAACCTCGGTCCGTGATGTAGAGCAATATATCGTTAACCAAGAATTAACAATGCTGTCATATCCATGTGAATGATCTCATTAACTTGTGTAAATAAAACGGACAGCGATAGCTCATTGTCGGGCTATCGTGTGTCCCATTTTTTGACTCTCAATACTCTGGCCATCACAAATTCCTGCCGGGCGAATTAGCCATTGCCCGAATCTAGTTCTTATGGCGAAACCTAATTTCGAATATCAATCTTTCGCAGTATTGCGAATTCAAAACGCCTGCCAGCATCCGCGTTCTTATATAGAATACCGTTGCAACCGCGAAATATATATTAATCGTTCTTCACCTCGAAGATTTTGACGACGCTGACAATAAAACGAGTCACTTTCTAACTATCATAACATTCAATAATCATCATCCCGATGGCATAGATCCTGCTATGCAGTGTACTGACAAATCCGCAGAAGGAGTCTCGAATGCAGAAGGAACAGCTTCGCATCATTTGCCCTAACGGGCATCTAGGTTTCGCCCCCACGAAGGAAGAGAGTTTCTGGATCGGCGCCAAGACCTTTCCAGATTATTACTGCTGTGATTCCGGCAGCGACGACATCGGCCCGGGGCCTTTGGGATCGGACACCTGTGCAAGCCACTATGACTGGCAGAAGCATGATCTGGAGCTGATGCTACGGGCGGCGCGGGAGCAGAAAGTTCCGATGATGATCGGCTCCTGCGGAGACACGGGGACAAACAGCCGGGTGGACCGCTACATCGAGATGATCAAGTCTCTTGCGAAACAACATAGCATGGACCCTTTCAAGCTGGTCTACTTTTACTCGGAGGTGGACAAGGATTACCTGCTTAAAAAGATGAAAGCCGGAGTGCCCATAGAAGGACTCGATAGCCGCCCCAACCTCACGATAGAAGAGCTGGAAGCAACGGATCGCATCGTCGCGGTAGCCGGAGTGCATCCGTTCATCAAGGCTCTTCAAATGAAAGCGGACGTGGTGCTCGGCGGCAGATCCAGCGATGCAGCCATCTTCGCGGCTGCCGCAATCTTTGAAGGATTCCCGGAAAACAACGCTTATTACCTTGGCAAAGTCCTCGAGTGTGCCTCGTTCTGTGCGGAACCGTACGGAGCCAAGGAATCTGTCATCGGTACCATCACACAGGGGGATGTAAAAGTCACCGCGATGGCTCCGTTCCAGCGTTGTACCATAGCTTCTGTGGCCGGTCACGCGATGTATGAGAGGACCAATCCCTATTACGAGTATTTCGCGGGCGGCCACCTCGACATGCGCGATTGCCGGTATGAGCAATTCGACGAACGGACGACCCGAATCACCGGATCCAGATTCGTGCCTATTCAAGGTAAGGTCAAGGTCAAGCTGGAAGGATCAGCCAAGGTCGGGGATCGGTACGTCGGAATCGTCGGAGTGCGAGATCCGTACACAATTCGAAATATCGACAAGGTCATCGACTGGGCACGCAGCCAGGTCCAGGAACGGTTCTCGGGCAAGAACTACAAGCTTCACTACCACATCTACGGCAAGAACGGCGTCATGGGGGACCTGGAGCCGATCAAGGAAATCCGATCCCATGAGCTCTGCATCGTAGTCGAAGGTGTGGCTCCCACCAAGGAGATGGCCCAGGAAGTCACCATGATCGGTGCCCGGCAGATCTTCTACGCCCGCCTTCCGGAAGTGAAGGGCACTGCCGGTACCGCCGCCTTCGTTCTTGACGAAGTCCTCCAGGCCACCCCTGCATACAGGTGGACCTTGAATCACGTGGTTCCCGTCGATGACCCCATGGAACTGTTCACAGTCAAGGAAATGACGATCAACGGAAAGGAAGGTTGAAATGAGCCGGAAGCTCGTGGAACTCGCCAAGACCATCCGCAGCAAGAACGCGGGTACGGATCGCATCACGTTCGACATCATCTTCCGGGAGAGGGAGAACTATGAACTCGTCAAAAGAAGCGGCGCGTTGACGAGGCAAACGGTAGCGAAGCTGTACGGAATAACGGAAGATCGGATATGCGACTTCGTGGAGTTCGATCCCGCGTTTGCGATCAAGTTTACGATTTCCCGCCTCGAGCCAAGCGGAAGCGCAGGAGAGACCGATATTTTCGGATGTCAACAGTACCCCCCTCTCCTTGACGTAGAAATCAAAGGAGCATGACATGAAGAGAACCATCGTCCTGGTAATCATCCTCGCCCTGGCATCCTCCTTGGCCTTTACGCAGGCGCCTGTCTACCTGAACATGGGGAGCACCTCTTCTTCTTCGGGTGTATATGCCTGGTGTGTCGCTGCCGCCAACGCGATCAACAAGTCCGCGGGGGGGATCCAGGTGACCGTAGTGGAAAGCGGCGCCGGAATCGACAACCTCCGCAAGGTGAAATCCGGGGTCTTCGATTTCGCCTTGGCTGTGGACGTTCCTTCAACCTACCAGATGTACAAGGGCATCGACACCTTCGCTGGACAGGCGATGCCGGAAATCCGCTGGCTCCTGGTCCGGAACATCCTCGCGGATCGGCTCTACGTACGGAAGGATTCCGGAATCAAGACCTGGTCCGACCTGAAGGGCAAGAGATTCTGCCCCGGCATTCCGGGTTCCGCCGCAGCCACCTACGTCACACGAATGAACGACATCCTCAATACCAAGATCAACCTCGTTCCCATGGCGCTTGCCGACGCGATCAACGCCCTGAAGGAGAACCGAATCGTCGGCCTGCAGAAATCCGGGGGCCTGTACGCCATCGACGCCGCCCTGATCGAAGTCAACATGAACACCCCGTTGACGGCGATCGGTTTCACCAAGGCTGAAGTCGAGAAGGTTCAGAAAGCGATTCCCTACCTCGGTTTCGTCGAGACCAAGAAGGGCTCCATCAAGGAATTGCCTGACGCGGGGCCCTTCTACGAGGAATCCGCCATCGCCGGAGGCATATCCAGCTCCAAGATGAGCCAGGAAGTCGGTTACAAGATCGTCAAGGCATACTACGAGAATCTCGCGGACATAAATGCCGCCTACGGTCCATCCAAGGGCTGGAATCCCATCGCCGATTACTTCAAGTATGCCGGACAGGACGTCGTGCCCGCACATGCCGGACTCGTCCAGTTCGCCAAAGAACTCGGTATCGACGTGCCCACACGGTTCATACCTCCGGAATACAAGGCTAAATAACTGCCGGTCCGCAGGAACATTATGATTCGGGGTCGAACCGGGTTGCCGGTTCGACCCCGGCAAGGAAAGACGCATGGGAATCGATGTCGGAAGGATCAAGCGCGGAGTACTTTTCTTCGGAGGGATGCTCCTGACCCTCATACAACTCGTTGTCCCAATATTCTTCAACATGATCGATATCCAGTTCCGGGCCGTGCACGTCGCCTTCGGTGTGACCCTCGCCCTGCTGAACTATCCGTTCCGGAAAGCGGAAGAAGAAAAAGGGAATAATGGGATATCCGTCTTGGACATCGTATTCATTCTCGTAGTGATCACCGCAAATATAAACGCTATCGTGCGGACCATGGACATCTACTCGAATCCGGGCGGAGCAAGGCTTTTCGACCTTGTAATCGGAGGATGCCTCGCGATCGCGATCCTGGACTCGGCCCGCCGGAGTGTCGGCTGGGCAATACCGGTACTGGTCATCCTTTTAACGGCTTATATTTTTACAGGGAGTCTTTTCCCGGGCATGTGGAAGCTGAAAGGCCTCGATCTCAATTACATCATCAACTCGATCTACTATTCTCCTCTCGGGATCTACGGCAGCGTTACGGGCATGTCGGCCACCTACATCGCGATGTTCATCATATTCGGATCCTTCCTCTCCGCCACGGGCGGGGGGAAAACCTTTATCGACCTAGCCTTGGCGCTGACCGGAAGATTCACGGGAGGCCCTGCCAAGACCGCGGTAATCTCCAGCGCCCTGTTCGGAAGCATCTCAGGAAGTAGCGTGGCGAACGTTATGGTCACGGGAAACTATACGATTCCCATGATGAAGCGGCTGGGCTACAAGCCGGAATTCGCGGGCGCCGTAGAAGCGATTGCATCGAGCGGAGGGGGAATCACTCCGCCCATCATGAGCATAACGGCGTTTATGATGGCCGAATTCCTCGACATGTCCTACCTTCGGATCATCGCGTACGCGACATTGCCCTGCATTCTCTACTACCTGGGGGTTTTCTTCGGAGTCCACTTCCAGACCAAACGTCTGGGATTGGCCGCTGTACCCAAGGAAGAAATACCCAAGTGGAAGGACATCCTCACCTTCGAGCGCCTATCGGGCCTGGTTATCCCCACAGGTATACTCTTAACGATGATAGGACTGGGACAACCTCTCATAAAGGCTGGTTTCTACGCCTGCGTTTCCTCCTTGGTCGTCTTTGTGCTCATAGGCATCAAAAACCGATCTTTCCCCGCAACCATGAAACTGATACGGGATGCGGTCGTGGAAGGCGGACTGGACGTGGCAAGAATAGTGCCCATCCTCGTCTCCGTGAGCATGCTCGTCAACCTGATCGGGATTACCGGACTAGCCCCCAAGGTAAGCGGCCTGATACTCGGGCTTGGCGGTACGAATCTCTACCTCTCCCTCCTTGTCGCAACCATCGTCCCGTTCCTGCTTGGAACCTCTTTGCCGGTCGTTCCGGTATATGTGCTCTCCGTCTCGATCCTGGTTCCTCCCCTGCTCAAGCTGGGCGTTGACATTGTCGCGGCTCACCTGTTCTTCATCTATTGGGCCATCTTGGGCGGTGTAACTCCGCCGACTTGCACCGCGGCGGTCGCTGCCGCGGGAATCGCAAAAGGGAACTGGATAAAGACCGGATTCACCTCCGTCAAGCTCGGAGCGATCGCGTTCATCCTTCCTTTCTTCTTCATGATCAATCCGGCACTTGTCGGACGAAGCGATCTCGCAAGCATCCTGATACATGGAGTAACGGGAGCCATCGGATCCGTGAGCATTGCGTATGCGCTTTTCGGACTCCCCCAGAGGCTCTTGGCCTATCCTTCAAAAGCGTCCATCTTTATCGGGGGCATTCTCCTGCTGTTCCCCGGCAAGTTCCAATCGTTGATCGGGATGCTCCTTGTAGCCGCTGGGCTTATTCTAGACCGATTCGTAGTGCAGAACAGGAGTTTGAACAAATGAATTCCCTGAAACTAGAATTTAAGAACTCCTTGATTGTCGCCGCCACGCTCGGTCTGGGCTTCCTGATCACTCTATTGCCGTTTCCGGATTCCTTTTCCAGCAAGGCCGTGGTCATGGTCGCCATTACCTTCATAAGCGCGGTGTTCTGGATTACGGAGTGCATCCCCATAGCCCTAACGGGACTAGTGGTTATCCTCCTTCAATCCGTTACAGGCATCCAGGGCATCGCGGTCGGCCTTCGGCATATCGCGAATCCGGTCAACAGCATCATATTCGCCGGGTATATAATGGCAACCGCGCTGGCGAAATACGGACTCGACAAGAGGATCAGCCTAAAGATCGTCTCTGCGATGGGTGAACGGACGGATTTCCTGTTTCTCGGGATCATGGCTGCGACCGGATTTCTATCGATGTGGATTTCCAACTCCGCAAGCGCAGCCATAATGATGCCGATAGCGCTCGGAATTGTCGCCATGACAGATCATGAGCCAGGCAAGAGCAACCTGGGCAAGGTCATGATGATCGGTATCGCCTATGCGGCCAACATCGGTGGCATGGGTACTCCGGCAGGTACTCCCGCATCTTCGATAACTATCGCGTTGATCCGGGATCTTACGAAAAAAGACATCAAGTTCCTGGAATGGTGCATTCACGCTGTACCGATCGTGCTTCTCCTGATTCCTCTGGGCTGGCTGATTCTGCTCAAGCTGTATCCGCCGGAGGTGAAGCGCATTCGCGGTGGCGGCGAGGGAGTCCGAAAGGAGCTAGCCGCACTCGGGCCATTGACCGGAATCCAGAAACGGGTACTTGTGCTGTTTTGCCTCGCGGTGCTTCTATGGATCTCGGATTCCTTTTTCCCCCTGCTCCCCGGCTGGCTCTATATTGCGTCGGTGGCGATTGCCCTTCTGTTCGTAATGCCCGGTGTAGGCGTAGTCACCTGGAATGAAGTCCTTCCGGAGATAGGATGGGACATCTTCATACTTGTCGGCGGAGGGCTCGCCCTGGGCTCGGGACTCAATGACACCGGCGTGATCAAGATCGTTGCGTCCAGCCTTTCCGTGATGCTCAAAGGTTCTCACCTGTATGTGATCGCGGGAAGCATTGCCCTGATAACCGCGTTGAGCATCACGATATTCTCGAGCCTTACGGCCACTTCGACCACGTTCGTTCCGGTCACCATCGGCCTTGCCATAGTATTAGGGCTAGACCCGGTGCCGCTCGGTATCATCGCCGGACTCGCCTCCTGCTGCGCCTTCATGCTGCCCGCAAATACACCTCCGAATGCCATCGTCTACAAATCAGGATACTTCAAGTCGTACGAAATGGCTAAATCCGGAATCGTCTTCACAATTCTCTCGGCACTGATCATCGCACTCGTATTCGGGATACTCTGGTTGTAGGGAGGATTAATTTTATGAGGCAGCGTGTGGCCATATCGAGCGGATGGGAACCTGGACAGGTGGTCGACGGATGGCCGCTCGTCTATACCTGTAAAAGTGTCGTTGAGAAGATTGAGCAGAACGCCTCGCTGCCGTTCGTACTCCCGGTCGTAGAGAATCTGGATCTGTGCGAATCCATGCTGGACGGCATGGATCTGCTCATACTTTCCGGGGAGGTCCTCAGCATTAAGCGGAACGTCCTCGAAGAGCACGAGACGAACGTTTTGCGAGCAAGCAACCCGCTAAGATACGACAACGAAGCCGCTCTTTTGCATTCTGCCTTGAAGGCTAATATTCCCATCCTCGGAATTTGCCGGGGTTATCAGGTCATGGCGGCTGAGCTGGGAGGCGAAGTCCAGGATGAGGACGTCAATGAAGGGAACTTCATAATTCACCAGCAGGGTAAAATCGCACCACCCTCGAAAGCCGTCCACTCTGTAAGAATTGTCGAAGGATCCTTGCTTAGCCCGAATTTCTCACAATAAACAACGGGGTTTACCTTTTTTTCTTGTATAATATGTTGTACCACCAACAAATCTACAAGTTGAAAGGAAACCCCGTATGAATACAGAGTGTAAG
>Ga0067045_1032104_pt1 | contig 10865 bp, 10 predicted proteins | sample TerdegcTABiofilm_FD_59184 | JGI IMG/M metagenome (GOLD analysis project Ga0067045, IMG submission 59184) | Combined Assembly of (Gp0054472, Gp0054536) Wastewater bioreactor microbial communities from Singapore -Terephthalate degrading...
TGGTGAAATCTCTCTGAATCTCCAGGCTAAGTTTCTGAGATTACTTCAGGACAGAGAATTTGAAAGAATAGGATCTACTAGGACCAGAAGAGTTGACGTTCGAATTGTCGCAGCTACAAATCTGGATTTGGATTCCGCTGTCAGTGAAGGCTTCTTCCGTGAAGATTTGTACTACAGGCTGAACGTCTTGCCAATTCGAGTGCCTAGTTTGTCAGAAAGAGCGGAGGACATTTATGATCTTATCAAGTTTTTTTGTAGAAAATTAGAAAAGGAATATGGGGCCCAACTACGTTTCACCGAAAGCGCCTTGGACACACTGTCAAGATATTCCTGGCCCGGAAACATCCGGGAGATGGAAAACTTGATGGAACGATTAGCCATAATGAATGAAGATACGGTCATTGAAGCCAGAGATCTTGACCCTTATATTTCCTATGATTTCAATCAATTGAACAGTGAATTGGATCTTATCGAATTAGATAGCTTGCAGGAAATGGAAAAACGAAGCGTCTTGGCAGCCCTCGAAAGAAACAATTGGGTACAATCCAGGGCTGCTAGAGATCTAGGCATTACCTTGAGACAAATGGGATACCGGATAAAAAAATTTGGCCTTGAAAATTACTTGAAACAAAAGAAAATAGTCGCCTAAAAAATCCACAACCTCGGAATTAAAAAGTCTTAACACGTCTTGCTGTTAAGCTGTCCATATGACATCGAAGACGTCAAGGCTTTTCTTCTGAAATATTGCCAGTGAGCCGGGCAAACCATCAACTGCTGTTGATAAAGTTGGACGACTTGTCAAGAGAAATCATGACGGTCTGACTGAATAGATGTGGTCTCTGTTACCTGTTGATATAACTAAACAAACTTCTACTGCTCATCCACGTTACAATCTGATTAACTGCTAGAAAAAGTTAGCGAAATGTCCGTCGAGGCTCCACTTGCCAACGAGTTATCAACAGGTAATGTGAATGAATGAACCCTTCTCACAAAGAAGCGCTGTGATTAAAATAGGTATCTCACTATAGCTAGAAAACTACTGCGATGATTGGGCCAGTCTTCAAGATCTTAGCTTTAAGAAATCGCGGCAAGATGATTTATCTTGATTCAAAGTGGAACCCTATGGCCAACATTTAATGGAATTTTCCCACATAAGTTTTGTCAAAAAACGTTCATGAATGAGTCCGCTTAATCACGCTCATTCTTGTTTTCAAATTTGCCAAGACGACTATAATATTGCTATTATGATATTATGAAACCTCGTTAATTGTGAGAGCCTAATTTGAAACACCTAAATTATTAGTCGAAATACGTCACAAGGATATCGATGACGACACAGAATCCTATCATATCGTAAATATTTAGAATGCTTTTTGGCGAAGTTGAGGATCCTAATGAGAAATTCATTGGTCATTTTATTCTTACTACTATCATCCGTCGTCGCCCACGCTATCGAACGCAACTGTACCATTTCGCAGGATGCTACGGCTTATTATGATTCGGGTAACTACCGCGACATGCTCTATCTGAGGAATTCGTCTCTCAGCGCTTGGAGCTCAAGAATGGCCAGAGATGTGCTTGAGTGGAGAGCCAAATTGATCCCAACCGGAGCAACAGTCGATGTTGTAGAAAATCAGGGAGATGCTTTGGTTATAAGCTTCCAGGGAAACAAGTATTATGTAATGCCCGATTACGTAGATTGTCCGTAGTGATTCTACAAAGAGCTCAGACAATGGAAAAGATTGAAGACGAATCTCGCAATATCGAAATAATGGATGACCGAGATGAAAAAGGCTCTGGTTTTGATGACGAAGATAGACAGGACACCACTTATGTGGTTGAGGACAGCTATTTTTTCAGCAGCAATGATGACAACGATGGATGTTTGACCCTAATACTCTTAATCGCCTCCATACCAGCTTTGCTCTACTGGCATCTGGCATGATTTCTAGCTTCTAGATTACCGTCAACTCATCGAAAGCGCTTCATGTCTCAAGTTGCCGGATCTCAACAACACAATACTTGATTTCCAGGAATCTATAGCCGAAGCCCCACAAGCTCGCCTGAACAGGCAGTTGTCGTTTGGACAATTTTCATGCCTGTTGTAGCATTCCGAGTAACCATTGTTTTTTTGATGCCGGTGTACTTTGTCCTCATGACGCTGAAAACATTCTGGACAGATACCGTGACTTATATCGAGGCAGTTATCGAGATTTAGAGCTGAAAAATCTATTTGGTCCGATTCTTCCGCTGTAACCCAAATCCTCTTACATTCTATACAGGAATATATCATCACATTATCTCCAATATCTTTTGGACTATTATTTAATTAAATTAAACTCAATAATTGATTATCAATCTATCATACTATTATGTTAGTATTCAAGTGATACTATTTTAGTCTAAGATTTAATTCAATCGTATCCACATACTTTTCTCATAAATTTTTAACAACACCTCATTATCTTCCCGATTGTTGAGCCAATACGAGCAAGGTGTCCGTATCTGACCTAAATCGACTTTCATTAGAATAGATAACATTTGAGGTAAGGTCAACATGCGCAACAGATTGACAGATCATGAAAAAGAGTTCTTGTTGGAGTGCGAATCCAATTGTGGCAGAGATTTCACAAAATGTAGAAACAGGTTATGCACGAATTATCAGACAATGATCATGACTTTGAAAAAAATGTGGGGTCTGAAAATAACCTCTTGAACTAACGTTCTCTAAACTATATTATCCCAAGCTTGGCATCAGGAGTTTGGGGAACATTTAGGTTCACAAAATTAGGCGCAAAATTCATTTTCCGAAACTCCTGAAATTGTCCGACAATGTTACAATAAATGGAGCCTACCTTGCGTTCAGCTAAGAAATCTATTCTGAGAATAATCGTTACTGTGATCGGGTTGGTGATAATTACTCCTGTCATGACCATTCCGATGTTGGTGTCCTCATTATTTATCAAACCGGGGAAGTTTGCATTTCTGATGATGCGGACATGGAATCGCGCTGTGGCCAAAATGATGGGTATTAGGTATTCATTGAGCGGCCTGAACAACCTGGTTCCCAAAACGTCTTACATCATTACTCCAAATCATCAAGGTGTTGCTGACATCGTGTCTATTGTTTCATCATTACCCCTGTATTTCAGATGGGTTGTCAAAAGGGAACTGCTAAAGGTTCCTGTTTGGGGTTGGGCTCTCTGGGCAACAGGCGCTATAGCCATAGACCGCTCAAATTCAGCCACGGCTATAGAAAAACTCAACAAGGAAAAGGACACAAAACTCAAGGATGGATGGTCAATGCTGATATATCCTGAAGGAACTCGCACCCCTGATGGCTTCTTGAAGGAATTCAAGAAAGGGGCATTCATGATGGCGATTCAGACGGGTATTCCCATTTTGCCTATTATCTGCAATGGCGCCTTCAAGATAATGCCCAAGAAAATGTTAGCGTTCCGCCCAGGCTTGGTCAAATTGACAATATGTCCACCTATCCCCACGCTAGGATTGTCAGAAAAAGACTTACCTGAGTTGATGGAAAAAACACGCCAAGCGATACTTTCTAGACTCAGACCCGACTATGATCCGTTTACAAATCAGGAACTTTGCTCTGAGCATGCTTAGAAAACAGTGATTTTTTCAAACGGAGGCATTTAGCCGATGGATTCGCAATCACTTGAAAAAAGGGTTAGTAAGCTTTTTGACTCCGGTTTTTATTGAGCTGAAAGCGTCTTGCTCGCCGTGGCTGAGCAATCAGAACTTAATTCCCAAATCGTGCCTAAAATCGCCACAGGTTTTTGTGGTGGCGTATCTCGGACTAAAGGCATTTGCGGGGCTGTTTCGGGCGCAGTAATGGCCCTTGGAATGATGCTCGGACGAACCAAACCTGAAGACTCGTCCGAACAGATCTATGAAAAAGTTCAACAGCTTATTTCTGTTTTTGAGCTTCATCATGGATCGAGTAATTGCTTCGAGCTTACAGGTTGCGATTTCAGGAATCCATCGGATCGCCTGAAATGGAGAGATACCGGAATAAGGGATAAGTGCCTGAAGTTTAGTCAATGGTGCGCCTGTTCTGTGGCAGATCTTATTGCTGACAAAACCCCCAGGTAATAAATTTATCTTTAGCCAATAATTTCATTGAAAACAGTTTTGGGCGGCCAAACACTGTGGTCGGCATTAACATTTTTTCTAGAACAGGCTATTGGCTCACGCCAAACTAATATTCAGACTATCGTGCGACCTCCGGAATTGCGCTTCACTCACAAACTGTTTCAGTTTTGAATGGATGAAACTTTTAAAAAAGCTGTTGGTCGTTAAAGACAAAGTCTGGAATGCCACCAGCTCATTGTTGACTAAATCAGTGTCCAACAACATTACTGTCTGTTAGTGACAGACGGGCTCGTTGCAGCCCAACCATAAAACAGACTGTTCTGATTTTGCATGATTCCGGTTGGCATAAAGGTAAAAATAATTAAGGTGAGTAATTTTGAAGGTTTCCATATTGCGCCACATTGTCCTAACCCAAACCGTACAAGGGGCTCTTACCATTAATGAAACCGGAATGGTTTTGCCAGTTTTATGCCAAGACCGAGAGACAGTTGATTGATGATCTATGTATGCTGGTTAACTGGATCACTGACCGAGGTTATCTAAACCAGGAAACATGTTACATTTGGAAAGGGATTTTAGAGAAGCTTCACAATACTATCACAGCGGATTTCTGTAAGTGAGATTGGCGCTAAGACATCTTTTCATGTTTATTAGTAGAAGGTTTGATGGGATTCTGAGCTTATCATCTCCTAGGAATGATCGGAAGGTTGCCCCAAATGCTAATAGGTAGCTCGTGTGGTTGATATGTCAGAGTTTGAAGTTGTAACCTTCAAGGAGCTAAATTAGAATCATAATAGCTATCCATGAGGCTCTAACAACAAACCTCGGCCATAAATGGAGGAGGTCAATGAAAATGGGTCTACGGCCTGACAGTTCCCTTAAATTCTATTTAAAACAGTTTGCCCTTCTGTCCATAACAGCAGCCTTAATATATTTTTTTACAATTCCTTTTCTGGAGACTGTCCAGACCGCTATAAAATATCCTCAGATGGTGGCCATGGTGAATCACAATGAGACAGACATCCAGTCAATTAAGAAAGAAATAGACGTAGCCGGTTCTATCGAATTTATGCGCGCCAAGGGACAAACGGATAGCGAAGCCCAGCAAACCCTTGTTAAGCAGCTTGAAGAATTGCGACTACAGGTTGAGATGAAGGAACTTGAAAACAAGAACTTGAGAGATCAAATGGCCTTGGTACAGAGCATGTTGCAATTGATCAATTCCAGGTCAATTCCAGCATCCACATCACCGCAGTCGATGGATTTTCTGCACAAAATGGCCGAGCTGTCAGCGAAGATCTTGGGTTGCATTGGGTCGGTTGTGAGTGGATACATGTTTGTGGTTTCCTGGTGGAGGACACGTAAGAAATCGCCTGACTCTGCTACAGTGTAAACATTGGCTCATATTATAGCGTTTGTCGAAAATAAATTCCTAATTTAATGAAAAAGTTCGCGCTCTATTGAATTGGATTTGATTCAAGCCATGCCGAGTCGCCAAACCGGACGAATATCTAGAGCGAAAACATAATTTTCAGATTCTGTCCAACTCCAATCGGCGGAACAGCAGAAAAATAGATAAGGTAATTTTGGCTCTTTTTACCTTAGACCATATTGTCCTGACCCGAACCCTATGAAACAGCCCTGATGTTTAGTGAAAACGGAATGGTTTTGAATTCGCTCTTATCAGCTGTGAATCGGGACCCGGCGACCATGGGATATTGGTCTGGAATTTGGGCGCCCGAACTATGGGGGTATTCAAAGCCCTCATGGACCTCAATCATATATTAACCTATTATGTCACAAAACTTTTTTCAATCAGTCACAGAATGTCGGATTTACGGAAGCTCGGACTAACCTGGCAATTCGGGTCCCCCAAACACATCGGGCATGCCCAAGAGGAGATCATCTCAGGACTTTTTTCATAGCCTAAAATTCCATCTTGGACGACTTGATCGCCGCAAGACGTGGTCATGAATTCAATCCTCTCTTCAGCGTGTCAATCAACATGTCCATGAAAGTGTCGGCTTCTTCCTGTGTAAAAAGGGAGCCTGAAGCTGTAAGGATAAAGTTGATTCTTCTCCTGAAGAAATAAACTATGAGTAGAAGTGGTGTATCTGTCATGGTCTTGTAACCGGTTCCATAAACTTCTGTTATCTGGGTCTCATTTACACATAACGGGTAAGAATCGATAGTAGGCTTGCCATTCTTCATTTCCGGCCACATTACGCCCAGAAGTGTAATGCCGATAGACCATTTATGTTTCTGGATTACATGGTGTGTCACCCTACGCCTTATCTTGAACGGAAGGAAACTGAGGAATGTGATCATCCTGCTCACATTCTCATAATTTCTCAGGTCCATCTGTTTTCTAAGTTGTCCGATTCTGCTTATGGCCAGCGAACGGAGTAATTTTTTGGAATCTTCTCTTTCTTGAGGTGTGGATTCAAAAAATATGGCGCTCACATTATTCGAATGTTCCAGGCTTTCGTACCTTCCTCTGATACTCATGGTAACGGATGTTGTCACCATACCGGTTTGAACGTTTTGAAGTGAATTCCACTTCTCGATTGCGAGATTGCTGGATGCGACCAGAATGTCTATGAAGACACCTCCGCTTTTTTGAGCCGTCATGGTTAGACGCGCAGTATCCTCTTCAGACAGCACTCTCTTTATCTGACGCTGATTCTTATCCCCCGGGATCCCGGAGCCAACCGGTAATTGAGGCTTTAAAAAAAGGGGCGCCAAGGCCAAACGAACGTTATGAACAAAATCCCGCAACTCGAACTTCTTCACTTTGGCAGCTCTTTTCCTTGAGGTGGAAACGCTGCCGGTGATAACTCCCTGTAAATCGTCTTTAACACCCGTAATCAATTCCTTGTATTTAAGGAAAAATTGTCTTCCGATCTCAGCGGCCGTGACTGCATCGACGACAGCATGGTGAATGAGCGCCACTACGATATGGTGATCCTTCGACACCCTCAATAAATGGGCTTCCCCAGGCCCTTCCTCGAAGAGATTCCAGTCCCTGTCGAGTCTGGGTGACAGGTGTTCTAAAATAGTCTCAAGAACCGGTCTTGATGGCTCATATCCCTTCAGATCTGAGACGGTGACTGGAAATTCGAGATCAGTGACCGGATGCCAGTGTAAGTGACGTCTGCCATTTCTGATGCTCTCACGCAGACAGCAATCCAATTCAGGATAGAGCTCAAGAGTCCCTAACACTGACTGGCGAAACACGCTTTCATCAAATGGCCCTTCTATTTCCATCGCTATGACAAAAACGTTTTTTGTGTTACCGAAGGTAGACAATGCAATCAACTCGGAATTAGGATCAAGGAACTTGTGTGTCTCTGTCATTTCAAGCCCTTTGCCATGCGGCAGATAGACTCTCCAGGATCATATCCTTTAGCAACCGTGTGAAACGCACAGTTTCTTCCGCCGTCAAGAGGCATGACGAGGCCATAATTTGCAAATTGAGCCTCTTTCTGAAGGTATATGCTCCGAGAATCAACGGACAATTATAACCTAGCTCGTAAGGGAAAGCATGAAATTCCATAAGATTCAATTTCCCAACTTCCTTGAGATATGAATCACCGGTTCTCCTACCATTCCTGAACTCCGGCCACATCAACCCAAACGGAGCTATCAATGTAGGTATAAGCCGCATCTGGCATACGTAATGCCCTATTTTCTGTCTAATTTTCAGGGGCAAGATCCGGATTGAATCAGCCAGGCTGTTGCTGGCCATGCAAACTCTCACATCGGAAAGGCTTTCCTGTTCCATCTGTCGCCGCGATGAAACAGTTTTGTAGAGGACATCAGGATCCCTGCGTTCCGAGGCGCCAAGCCTTATTTTTAGTGAAGACGAGTTACTGGCTGTATTGACTTCTCCGAACCGGCCTCGCATCTGTACGGTCACACATATTATTATATCGCCTGACATTTTCTGGTCGTAAGAGGCATTCCATTGATCTATTGACCTGGCCATCCCGGCGATAAGCCCATCAATAAACGGGCTACTTCGCAGTGAAACGTTCCTGGTAACGTGATTGGTTTCTTCTGAAGTAAGTACTAATTTACTGTAATGAACCCCAGTCTTGTTAGATTCCCCTCTTCCCAAAGGAAGGCAAGGTTTGTTAACGTATGAATCTAGCATATTTTTCAAAAAATATAGGGTGTTATTAAGTCTTGTATTCTTCATTTCGACCATTCGGGTCTTCACACTGGAAACGAAATCGTAATCACGTGCCCATTCAGGTTCATTCCCTGTAACAATCCTGTGGTAATGCGCCATAAGATCACGATAAAATGACGCCAGGGTCCATCCGTCAGCAGCCGCATGGTGTACAAGGGCTAAAAGACTTCTTCTTCCATCTGGAAGGCTAACTACGTGAAACTCCGTCGGCACGGTTCTTAACAAGTCCCAGTCCTTGTTGACGCTTTGATCGAGACTATTTATCAATGAATGCTCAAACCCCAATGAGTTATCCAGGTTTGTCATTCTCGTTTGCCTGAATTCAGGCTTGAAATCTGGATCAAGGAACCAGTTCAGCCGTTTTTCCATACCCGTTCCGGATTCTTTCACAAAACTCATAAATTCGGGAAAACTGGGTAGCGTGTAGCTCAAAGCCAGATTCATGGCGTCAACATCGATGTCTCCTTCGAAATCAAAACCAAATATCATTATGTTTTTTGCTTCAGGATAATTCGAGAACACCATCAGTTCGGACAATCCATCCAGCACTTTGGGCCTTTTCCCGGACATCAGCGCCTCCACCACATTATCAACTCATCTATACCAATTCTCCCAGCGGCCAGCCTGCTACAAACTGTGAATTTAGTTATGAAGAACAATCCCGAACAGTCAAAAGATTTCGTTGGCATGTCGGTCATTTGTTTCAAAATGGAATTTCCTCAAAATCAAAGGACTGCAAACTTCCTGGAATCAGAATAAATTTCAGATTGTTACTTCACGCAGGAAAAGTTCATGCCTGGATCTGACCTTCAACTGCCGCATGAGATTTATCAAACCTGGACTTGTCATACATTTTTTCCAGTTTTCCCGGACAAGTCGAGCGACCACATTCATTTGCTCTTATTGCGGATTGCTTTCCAAGACAATCACTTTTATTTAACAGCGTTCATGGGCATATAACAAGCAATTTAACATGAGCGCAAAGGCTTGCTGATTCTTGGAATCTGTTACCGGAACTTCCTGTAAGATCATTCTCATGTTCTTGTTGGGGAAGCAAAGCACAACAATTGTGCCGCACCGTATAGTCTCCGACAAATTACCTATTTTACGTCCAGCAAACCAACGGTTGGCTGTCGATTCAATTACATTCGAACATGGGCGGACTCAGCTAAATGTTGTAGCTCATGCAGAACCGGTGTTCCTGAAAAATAAAATGATGCCAAGATGACGCCATTTCAGCAAAAAAAGAAAAAAGGTCATGCTATCGCATGACCTAAGCTATTAATTTAATTGGTAGGCGGGAGAGGGTTTGAACCTCCGACCCCTGCCGTGTGAATCCGAAACTTCTTACATACTCACGCCTTTTTGTGGCTATCATTTCAAGAGGTTATGTTTCTATATTAGCTGGTATTAGCTCCGATTATATCAAAAAATGTTAGCATTTTTTCATTTTATTTAGCCCCAATAGGTGATGCTGACAACCTCCCAAGCATTCCGTATTTTTGGAAACATGACTCGTTATTCACCACGCGCAAGTCAAATCGTAAATGTTTGGCGCTGGTTCTTTAAATCGTAGCTTGAATAGTCATGGGGAAAAAGCTTTACGAAATTTCAAGTCCCGTTATCCCTAGTTACTATATTCATTTTCCTTAGATCTTACAGCAAGTTTTCAATTCCTGTTATCCATGTTCAATCGTATTGTATCAACATGCTGACGAAATTTTGCAGATTAGTTAAGATTTCAAATATCTTATGATGGGCTTTTCAATTAATATATAAAAAATCAAGCCTACCGTTAATCCATAACCTGCCAGAAGAAGAAAAACTAATTCACTGGTCAATCGCTCCAGTAAAGTTGTCGCTATCATGACGAGAAGAAAAAACACCATGGACGGCAGATGCATGAGGTATATCGAATATGATGCTGAACCTATTGATTCAAGGATTCTTGGAGCTTTTAGTCCGGATAATTTTTCAGCCCAAAAAAGACCAGTAATTATCAGCCCTGCTCCTAATCCTTTGATCATTGGAAAAGCGACATTACTTAATGGCAAGTCCGCAAGAAACCACGGAACTCTAGCATGACCAATTACAGCTCCAAAGAAAATCATGCAACCCAACAAAAAAACGAACCCCCCGAACGGAAACTTCCGGTTAACTGCCGTTGCGCATGCCATCCCAATTATAAATTGGAGATTTATCGGATTTAGTAGCATCCTGTGTGGAAATGGAAGAGGATGCCAAAGAGCATTTGCAAAAAATATAATGAGTCCCCAGCTAGTAATAACAAAGACACCACCAAACTTATTGAGAATAAGAGTCGCAAATAACAGGTAGAAGATCATTTCATATTGCAGACTCCATGCAGGCGGAATGATTAGATAGCTTTCTGACGGCATCAAGAGAATATTTGAAAGAACAAAAGACAATGGCTTGGATAGATCATAGGACCTTATCCATGGAATAAAGAGGAGTGGCGTAGCATACAACAGGGTGACAACCCAATATGTTGGATAAATGCGAATAAAGCGTCGCCAGACAAAATTTGGCGCCC